>Ga0114986_1000101_pt1 | contig 23117 bp, 19 predicted proteins | sample Shrwel1BS1Day17_FD_96988 | JGI IMG/M metagenome (GOLD analysis project Ga0114986, IMG submission 96988) | Subsurface microbial communities from deep shales in Ohio, USA - Utica-3 well 1 S-1-Day17 | ecosystem: Environmental > Aquatic > Deep subsurface > Shale gas/oil reservoir > Produced... | reverse complement strand
GCGCTGACCGGCGCGGGGGCGGGAGTGGATGAACCGCCGCCGCAGGCTGCCAGTTGCAGCGCGGCGAGTGTGCTCCCCATCATTTCGAGCGCATGGCGGCGGGTGATGGTCACGGCGTCACCTCCAGCTTCACGGACTGGAGTTCGGCGGAATTGGCACCTGTCATGATCTGGAAGGTGCCGGGTTCGGTCACGCGCTTCATGTCGATGTTCCACATGGCAAAGGCGCGCGGTTCGATGGCGATGCTCACATCGCGGCTCTCGCCGGGCTGGAGGGTCACGCGCCTGAAGCCGACCAGTTCCTTGACCGGGCGGGTGACCGAGCTGACTTCGTCGCGCAGGTAGACCTGCACCACTTCGTCGCCCGCGCGCTTGCCGGTATTGGTGACGCGCACCGTCACCGTCACGCCTTCGCCCGCCTTGATGCTTGAAGCCGACAACTGCGGCGCGGCCAGGTTGAAGGTGGTGTAGCTGAGGCCCCAGCCAAACGGGAACAGCGGCGTCACCTCGTCGAACAGGTAGCCGCGCCGCGCGCTGGGCTTGTAGTTGTAGAAGTTCGGCAGCTGGCCGACATTGCGCGCGGTCGAAACCGGCATCTTGCCGCCGGGGTTGACCTTGCCCGTCAGCGCGTCCGCAATCGCGGTGCCCTGCTGTTCGCCCGCATACCACGTTTCAAGGATCGCATCGGCCTCGGCGGCGATTGTCGGATAGCTGGGCGGGCGGCCGTTGATCAGCACCACGACCACGGGCTTGCCCAGCGCCTTCATTGCGCGGAACAGATCGTTCTGCTCGCCGACGAGGTCGAGGCTGGTGCGGTCGCCCAGATGGTTCGCGGCCCAGCCTTCGCGGCTGGTCTTTTCGGTGTCGCCGATGAAAAGGACGATGGTGTCCGCGTTCTTCGCCACTTCGACCGCCTCGGCGATGCGCTGGCGGTTTTTCACCGGATCGGCGAGCACGACGGTATCGTCCCACCAGTCACTGTCCCCGTCGATGATCTCGACGCCCAATGCGTGGACCACGTTCGCGCGTGACCCGACCGCAGCGCGGATGCCCTGCAAGGGCGTGACGCTGGCGCGCGGTTCGCCGTAATAGCCGCCGAGGCGGGCGACATCCGCATTGGGGCCGATCACCGCAATGGTCGGCTTCTTCGCCGAGGCGCTGTCCGGCAGGGCAAGGGGCAGCGCGCCGTTGTTCTTGAGCAGCACCAGCGAGCGTTCTGCCGCCAGCCGCGCCAGTGCCACGCCTTCGGGGCCGTTGCTGGTCTTCGCCTTGGCAAGATCGGGCCAGGGATTGTCGAACAGCCCGGCATTGAACTTCATCGTCAGCAGGCGGCGCACCGCATTGTCGACCGCCGATTGCGGTACGCGGCCCTCGCGCACGGAACGGGCTAGGTCCTTGAAGCCGGCACCCTCGGGCAGATCGACATCGACGCCCGCCAGCAGCGCGCGCTCGCCTGCGGCGGCATTGTCTTTCGCGATGTGGTGGAGGCGGGCCATGTCCTCGATCGCGTAATAGTCGGATACCACCGCGCCCTGATAACCCCACTCGCCGCGCAGCACGTCCTGAAGCAGCCACTTGTTCGCGTGGCTCGGCACACCGTCGATCTCGTTATAGCTTGCCATCACCGCGTCGATGGCAGTGCGCGTCACCACCTGTTCGAAGGGCGGGAAGAACATCTCGCGCAGAGTGCGCTCGCTGATCTGGGCGGGGCCGACGTTGTTGCCGCTTTCGGGCTGGCCGTGGCCGGTCATGTGCTTGAGCGTCGCCATCACCTTGCCCGGCGCGAGCTTGCGGGTCGTGCCGGTGCCCATCAGCCCCTCGACCGAGGCAACGCCCATTTCGCCGACCAGATAGGGGTCCTCCCCGAAGGTCTCCTCGATCCGGCCCCAGCGCGGATCGCGCGCGACATCCACCACGGGAGAGAGGACCGAGTGAACGCCGCGCGCGCTGGTTTCCTCGGCGATCAACGCATTGATGTTGCGGATCAGGTCCGGGTCCCAGGTGCTGGCAAGGCCGATCGATTGCGGGAAGGCGGTCGCGTCCTTGGCGGCAAGGCCGTGGAGCGATTCCTCATGGAACAGAATCGGGATGCCGAGGCGGGTGTTCTCCATCGCCCATTTCTGGGCGGCGATGACATAGGCGATCGACTCTTCAATGGAGCGCCGCCCCACCTGCCGGGGCGAGGAAGGCCCGTTGCGGTCCGAGGGCCGGGCGATCTGGCCGATCCCGTGGGGGTAGACCTGCGCTGCCTTGGCCGGGTCGAACACGTCGCCCTTGCCCTGAATCTTGCCCTTGCTGTCCCATACGGTGATGATCTGCGCGACCTTTTCGTCCAGCGTCATGCGGGCAAGGAGGTCTTCGACCCGCTGCTCGGTGGGCAGGGCCGCGTTCCAGTATGGCGCGTCCTTCATCGCGCGCTGGACCTTGACGGCTGCCGGCCGGTTCTGGGCCTCTGCCGCAGGGGCTGCCGCGATCCCGAAAGCCGCCAGACACACCCCCGCCGCCAGCGCGGCCCGCTTGATCCCGTTCATCAGATTCCCTCTCCCTGGGCAGGGCGGCTTGACTGGCCCCCTGTTTGTGGTAGCGCTACCATGATGAGAGGGAGGCAGCTTGTCAACCGGCTTGCGATCACGCTTGCGGCGAAGTGCGGGGGTCAGCGCGGATGATAGCGCATACCATCGCGCTTGCCGCCGCTCGCGCGCTCGCAGTATGGCGGGCGCCATGACCAAGCAGGCCGAAACCCTCGCCCACAACCCCACCCAAGGCCGCAAGCGCGCCGCCCGGCGTTCCAATGCCGCGCCCACGATCACCGATGTCGCCCGCGAGGCACAGTGTTCGCCGATGACGGTGAGCCGCGTGATCAACGGCGAGGAGAACGTGCGCGAGGACACCAAGCAGAAGGTGCTCGGCGCCATTGCCAAGCTCAACTACGTCCCCAACCGCGCGGCACGATCCCTTGCGGCGGGATCGCAGCTGCGCATCGCCCTGCTGTTCGATAACCCTTCGGCCTCCTACCTCTCCGAATTCCTGATGGGCGCGCTGGAAGAGGCGAGCCGGCAGGACATCTATCTCGTGGTGCAGGCCTGCGAGAATGTCGCCGAGGCGCAGAAGGTGATCCGCAAGCTGCTGGACGGCGGGATCGAGGGTTACATCCTCCCCCCGCCGCTGTGCGACGACCAGAACGTGCTCGACCTGATCCGCACCGCGGGCGGGATCGCGGTCGCGGTCGGCCCGGGCCGGGCGAGCGGCAGCCACGGGGCGGTGCTGATCGACGAATTCCAGGCCGCATACGACATGACGAAGCACATCATCGGGCTCGGCCACGAACGCATCGGCTTCATCATCGGCAACCCCGAACAGGTGGCGAGCGGCCAGCGCCTTGAAGGTTATCGCAAGGCGATGGGCGACGCGGGACTCTCGATCGACGAGGGGCTGATCGCGCAGGGCCAGTTCACCTACCGGTCCGGCATGGTTGCGGCGGAAAAGCTGCTTGGCGCGGCGCACCGGCCGACTGCGATCTTCGCCTCCAACGACGATATGGCCGCCGCTACCGTCGCCATGGCGCACCGCCGCCATCTCGACGTGCCCAATGACGTCACCGTCTGCGGCTTCGACGATACCGAGCTCGCCAGTTCGATCTGGCCCGAACTCACCACCATCCGCCAGCCGATCCGCGAGATGACCGCCGAGGCGGTGGCGATGATCGCCCGCGTCCACAAGCACAAGCCGCGCGGCGGGCGGGCCAAGCCCGAACAGCTGACGCTCGCCTACCAGCTGATCCGCCGCAATTCCGACGCGGGGCCCAGCCTCGCGGCATCCTTCAGCAAGCCCCCAGGGAGCCCATGACCGACCAAGCCTCATCCCGCCGCCTGCGCTCGCGCGACTGGTTCGACAACCGCGAACGCATGGACATGACGGCGCTCTATCTCGAACGCTTCATGAATTACGGGGTGACGCCCGAGGAGCTGCAAAGCGGCAAGCCGATCATCGGCATCGCCCAGTCCGGCAGCGACCTTTCCCCCTGCAACCGCATCCATGTCGATCTGGCGAAACGCACCCGCGACGGCATCCGCGATGCGGGCGGGATACCCATCGAATTCCCCGTCCACCCGATCTTCGAGAACTGCCGCCGGCCGACGGCGGCGCTGGACCGCAATCTGCTCTATCTCGGGCTGGTGGAGCTGCTGAACGGCTATCCGCTGGATGGGGTGGTGCTGACCACCGGCTGCGACAAGACCACGCCCTCGCAGATCATGGCGGCCTCGACCGTGGACATTCCCGCCATTGTTCTCTCCGGCGGCCCGATGCTCGATGGGTGGCACGAGGGCGAGCTGGTCGGAAGCGGCACCGTCATCTGGCGCAGCCGCCGCAAGCTGGCCGCGGGCGAGATCGACGAGGAGGAGTTCCTCAACCGCGCCACCAGCAGCGCGCCATCCGCAGGCCACTGCAATTCGATGGGCACTGCCAGCACGATGAATGCCGTGGCCGAAGCGCTGGGCCTCTCGCTCACCGGCTGCGCGGCGATCCCCGCGCCCTACCGGGAGCGCGGGCAGATGGCCTATCGCACGGGCCGCCGCATCGTCGAGATGGTGCTGGAGGACCTGAAACCGTCCGACATCCTGACGCGCGAAGCCTTCGAGAACGCCATCGCTACCGTCAGCGTGATCGGCGGATCATCGAACGCCCAGCCGCACATCATGGCGATGGCGGCTCACGCGGGCGTGCCGCTGGAAACGGACGTGTGGCAGCAGCACGGCTACGATCTGCCGCTGCTCGTCAACATGCAGCCCGCGGGCAAGTATCTGGGCGAGCGCTTCCACCGCGCGGGCGGGGTGCCTGCCGCGATGTGGGAACTGCTGGAGGCAGGCCGCCTGCACGGCGATGTCCGCACCTGCACCGGCAGGACGATGGCCGAAAACCTCGCCGGAGCCGAAAGCCCCGACCGCGAGATGATCCGGCCCTTCAATGATCCCCTGATCGACAAGGCCGGTTTCATGGTGCTTTCGGGCAACCTGTTCGATTTCGCGATCCTCAAGACCAGCGTGATCGGCCCGGCCTTCCGCGAACGCTACCTCTCGCGCCCCGGCTCCGAAGGGGTGTTCGAGGCGCGCGCCATCGTGTTCGACGGATCGGACGATTACCACCACCGCATCAACGACCCTTCGCTCGCGATTGATGAGGACTGCATCCTCGTGATCCGCGGCTCGGGCGTGATCGGCTGGCCGGGGAGCGCCGAGGTGGTCAACATGCAGCCGCCAGACGCGATGATCCGCGCCGGCAAGCCGTGGCTGCCGACGCTGGGCGACGGGCGGCAATCGGGGACAAGCGACAGCCCATCGATCCTCAACGTCAGCCCCGAAAGCGCGGTCGGCGGAGGCCTCTCGTGGCTGCGCACGGGCGACATCATCCGCGTCGATCTCAACCAACGCCGCTGCGATGCGCTGGTGGACGCAGCCGAAATCGCCCGCCGCCGCGCCGAGGAGACGATCCCGCCGGTGCCCGAAAGCCAGACCCCGTGGGAGGAGCTTTACCGCGAGAAGACCGGACAGCTGGCGGAAGGCGGCGTGATGGACTTCGCGCTCAAATATCGCGGCACGGCGCGCAAACTGCCGCGGCATAACCATTGATTGGGGAGGGCACTGATGCGAGGCCTGCTTCCACTTGCCGCGCTGCTGGCGGTCGCACCGCTGGCGGCAGAGGAACCCGCACCCGGCAGCAACCCGATCATCCGCGACCGCTTCACCGCCGACCCCGCGCCGCTGGTGATCGGCGAGCGACTGTGGCTCTACACCGGCCATGACGAGGCGGGCGAGGGCGAGATGTTCAACATGAAGGAATGGCTCGCCTACTCCACCACCGACATGCGCAGGTGGCAATATCATGGCCCGATCATGAACGTCGCCGATTTCCGCTGGGCGTCAAAGGACGCATGGGCCGCGCAGGTGATCGAGAAGCACGGGCGATACTGGCTCTACGCGGCAGTAGAGCATGACGACACCAAGCCCGGCAAAGCGATCGCCGTCGCCGTTTCGGACAAGCCTGAAGGCCCCTTCACCGATGCGAAGGGCGCAGCGCTCATCAGCAATGACATGACCCCCAAGGGCACGCACAGCTGGGAGGATATCGACCCCACCGTCTTCACCGATGATGACGGCACCACCTGGATCGCCTGGGGCAACCGCCAGTGCTACATCGCGAAGCTGGCTGCGGACATGGTGAGCATCGACGGGCCGATCCGCGAGATCACGCCGCCCCATTTCGAGGAAGGGCCGTGGCTCCACAAGCGGGGCGGGCTTTACTACCTCACCTACGCATCATTGGACCGGAGCGACCATACGGACGAGCGCGTGTCCTATGCCACCGCGACCTCGCTGGATGGCGAATGGACCTATCGCGGCGAGCTGACGGGTTCGGGGGAGGGCAGCTTCACCATCCACCCCGGCATCGCGCAGTTCAAAGGGCAGTGGTATCTGTTCCTCCACAACGCCGCGCTGACCGTCGGCGCGCAACAGGGCGCGCTCGGACGGCGGGCGGTGACGGTGGAGCACCTCACCTATGACGATGCGGGCCTGATGCGTCCTGTGGCACAGACCAAGGCGGGGGTAACCGCGCCGCTGCCTTGAGCCTCAGTCCCCGATCGCCAGTTCGAAGCCCGGCACCGGCATCCCCTCGCCATCGACGAGGTTCACCACCGGCGCATCGGCCCAGGCATAGCGCACGCGGGTGGGCATCATCCCGTCAGGGATGGGGAGGGCGAGGCGCTTGCCCTCGGCCTCGGCCAGAACGAAGCGACAGCTGCCCGCCGCCGCCCCGCACAGTTCCAGCCCGAGCGGGTAGGGCCCGCTCTGCACGGTCAGCGTGCCCGCAATGCCGGTGAAGCTGACCGTGATCTGGCCGCCCTCGCGCACCGCCTTGTCCGGCATCGGCATGGCGCGGCCATCGAAGGCGGCGGCGAGGCGTTTGCCGAGGTCATTCTTGTTCGCAGGGTGAATGTCGGTCGGCTCGCCAATGTCGATGGCCGTGACGAGCGCGGCGTTCGCGTCCGCAATCACGCCCTTGCGCTGATCGTCGCGCAATTGCGCCCAGCCGGACTCCGCCGGGGCAGAGCGACGCTCGCCGAAATCGGCAAGCTGTACCACCAGCATCTTCGCCTGCGGGCCGAACTGGCGGCGCCATCCGGCAAACAGCGCGGCGAGCTTGGCGTCATAGGCCGGCTGGCCGACATCGGCCTCGCCCTGATACCACGCCACGCCCGCCAGTTTCATCCTGCCCAGCGGCGCGATCATCGCGTTGTGCATCACGCCAAGGCCCGCATTGGCATCCCACGGCGCGCGGGGCGGGATGTCGGTGACGCTGGTCGTGGCGTATTCCCACGCCGCGCCCAGCGGCACCCGCTCGCCATTGGCGGCGGTGAAGGTGAGGCGTTCCGGTCCGGCGAAGAAGCCACCGGTGTCCCACATGTTGTTCGCCGCGATCAGGATCTCGTTGCGGCCCGCCTTGAGGTGCTGTGCGGGCACGCGGTAGGTGCGCTCCACCCCCCAGCCGAAGGTGTAGCCGACGGGATGGCCGTTGACGAAGGTCAGGTCCATGTCGTCAATCGCGCCGATGGCGAGGCTGCCTTCGCCCCTCGCCTGTTCGGGGGTGAGGGTAATGATTGTCCTCAGCCAGACATTGGCGCGCGGTTCCTTGTCGAGTCCGGTGCCGGTCCATTCGTTCCACATCGTGAACTTCGGGATCGGCTTCCAGTCGAGGATCGCGGGGTTCTTCCACGGCTCGCGCCCCTTGTCGGCCTTGCGCCAGAAGTCGAACCACTGCGGCACGAAGGCGTGCGTGGCGGCATAGGGATCGCGGGCGTAGAGTGTCAGCAGATCGAGCGGCGCGGTGCCTTCGCGCAGCGCGGCCCCCTGCGGATCGAACCACGCCCGCGCGGCGCTGCCGCCCCAGTTGGCGTGGATGAGACCCACCGGTGTCGCCGGGTCTTTCCGACGCAGGCTTTTTGCCATGTAAAAGCACGCGGCGGAAAAGGGCGCGACGGTCTCCGGCGTGGCGGCCTGCCACCTGGCCGGCGCGGCAAAGGCGGTCTGTGGCACCGGCGCGGTTGCCTTGGGAACCATCAGCAGCCGGATGCCGTCATCGGCTGATTGGCGCAGCTGGTTGTAGACATCGAGCGCGCGGTCGACCGGCAATTCCATGTTGGATTGCCCGCCGCACAGAAACACGTTCCCGATCAGAATATTGCGGTAGGTTCTTGAGCCGGACGGATCGCTGATCGTCAGGTCTTGCGGCGCGGCGCTGTTGGATTGGGCGGGCAGGGTAATCGAAAAGGCGCCAGAGGCGTCCGAAACCGCGCCAGCCCCCGTCTTGCCCAGCCTTGCCTCGACCTTGACCCCTGCCTGGGTACGTCCCGACAGGGTTAGCGGCGCACCCTGCTGGAGGACCATGTTGTCCTCATAACCAGCGTCCAGCACCGGGTTGGCAAGCGCCGTAGCGGGGCAGAGCATGGCAAGAACGCCCGGCAGTGCGCTGGAAAGCCGCAGTTTCATGCAAGCCTCGCGCGGGGCTGGGCAAAGCCGGCAACGGGCGCGGTGAAGGCGAACAGGCTCCCGGCCTGCGGTGTGTCGATCATGTCCTTGCCGGTCATGTTCTTGGTCGCCGAAGTGACATAGGCAGTCCTGAGGTCGGGGCCGCCAAAGGCCATTTTGGTGATGTCGCGCGCCGGAATGGCGACCGTCGCGACCAGCTCGCCCGCAGGCGAGAAGCGCGCAACGCAGGAGCCGAAGTAGAGCCCGGTCCAGACATGATCCTCGGCATCGACAACCGGGCCATCGGGGTAGGCCTTGGGGAGCAGCGCGCCGGTATTGGCAAACAGCCGTGCCTCGCCTGCGCCGCCTTCGCCAAGGTCGGCGACGAGGATCTTTTGTGCCACGGTATCAGTGAAATAGATGCGGGTGCCCGCCCGGTTGACGGCAGGGCCGTTGGTGATGGAAATTCCGCTTGGCCCGGCCGGGCGGATGGAGCCGCGATCAAAGACGTAGAACCGGCCCGACGCCTGTTCCTCTGCATCGTCCATCGATCCGAACCACACGCGTCCCCACGGATCGGTGCAGGCATCGTTGAGCCGGTTGCCCGCAGGCTCGCCAGGCACGTAGCAAAGCTTTGTGAAGGTGTCGGTTTCCGGCGCGAAGGTGTAGAGCCCGTCCTTGCATCCGCACAGCAGCAAACCCCCTTCCGCGGGGACCGCCCAACCGATCGGCGCGGGCGCCTCGGCGAAGCGGTTGCTGCCGCTGGCCGGATCGAAGTGCCACAGCCGGCGGCGTTTGATGTCGACAAACCAGACAACCGCACGGTCCGCATCCCACAGCACGCCTTCGCCCAGCAGGCAGTCGGCCGCAAGCACCGCTCTGACGGGAAGGTCTACCTCCATCCGGCGTCCACCCAATAATTGTGCCCGGTGCAGAAGCGCGCATCATCCGAGGCCAGGAACAGCGCCATCGCCGCGATGTCGGTGGCCTGAATCCGGCCATCAAGACATTGCGCAGCCACGATTTCCGCCTCGCCCTCGGGCGAATACCAGCGCATCTGGCGCGGGGTCTGGACGTTGCCGGGGACGATGGTGTTGACTCGAATGTTGTCGCGCCCCAGCTCGCGGGCGAGGCTGCGGGTCAGCCCCTCGATCGCGGCCTTGGCGGTCTGGTAGACGACAAGATCCCTCAGGCCGAGGTGCCAGCTGATCGAACCCATGTTGACGATCACCCCGCCGCCCGCGGCCTGCATCGCCGGGATAACTGTCTTGGCGGCGAAGAACTGGTGCTTCAGGTTGACCGCCATCCGCTCGTCCCAATAGGCGGGCGTGATGTCGTCAAGCGTGTGACGGTCGTCGCTGGCGGCGTTGTTGATCAGCACGTCGCAACCCCCGATGAGGTCGATCAGGCTGCCGATCTTCTCGCCGTAGTCATCGCAATCGGTGATATCGCAGCGCAGGAAGTGCGCCGGGTTGCCGGTATCCTCAAGCCGCTGGAGCAGCTGCTGGCTCGGTTCTTCCAGAATGTCGACGAAGCCGACAGCCGATCCCTGCCGGGCGAAGGCTTCCACCATCGCCTCGCCGATGCCGGACCCGCCTCCGCTGACGATCACCCGTTTGCCTGTCAGGCTCGGATAGATCGCGCTGTGCACGCCGGCGCTGCTCGATTGCGCGTCCAAGATACCTATTCCCCATCCCAGTTCGGCGCCTCGGTCATCCCCACCGGGTGCGCCGGAGTCAAATTCATAAGCGCAGGTCAGATCCGGTCGATCAGCCCGCGAGTTGCAAGGTTTTTGGCGAAGGCGGCAAAGCCCGTGGTCCATGCCGGCGCATCGCGCGAAGTTGTCACCGTGTTGCGGAGTGTGCCCAGCTTCTGCGAGCGGATCGTCACCACATCACCCACCTTGTGCGTGAAGCCCGCGCCCGGCGTATCGCGATCCTGCGTCGGCGCGAACAGCGTGCCGCAGAACAGCACGAAGCCATCGGGGTAGTGATGTTCCGAGAGGCACTGCGCGACCAGATCGAGCGGATCGCGGCTGATCTGGCTCATGTCGTTGCGCCCTTCGAGCAGGTAGCCTTCGGGCCCTTCGATGGTCAGCTCCACATCGGCGCCGCGCACATCGTCTATGGTGAAATCTTCGTCGAACAGGCGGATGAAGGGGCCGATCGCGCAGGAGGCGGTGTTGTCTTTCGCCTTCGACAGCAGCAGCGCCGAACGTCCCTCGAAATCGCGCAGGTTCACGTCGTTGCCGAGCGTCGCGCCCACCACTTCGCCATGGGCGTCGCACACGAGCACGATCTCGGGCTCGGGGTTGTTCCAGTGCGAATCCGAACGCACACCGATTTGCGCACCGGTGCCGACCGCCGAGAGCACCGGCGCCTTGGAGAAGATCTCCGCATCCGGCCCGATCGCGACTTCGAGATATTGCGACCACATGCCTTCCTCGATCAGCGCGGCTTTGAGCTGCATCGCACCTGCGCTTCCGGGGATGACCGAGCGGATACCGCTGCCTACCTTGTCTTCAAGCTGCGCACGGATCGCGGCGGCGGCGGATGCATCGCCGCGGGCGCGTTCCTCGATCACGCGCTCGATGGCGGAGAGGGCGAAGGTCACCCCGCTCGCCTTGATGCATTGCAGGTCGATGGGGGCGAGCAGGGTCCAGCCATCGGGCAGCCCATCCTCGACCGGGCCGAGTGCGATCCCGCCCGAAAACTGCTTGCGCGCTACAGCGCCGGAGACCGTGCTGACCGTGCCCGTGAGATCGTAAAGCGTCCCGCCCTCGATGGCGATCACGCACGGCCCCTCGGGCGATTGTGCCCGGCCGATGAAGTGCCCGCGCGGATAATCCGCGGGCAGGCTATCCAGAATCCCGTCGGCCATTTCTGGCTCTTGCCTCCCTCAGTGATAGCGCTACCATAGGACCACAATCGCGGGCCGACAAGCCCCCAAGCGAGCGATAGGGGTGGGAGAGAATGATGAAACGCAAGGCGATGATGCTGGCGGCGGCTGTGCTGGCGGGCTACGGCACAGCAGCGGCGGCGCGCGATGTGGTCGCGCAGTTCGACTGGCTCGCCTACGAATCGGCCGAGGGCGAGCCCTCGCCGCGCGCCGGACAATATCGCAATCCGGTGATCCCCGGCTTTCACCCCGATCCCTCGATCGTGCGGGTGGGGAGGGACTTCTATGCCGTCACGTCGACCTTCAGCTGGTATCCGGGACTGCCGATCCTGCACTCGACCGATCTTGTGAACTGGCGCATCATCGGCAATGCGATTGACCGCCCGGACATGCTCGACTTCAGCGGCCTCGGCACCAACCGCGGGCTGTTTGCCCCCGCGATCACCCATCACGACGGGCGCTTCTGGATTGTCAACACCTGCATCGAATGCGGCGGCAATTTCGTCATCACCGCTGAAAACCCTGCAGGACCGTGGAGCGATCCGGTGTGGCTCGAATTCGGGGGGATCGATCCATCGCTGCACTTCGAGGAAGATGGCACGGCGTGGATCGTCTACAATGATGCGCCTCCCGAGCCGCCCGAATATGAAGGCCATCGCGCGCTGTGGCTCCAGCAGTTCGATCCGGTCGCAATGAAGATGCTGCCGAAGCGCACCCTGCTTCGCGACAAGGGCGTGGACCCGGCGAAGAAACCGATCTGGGCGGAGGGGCCGCATATCTACAAAGTGGGCGAGTGGTATTACCTTCTCACCGCCGAAGGGGGCACGGCGGACCAGCATTCGCAGACGATCTATCGTTCGCGCGCCTTGCAAGGGCCCTATGCGCCGGGGCCGTTCAATCCGATCCTCACCCAGCGCGATCTTCCCGCTGACCGCCCCGACCGGGTGGAGGCGACAGGCCATGCCGATATCGTCCAGCTTGACGATGGCAGCTGGTGGGGCGTGTTCCTGGCCACGCGGCCTTTTGCCGGGCAATCGACGCTGATGGGGCGCGAGACCTTTCTGCTGCCGGTGACATGGAAGGATGGCTGGCCGCGCTTCCTCGACAAGGGCGCGCCGGTGCCGCTGGTGTCCGCAGCGCCGAAGCTCCCCGCCTCGCCGCGTGCGCAGTGGGACAGATGGCGCGAGGAATTCCTCTCGCCGCTTTCGGATGAATGGATCGGCCTGCGCTCTCCCGGGGCCACGCCGCAGTGGGAGGTCCGCGACGGGGCACTGCATGTCACCGCCGGTCCGGCAGCGGCAGGCAGCTTCGGCAAGCCCGCTTTCACCGGCCGCCGGCTGCGGCATCACAAGGCGAGCTTCACCACCCGGATCGACTTCACGCCCGAGCGCGGCGGTGACTTCGCGGGCCTGCTTGCCTTCATGGACGAGACCCACTTTCTCGCCGCGGGGAAGGAGCGGGGGCGGATCGTGGTGCGCCTGCGCACTTCGGCGAGCGAAGGGGCAGGGGGGCGCGAGGTTGCTTCGGCACCGCTCGGCAATGATGCGCCTGTCGAACTGAAGATCACCTTCGATGGCGGCACCGCGCTGGTCTTTTATCGTGCCGCGGGGGCGGAGGCATGGCAGGCGGTGAGCGGCCCGATCAATGTCGAACCGCTCGCCTCGGTCCATGCCGGGCTGTTCACCGGGCTGGTGGTCGGCCCCTATGCCCATTCGCCCGGATAAGGCGCGACGGGGCGCCGGTCAGTTGGTCTTGAAGACGTAGACCGGCCCCACCTCGATGCTCTGCGCAGCGGCGGCGAAGTGCAGCGTGACGGTTGCATCGCCCGCGCCGAAGCCGCGCGTGGCGGTGAAGGGCAGGCTGATCAGCTGCCACCTGTCACCAAGCTTGAAGACCTTGTCGCCAAAGCCCTCGTAGGGCGGGAAGCCGCCCTGCATCCGCGCATAGACCAGTCCCTTGCCGTCTTCCGTCTGCGCGCTGATCGTTCGGGCGACGATGGCGACCGTGAAGGTATCGCCTTCCTTCACCGCGGGGATCAGCGGGATCGCGGTGCTGAGATCCCAGCGGTTTGCGCCTGCCGCCGGTGTGGTGAAGCGGGTCGCCTTCTGGAGCCAGATCTCCGGCATATCCAGCCCCTGCCAGCTGCCGCCCGTTCCGCCATGATCCCATGCGCGATGGGTGGGATCGTTGACCAGCTGACCGATGTTGCGCAGGCTATCGGGCATTTCAATGCCGGACGCCTCTTTCAGCGTCGGCGGGGCGGCCTTGGCGATGATGGTGGGCGAACCCTTGACCACGATCGCCTGGCCGATCTCGATCACCTGCTTTTCGCCCGCCAGTTGCAGCGTGACAATGGCGTCGGCCTTGCGGATGCGCTTGTCGGCGACTGCCGTCACCTCGTACCACTGCCACTCGCTGCCCACCAGAACAGTGCTGTCGCCGAACCCGCCATAGGGCGCGGCGTTTTCCTGAAAGCGCACGCCGATGGTGCCCTTGCCATCCGTCCGGTCGGTGCTGACGACGCGGGCGTAGAAACCGATGGTCATCTGGTCACCTGACCGGATTTCGGCGAGCAGCGGGATATTGGCCGAACTGGTGTAGGGAAACGCGCCCTTGGCCTTGATGGTGAACACGCGCGCCGCGCCGCCGCCGGGGATTTCGGGCGATTGGCGCGCGCCGGCTTCCAGTTCGGGGCCGTAGCTGGCCCAGTCGATCCGCGTCGGATCATTGACCAGATCGCCCGGCACCTGCTCGTCAAAGGCTTTCAGTTCGGGCGGCAGATCGGCGGCGGCAGGAGCGGCGAGGGCGAGCAGGGCGGCCCCGGCTGCGAAGGTGATGACGTTGCGCTTCATGGTCTGAGGTGTCCTCGTGCCTTGTCAGTCTTCCTTGAGCCCCAGCGCGCCGCGCATCCCCTTCAGCCACTTGCCTTTCCTGTGGTCGTAGAAGGGGAAGGTGTTGGTATAGGCCCATACGCACACGCCGATCCCCGTCGGGGCGAAGGCATCGGTGATCATGCGGTGATACTTCACCCGGTCTTCAAGGCTGATGTGCCCGTCATAGGCGCCGGTCTCGCCCATGAAGGGGGTCTTGCCGGTGCGGGCGATGTAGGTCTGGATGCTCGCCACATCGCGGGCCAGCTGGGCGGCGTCCTGCGTGGTGGGGAAAGGGCGGCCGACAGGCGGCATGTCGGGCTTGGTCCACTCCGCGCCCTGATGGGTGTAGTTGAAGGGATCATAGTAATGGAAGGTCGGATGCACGTTGGCATCATCCGGCAGGGGCAGGGTCTCCAGCGACTTGATCCCGCTCCAGTTCTCGCCCCCGATGATCACCGCACGGGTGGGATGAAGCTTGCGCACCTCGGCGAGTGACGGCGCCAGGGTCTGGAGCAGGTTGGTGTGGTTGAAGTTCTTGTGCGGTTCGTTCTCAAGCTCAAACCACAGGCTGTCCTCGGGATAGCCCTTGAACGTCTCGGCAATCTGCTTCCACACACCGCCATGCCATGCGGCAACACCCAGCGGATTGTCGTGGATCGGATCGAAATGGTGGCTGTTGAGGATCACGTTCAGATCTTCCGCCAGCGCCCAGTCGACGATCTGCTTGACCCGGGCCATCCACTTGGGATCGACGGCGTAGGGCGGCTTGTCCGAGGACTTGTTGTGCCAGCGCACCGGCAGGCGGATGGTCTGGAACCCGGCGGCCTTGATGCGCTTCAGGTCATCCTGCCGCACCGGCACGCCGCCCCAGCTGCCTTCGAACTCGGCTTCCAGCGTGTTGCCGATGTTGACGCAGGTGCCGACCGGCAGCGGTTTGGTGACAGCGGGCGCGGCGGCCGCGGCCGGGGTAGCGGCCAGCGGTGCGAGCGTCAGCGCTGCCAGCGGCAGCAACGCTGCGAATGCCTTGAGGTTCATGCTTCTCTCCCCTTTTGCGGGCGTTGGCCGCCCAGATTCAGTCGCAGGCCAGCACCTGCTCGGCATCGCTGCCGAGCCGCACCTCGCCAATCGCGAAATCGGCCTTGCCCCGCGTTTCCAGCACGAAGGGCCGTTCGACCTTTGCCACATCGGCACCCTTGCTGCGGAAACACTTCAAGGGGATGCCGTAGCGCACATAGCCCGGCGTGACGGGCAGGCTGACGGCGGCATAGCCATCGCCCCCCGGTCCGCGCATGCCGATCCGCGCTGCATCGGGCGTGTCCCACACCCGCATCGTCACCAGCACCATGACGTCGCCATTGGTTTCCCGGGAGAGGTCGATCGTGTCGAACGAGCCGAGCTGAACGCTGGCCGTGCCCCCCTTGACCGCGAAGCGTCGTGCGCCCTCCTGCACCTTGAAGTTTTCCGCCGTCACCCGCGCGCGGCCGCCCAGCGCATCGGCGGGGAGGGTGGTGACCCGGGTCTCGATCTCGCCTTGCGTGCCTGCCACCCACAAGGACCAGCGCGCCGCCGGGGTGCCGGCGTTGAACCACAACCGGCTGTCACCGCCCAGCGCCGTCGCATCGAGTTCGGGCAGCGGCGTCCACCCGCCAGCAGGCGCGGCGTAGTTCAACCCGTGGCCGAAGGGATAGAGCGTGCCGTCTGCCATCTGCGCCGCGCGCGGCCATGCGGCGGGAAGCTTGCCGGTGAAGTCGTGGCGCGGCTTGCCTGCGCTGTCCCCGACCAGCACGTCGGCCACCCCGCCGCCCTCGCTCCCCGGCAACCATGCGACCACGAAGGCATCGGCAGCGTTGAGCGCCTCGTTCACGTACAGTGGCCGCCCGGTGACCATCACGGCCACCACGGGAATCCCTTGCGCCTTCAGCTTCTTCATCGTGGCGAAGGGCCCGGTCAGTTCGGGATCGAGCAACAGCGCCGCACGGTCGCCCTGAAACTCCGCGTAGGGCGTCTCGCCGAACACCACCACGGCGGCATCGGGCTTGTCGGTGAAGCTTCCATCGGGCGAGAGCACGGCGCTGCCGCCGTCGGCTTCCACCGCCTGTTTCAGCCCGCCCCAGATCGAAGTCGCACCGGGGAAGTGGGCGTTGGTGAGACCCGTGCCCTGCCAGCTCAGCGTCCACCCGCCCGATTGGCGCGCGATATCGTCAGCGCCGTCGCCAGCCACCAGCAGGCGCTTGCCCGGAGCAAGCGGGAGCACGCCTTCGTTCTTCAGCAGCACCAGCGATTTGCGCACCGCCTCGCGCGCCACGGCGCGGTGTTCGGGCGCGCCGAGCAGGTCGTACTGCCCTGAAAATGCCCGGTCCGAAGGCTTGCCCGCCGTGAACAGGCCGAGCCGCGCCTTGACCCTCAGAATCCGCGCCACGCCTTCGTCGATCCGGCTCATCGGGATTGCACCCGATTTCGCGCGGGCGAGCAGATCATTGTAGATCGGCTTCCACGTATCGGGCGCCATGTACATGTCGACCCCCGCCATCAGCGCCTGCGGGCAGGCCTCGTTGGTGCAGCCCGCCACCTGCCCGTGCGCATTCCAGTCCGACACCACGAAGCCGCCGAAATCCATCCGGTCCTTGAGCACGCCGGTCACCAGCGAGTGGTTGCCGGTCATCTTTACACCCTGCCAGCTCGAAAAGCTGACCATCACGGTGGCAACGCCCTCGGCAATGGCAGGGCCATAGGGTTTGCCGTGAATGTCGCGCAGCTCCGCCTCGCTGATCGAGCTGTCGCCCTGGTCGACGCCATTGTCGGTGCCGCCATCGGCAAGGAAATGCTTGGTCGACGCGAGCACGTATGGCCCCGCCAGCAGGTTCTCGCCCGTCGGCGGCCCCTGAAGCCCCCGCACCATGGCGCCCACGTAAGAGGCGACCAGATCGGGGTCCGAGGAATAGCCTTCGTACGCGCGGCCCCAGCGGAAATCCTGAGGGACAGCCACCGTGGGGGCAAAGGTCCATTCCTGCCCGGTGACGCGGATTTCCTTGGCGGTGATCGCGCCGATTTTCTCGATCAGCGCGGGATCGCGCATCGCGCCGAGCCCGATATTGTGCGGGAAGATCGTCGCCCCGATGATGTTGGAATGGCCGTGGACCGCGTCGGTCCCCCAGATCATCGGAATGCCGACCCCGCCGTCAGACCTGTCGACCGAGGCGAGGTAGAAATCGTCCGCTGCCTTCAGCCAGTCCGGTGCTGGCGACAGGTCATTGCCGTTCGGGCCCGAATTGCCGCCGACCAGCAACGAGCCGAGCTTGTACTTGCGGAAATCCTCCGGCGTGACGCAGCACAGGTCCGCTTGCACCAGCTGGCCGACCTTTTCCTCGATCGTCATGCGCGCGATCAGCCCGGCGATCATGGCTTCGTGATCGGCGTTCACGGGTACCGGGTAGGTATAGGCGGGCCATTGCTCCGGATGGGCGGTGCCCGGTGCTTCGGCGGTTTGGGCCATGGCCGCTGTGGCAAGGCTCGTCGCAGCGAGCAGGCCTGCCGCGAGGCAGTTGCGTGTGGGCCCCCAGTGGCCAGTCATGTCCCTCTCCCGCGGCGGTTGAACCCGCCGAGCCTTGCGTTTCTGCTAACGCTAACATCAATGTTGGAAAATCTGCGGGCCGAAGTCAATCATGGGGTGCGGCCAGCCTGGTATCAGACAGGCGAGGGTAGAGGAAAGTCTGCGGTATTTGTTGCGTTTTTTCGACAGCGAATACGCATGCACAGACAGTTTCCAGAAATGATAGCGATACCATAAAGGCGCGAACCGATTCGCCGAGCAGGGGGCGGCGCAGCCCCTATCCCCGCGCCACCGTTTCCAACAGTTCGCCCGTCACCGGGTAGCCGGCATCGGCCAGAATCGTCAGCCACGGCTTGCCGTCCTGTTCCACGATCTGCGGCATGATCGTGCGCACCGCGATCGCTTCGGCCTGGGCCTTCGCCTCGGCAAAGCTGGCGAACAGGGCAAGGCGTTCGAGATTGCGGCGGGTGGGGAAGATCAGCTTGATGTCACCCCGTTCTGCCGCATCCAGTGCCCCTTGCGCGCTTGTCCAGAAAAGATGGGTGTTTTCCGAAGCGTCGATCGACACATCGACCGCGCCCGTCCCCAGATCGGCGAGGTAGAAGCGCGTGTCATAGACCCGCGGGATGTTCTCGTTCTTGGGAAACCACCGCGCGAAGGGGGTGATCTGGGCAAGATCGAGCCGCCAGCCGAAGGCATCGAGCACCGGCGCGAGCGCGCCGTTTTCGGCCAGCATCGCCCGCGCGGCGGCGGCGGTTTCGGCGGAGATGTTGCCGGACAAGCCCAGCGCGAGGCCGGTCTCCTCCAGCGTCTCGCGCACGGCGGCGATCTGGTGTGCGGCTTCATCGGCGGCGAGGCCGTGCTGTTCGGCAATCGTCCCGGCCAGCGCGAAGTCTGCGGGGTCCACCCGCCCGCCGGGAAACACCGCCATGCCCCCGGCAAAGGTCATATTGCGCGAGCGCACCGTCATCAGCACCTCCGGAGCGCCGCCTTCGGGTGCGTTGCGGAAGATGATGATGGTGGCGGCCGGGATGCCCTGAGGTCCGGAATCGGTGATGTCGCTTGTCATTGCGGCAAAGGATGGCCGCACGGCAGGCGCTTGCCAAGTGCCAAGGCGCACCCCTGCCGCTTTGGCGAGGCACTGTCGGGCTGCTTTACATCTTGCAGTTAAGCGTCATCAACCAAGGAGCCGGAAATGGCGGAAATCCGTGATTTTTCGAGTTTGGCACGCGGCGTGCATATGTAACAGCGGTTCGAATGGTCTTCGAAGAGAGGTGCGACCCATCCTGGTCTCCGGGTTGCGCCTCCCCGAAAATGAAAAAGCGCTCCGCACTGGTCCTGCGGGGCGCTTTTTTGTTGGGCGCCTCAGGCGCCGGGCGTCCGTCCGCCTTGGCTACCTCCGGGGGCCCGGCCCCTGCGGGGCCACCCCTCCGGGCGCGCGTTCGCGCTTGCGGCGCTTCGCGCCGGTTCATCGCACCTTAGCTATGGAGTGATGGTATCGGTCGCGTTAGCGAGGATTTCGCACGCCGGAGGGCGTGCGGAAAACAAAGGCTCAAACCTTCGCCGCGCCGCTCTCATCCAGCAGCTGCTGCAATTCGCCCGCTTCGAACATCTCCATCATGATGTCGCTGCCGCCGACGAATTCGCCCTTCACGTAAAGCTGCGGGATGGTCGGCCAGTCGGAGAAGTTCTTGATGCCCTGGCGGATTTCCATGTCCTGCAACACGTCCACGCTTTCATAGGCGACCCCGCAATGATCGAGGATCGCGATCGCGCGGCTGGAGAAGCCGCATTGCGGGAACAGCGGCGTGCCCTTCATGAACAGCACCACATCATTGCTGGTGACGAGATCGGAAATGCGCGCGTTGACGTCGGACATTGGTGTGAGCGCCCTTGGCAGGTGTTGACTTGAACGAAGCTTACTTGGGGACCACGGTGGTGACTTGCAAGGCGTGCAGCACCCCGCCCATCCGCCCGCCAAGCGCGTTGTAGACCAGCTTGTGCTGCGCCACGCGGCTGAGACCCGCAAACTGCGGCGCGGTGACGGTGGCGGCCCAGTGGTCGTCATCGCCGGCGAGGTCGGTCAGTTCCACCACCGCGCCGGGTAGGGCGGCGAGGATCGCGTCCTCGATCTCGCGCGCGGACATCGGCATGGTGTCAGACCTCGCCGAGCAGCTGGCGGCGTGCCTCGACGGTCATTTCCTCCAGCTTGGCGCGAATGTCGGCTTCGGTGACATCGGTCTGTGCGGCGGTCAGATCGCCGAGCAGCTTGCGCACCACGTCCTCATCGCCGGATTCCTCGAAATCGGCCTGCACCACCGCCTTCTTGTAGGCGTCGGTCTCTTCGGGGGTGAGCTTCATCACGCCGGCGGCCCATTCGCCCAGCAGGCGGTTGCGGCGCGCGGCGATGCGGAAGGCGGTTTCGCCGTCGAGCGCGAACTTGGCTTCCTCGGCGCGTTCGCGGTCCTTGAAATCGGTCATGTGTGTGTCCCTTCGGATACGATCCAGCCGGAGCGATAGAGGCGGGCGCGCGCGGCTTCAAGGCCGAAAGCCGCGCGCGCAAGACCTTAATCCATCGTCACCACAAGCTTGCCGACCGCCTCGCGCGCTTCGAGCTTGGCGATGGCATCGCCGGCGCGGGCGAGGGGGAAGGTTTCGCTGACCAGCGGGTCGATCTTGCCGGCTTTCATCAGGTCGAACAGCTCGGCCACCTGTGCGCGGAACGCTTCGGGCTCGCGTGCAGTGAAGGCGCCCCAGAACACGCCGCAGATGTCGCAGGACTTCAGCAGGGTGAGATTGAGCGGCATCTTGGCGATCCCTGCCGGGAAGCCGACCACCAGAAAGCGGCCCTCCCACGCGATGGCGCGCAGGGCCGGCTCGGAATACTGCCCGCCGACGATGTCATAGACAATGTTCGCGCCCCCCGGCCCGCAGGCCTTCTTGAAGGCGTCAGCGAGCGCCCTAGACGCATCCTTGTCCATCGCCTCGCGCGGGTAGATCACCACCTCGTCCGCCCCGGCCTGCTTCGCGACTTCGCCCTTGGCCTCGGAGGAGACGGCAGCGACCACGCGCGCGCCGAAGGCCTTGGCGAGTTCGATGGCAGAGAGGCCCACGCCGCCCGCCGCGCCGAGGATCAGCACGGTATCGCCCGCCTTGATATGCCCGCGGTCCTTGAGGCCGTGGATGGTGGTGCCATAGGTCATCAGCAGCGAGGCCGCTTTCTCGAACGGCACGCCTTCGGGCACGTGGAACATCCGTCCTGCCGGGACGATGGTCTTCTCGGCAAGGCCCCCGTTGCCGAGGCCCGCCATCACGCGGTCACCGACCTTGAAGCCTTCGACTCCTTCGCCAACCGCTTCGACCACGCCCGAAATCTCGCCGCCGGGCGAAAAGGGGCGGGCGGGTTTGAACTGGTACATGTCGCGGATGATCAGGCCATCGGGATAGTTGATCGCGCAGGCCTTGACCGCGACGAGCACCTCGCCCGCACCGGGGGTGGGGGTGTCGATCTCGTCAAGCGTCAGGGTTTCCGGCCCACCGACGGCGTGGGTGCGAATGGCTTTCATTGTGTCCTCTCCCGGTATGGTAATTCTATGCAGCCTGGGTGCCGCGCATCAGCCACGGCTGGGCGGCGGTGCGCTGCGCCTCGAACCCGCCGATCGCCTCGCCCCGCGCCATCGTCAGGCCTACCTCGTCCAGCCCGTTCAGCAGGCAGTGCTTGCGGAACGGATCGATGTCGAAGGTGAAGCGGTCCTGATAGGGGGTGGTGACGGTCTGCTGGTCGAGATCGACGGTGATCTCCAGACCTTCGCGCGCCACTTCCAGCAGCCGGTCGACCGCGTCCTGCGGCAGCACCACGGGCAGGATGCCGTTCTTGACGGCATTGCCCGAATGGATGTCGGAAAAGCTGGGCGCGATGACCACGCGGATGCCGAGATCGAGCATCGCCCACGCGGCGTGTTCGCGGCTCGAACCGCAGCCGTAATTGTCGCCCGCGATCAGGATCGGCGCGCCTTTGTAGGCGGGATCATCGAAGACATTGCCGGGTTCTGCCCGCAGCGCCTCGAACGCGCCCGCGCCAAGCCCTTCGCGGCTGATCGTCTTGAGCCACTTGGCCGGGATGATGATGTCTGTATCGACATTCTTGAGGCCAAGCGGGATGGCGCGGCCTTCGACGCGGGTGAGGGGCTGCATGGCGGTCCTTTGGTCAGGCGTTCTAGTCAGTCTCGGGCGGCTCGCCCGAGGGAATCGGGCCGGGTTGAGTCGGCTCGTTCGGCTTCTTCTTGCGCTTGCCGGCATAGAGCAGCGCGGCCGCGATGGCCGCCGATCCGATGGCACCTGCCGCGGCGAGCGCGGCGTTGCGGGCGGTGTTGTTCTTGGGCTTGTCGGTCATGCGATTTCCATGCGCCTCGCGCGGGCCGGTTTCAAGCCGTTCTCGTCAAACGAGTTCGCGCACATCGGCGAGCCGCCCCGTGACGGCGGCAGCCGCGGCCATGGCGGGGGAGACGAGGTGGGTGCGCGCGCCCGGCCCCTGTCGGCCCACGAAGTTGCGGTTGCTGGTGGAGGCGCAGCGTTCGCCCGGCGGCACCTTGTCGGGGTTCATACCGAGGCACGCCGAACAGCCCGGTTCGCGCCATTCGAAGCCCGCTTCGGTGAAGATCCGGTCGAGGCCTTCTTCCTCGGCCATCGCCTTCACCAGGCCTGAGCCGGGGACGACGATCGCCCAGCGCACATTGTCGGCCTTGCGGCGGCCCTTGAGCACCGCAGCGGCGGCGCGCAGGTCTTCGATGCGGCTGTTGGTGCAGCTGCCGATGAAGACATTTTCGATGGGCACCTGGGTCATCGGCGTGCCGGGGACGAGGCCCATGTAATCGAGGCTCTTCTGCGCGGCGACGCGCTTGCTCTCGTCGGCGAAATCCTCGGGGTGCGGCACGCGGCCACCGATGGGCACCACATCCTCAGGGCTGGTGCCCCAGGTGACGCTGGGTTCGACATCGGCGGCGTTGATGGTCACCGATTTGGCGAAGACCGCGCCTTCATCCGTGTGGAGCGTGCGCCAGTAGGCGACCGCCGCGTCCCACTCCGCGCCCTTGGGAGCCATCGGGCGGCCCTTGAGATAGGCGAAGGTGACATCGTCGGGCGCGATCAGCCCGGCGCGCGCGCCCGCCTCGATGCTCATGTTGCAGACGGTGAGACGTTCTTCGAGCGTCATCGCCTCGAACGCGCGCCCGCGATATTCGATGACGTAGCCCGATCCGCCCGCCGCACCGATGGT
>Ga0114986_1000100_pt1 | contig 23120 bp, 21 predicted proteins | sample Shrwel1BS1Day17_FD_96988 | JGI IMG/M metagenome (GOLD analysis project Ga0114986, IMG submission 96988) | Subsurface microbial communities from deep shales in Ohio, USA - Utica-3 well 1 S-1-Day17 | ecosystem: Environmental > Aquatic > Deep subsurface > Shale gas/oil reservoir > Produced... | reverse complement strand
TTCATGCGGGGCTTCCTTGTCGTGGGCGGATGGCCAGCTGCGCAGACCACTCAGCCAGGGTCTGATGCAGGGCGGCCGGGTTGTCCAGGCGGTGTGGCGCCCGCGTCGGGCCGTCGCCCACCTTGAGCGCCTGGCCGCCCAGGCGCAGCACGGTGTCGAAGCCGGCCTCGTCGGTGACGTCGTCGCCGGCGAAGGCGGGCTGGCGCCCCAGGAAGGGCGGCTCGGCCAGGAAGCGCTCGATCGCGCGGCCCTTGCTCACGCCGGCGGGTTTGACTTCGAGCACACATTTGCCCTGGAGCAGTTCCAGCCCCGGGCTGGCGGCCACGGCGGCCTGCAGGTGCTGCAGGCAACGCTCGGCCAGATGGGGGGCCCGGCGATAGTGCAGGGCCAGGGCGACGGCCTTGCGCTCGAGCTGCAGGCCGGAGTCCAGGGCCAGCAGCTCATGCACGACGGCCTCGACCGCCCCGAGCGCCGGGGGCGGCAGTTGCCAGCCGCGGCCATCGGCATGGCGGCCTTGTGCACCATGGATGCCGGCCACCGGCAGGCGCAGCGGCTGAAGGAAATGGTCGATGTCGGCGATCGGTCGGCCCGTGACGATCGCCAGGGCCCCGTCGAGCTGGGCCTGCAGGCGCTCCAGCAGTGGCACCAGGCCGGGCTCGACGCGCACCGCCTCGGGCCGCTCGGCGAGATCGGCGAGCGTGCCGTCGAAATCCAGGAACAGGGCGACCGGGCGCCCGGTGGATAGGGGCCAAAGCATCCGGCCGACCTTAACAGACTGTTTCGGGTCTGTCCGTCGGTGGCTGGCTGACAGCCCGCCCGGGCGAGTGCTCAGCCAGCCGGGGCCGAGGCCTCATTCCGAGAGGGTTTGAATCGCAAGTAAGCCCTCACACGAGAGAGCCTGGCTTGCCAGGCAGGGTGGCCCCAGTAGCGGTCGAAGAAATAGAAGGCGACGGTGTTGGCCAGGGGTTCGAGCAGCGTGATGGCGCCGGAAATGGCCACGTCGCCCGTCAGCGCGTAGCTGACCGAAAAAGCGATGGTGAGGTGCAGGACACCGAAGCTGGCGGTCTTGACCATGGTGGCACTCCTTTGCGAATGATGCTTGTTTGATAGTTTGAAGCAATTAGCAAAAATCTGCCAATTGCTTGGGACAATCACAAGGATTGCTCAGGCCGCCGGAAGGTCGAGGGTGAAGGTCGAGCCCTGCCCGGGTTGGCTGTCCACCCGGATCTCGCCGCCCATGAGGCGGGCCAGCCCCTGGGACAGGGCCAGGCCGACCCCGGCGCCGTCGATGCGCCCGTGTTCCCGGCCCAGGCGGTTGAAGGGAGTGAAGAGTTCGCCGACGCGTCCTGGGGCGATCCCGGGGCCGGTGTCCTGCACCTGCACGGCCAGTCGACCGGGCCCGGCGAGGCCCAGGCGCAACCAGACCTGACCGCCGCGTCGGTTGTACTTGATGCCATTGCCTGCGAGGTTGAGCAGGACCTGCCGCAGGCGCTGCGGGTCGCCCAGGGCCTGCAGGCCCGAGGGCGCAGGCCGGTGGAGCTGGACGCCAGCGGCCGCGGCCTGGGGCTGGAGCATGGACAGGCAGTCCTCGATCACCTCGTCCAGGGCCACACGCTCCTGGCGCACGAGCAGGGCGCCGGCTTCGATGCGGGTGAGGTCGAGCAGGTCGGTGATCATCTCCAGCAGGTGCTGTCCGGCGGCATGGATGTGTTCCACCCAGGCGCGCCGACCTGGCGGCAGCGCGAGGTCCGGGTCCTCTCGCAGCAGTTGTGCAAAGCCCAGCACGGCATTGAGCGGCGTGCGCAGTTCGTGGCTCATGTGCGAGAGAAAGAGCGTCTTGGCGCGGCTCGCGGCCTCGGCGGCCTCGCGGGCGCGGCGCGCTTCGGCCAACCGGCCCAGCTCGGCCTCCATGTGCTTGCGCTCGGTGGTGTCGGTGAGGAAGCCATGGAAGAGCACGCTGCCATCCGGCTCCGCCTCCGGGCTGGACTGGCCCAGCATCCAGCGCACGGACCCATCCGGCCGAAGGAAGCGGAACTCGAACACCCACGGCTGCACGTCGCGCCCGGCCACCAGGATGGAGTCGATCATGGCGGGGCGATCTTCGTCGTGCACCCGCTCAATGAGGCGCAGCACGTCGTCCTGCACCTCGGTCAGCGGCACGCCGAAGAAGTCCTCGAAGTTGTCGCTGGCGTAGGGGAAGCTCATGCGTCCGTCAGCATGCAGACGGAACTGGTAGAGCACACCCGGGGCCTGGCGGGCCAGCTTGCGCAGGCGTGACAGGGCTTCCTCGGTGGCGGCCTGCTGGGCCAGCGTGGCGCTCATGTCGGTGATCACGCCCACGGCGCGGCGGGCGTGGCCATTCGGGGCCCGGTCGATCACCTTGCCGCGCAGCAGCACCCAGCGGTACTGGCCGTCGGCGGCGCGCGCCCGGTGCCGGCTGACCATCATGGCATCCTCACCGCGGAGATGGCGCATCGTTGCAGCCACGCAGGTGTCGACATCGTCGGGGTGGATGAGCGCATTCCAGTCGCCGATGCGGGTGCCGACGGCGCCTTCCGCATAGCCCAGCACGGCATGGCCCACGCGCGAGTAGTACACGCGGTCGTGCTCGATGTCCCAGTCCCACACCCCGTCGCCGGCGCTTTCCAGGGCGAACTGCCAGCGCGCTTCGCTCAGACGCAGGGCCTCCTGGGCCTGGCGGCGTCCGGCTTCGCTGCGGGCCGCCACGGTGAGCGCCGCGCAGGTCGACAGCAAGGGCTGCAGCGCGGGCACCAGGCTGTCGTCGTACCCGCCGGGGCGGTTGGCCACACCCACCATGCCCAGCATCTCGTCACCGCGGAAGAAGGGCAGGCCAAGGAAGTTGTCCATGGCGCGGTGGCCCGCCGGCAGGCCGCCCGAGCGAGGGTCGCGGGCGGGCTCGTTCGATAGCACGGGCCGGCCGCTGGTGATCACATGGCCAAAGAGGGTGTGCAGGTTGCGAAAGGCCACGCCTTCGATGGCATGCCGGGCGTACATGGCCCGCGAGGCCTCGTCCCAGGAGATGTCGGTGAGGGCCAGCGTGCGCAGGTAGGGCTGGTCCTGGTCATCGCGCTGCACCTCGCCGATGAAGCCGTAGGCGCTGCCGGTCATGTCGAGCAGCACCTGCAGCAGGCGATCGAAGGCCCGGGGCAGGTCGGCCTCCTCGATGAACTGCATCTGCACCCGGCCGATGGCCGCCAGCAAGGCTTCGGCGGAGACGGGCGCAGCCGGAGGCGGGGCGGTGGGGTCAGGGCCGGTCGGCACGGAAAGCACAGGGGGCGGCGATGTTCAAGACTGTAGCGGCCCTCCACAGCCGCCACCTGCAGGCAAACCCCAGCGGGCGTGATGGACGACGCACCGTTTGTCGGTTGACAGACGTCAAGGCGTGGCCGCGGGCGGGGGCGCAGACTGTGTTGCGGAGCGTGTTGCTCCGCTGGAAGGATGGCGTCATGAAAGTCAACGTGGGCGGTGTCGACCGCATCCTGCGCATTGCCGTGGGCCTGATCCTCATCGCGCTGGCCGCCACGGGCACGGTGGGCCTGTGGGGATACATCGGCGTGGTGCCGCTGCTGACGGGCCTGTTCCGCATCTGCCCCCTCTACAGCGTGCTGGGTTTCAGCACCTGCCCGGTGTCCCAGCGGCGCTGACGGCGCCCGCCCGGGGTGGCGCGGCACTTGCTAGACGCGACGGGACTTCGCACGGCAAGGAGACCCGTCTTGAGCCTGTCAGAGAGCGAACGCGTGGCCATCGCGGCCCACCTGCATGTCCTGCTGCGGCGCAAGCTGGGCCGCGTCACGGACACGGAGTGGATGGCCACCAACTGGGAATATGCGCAGGAGATCCTGCGCGTGTGCCGCGGCGAAGCAGATGGCGACCTCCAGGCCTGGGCGGCCAAGCTCGAACAGGCCATGCAGCCGCTGCGCCCCAAGCCGGTGCCGTCCCCAAGGGCCTGGGCAGACAGTGCCCCACCGGGCGACGCGCCGGTCAGCCGGCGCGCGGCCGAACTGCAGCAGCGCTACGTCGGCCGCCTGCGCTGAGCGGGCTTCACACGGCCGCGCAGACGCCATCGGCCCGCGGGTCGGTGGCGCCTTCGATCAGACCGCTGGCGTGCACGCTCACGGCGCCGGCGTGGCCCATCATGTCCTCGTAGGCCCCCACCACCTGCACCTCGTGGCCGGCCGCGCGCAGCGCATCGACCAGGGCGGGGTCGAAGCGCGACTCCAGCTTGAGGTTGGTCGAGTCCTCGCCCCAGGTGCGCCCCAGCAGCCAGCGTGGAGCGGTGACGGCCGCCTGCAGGTCCTGGCCGAAGAGCACGTGGCGGCTGAACACGGCGGCCTGGGTCTGCGGCTGGCCTTCGCCGCCCATGGTGCCGTAGGCCAGCGTGCGACCGTCCTTCAGGCGCGCCAGCGCCGGGTTCAGGGTGTGGAAGGGCAGGCGTCCCGGCGCCAGTTCGTTCGGTCCGGGGCCAAGCGTGAAGCTCGCGCCGCGGTTCTGCCAGTTCACGCCCGATTCGTGCAGCACGATGCCGCTGCCGAACTCCCAGTAGATGCTCTGGATGTAGCTCACCACCCGGCCCTGTGCATCGGCCGCGCCCATCCAGATGGTGTCGCCGGGCACGGCCGGCAGCGGCCAGGGGGCGGCGCGGCCCGGCTCGATCCGGCGGGCCTCGGCGTCGAGCGAGGCCTCGCCCAGGAAGGCCTGCGGATCATCGCCGCGCGCGGCCATCGCGCCGGGGTCGCCCAGCCGGGCATTGCGCCACACGAAGGCGCGCTTGGTGGCCTCGACCAGGCCGTGCACGTGCGCGAAGCCTTCGGCGTCACGCACTCCGAGCCGGTCGAACAGGGCCAGGATGGCCAGCGAGGACACGCCCTGGGTGGGCGGCGGCTGGTTGTAGAGCCGGCCGGCCGAGATCGACACCGACAGCGGCGCGACACGCCGGGCGTGGTAGGCCTGCAGATCGCCCAGTCGCAGCGGGCTGCCCACGGCGGCCAGCTCGCGCGCCATCGAGCGGGCCAGATCGCCGCGGTAGAAGTCGTCGAGCCCTGCGCGGGCGAGCTGCTCCAGCGTGGCGGCCAGGCGGGGCTGGGCCAGGGTGTCGCCGAGGGCGGGCAGGCCGTGGGCCGCGAAGGTCTCGGCAAAACCGCTCACGTCCTTGAGCTCGGGCCACTTGCTGGCGGTGAGCCCCACCTGCGAGCGCGTGACCGGCACGCCGCGTCTCGCATGCCCGATCGCATCGGCCAGCAGGCGCGACAGCGGCAGGGCCCGGCCCCAGCCCTGGGCCACGGCCAACGCCTCGGCCCAACCGCCGATGGCGCCCGCCACGGTGAGCGCGGCCCGGGGGCCGCGCGTGGGGATGGCGGCGTCGCCGTGCTCGGCATAGAAGCCCGGCGTGGCCAGCGCGGCCGCTGCGCCGCAGGCCTGCACCGCCACGGGTTCCTGGCCGGGCTCGGCGATGAGCCAGAAGCCGTCACCGCCGATGCTGTTCATGTGCGGATAGACCACCGCAATGGCGGCGGCGGCGGCCACCATGGCCTCCACCGCATTGCCGCCGTCGCGCAGCACGGCGGCGCCGGCCTGGGCAGCCAGGTGGTGGGGGGCGGACACCAGGCCGCCACGGCAGGTGAGGCTGTGCAACATCGCGAGGCCAATGATTGGTTGACGAGGGCTGCAGTGTGCGGGCACCCGCGCCGGCGACCAAGGGGCCGCCGGTCAAAACTGCGTTGCAGTCGGGATTGCAGTCTGGATGCGTTCAGCCGTTCTGGGTGGCCACGAAGAGCTGCCGCAGGTGGTCGCCCGAGGTGGTGGCGGGGTACTTGGGCGTGTCCGTGGGCACCAGGCTTTCGATGCGTGCGTCGTAGTTGGGGTTGTGGAAGAACACCAGCGACTGTCGGCGGCTGTCGGCGCCGGCTTCGAGCGGCGGGTTCACGACGCGGTGCAGCGTGGACACCCAGGTGTCGTTGGTCCAGCGCGCCATCAGGTCGCCGATGTTGATGATGTAGCAGCCGGGCACGATGGGCACGTCGCGCCACTGCCCCTCGGCGTTGCACACCTGCAGCCCGCCGGGCTTGTCCTCGGTGGCCAGGATGGTGAGGCTGCCGTAGTCGGAATGCGCGCCGGCGCGGATCTGCCCAGGCTGGGGCGGCACGAGTTGCGCGGGGTAGTTGCGCACGCGCAGGCGGCTGATGTGGCGGTCGATCTTGTCGTCGAAGAAGTGTTCGGGCAGGTGCAGGGCAAGCGCAAAGATGCGCATCAGGGTCTGCGCGAGATCGCCCATGGCGCGGTAGTAGGTGCTCCACACCTCGCGCAGTTCGGCGGGGCGCTCGGGCCACAGGTTGGGCGCGAAATGCCGGCCGGCCGCCGGTGCGAAGGCGTACTCGGGCGGCGGCAGGTCCACCGGGCCGATCATCAGGCTCTCGTTGAGGTCGCTGCCATAGGCCTCGGGGTCGCGGGAGCGGGCCAGCGACTCCTCGTCCAGCCCGGTGTAGCCGCGGGCCACGTCCTTGGCCGGCTTGGCCACGCGCTGCTTCTCGGCCAGCGGCAGGTCGAAGAACGCATGCGACACCTCGCGCATCTTCGCGATCAGCGCCGGGTCCACGCCGTGGCCGGTGATCACCAGGAAGCCGATGTCACGGCAGGCGCGGTCCACGGCACGCGCCACGGCCTGCTTGTCGGCGGCGCCGCCGTGTCGGTAGGGCGCGATGTCGATGATGGGAACGTCGAGCAGTTTCATCACGGGCTCCAGGTGGCGGAAGAGGAAGGGTCAGACCAGCGCGTCGCCACCGTCGACGAGCAGCGTGGCGCCGGTGGCATTGGCCTGCACGGCCAGGAAGAGCAGGGCTTCGGCGATGTCGGCCGCGTCGGCCACCCGCCGCAGCGGCAGGCGCTCGCGCATGAAGGCCATCCGGGCCGCGCGGCCGTCGGGCCCGAGGCGGTTCCACAGCGGGGTGTCGGTTGTGCTGGGCGAGACCACGTTCACCCGCACGGCCGGCGCCCGCTCCAGTGCGAGCCCGCGGGCCAGCGCTTCGACGGCGGCATTGAGGGCGCCCTGCAGCACGGCCTGGGGGTTGGGCTTGGCGCTGTAGACGCCCGACACGAAGGTGATCGACCCGCCGTCGGCCACCCGGGCGCTGCGCCCCACGTGGTAGGCGCCCCAGAACTTGTTGTCCATCGACGCGCGGGCCTGGGGCAGCGGCAGGCTCGTGACGGACCCGACCTGGGTCGCGGAGCCGGCCAGCACGACGTGGTCCCAGGCGGGCCGGCGCGAGAAGTAGTCTTCGACCTGCGAGGCGTCGCCCACATCCAGGGGGTCGGCCGCCACCCCGGAGGGCAGCCTCGCCAGCGCCGCCTCGCGCCGGGCGGCCGAGCGCGAGGCGATCGTCACCCGCGCGCCGCATCGTGCGGCCAGCGCGGCGGTGGCTTCGCCGATGCCCGAGCTGCCGCCGATCACCAGCACGCGCGTGCCCTGCAGCCGCGCGAAGGGGCCGGCCGGCGTCACGCGCCCGCTCCCTCGCCCAGGTAGGCCTGGGCCAGTGCCTGGTCGGCGGCGATCTCCGCGGCGCTGCCGTGCGCCACGATGCGCCCGCCCTCGATGACATAGGCGCGGTCGGCCAGGGCCAGCGCCAGCCCGGCCATCTGATCGACCAGCAGCAGCGTCATGCCTTCGCGGCGCAACTGGTCCAGCGCCGCAAACAACTCGGCGATCACCTTGGGCGCGAGGCCCAGCGAAGGCTCGTCGAGCAGCAGGATGCGCGGGCGCGACATCAGGGCGCGGGCGATGGCCAGCATCTGCTGCTCGCCGCCCGACAGCAACCCGGCGCGCTGATGCAAGCGCTCGCGCAGGCGGGGGAAGCGGTTCAGCATCTCCTCGACCCGGGCTTCGCGGCCCTCGGCATGCAGGAAGGCCCCGAGGCGGATGTTGTCGAGCACGCTCAGCTCCGGGAACACCTGCCGCCCCTCGGGCACCAGCACCACGCCACGGGCCACCACCTGCTCGGCCCCCAGGTCGGTGAGCTCCTGGCCTTCCAGGTGGATGCCTCCCTGCACCGGCCGGTGCAGCCCCGCCAGCGCCTTCATCAGCGTGGACTTGCCCGCACCATTGGCGCCCAGCAGGGCCACCACTTCGCCGCGGCGCACCTGCAGGTCGATGCCGTGCAGCACGGGCTCGGCCCCATAGCCGGCGACGAGAGCGCCCACGCCCAGCATCTCGGGGCGCGTCTCGGCGTCGACCGCGTTCCGCGAGGCGCCCGGCGCGTGCTCCATGGCCTCGCCCAGGTAGGCCTGCCGCACCGCGGCGTTGGCCTGCACCTCGGCAGGCGTGCCGGTGGCCAGGCGCTGGCCCGCGTCCAGCACCACGACGTGGTCGGAGATGCCCATGACGAGCTGCATGTCGTGCTCCACGAGCAGCACCGTGAGGCCGGCGTCGGCAATGCGGCGCAGCAGGGCCGCCAGGCGGGTCTTGTCCTCGCGCGACAGACCGGCGGCCGGCTCGTCGAGCAGCAGGGCATCGGGATCCAGCGCGAGCGCGCGGGCGATCTCCACCAGGCGCCGGTCCACATGCGGCAGGTCGGCGCAGCGTTCGTCCAGGCGGCCCGTGTAGCCGCAACCCGCCAGCAGGGCGCGCGCTCGCTCGCGCAGGGCCGGGTCGCGCAGCTTGGCCGCGCCCAGCAAGGCGCCCAGGCGGCCGCGGTGCATGGCCAGCACCACGTTGTCCTCGACGCTGAGCGAGCCGAAGAGCTGCGAGGTCTGGTAGGTGCGGGCGATGCCGGCGCGGGCGATGCGCGTGGCGCCCTGGCCGGCCAGCGCCTGCGAGCCTAGCGCGAAGCCGCCGGCCGTGGGCGTGTAGAAGCCGCTGAGCATGTTCAAGGCGGTGGTCTTGCCTGCGCCGTTGGGGCCGATCAGGCTGGTCACCTGCGCCGGCCGGGCGGTGAAGGCAAGATCGCCTACCGCACGCACGCCCCCGAACTGCATCGTCAGGCCTTCGGCCGAGACCGCCTGCCGCTGCCGCACGGCCAGCGAGAGGGCCACCGGCGTGCCCGCGAGGGCGGCCTCGCGCCGGGCGGGCCACAGGCGCTGGCGGGCCCGGTTCCACAGGCCCATGAGGCCATCGGGGGCCACCCACAGCACCACCAACAGCAGCGCGCCGAAGAAGAGCAGCCGGTACTCCTCGAAGCGGGAGAGCAGCTCGGGCAGCAGGCCCACGATGATCGCGCCCACCAGCGGCCCGGCGATGGAGCCGGCGCCGCCGATCATCACCACCAGCACGAAGAGGATGGACTGGATGAAGCCGAAGGTGTGTGGCGTCACGAAACCCGACAGCGGCGCGAAGATCGCGCCGGCCGCGCCGGCACACACGGCCGACACGGCAAAGGCCACGGTCTTGATCGCCAGCGGGTTCAGGCCGATCGATTCGGACGCCGTCTCCGAATCGCGCACCGCGCGCATCGCCGCGCCCCAGGTGCCGCGCGACAGCCAGGCGTAGGCCGCCAGGGCCGCACCGGCGGCGACGATCGCGATCAGGGCCATGGCCCTCTCGCCTTCAGCGAACGAGCCCAGGTTGGGTGGCGCGATGCCCATGATGCCGTTCTGACCCCCGGTCAGGTCGCGGGCCTCGACGATGCCGTGCTCGACGATGAAGCCGAAGGCGATCGTGATCATCGCGAGGTAGGGCCCTTTCACGCGCAGGGCCGGCAGGGCCAGCAGCGCTCCCATGAGGCCCGCCAGCCCGGCGGCCACCGGCCAGGCCCACCAGAAGCTCCAGCCGGCCTTCGTGGTGAGGATGGCCACGGTGTAGGCCCCGATGGCATAGAAGCCCACGTGGCCGAACGACACCTGCCCGGTGAGCCCCAGCAGCACGTTCAGGCCGATGCCCACCAGGGCGAAGAGGGCGACCTGCGCGAGCACGTAGACGTAGTAGCCGTTGACCGTGAGGGCCAGCACGCAGCCCAGGCCGAGCAGCGCCAGCACCGCGGCGATCTGGCCGGGCGAGCCCAGGCCGAGCCACAGGCCGGCCGGGCGCGCCGGCACCACACGCCCGGACGGGCCGAGGGAACGGGGGAGGGTGGCGCTCATACCTTCTTCACCTCTGCCCGTCCGAACAGGCCGTTGGGTCGCCACGCCAGGGCCACGATGACCAGCGCAAACGTCAGGATCTGCGTGTAGCTCGAGCCGAGGGTGGCGGTGATCAGGGCCTCGGCCAGCCCGAAGAGCAGGCCGGCGATCATCACACCCCAGGCACTCGTGATGCCGCCCAGGATGGCCACGGCAAAGGCCTTCAGGCCGAAGAGCGTGCCCATGTCGGAATGCACGTTGAAGAGCGGCGCGATCAGCACGCCCGCGATGCCGGCGAACAGGGCCGACAGCGCAAAGGCGACCGCCACCGCGCGCCGGATGGGGATGCCCATCAGCCGCGCGGCCGGGCGGTTCTGCACCACCGCGAGCATGCCCGTGCCCCAGCGCGTGCGCCGCGACAGGGCGTGCAGCGCGGCCGCCAGCGCCAGGCCCACCAGCGGGATGAGCAGCTGCAGCGGGTACACGCCCAGGCCCAGCCCGCCCACCTCCACCGAGGATTGCGCGAGCGGCGAGGGCAGGCTGCGGGGCTCCTTGCCGTAGGTGAACATCACCAGGTTGTCGAGCACGATGCCCAGCGCGACCGTGGCCATCAGCCACGCATCCGAGCCGCGGTTCACGAAGGGGCGCACCGCGAAGAACTCGACCAGCAGGCCGTACAGGGCACACAGCGCGAGCGCCAGCAGGATGGCCAGGCCCAGGGGCCAGCCCAGGGTCTGGGCGAAGGTGAAGGTGAGCACCGCGCCGAGCATCATCGAGCTGCCCTGCGCGAAGTTCACCGTCCCCGAGACGGCATAGGTCACATAGAAGCCCAGGGCCATGAGCCCGTACATGCTTCCCAGGCCCAGCCCGCTGATCAGCGCGGACATCAACAACATGGCGAGGCTCCGGCTCAGTTGCTCATGCCCACCGGCAGGATGCGGTTGTCGATGAACTGCGCCCACACGTAGTCGGCCGGGCCGACGGCGTCATGCTTCCCTTCCGCGAAAGGCTTCACGTAGGTCTTGATCAGGCCATCGTGGCGCTCGATCTTGTAGAAGCCCTGGCGGATGTCGTCACCCTTGGTGGAACCGGCCGCCGCGATGGCCAGCGCGGCCAGGTGCATGCCGTCGTAGGCGTTGGCCACGCCCACGGCGGGCGTGATGTCGGCCGGGCCCTTCACGTTGGGGTACTTGGCCTTCATGGCTTCGATCACACGCTCGCCCACCGGGCTCTGCTTGCCGAAGAAGCTGTAGGTCTGCACGAAGTGCACGTCCTTGGCGTTCGGGCCGGCCAGCTCCGTGAAGCGCCCACCTGCCGGGCCCCAGTGCGAGACGATGGGCACCTTCCAGCCCATGCGGTCGAGGGACTTCACCACCTGGGCCGAGGGGCCCACGTTGGCCACGAGGAAGAGGGTGTCGGCGCCGGCCGCGCGCAAGCGGGTGAGCTGGGGCACCATGTCCACGTCGTTGCCCTCGAACTTCTCGACCCCTGCAGCGGCCACACCCTTGGCGGCCAGTGCCGCCCGCAGGCCCTTCTCGTTCGACTCCCCCCAGGGGTTGTTGATGAGGATCATCCCCGGCTTGGCCGACTTGAAGGTCTTCTGCGCGTAGTCGAGCATGGCCACGTTCACCAGTTCGTCCACGGCCGAGACGCGGAAGACGAAGTTGGGCTTCGCCCCGTTCTGCGTGATCGGCGTGCCGGCGGCCCAGGGCCCCATGAAGGGGACCTTCTCCTGGTTGGCGAGCGGCACGATGGCCAGCGAGACCGGGGTGTCCAGGCCACCGAAGAGCACGGCCACCTTCTCGCGGTAGATCAGCTCGCGCGCGGCCACCACACCCTTGGCGGGGTTGGACTCGTCGTCGCGGCGCACCAGTTCGAGCTTGCGCCCGCCCAGCAGGCCACCCTTGGCATTGATCTCGTCGATGGCGACCTGCAGGCCGCGGGTGATGGCCTCTCCCGCCAGGGCCGACTGGCCCGACAGCGCGGTCACCAGGCCGATCTTGATGGGCTCGGCGGCCCACAGGGGGCCCGCCCAGCCGGCGCAGGCCAGGGCGGCGGCACCGGCCAGCACGGCACGGCGGGAGGCACGAAGGGGGAAGCGGGTCATGGCGGTACTCCAGGTCGGTCCAGGGGATGGGCAGGGGCGCGAACGCCGCGCTGCCAGGCCGAATGCAAGCACCGTGCCAGTGTCAACAAGAGATGTTTGATCGTGTGCGCATAGTTAGAGAGAAATTGTCAACAAAAAGGCACGACTCTTGCTCACACCTTTGGCGTGCATGCCCGGTGCCCGATCTGCACCACCGGCGTGCCCCGACCTGGAGAGAACCCATGAGCCTTGCCCCAGAAACGAGCATTGCCGCGGCACCCCCTGCCGCGGCCATCGTCGACGAATACCTGCGCCTGCTGATGATCCCCGATCCCGCCGCGGCACGCCGCTTCGTGGCGCCCGACCTGCGGATCCGCTTCACCGGCGGGCGCGCCATGAGCGACCCGTCCGAATGCGCCGCCTTCAATGCCTCGCGCTACCGCTGGGTGAAGAAGCGCGTGGACCGCACCGAAACCGTGGCCGGCGGCAGCCCGGCCGAGACCGTGGTCTACAGCCTGGGCACCCTCTACGGGGAGTGGCCCGACGGCACGCCCTTCGAGGGCAACCGCTATGTCGATCGCTACGTCGTGCGCGAGGGCTTGATCGTGCAGATGGATGTGTGGAACGACAGCGCCGAATGGCTGCTGGTGCGTGCCGGGCTGGCCACAAGATGAGCGCCACCTACCTGGGCCTGCTGCCCACACACGGCCGCTTCGACTACCGCCCCATCACCGGAAGGCCGGACTACACCTGGCCCAACGGCAGCCGACTGGCGGTCTACCTGGGCTACAACCTCGAGCACTTCGCCTTCGGCGAGGGCCTGGGCGCGGCCATCGGCCCGGCCTCGCCGCAGCCCGACGTGCTGAACTACAGCTGGCGCGAGTATGGCAACCGGGTGGGGGCCTGGCGCTGCCTCGGGCTCTTCGACCAGCTGGGCCTGAGTGCCGGCGCCCTGATCAACACGGCGCTGTACGACCACTGTCCCGAACTGGTGGCGGCCCATGTGGCACGTGGCGATGAGCTCATCGGCCACGGGCACACCAATGCCGAACGGCAGGGGGTGCTGAGCGAATCCGACGAGCGCGAATTGCTGGCGCTGTCTCGCAGCCGCATCCTCGAGCACAGCGGCCGGGCGCCCACCGGCTGGCTGTCGCCGTGGATCTCGGAAAGCCTGCACACGCCCGACCTGCTCGCCGAGACCGGCTATCGCTACACGCTCAACTGGTGCCACGACGACCAGCCCGTGCGCATGCGCACCCGCGATGGCCGCGGGCTGTGGGCCGTGCCCTACCCGCAGGAACTCAACGACATCCCGATGATCGTGGCGCGCCAGATGGACGCCAAGGATTTCGCCCAGATGATCATCGACCAGTTCGACGAGATGCTGGAGCAGTCCCGCCATCAGCCGCTGGTGATGGGCATCGCCCTGCACCCGTATCTTGTCGGTCAGCCCTACCGCCTGCGCCATCTGCGCCGGGCGCTGGAACACATCGCGCGTGAGCGCGACCGCGGCGGCCTGTGGTTCACCACGCCCGGCGCCATTTGCCACCATGTCGAGGCGCTCGCTCAGGAGCGCCCGGGAGACTTCGCATGAGCTTTTCGATCGACGATGCCGTGGGCGCGTGGGTCCCGCATGGGCGCTTCACGCGGCCTGGCGCCCCCGGGGGGCCGCTGGCCGGGCTGTCCTTTGCCGCCAAGGATGTGTTCGACGTGGCGGGCCACCCCACGGGGGCGGGCAACCCCACCTGGCTGGCCACCCACGAGCCGCCGGCGGCGTCCAGCCCCCTGGTGGACCGTCTGCTCGCCGCCGGCGCCACGCTGATGGGCAAGGTGCTCACCGACGAGCTGGCCTACAGCCTGCACGGCGACAACGTGCACTACGGCACCCCGATCAATGCGCGCGCGGCCGACCGCGTCACGGGGGGCTCGTCCAGCGGCTCGGCCGCGGCGGTGGCGGCAGGCCTGGTGGATTTCGCCCTGGGCACCGACACGGGAGGCTCCACGCGCGTGCCGGCCAGCTACTGCGGCCTGTGGGGCCTGCGCACCACCCACACGCTGCTGAGCGCCGAGGGACTGGTGCCCCTGCACCCGAGCTTCGACACGGCCACCTGGCTGGCCCACGACGGCGCCATCTTCGAGCGCGTGGGCCGCGTGCTGCTGCCACAGAGCGACTTCACGCCCCGGCGCGTGCTGGCCTTCGAGGACACCTGGGCGCTGAGCGATCCCGAGTTCCAGGGGCCCCTGCGCCAGGCGCTGGCCAGCCTGGGCCGTCTCCTGGCCGTGTCGCCTCAGGCCGTCCGGGTGGCGGGCGACACGCCGCTGGACGCATGGCGCCAGGTCTACGCCACGGCGGGCGCCCATGAGGGCTGGCAGCAGCACGGGGCCTGGATCCGGGCCCACCAGCCCGCCTTCGGCCCTGCCATCGCCGCCCGCTGGGAGGCCGCCAGCCGGGTCACCGATGAGGCGGCGGCCACGGCGCGGGCCCAGGCCGCGTCGATCCGGACCCTGGTGCGCGGCGTGATCGGCGGCGATGCCGTGGTGGTGCTGCCTTCGGCGGCCAGCCTCGCGCCCCGCCGCGATGCCGATCCCGCGGCGGTGGACGCCGTGCGCCTGCGCACCATGGCCATCACCTGCGTGGCGGGCCTGGCCGGGCTGCCGCAGGTGAGCCTGCCGCTGGCCACGCCCGAAGGCGTGCCGCTGGGCGTGTCGTTGCTGGGGCCGGCCGGCAGCGACCTGGTGCTGATCCGCCTGGCGCTCGCCCTGCGGGAGGCCTGGCCGGCCTGAGCCTGTGGCAAGCTCACGCCCTCGACCACGTTCCTGCCGCCCGACGCCATGCCCCGCTCCAAGCCCGCGCTGATCGAAGTCGCCACCGCCGTGCCGCGCCCCGGAGGGGCCCTGGCCGAGGCCGGCGAGGGTGATGACGTCGAGACCCGCATCTACCGGGCCGTGTTCGACAGCGTGATGAGCCAGCGCCTCACCCCGGGGACCAAGCTGCCGGAGGCGGCGCTGTGCGAGCTCTTCGGCGTGAGCCGTTCGGTGGTGCGCAAGGTGTTGCAGCGGCTGGCCCACGACCACATCGTGCAGCTGCGGCCCAACCGGGGTGCCATCGTGGCCGTGCCCACGCCCGAAGAGACACGCCAGATCTTCGAGGCCCGTCGCGCGCTGGAGGCGGCGCTGGTCACGCTGGCGGCCGAGAACGCCACCACCGCCGACCTGGCCGCACTGCGCCGACAGCTCCAGCAGGAGCACGAAGCCATGCACCGCTACGACCAGCCGTCCTGGGCGCGCCTGGCCAGCACCTTCCACCTGCGCCTGGCCGCGCTCGCGCGCAACGCCATCCTCGAGCGCTACCTCGTCGAGATCCTCTCGCGCTGCTCGCTCATCGTGGCGCTGTACGAGCCCCCGGGCAACGCAGCCTGCGAACATGACGAGCATGAACGCATCGTCGACTGCATCGAACGCGGCGACGCCGCCGGCGCCGTGAAGCTCATGGACGAGCACCTGCGCGAACTCGAACGCCACATCAACCTGCAGCGTGACAATCCCAAGGACAGCCTGGCCCGTCTGCTGGGTCTGACCTGAATTGATCGCGTCTCTCCTGCCTCGCCTCCTGCCCTGCCTCCTGCTGGTCTGCCTCGTCTGGCTGGCCGGGCCCGTCTGGGCGCAGCCCGAGCCGATGCGGCTGTCGCAGGCGCAGTCGCGCCAGCCCCTGGGGCTGCATCTGGAAGTCCTCGAGGACCGGGACGGACGCCTCACGCTCGACGAAGTTCGCAGCCGCCCCGATACCGATTGGCGCCCCAGCACGACCGAGGTGCTCAACTTCAGCTTCTCGACCTCCACCTGGTGGGTGCGGGGCCGTGTGGTCAACGACACCGATGGCCCCACCACCCGGGTGCTGGAGGCCGCCTCGGCCCTGCAGGACGAACTCGACCTGCATCTGCTGCGCGAGGGGCGCCCGGTGCGCAGCTGGCACACCGGCGACCGCCGCGCGCTGGACTCGCGCGATCTCGTCTATCGCTACCCGGCCTTTGCGCTGACGCTGGCGCCGGGCGAGACGGTGAGCTTCATCGCCCGCCTGGGCAGTCACGACGGCCTGCACGAGGCGGTGCCCTTCGTGCTGCGCACGCAGCGCAGCTTTCTCGACCACGTCCAGCGCGAGACCATGGTCTTCGGCGCCTACTACGGCGGTCTCCTGGCCCTCCTGCTCTACAACCTGCTGCTGTCGGCGATCACGCGAGACCGGGTCTTCCTGCTGTACGCCATCTACCTGGGCACCTACCTGCTCTGGAACTTCACCTTCCTGGGCTATGGACAGCAGCACCTGTGGCCCGATCACCCGGACTTCAACAACCAGGTCCTGGCGCTGAGCATTCCGGCCATCTTCATCGCGCTGGCGGTGTTCTCCTGCAACTACCTGCAGACCCGCCAACAGGCCCGACGATGGCACCGAGCCATCGTCGCTCTCGCCGCGCTGTCCGGGCTGGCCATCCTGCCCGCGCTGCTCGACCACTATGCGCTGAGCATCCTGATGGTGCTGCCAGCGGGCGCGGCCCTGTTGCTGGTGCAGCTGGCCGCGGCCTTGCATCTTGCCGTGCGGGGCGATCGGCCCGCGCGCTTCTATGTGCTGGCCTGGACGGCGCTGGCCCTGGGGGCGCTGGCCACCTTCCTCAAGGTCTTCGGCGTGCTGCCCTCGAACGTGTGGACCGAGTACAGCCTGAACATCGGCTCGGCCATCGAGTTCGTCCTGCTGGCGCTGGCGCTGGCCGACAAGATGAACACCCTCAAGGCCGAGAAGCTGGCCGTGCAGCACCAGGCCGCCGCCGATCTGGAGCGGCAGGTCGCGCAGCGCACCCGCGAACTGGCCGCCGCCAACGAACGCCTGCAGCAGGCCTCGATCACCGACGAGCTCACCGGCCTGTACAACCGCCGCTACTTCAACCTCATCGCCACGCGTGAGCTCAATCGCTGCCGGCGCGAAGGCCGCCCGCTGGCGATGGCCATGCTCGACGTCGATCGCTTCAAGGCCTACAACGACCGCTACGGCCACAGCCAGGGCGACCAGGCCCTGGCGGCGCTGGCTCGCGCCATGGACAGCCAGGTCAACCGCGCCACCGACTACCTCTTCCGCCTGGGCGGCGAGGAGTTCGCCGTGCTGCTGGTCGGCGTCGGCCACGACGAGGCGCGCCAGCATGTCGAGCGTGTGCGACGGGCGGTGTCGGACCTGCAGCTGCTGCACGAAGGCAGCGAGCAGGGGGTGGTCACGCTGTCGGCAGGCCTCGTCTGGCGCGAGGCGCTGTCAGAGCTTGGCGCCGACCAGCTCTACGTGCTGGCCGACGAGGCGCTCTACCGCGCGAAGGCGGCGGGACGTGATCGACTGAGCGAATAGCGTGCGGGAGACCCGCGGATGCGCGCACCAGCTTGGTGTCTGACGTGATATCCGCCCGCGCCGGGGCGAACACCTTGGTGCACACCCTCAAGGCAGGTCGCGCCGCGTCGAAAGACCCGCCAGCGGATCAGGCCGGGCATGGGGCTCGGCCGACCTCTGCGCGGAAGAGAGCTCAACATGAAGCTGGTGACCAAGCTCACCCTCGTGATCGCTGGTGGTCTGGTGGCGGCCGTTGTGGCCGGTGGTGTCGGCCTGGCCGTGATGCAGTCGGCCGTGGCCACCTATGCGGGCGAGGTGCAGGCGATGAATGCCGCCGCACGGGACGTGGCCCAGGTGCGCAGCGATTTCCAGACCCAGGTGCAGGAGTGGAAGAACGTGCTCCTGCGCGGGGGCGACGCCAAGCAGCTCGACCGCTACTGGAACGGCTTCCAGAAGAGCGAGGCGTCCGTGAAGGACGCCGTCGCCAGGCTTGCGAAGGACCTGCCCCAGGGTGCCTCACGCGATCTCCTGGTCCAGTTCGAGCAGGCCCATGCCCGCATGGGCGCCGGCTACCGCCAGGGGCTGGAGGCCTTCAAGGCCGCGAACTTCGATGCCGCGGCCGGCGACGAGGCGGTCAAGGGCATGGACCGCGAACCCAACCGGACCCTGGCCGCGACCATCGAGGCCATCAGCGACGAGGCCGCCGCCGTGGCGGCGCGGGCCGACCGTTCGGCTCAGCAGGCGCTGATGCTGGCCAGCCTCGGCATGCTGCTGACCGGTGTGGCAGTGGTGGTGGGGGCTGCGGTGTACGTGCGGGTGTCGCTGCGCCGCCTGCGTGACGCGGCCGAGGCGGCCGACCGCGTGGCCCAGGGCGACCTCACCCGGCCCATCGAGCCGCAAGGCAACGACGAACTCGCCCAGGTGGCCCAGGCGCTTCTGAAGATGCAGCACAGCTTGGCCCGCATCGTGGGCACCGTGCGCGGCAACGCCGAAAGTGTGGCCACCGCCAGCAGCCAGATCGCCCAGGGTAACCTCGATCTGAGCCAGCGCACCGAGGAGCAGGCGAGTGCCCTGGAGGAAACGGCATCCTCGATGGAAGAGCTGAGCACCACCGTGCGCCAGAACGCTGACAACGCTCGTCAGGCCAATCAGCTCGTGCAGGGCGCCAGCTCGGTGGCCGAGCGCGGTGGGGAGGTCGTGGGCCAGGCCGTGCACACGATGCGAGGCATCAGCGAGCGGGCGCAGAAGATGTCCGACATCATCGGGGTGATCGACGGCATCGCCTTCCAGACCAACATCCTGGCGCTGAACGCCGCCGTCGAGGCCGCCCGCGCCGGCGAGCAGGGCCGCGGCTTTGCCGTGGTGGCTGGCGAGGTCCGCCACCTGGCACAGCGCTCCGCCCAGGCAGCGAAGGAGATCAAGCTGCTGATCACCGACAGCATCGACAGCGTCGAACAAGGCGCCACCCTGGTCAACCGTGCCGGCGAGACCATGCAGGAGGTGGTGCAGTCCGTGCGTCGGGTGTCGGACATCATCGGGGAGATCAGCAGCGCGTCCTCGGAGCAGAGTGCCGGCGTGGCCCAGGTGAGCCAGGCCGTGACGCAGATGGACCAGGCCACGCAGCAGAACGCCGCGCTGGTGGAGGAGTCCGCGGCGGCGGCCGACAGCCTGCAGCGCCAGGCCCAGGCACTGGTGCAGGCCGTGGCCTTCTTCCGCCTGGAGGCGCAGACGCAGACGCCATCGCAGACGCGAGCCCCGGCCCAGGTGCTGCGTCCGAACTTCGGTGCCCGTGCGCCGGCCCCGGCCCCGGCCCCCGCGCGCACCGGCACCGACGACTGGACGAGCTTCTGATCAGCCGCCTTTCGGGTAGAGCACCATCTGCGTGCAGCGGAACAGCGCGAGCGTGCGGCCGCTTTCCCGGTGCGTGACCACGGCGTCCCAGACCTGGGTGGTCTTGCCCAGGTGGACCGCGGTGGCCACGCAGTCGATGTGGCCGTCGCGTGTGGTGCCCAGGTGGTTGGACTTCAACTCCACCGTCGTGAAGCCCGAGGCGCTTTCGGGCAGGTGCGCCACGCAGCCGTAGCCGGCGCTGGTGTCGGCCAGCGTGACCACCGTGCCGGCATGCAGGAAGCCGTTGGGCGCCATCAGCTCGGGCCGCACGGCCAGCGAGGCGCGCAACTCGCCCTGCTGCACGGCATGGATCTCGATGCCCAGCAGGCCGGGCAGGTGGCCGCGGCTGCGGCGGTTGAAGTCGTCGGGTGTGAGCATGCAAAGCCTGTCAGGGTCGAGAGCGGGTCGTGGGGTCTGGTGTCTGTGTCGGCCAGACGCCAGTGTGCTCCAACTGCGGGGCATAGGCCGGCGCCGACCACCGCAGCGGCAGGGCAGCGGGGCGCCACAGGCTCTCGTGCACCGTCAGGCGCAGCAGACGTTGCGCGCCCTCGAAGGCCGCCACCTCGGGACCGTCCCAGACGATCGCGGCCGTGCAGGCCAGTTGCAGCAGGTCGCCCGTGTCGGGATCGAAGCACAGCAGCCCGGCGCGCGGCTCCACTGCCAGGTTGCCCAGGGTGTTGAAGAAGAAGTTGCCTCGGAAATCAGGCACGGTCAGCTCGGTGCGGCCTGACGTGTCGTCGATGCGCACGAAGCCCGGGCGGCCACCGCGGTGCGAGACGTCCACACCATGGCCCGGTGCGGCGGTGGCGATGAAGAGCGTGTCGGTGCGCGCCAGCAGCGCGCGTGCTGAGGCCCCCAGGGGGCCCGGGTGCCGCTCGGCCGAAGGCGGCGCCAGCTCGTGCACCCAGCGCAGCTCGCGCGCCTGGATGTACTGCGGGCAGTTGCCGAAGCTCTGGTCCACCGCAACGACGAAGCGGCCGGCCTGCACCTCCACGATGTGCCCGTTCATGCGGTTGCGCCGGCGCGTGTGGGGTTCCAGACCCAGCAAACCCAGCGCGGCGCCCACGACGAGGCTGTCGTGGAGCGGATCGTCGGGGTGAGGCCGGGCGCGCACGTCCATGTGCCGCGCGTCGGGCGTGTGGAGGAAGCCCGGCGGCCCCGCCAGCATCGAAGCCCACGGCTGGCCGGTGGCGTCGAGGCTGCCCACCAGCAGCGTGGGCAGCTTCTCGAAGAGCTCGCGGTGCTGGTCGGGCATGTGGTCGCGGAACACCCGCCCTTCGATCTCGGCGAGGCGTTCGCGCACGCCGGCGCGTTGTTGCAGGGCGATCTCGCCGGCATGAAAGCGAAGCGGGGAAGCGGCATCGGCCATGAGGCGGTCCTTTCAGGCAGCGGTGGGCACGGGTGAGCGCACCATGCCCACGAAGCTGGGCAGGGCCTCGACGCGGGCCAGCCAGGCGCGCAGGGCGGGGTAGGCGTCCAGGCCCACGCCGCCCTCCGGTGCGTGGGCGGTGTAGGTATACATCGCCACGTCGGCCAGCGTGGGGTGCGTCGCGGCCAACCAGTCCTGGCCTGACAGGTGAGCTTCCATCAGCGTGAACAGGCGTTCGGCCACCTCGTGGCAGCGCGGATCCTGGGGTCGACCGAAGAGCACCGCCACGCGGGCATTGCCCGGCCCTTGCACGAGCTGACCGGCGGCCACGCTGAGCCAGCGCTGCACGCGCGCCGCACCCAGCGGGTCTTGCGGCCACCAGCGGCCGTCGGGGGCGTAGCGGCCGGCCAGGTAGATGAGGATGGCATTGCTGTCGGGCAGCACGACCTCGCCGTCTTCCAGCACCGGCACCTGGCCGAAGGGGTTGAGGGCCAGGAACTCGGGACGGCGGTGGGCGCCTTGCACCAGGTCGATGTCGATGGTCTCGAAGGGCAGGCCCAGCAGGGACAGGAACAGCTCCGCGCGGTGGGCATGGCCAGACAGGACGTGGCGGTACAGGCGCAGCGGCTGCGCGGGGCGATCGGTGGCGGGCATCGGGGTCTCCAGGCAAACACCCCGCGAGGGGGCAGGTCAGAACCAGGCTTCAGCGTAGGCATTCCGCCGAGAAAGCAGAATCCGGTCTGACTGAACTTCAGCATTCCGTTTGCCGGAATACCCATGGACCGACTCGAACACCTGCGCGTGCTGGTGGCGGTGGCTGACAGTGGCGGCCTGGCCGCCGCAGCCCGCCGTCTGGGCCATTCGCCTCCGGCCGTCACGCGGGCGGTGGCGCAGCTGGAACAACGCATCGGCGCCCAGCTGCTGGTGCGCACCACCCGGCATGTGCGCCTCACGGACGCCGGCGAACGCTTTGTGGCCGATGCCCGGCGCATCCTGGCCGAACTCGATGAGGCCGAGGCCCTGGCGGGTGGGGCCTTCCGAGAACCCCAGGGGCTGCTCTCCATCACGGCTTCCTCGATGTTCGGCCGGCTGCACGTGGCGCCGCTGGTGCTCGACTACCTGGACCAACACCCCCGCGTGCAGGTTCGCACGCTTTTCGTCGACCGCATCGTGCATCTGGTGGATGAAGGTTACGATGTGGCCGTGCGCATCGCCCACCTGCCCGATTCGGGGCTGACGGCGGTGCGGGTGGGCGCGGTGCGCCGTGTCATCGTCGCCTCGCCCGCCTATCTCGCCGCGCGGGGTGAACCGCGCTCGGCGCAGGACCTGGCTACCCACGTGGGCATCGGCTTCACGCAGAGCGGTGGCCCCGCGGCCCCCTGGGCGCTGTATCCCGGCGGGCGTCGCGAGCCGGTGGAGCTGGTCACGCCCCTGGTGGCCAACACCGGCGAGATGGCCATCGCCGCGGCCGTGGCCGGGCGCGGGCTCACGCAGGCCTTGTCCTACCAGGTGGCCGACGAGGTGGCCGCCGGCCGGCTGCGCATCGTGCTGGCCGATCAGGAGCCGCCGCCGATTCCCGTGCACGTGGTCTATCCGGCGGGCCGCAAGGCGGCGGCCAAGGTGCGGGCCTTCATCAATCTGGCCGTCGGGCATCTGCGGGGCCAGCCGGCCCTGCAGAACTGAGCGGCCCCCCCCGCGCTCAGGCGGGCCGCCGGTCTTCCAGGGCCATGCGCACGGCCAGGGCGCCCAGCACGCCGCCCATCAGGTAGCGCTGCGCGGCCAGCCAACCCGGGCGTTGCGCAAACCAGCGGGCGATGCCCGCGGCCGAGAGGGCGATCAGGAGGTTGACGCTGAAGCTGATGAGGATCTGCGTGCTGCCCAGCGCCAGGCTTTGCACAAAGACCGACCCGTGGTCCGGTGAGACGAACTGCGGAAAGATCGCGAGGTAGAAGACTGCGATCTTGGGGTTGAGCAGGTTGGTGAGGAAGCCCATCGCAAAGAGCCGGCCCGGCGGATCCGGCGGCAGCGCCCGGGCCTCGAAGGGCGAGCCGGCGCCGGGCTTCACGGCCTGCCACGCCAGCCACAGCAGGTAGAGCGCCCCGGCCCACTTGAGCAGCTCATAGGCAAAGGGCACGGCCAGGAAGAGGGCCGACAGACCGAGCGCGGCCGCCAGCATGTGCACCACGAAGCCCGCCACCACGCCGAACAGCGAGATCACACCGGCGCGACGGCCCTGGCAGATCGATCGGGAGATCAGGTAGACCATGTTGGGGCCTGGCGTGAGCACCATCAGCAAGGCGGCGCCGGCAAACAGCAGCCATTGGTCGGTGGGCAGGGGCATAGAG
>Ga0114986_1000099_pt1 | contig 23142 bp, 25 predicted proteins | sample Shrwel1BS1Day17_FD_96988 | JGI IMG/M metagenome (GOLD analysis project Ga0114986, IMG submission 96988) | Subsurface microbial communities from deep shales in Ohio, USA - Utica-3 well 1 S-1-Day17 | ecosystem: Environmental > Aquatic > Deep subsurface > Shale gas/oil reservoir > Produced... | reverse complement strand
GTGGCAAAGCGCGAGATCGCGCTGCCCGCGCTGCGGGTGGAGCGGGTGCAATCGACGAAGCGGCCGCCTTCGGGCAGGGTCATCGGCGCAACCTGCACCACATGGGTGCCGGGGACGATGCCTTCGAAGTGGTAGCGCCCGTCGCCATCGGTGATCGCGAAGCTGCCGTCTTCCAGCATAACGCGCACGCCCGGAATGCCGCGACGCTCGGCTTCGGGCAGGGGGCAGCTGCCTTCGGTGATGCGGCCGATGATGGTCATGCGGTCGGCGATCCCGTCACGCGCGATGTCGACGGCGGCATCGGCGCGCACTTCGCGGCCCAGCGCGTCGCGGGCTACGGCAAGGTTGACTGCGCGGCCCGGCGCGGCGTCGGGGCGGACGCTCATCGCATAGGTCACGCGCGCCGAAGTGCCCGCCGCCAGATCGCCGAGGGCGACGGTCAGGGTGCTGCCGTCGGGCGCGATGGTCACTGCCTGGGGTGCGGGCGTGCCGTTCACCCGGACACTATCCGGACGCAGGCGCAGCCAGCGCGAGGGCGTGTCGGTGAGCGTCACGCCGCGGCGCACGCGCGCGGCATCGGTGTTGCTGACGGTGAGGGTGTAGAACACCACGTCACCGGCCTGGACGCGGGTGCGCGATGCGGTTTTCACGAGACCCAGATCGGCCGCCGGACGATCCACCGGCAGGTCGACCTCGAAGGGCACGGGGGTGTCGAGCACGAAGATGTCACCGAAGGATCCTTCGCGGATCACATAGGGCTGGCCGTTCGGGCGCGTGACCCGGGCGAGCACCTCGCGCGGCACGACAGAGGGGGCGGTGTAGGGGGCGGGCGGCTCGACCGCGAGGCGGAAGCGCCCCTGGGTGGTGAGCGGGAACCAGAATTCGCCCGCGGCCATCGGGAAGGCATTGCCTGCGCCATCGGTGATGGTCTGGCCGCTCACCACGCTGGAAGGCCACGCCGTCACGCCATCGGGCGCGAAGACGATGGCGGGGGCTCCGGTATCGGCATTGACCAGCGTCACGCGCGCGCCGCTGACAGGTTCGCCGGTCTCGCTGTCGAAGACCATGCCGAAGGGGTCGACAAGCACGGTGACATCGGCCGACACGAGGGTCGCATCGCTGCCCGGGCGCATTGCGGCCACGGTGATGCGCGAATCCGCGCCGACGCTGAGGCGGCAGTCTTCCTGCACGAGCGCCGGCGGGAAGCGCAGCGTATCGATCACGCCGGCAAAGATGCCGCTATTGGCCTCGGTCTCGAACACGGTCATCGTCTCGCGATCACCTTCGATAGTGGTGAGCACGACGGTGAGGCTGTCGATTGCAGCCGGATCACGGTTGGCGGCGGCGGCGTTGATCTCGAAGAACAGGGGTTCGCCGCCGCGCAGCCGGTCGGTCTGCTGGACGGTGGCGGTTGAGGTGCTGGAAATGGCCGGAGCGCCGCCTGCGAGGTCGCCCGTGTTCACGGCGCTCAACCTCTGGGCCGGTGCCGCAGAGGCGGTGCACCGCGGCGTGCGGTAGACCAGCTCGGAACCCGCACCTGTGCCCGGTGCCCGGCGATAGACGCGGATCGACGGCGGCACGGCAGGCTGTGCGCTGACTTCGAGGCGCACGATGTTGCTGGAAATGCGCTGGCGTGCGCCGCCCTCGTCCCAACTCGCCTCGGCGACGTTGGTGACGGTACGGGCGGTCGCATCGCCGGTCGATTGGGCATGAACCCCTCCCTGCGCCAGCCCGAACGGCAGCAGTGCTACCGCGAAGGCTGCCGTCAGGCGGCGCAGAGAGGGGAAAACACGCAAGACCCTATGTCCCGATCAGGCTTAGTTGATCGTGACCTGGAAGTAGAGCGAGCGCGTCTGGCCCGCTGCTACATCGCTCAGCGCGCCGCTGACGCGGTCACGCCCGCCGACTCCGGCGCCGGCGGTGAAGTTGCCGCCAGCGGTGCCGCTGTTCGCCGAGCAGGTCGCATCGCCGTTGACGAAGATGCCGAACGCCGAAGCGAAGGTCACATCGTCAGGCAGATCGTCGACCAGGTTGACGTCGGTCGCGGTTGCCGCACCCGAAGCGTTGGCCACGGTGATGCAGTATTCGACCGTCGCGCCGGGAATGGCCTTCGGATTGTTGGTGAGGTTGACCGGATCGCTCACGACGCGGCTCGACTTGAGGACGGTCAGAAGCGCGCCGGACACGCTGTAGCGGCCCTGGGCCGAGAAGCGTCCGTCGTTATCGCCGTCGGCCACGCCCGAACCGTCGAACAGCACGGTGTCGATGCCCGAGGTGTTGCCGCCAGCGGTGCCCGACAGCACGCCGCCGAGCGTACCGGCGGTGCCTGATGCGTGCGCAGCAGCTGTCAGGTTCACGTCGAAGGTATCGCCGTTCACCGCGTTGATGCTGATGTCGGAGACGACCAGCACCGCGACGGAGGCGTCTGCGGCGACTTCATCGAGGTAGGTGATCGGACCGGCAGCCAGTTCGGCGTCGTCGAGCACGCGGTCGCCGTCGAGATCGCGGTAGATGCGGATGTTGCTGATGTCCGCCGCGTCGCCGCCAGCCAGTGCAGTGGTCAGCGCGAAGTCGACCGTGCTGTTCGACAGGTTGGTCACATCGAAAGCGAGCACGCGGTTGGTCTGGTTCGGCGAGACCGAAACAGGCGTGGTGATCGCGGTGACGGTAACGTTGACGCGCTGGTCGACAGTGAAGCTGTCGGTCGCCGTCTGGGCATTCTGCGCGACGCCGCCGACATTGTAGCTGACGGACACGTTGTTGGTGATGGTCGTGCCTGCGCTGGTCCCTTCGGCCAGAGCAGGCGTGCTGGACATGGCGACGAGCGCAACCGCGCTCACCGCACCCAGCAATTGCTTGGTGGTCTTCATGGTTATGGTCCCGAGTGTTTGCACCGCGTCAAAGGTTCCGCCCGCGGAGCTTGGCGGTTATCGCCCGCCGGTCAGCGGATGATGGCTGGATAGGTGAGCCTGCCCGAAGCGCCGGGCGCGATGCTCGCCAGCACCCAGCGGACGTGGGTCACGTCGGCATGGGTGGCGGGACGCGTCGTCCCGTCGGGATTGGTCATGGACAGCGTGGCCAGCGCGCCCCAGGTCTTGCCGCCGTCCACCGACACATCGAGCGCCGGATCAGCATCGGGTGCGAGCCGGACCGCTGCGGGCAGCGGGTTGGTGACAACGAAGTTGCTCACCGCCTCGGCGCCCTTGTTGGCGTAGTCGGTGCCGAACACCAGCCGGTCGCCCGGGATGATGGTGGCCGGATCGACCAGCTCGGTGCGCTCCTTGCCGTCGGCATCGGTCACGGTCTTGACCGCCTTCACATCGCCGCTGAGCGTGATCGGGCTGCCATTGCCCTGAGCGGCAGCTGGCAGAACAGGCATGGCAAGGCTGGCCATGGCGGCGCAGGCGAGCACGAGCTTGGAGATGGTCTTCATATTGCGGCCCCTGGTGACTCGGTTGTTGTCTTATCTGTCGATGGTGACGTCGAAGGTGATCGCGCGGGTCGTGCCCGCCGGCACGCTGCCGAGGGTGACGGCGACCCCGCCGGCTTGCGAGGCGGTGCCCGCATCGGCATCGGCCGCATCGGTGAGCGTGGCGGTATCGAGCGTCAGGGTGCCCGGCACATAGGTCGTGCCGGCCGGGATGGCGTCGGACACGACGAGGCCGGACACGGCACCGGTGCCGCTGACGCGGGCTTCGATGGTGAAGGTCGCGATTGCTCCGGGCACGGCGCTGGTCCCGCCGAAGGGATCGCGCACGGCCACCGACTTGACGAGGCTGACGCTCGCAACTGTGCCGATCAGGCTGCCACGCGCCGTGGCGAGCGCGCCGGTCGCGCCGACCACCGCATCGCCGCCGTCAACGCCCTGGCCGGCGAAGCTGGTGCCGGGCGTCCCGCTGCCGGTCACCGCAGCAGCGGTCAGTGCGACGTTGCTGGTGTCGCCGTCGGCCACGGACTGCGGCACGGTGACGAGCGCGAAAACCGTAAGGCGCGCATCGGGCGCAAGCACCGGCGTGGTCTGCGGCGAGGCGAGGATCTGGTCGACCCCTTCGTCATAGATGCCATTGCCGTTGCTATCGATTGCAATGGCGCGAAGCGTGACATCGAAGTCATTGCCGGCAACCGCCGTTTCGGCGGTCAGGCGGAAGGCTTCGGGGCCGTTGCCCTGGTTGGTCACTTCAAAGGTCAGCACCGCATCCCCCGCGCGGGCGGTGACGGGACCAGGATCGAGCGAGGTCACCGTGACATCGAGCAGTTCGTCCACCCGCACAACGACGGTGTTGGAGTTGATGGACCGCGGCGTTCCCGCTTCGTCGAAGCTGGCGACGGCGGTGTTTCTCGATCAGCGTGCCAGCGGTCACCCCGGCGGCCAGCGCAGGTGCGGCATGGCCGACCAGCATGGCGGGGGCGAGGATCGTGGCGAGCGATGCGTAAAGGCGAGCATGTGTTTTCATGCCCGGGAGAACTACGGAGAAATGGTTAGCAATCCGTTAGTCATCAAAATGAGTTACCAACATTTTACAATATGATTTATATGTTTTTTCAGGTGGCAAACAGGTTGGCCGGATCGGCGAAAGCCTTGAACTCCAGCGCGTTGCCGCTGGGGTCGCGCAGGAACATCGTTGCCTGCTCACCCGGCTGACCCTTGAAGCGGATCGTGGGTGCGATCACGAATTCGCAGCCGCCGTCCCGCAGGCGCGCAGCCAGTGCCTCCCAGTCGGCCATCGTCAGCACCAGCCCGAAATGCGGGACCGGCACGCCGTGGCCATCGACATGGTTGCTCGCCCGGTCGCCCGCCTGCCCCGGCGCAAGATGGGCGACGATCTGGTGGCCGTGAAAATCGAAATCGATCCACTCGTCCGACGAACGCCCCTCGCCGCAGCCCATCACATCGCCATAGAAGCGGCGGGCCTCGGCGAGATCATCGACCGGGAAGGCGAGGTGGAAGGGGGGCAGGGTCATGGCGGGGCTCCTTGTTGCGTGCCGAATAACCCGTTCAGCCTCGACAGGGGAAGCCTGAATTCCTAGGGGTGCGCGACATCCCGTCTCGCAGGTGGAGCGCAGACCCATGAAACTCATCATCGGCAACAAGAACTATTCCAGCTGGTCGCTGAGAGGCTGGCTGGCCGTCAAGCAATCGGGCCTGCATTTCGATGAGCTCACCGTGCCGATCATGGGCGAGGAGTGGGACCGGCTGAAGGAGGAGATGGGCGAGGTCCAGCCCTCCAGCGGCAAGGTGCCGATCCTGTGGGACGGCGAAACCGTGGTGTGGGACAGTCTCGCCATCCTTGAATATTGCGCCGACCGTGTGGGGCGCGAGCGGTTCTGGCCGAAGGACGACACCGCCCGCGGCATGGCCCGCGCGATGGTCGCGGAGATGCATTCGGGATACCAGTCCTTGCGCCGCGAGCTGCCGATGAACATCCGCCGCCGGGTGGAGCTGCCGGGCATCGCCGAGCAGACCAGGCATGATATTGTGCGCATCCTCGGGCTGTGGGCCGAAGCCCGCGCCCGCCACGGCAGCGCGGGGCCCTATCTGTTCGGAACCTTCGGCGCGGCCGACATCTTCTATGCCCCGGTGGTGACGCGCTTCGTCACCTACGGGATCGGCGTCCCCGGCTTCGCGCAGGCCTATATGCAGGCGATCCTCGAACATGACTGGATGCGCGAATGGATCGGTGCGGCCGAGGAAGAGGAATGGGTGATCGAACAGTTCGAGATGGTGCGCTGATGATGAAGCGGCTGTTTGCCCTGCTGGCGGTGCTGCTGGCACTTGCTCCGGTCCGCGCTGTGGCATGGGGTGAATATGCCCACCGCCAGACCGCAAGCATTGCCGAGGCGAACGTCTCGCCGGAAGTGCGCGCGAAGATCCGGGCGCTGCTCGCCCGCCAGAAGGATCTCGCCACGCCCGATTGCCCGCTCGGGACCTTGCAGGATGCCGCCGTGTGGCCCGATTGCCTGCGCGGCGAGGGCTGGCGCTGGGGCTATACCTTCGCCTGGCATTACCGCACGGCGCCGGTGTGCAAGGCCTTTGACCCCCGCGCCAACTGCGCAGGCGGCAATTGCGTCACCGCGCAGATCCAGCGCGCGCAGCGGGTGCTCGCCGATGAACGCCTGCCGACCCACGAGCGGCTGGAGGCGCTCGCCTTCATGGTGCACTTTGCGGGCGATGTGCACATGCCGCTCCACTCGGGCGACAACGAGGATCAGGGCGGCAATGCCCGCAAGGCGGATTACGGGATCAAGCCGGGACTGAACCTGCATTCGATCTGGGACGGCCCGCTCGCCGAGCGTGCGATCAGCGATCCCGCCGATCCGGTGGTGCGCCGCTACACCCCCGCCGAGCGCGCCGAACTTGCTGGCGGATCCCCCGACGACTGGGGCCGCGAGAGCTGGGAAATCGCCCGCAGCTTCGTCTACCCCACCGCCTTCGATACCGAGAACCTGTGCGACGGCACCCTGCCGGAAAAGACCGTGCTGTCGCAGGAGGATATCGTGCGCGGCGTGCCCATCGCGCGGCAGCGGGTGGTGCAATCGGGCCTCAGGATCGCAAGGCTGCTCGAAGAGGCCTTCCAGCCCGGTCCGTTGGTGCCCGACGAGCCGCGCCGCCGCCGGAACTAGCCGAAAGCCTTGGCGAGGAACCACACGGCCACGCCGAGCATCGCCAGCGCCAGCACCCGCCGCACGATCCGCGCCCGTGCCTCTGCCATCAGCGCCGCGCGGACATGCCCGGCGCTCAGCACCAGCGCGAGATGGATCGCGGTCGCGATGCCGACGCTGATCGCGGCGAGGGTGAGGCCCTGGGCAAAGGTCGGCTGCCTGCCGGCCACGAATTGCGGCATCACCGTGATCATGAACAGCGCCGATTTGGGGTTGAGCAGGTTGATGACGAACCCTGCCAGCACGTGACGGTCCTCGCTTGGCCGCGGGGTGGCGGCGGGGGAGCTCTCGCCGGCGTCTCTCCACGCCTCCCACGCCAGCCAGCCCATCATCGCGGCCGCCAGCACCGAAATGACCTGCGTCAACCCGTCCCCCTGCGCAAGTATCAGGCTCGCCGCCAGCACGCTCACCGCGGCGTTCGCCGCAAGCCCGGCCGCCACGCCGCCGATCGCCGCCAGCCCTGCGCGCCGCCCCTCGGACAGGGTCAGCGTCACCAGCCACGCCATGTTTGGGCCGGGCGTCAGCTCGATGATGAGCACTGCGAGCGCAAAGCCGGCGAGATCGATCACGGCGTGCGGCGCGCGTCGTAACGGGTGCCGTCCTTGCGGGCGTAGCCATCCGCGTCGAACACCATGTCGATATCGGAATATTCGCCGCTGTCGGCCTCGCGCGCGCCCGCGCTGATGGCGACGAAGGTGCAGGGCGCATCGGAGCGATTGTGGAGGTGATGCCCGTTGGCCTCGCCCGCCGGGAAGGCCAGCACGTCGCCCGGCCCCACCGGAGTCTCGCCGGAATCGTCGATCAGCACCGCCTCGCCCGCCAGCATCACCAGCAGCTCGTCTTCCTCGCGGTGCCAGTGGCGCTGCGATGAATAGGCCCCCGGCAGCAGGGTCACATGGCTTGCGCCCATCCGCATGAGACCCGCCACCGGCGCGAGCCGGCGATACCAGCGCCCCGAAACCGCTGAATCGAAGGGCGCGGGGTAGCCGGTCGCATTGGTCTGGGGAATCGCGGCAAGATCAAGCTTGGGCATTGGCGGCAACTCCTGCTAGGCCTGCGAGAATGCTCGACCCTCTCGACCTTGCCAAGCGCCTGATTGCCGCGCCTTCGGTGACGCCTGCCACTGGCGCGGTGTTCGATGAACTGGAAGCAATGCTGGCCCCGCTGGGCTTTGCCGTCCATCGTTTCACGCGCGGCGAAGGGCCGGAAGGGAGCGAGGAAGCCCCGGTCGAAAATCTCTTCGCCATGCGCGCCGGGCCTGAAGGTTCGCGGCATATCGCCTTCGCGGGGCACCTTGATGTCGTGCCGCCGGGGGAGGGGTGGGCCTCCGATCCGTTCGAGCCGCAGGTGCGCGGCGAATTGCTCCACGGGCGCGGGGCAGTGGACATGAAGGGGGCGATCGCGGCGATGGTGGCTGCGGTTGCCGAAGTGCCGCAGAACGCCGGCACGATCAGCTTCATCATCACCGGCGACGAGGAAGGCCCCGCACTCCACGGCACCCGCGCGCTCATCGATTACATGGAAGCCGCAGGCCACCAGCCCGATCTGTGCCTTGTGGGCGAGCCCACCTCGGTCAACCGCCTCGGCGACATGGTGAAGATCGGGCGGCGCGGGTCGGTCAATATCTTCATCGATGTCGATGGCACGCAGGGTCACGTCGCCTATCCGCATCTTGCCGATAACCCGCTGCCGAAACTGGTCGCGATCCTTGGCGAGCTTGACGCGCTCACGCTGGATACGGGCACGAAGTGGTTCCAGCCCTCCAACCTCGAAATCACCGACATCAACGTCGGCAACCGCGCGCATAATGTCATCCCCGCCCGCGGGGACGCGCGCATCTCGATCCGCTTCAACGACCTGCACACCGGCAAGAGCCTGTCCGACCGCGTCTGCGCCATCGCCGCAAAGCACGGCGGCACGGCGCGCCCGATCATCTCGGGCGAGCCGTTCCTGACCGAGCCGGGGGCCTTCTCGAGACTGGTCAGCGCCGCTGTCGAGGCGGAAACCGGCGTCGTGCCCGAACTTTCCACCACCGGCGGCACATCGGACGCGCGCTTCCTGCGCGCAGTGTGCCCTGTCATCGAGTTCGGCCTGTGCAATGCGACGATGCACAAGCGCGACGAGGCCGTGGCCATCCCCGACCTCGCCGTGCTCGCGCGCATCTATGCCCGCATCGCGGCTGCCGCGCTGGCGCTTGCGCCGGCTCAATCTGAGAACTGACCGCACCGCGCGGACGGGAGCAAACATGGACCGCAAACTTACCCTCTACATCCTGATCGGCATGGTGCTGGGCGTGATCGTTGGCCAGGTGCTCAACCAGAGCCTGCCCGCCGACGTGATCAAGGAGCAGATCGCCCCGTGGTTCAAGCTGCTCAGCGACATCTTCCTCAACCTTATCAAGATGCTGGTCGCCCCGCTGGTGCTGTCCACCATCGTTGTCGGCATCGCGCATATGGGCGACAGCGCCGCGCTGGGCCGCATCGGCGTGCGGGCGCTGACGTGGTTCATCACCGCCAGCCTCGTCTCGATCGGGTTGGGTCTGGTGCTGGTCAATTTCTTCCAGCCCGGCATCGGCGCGCCGATCCCCGATGTGGCCGCCGCCACCGCCGCCGTGGGCGAGGTCAAGGAACTGAAGGCGACCGATTTCATCCTCTCGATCTTCCCCAAGAACGCGGTCGAGGCGCTGGCAACCAACAACATCCTGCAAATCCTCGTCTTCTCGATCTTCGCCGGCGTTGCCCTGTCGGCCATCGGCGAGCGGGGCCATGCGCTGGTCAAGGGTGCGGATGCGCTGGCCGAGATGATGCTTCAGGTGACCGGCTACGTGATGCGTTACGCTCCGGTTGCGGTGTTCGGCGCGCTGGCGAATGTCGTGGCGGCGAGCGGGCTCGCAATCCTCGGCACCTATCTGACGCTGCTGACCGAGTTCTACTTCTCGCTGGTGCTGCTGTGGGTGATCCTGCTGGGCGCAGGTGCGGTGTTCCTGGGCGGGCGTATCTGGACCCTGATCCGCTACATCCGCCAGCCGCTGATGATCGCCTTCTCGACCGCGTCATCGGAAGCCGCGCTGCCCAAACTGTTCGAACAGCTCGACCGCTTCGGCGTGCCGCGCCGCATTTCGGGCTTCATGCTGCCGCTGGGCTACTCGTTCAATCTCGACGGCTCGATGATGTACATGAGCTTCGCGACGATCTTCATTGCGCAGGCTTACGGCCTTGACCTGTCGGTCGGCACGCAGGTGATGATCCTGCTGACGCTGATGATCTCGTCCAAGGGCATTGCCGCCGTGCCGCGCGCCTCGCTGGTGGTCATCACCGGGACGCTCGCGATGTTCGGACTGCCGGTCGAGGGCGTGGCGATCATCCTTGCCATCGACCAGTTCCTCGACATGGGCCGCACGGCGACCAACGTGGTCGGCAATGCGGTGGCGACCGCGGTCATCACCAAGTGGGAAGGGATGCTGGAGGTGGAAGAGCCCGAAGTGGTCGAGCACCCCCACGCCCCCGCCCACACCGCCGCCGATGGCCGCGCGGGGCTGGAACTCGATCCGAGCAACTTCGAAGAGGGTGGGCGCTAGATCACCGGACCATGGCGGAGCGGCGCTGGCCAACCCGACATCCCGGACCTGCCGTCACCTCGCCTTGCGAGACCTACCGCTACCGGCTCGAACGCGTTATCGCGCCCGGACCCGCGATGGGTATCGTGATGATCAACCCCTCACGCGCGAACGCCGATCTCGACGATCCGACCGTCGACCGGGTGCAGAGCCTGTGCCGGCGGCTGGGTTTCGGGCGGGCGATCATCGGCAACCTGTTCGCCTGGCGCACGCCCGATGTGACCGAACTCGCCCGCGTTGCCGATCCGGTGGGGCCGGACAATGACGCGCATCTCGCCGCCATCGCTGCGGAGGCGGACATGATCGTCGTCGCTTGGGGCGCGCCGGGCAAGATTCCTGCCGGTCATGCCGGGCGCTGGCGCGAAGTCGCCGACATTCTCGTAAGGGCGGGCAAGCCGCTCCGCTGCCTTACGCACCTGAAAAGCGGACATCCCCGCCACCCGCAGATCCTGATCCACGAAACGCCCCTGCCGCTGTGGCGGCGCCCGGCCTAATCGCGCTTGTACTCCACCGGCACGAACTCGCCCAGCGAACACCCTGCGCCGCGCTGCGGGACGCCGCCGATATTGGTGAGGGTGTAGATAATCTGCGGGCTGCACAGCTGGTTGATCGAGGTCTCGTAGGTGATCGCGCGGTCCCAGCCGAGGCCGGGGCAGCTGCTCTTGAGCGTGTTGCGATAGACCTTTCCGCTGTTCATCTCGAAGTCGATCACCCGGTCGGACCGCACCACCGTGGCGCGCACCTGATCGCGCATGATGCAGCTCTCCCCCTTGCCGAGCACGGTGACCGCCGGAACGCGCGCAGCGTCGCGTTCGGCGCGGGCGGCGGGGTCGGTGGGGGCGCAGGACGCGGCCAGCGCGGCGAGCGGGACGAGGCTGAGCAAGCGGGGGGTCATGGCGTTTCTCTCCACCGTGAGGGTGCCGCCATGATCGCCCCGACGCTTGAACCGCGCCTTAATCCGCGTTGGCATCACCGGCGGCGCGGCCCTTGGGCGGCGCCATGACCTTCTTGCGGAAGCTGCACAGGTCCGCGACCTTGCAGCGCCAGCATTCGGGCGTGCGCGCCTTGCAGACATAGCGGCCATGCAGGATCATCCAGTGGTGCGAATCCCGGCGGAAGGGCTGGGGCACGCGCTTTTCCAGCTTCGCCTCGACCTGTTCCGGGGTCTTGCCCTTCGCCATGCCGGTGCGGTTGCCGACGCGAAAGATATGCGTGTCGACCGCGAAGGTCTCCTGCCCGAACCAGCAATTGAGCACCACATTGGCCGTTTTGCGCCCCACGCCGGGCAGCTTGACCAGCGCCTCGCGCGTGTCCGGCACCTCGCCGCCATGTTCGTCGACGAGGATTTGCGACAGCGCGATCACGTTCTTGGCCTTGGAGTTGAACAGGCCGATGGTCTTGATGTGCTCCTTCAGGCCGTCTTCGCCCAGATCGAGCATCGCCTGCGGCGTTTCCACCTTGCGGAACAGCGCGCGGGTCGCCTTGTTCACACCCACATCGGTCGCCTGCGCCGAAAGCGCCACGGCGACCAGCAGCTGGTAGGCATTGCCATATTCCAGCTCTGTCTGGGGCGAGGGGTTGTCTTCCGCGAGACGGCGGAAGAATTCGAAGATCTGGTCCTTGGTCACCCGGCGCGCCTCACAGCCCCAGCACGTCGTTCATGGTGTAGCGGCCCGCGCCTTTGCCAGCGAGCCACTCGGCCGCCTTTACCGCGCCGCGGGCGAAAATCATGCGGTTTTCGGCCGAGTGCGAGAGCATCAGGCGCTCTTCGCTTCCGGCAAAGATCACGCTGTGCTCGCCCGCCACGGTGCCGCCGCGCAGGGTGGCAAAGCCGATTGCGCCCTCGGCGCGCGCACCCGTCATCCCGTGGCGACCGCTCTCCATGTTTTCGCTGAGCACGATCCCGCGCCCGCGCGCAGCCGCCTCGCCCAGCAGCTTGGCGGTGCCGGAGGGCGCATCGACCTTCATGCGGTGATGCATTTCCAGCACCTCGATATCCCAATCCGGCCCGAGCCGCGCGGCGGCTTCCCGCACCAGATGGGCCATCAGCGTGACGCCGAGCGAAAAATTGCCCGATTGCAGCACCGGCACAGTGCGGGCCGCCTCGGCGAGCAGCACGAAATGCGGTTCCTCCAACCCGGTGGTGCCGACTACGATCGGCTTGCCCGCGACCTTCGCCGCGCCGAGGTTCGCCGCGAGGGCATCTGGCGCGGAGAAATCGATCAGCACATCGCATTGCGCTGCAAACGGCCCGATGCTTCCGCCCGCATCCACGCCCGCGAAGATCGTGTGACCCGCGCCGGCAATCGCTGCCTCCAGCGCTTGTCCCATGCGGCCCTTGTGCCCGATCACTCCGAATTGCAGCATTGCCTTTGCCCTATCTCGTCATGCTGAACTTGTTTCAGCATCCATCCCGCGTCTAGGCTGAACCTGAGCTCGTGGAGCAATCGACCCTGAAACAAGTTCAGGGTGACGACAAGGGGATGAAATGGAACACCCGCAACGCATCGTCATCCTCACCGGCGCAGGCATTTCCGCGGAGAGCGGGATCGATACCTTCCGCAGCGCCGGGGGGTTGTGGGAACAGCACCGTGTGGAGGATGTCGCCACGCCCGAGGGTTTCGCCCGCGACCCCCGCCTTGTGCTGAAATTCTACGACATGCGCCGCGCCGCGCTTGCCGATGTCGTGCCCAATCCGGCGCACACGGCGCTGGCGCGGCTGGAGCGCGAGTTTGCGGGCGATATGCTGCTGGTCACCCAGAATGTCGATGACCTGCACGAACGCGGCGGCTCCGCACGGGTGCTGCACATGCATGGCGAGCTCAAGAGCGCGCTGTGCACGTCCTGCGAGATGCGCTCCCCCTGGCATGCGACCATGATCGACCGTCCCCCGTGCCCCGTGTGCCGCGCCCCGACCTTGCGACCCGATGTCGTATGGTTCGGCGAGATGCCCTACGAGATGGGCCGGATCTATCAGGCGCTCGAACGGTGCGACCTGTTCGTCAGCATCGGCACATCGGGCGCGGTCTACCCTGCGGCGGGCTTTGTGCAGGAGGCGCGGGCGAACGGGGCGCAGTGCCTCGAACTCAATCTCGAACGCTCGGAAGGCTCGCGCTTCTTCCACGAAACCCGCCTTGGCCCGGCGAGCATGCTGGTCCCGGCGTGGGTGGACGAGGTGCTGGGGGGCTGAGGCTGCACCAACTGGCGCGCGCCGCCGCCCCGCCCCAAACCTGACATTAACCCTGTCGTGGGATGATCGTCCCATGTCGCTGCGGATGATCCTTCTGCTGGCCGTGCTGGGCCTGCCCTATGGCTACCTGCTTGTGCAGTGGAGCGCCTGCCTTGTCGGGCCGTGCCGGTTTGACGGACACCTGATCTTCTACACCTTTGTCGGGCTGGTTGCTTTGCCTTTCGTGATGGCGACCGTGGGCGGTGCCATGGTCATGGGCGGCGCGCGCCGGATGGCGGGGGCCGCGGTCACCCCGCGGATCGGAGCCGCTTCGGTGCGCGATGGCGTGCGCGGGGGCGTGCAATACTGGATCGGCCTTGCGGTGATGCTGACCGCACTGCCGGCCTGCGCAGGGCTGCTCTACATCATCCTCGATACGCCCGAGGAAGGGCGCGACCGACTGGGGCGCATCTGCGAGAGCGACGGAGGCAGCACCACCTGCCGCCCCGATCCGGACGCGGACCGGCCGTCCGAACTCGACATGCTCAACGCCGCCCGCAAGCGCCAGAAGTGGTTCGAAGGGGGCTAGGCCTTCCCTAGTTCTGCGGCGGACGCGGGGTCGGCGGATTGGCGCCGCGCTCCTTGCTCCAGCTGCGGCCTGAATCCGTCGGGGCGACGGGAACGCCGTTGCTCCGGCTGCGTCCCGCTGGAGCGGCAGGGGCATCCCTGTGATCCGATACGGTCGGATCGATGTTGCCCGGCGTTCCCTCGACCGGCGCTGCCGGGTCTTCGTGGCGCTGCCGATCGGGAACGGCGGCGTCCTCGTGATGGTCCTTCGCCTGCTTGGCGCGGGTGAAGGAGATGATGCCGATTACCAGCCCGGCGCCCAGAGTGAACAGGGCGAGGGCCATGACGGTGCTGAACTCGAACTCCATGCGCGTGCCTCCTTGGCTGTGGCACGCTGGGCGACCTTGCGAGGCGGCGCAATGTTCCCCGCGGACCGGCACATTCGGGGCATGCCGTGGCTGGAGCGGGGCGGGGTGCTTGCGCCTCAGCCGGTGCAGGCGCGGCAGGAAGGGTCCTTGGCCACACGGATCGTGCGCATGCCGGGATCGAGTCCGTCAAGAATGTGGAGGCGGCCCCAGCCGGGCTCTCCGAGAGCGCTGACACCGGCCAGCAGCACCTTGACCGCCTGCATCGCGGCAAAGCTGCCCACCCATCCGGCCATCGCGCCCAGCATGCCATCGTCGGCGCAGGTGTCGCAGTCCTCGGCGTCGAAGGCATCGCCGACGAAACAGCGGTAGCAGGCCTCCCCCGGCAAGTGGCCGGCCCAAGCCCCGACCTGTCCCTGAAAGCGGCCCACTGCGGCCGACAGCAGCGGGATGCCGGCGGCGACGCAGGCGTCCGACACGGCGAGGCGGGTCGCGAAATTGTCCGTCCCGTCGAGCACGAGGTCCGCGCCGGCGATCAGGCTGGCGGCGTTTTCCGGCGTGATTCGCGCGTCCGAGACGTCGACTTGCAGCGCGTCGTCGAAATTGGCGAGCCAGCGGCGGGCCGAGACCGCCTTGCCGTACCCCACATCGCGGGTGGTGAAGATCGTCTGGCGCTGGAGGTTGGAGGCCTCGACCACATCGTCATCGACCAGCGCCAGCCGCCCGATGCCGCTCGCCGCGAGGTATTGCAGCGCCGGCGAGCCGATCCCGCCAAGGCCGATCACCGCGATCTTGCTGGCGGCGAGGCGCACCTGTCCCGCGCCGCCGACTTCGGGCAGGACAATGTGGCGGGCAAAACGATCGAGGCGGGCGGGCGACAGGCTCACAGGTCCTGCTTCTCCCTGATGCGCTCCTGCTTGAAGGCGCCGATGCCGTGCCACCACAGGAAGGCGATCACCGCGCCCTTGGTCGGCTGAAGCATGGCAAGCAGCATGGCGATGGACACGGGCAGGAGGATCGCAAGGGTCAGCCATGCCGACATCCCGCCGGAAATCATCGCAATCACTACCGGCGCGAGCAGGTGGCCGACCACGAAAATGCCGATATAGGCCGGAAAATCATCGGCCTGCTGGAGCGACCAGTCCTGCTTGCAATGGCCGCAGCGGTCGACCGGCTTCAGCCACTTGCGGAACAGCGGCGCTTCCCCGCAGCGCGGGCAGCGGCACCTGGCGCCCCGGACGAGCGCGGGAATCCACCCCTCGGGCAGGGTGATAAGCTCGGGGGAAAGGCGCAGATGAGGCATGGAAAGGCTGTTTACAGCCTGTGGACGCGCTGTCGACAGGCCTGTGGGCAGGCCTGTCGAAAGTGCAGTGCAAAGTTGGTGGAGTGGTTGTGCGCCGCTCAGCTTTCGAGCTGGCGCAGCAGGCTGCGCACATCGCCGTCCATATCGGCGTCACGCTGGCGCAGATCCTCGATCAGGCGCACCGCGTGGATCACGGTCGAATGGTCGCGCCCGCCGAACTTGCGCCCGATTTCGGGGTAGGAGCGCGGGGTGAGCACCTTCGAGAGATACATCGCCACCTGCCGCGGGCGCACCACGGCGCGGGCGCGGCGCTTGCTGCTCATTTCCGCGCGGTCGATGCGGTAGAACTGGCAGACGGTGCGCTGGATCTCGTCGATGGTGATGCGGCGGCGGTTGGCGCTGAGGATGTCGGTGAGCTGTTCCTCGGCCAGCTGGAGCGACACATCCTGCCCGGTCAGCTGCGCATAGGCGATCAGCTTGTTGAGCCCGCCGACCAGCTCGCGCACGTTGCGCGTGATAGTGCGGGCGAGGAAATCGACCACATCTTCCGGCACCGAAAGCGGCGCGAAGCGGGTGAGCTTGGAGACGAGGATCTTCTTGCGCAGCTCGATGTCGGCAGGCTGGATATCGGCCACCAGACCCATCGACAGGCGCGACAGGAGGCGCGGTTCCACCCCGTCCAGCGCCTGCGGGGCGCGGTCGGCGGCGAAGACCAGCCGCTTGCCCTCGGCCAGCAGCGCGTCAATCGTGTAGAGCAGTTCTTCCTGCGCGCTAGCCTTGCCGATGATGAACTGGATATCGTCCACCAGCAGCAGATCGAAGCTGCGCAGGCGTGCCTTGAACTCGATCGTCTGGCTCGACTTCAGGGCCTGCACGAATTCGACCATGAAGCGTTCGGCAGAGCAGTAGAAAATCCGCGCACGCGGGTGGGCATGCAGGTAGCCGTGGCCGATGGCGTGGAGCAGGTGGGTCTTGCCCTGACCGGTCGCGGCCTTGAGGTACAGCGGCGAGAACTGCGGCTGCTCAAGCGCCGCCATGCGCTGTGCGGCGTTGCAGGCGAGGATATTGGCCTCTCCGGTAACGAAGGCGGCGAAGGTCAGCGAAGCATCGAGGCCCACCGACGACGTGAAGGTCGCATCGCCCAGCGCGCCTGCCGCCATGGCAATCGCGCTCGCGCCGTCATTGGCGGGGCGGCGGCCATCGTCGAGGCGCAGGTCGGGCAGCTGGCGGCGGCCCGGGTGAACCATGATGTTGACCTTGCGCACTTCGCTGCGCGCAATGCTCCAGGCCAGCTGGAGACGGTCGTGGAAACGGTCACGCACCCAGTTGGCCGAGAATTCGGTCGGCAGGTAGAGATCGAGCGTCCCGCAATCGCGGTTCAGCGCGCCAAGCTGGATCGGTTTGATCCATTGGCTGTGCAGCTGGTGCCCCAGATCCTTGCGCAGCCCCTGACTGATATCGGCCCAGTCGGCAGCGAGATTTACCGCTTCGGAATCTTCCATCAGATGTTCGTCGGCCTGGCGGCCATTCGTCCGCGCGCCACCTGTTCGGGCTCCATCAGTCCTGTGCACAAGCTCATCCCCAATTCACGCACAGCCTGCGAGGCCCGCAAGGCCGCAGACTCAATTAATCCCATTGCGACAGGCACTGCCTTTCCCTTCCCCGGAATCGCAATTCCGGAGAACCCCCCTGTCGGCCAGTTTGTTAAAACACCCGGACTGTCCCGCGCCGGGTGGAGTTCATGTAAAGAACGCATCGGCCCGCGGCGCAAGCGCGGACTTTTAAAAAAAGTGAAATAATCCTGTTGACTCGCCTCTACCCCGCAGGCTTGCGTTCATGTGTATGATTTTGCTGCGTAATCATCATTACGAACATGCGAATCGCGGCGAATCCTGATCTTTTTACGGCAAGACACTGTCGCGTTTGTCGCAAACGAAACGGGCCGCGCTCATGGAGCGCGGCCCGTTGCCGTCATGATGACCCGCCAGTCCCGTAATCGCCCCTAAAGAAGGCTAACGGGATGGCAGGTGATTCGGATCAGAGCGTGGCGACTCGGCGCGTCAGACGCGACATCTTGCGGGCCACGGTGTTCTTGTGGAGCACGCCGCGCGCAACGCCGCGGGCCATTTCCGGCTGGGCAGCCTTGAGCGCAGCAGCAGCCGCTTCCTTGTCACCCGCTTCGCAGGCAGCTTCGACCTTCTTGATGAAGCTGCGGATGCGGCTGATGCGCGCGCCGTTGATGGCGGCGCGGTTGGCGTTGCGAACGATGCGCTTCTTGGCTTGCGGCGTATTGGCCATAATTCGTGTCTGTCTCGCGTTTGGTTCAGGCCGCCTGGAGCGACCGGAAGGAAATCCGTGGGTGTGCTCGAAAGGGGCGAGCAGACTCATGGTCCGACCGCCGGAAAGCAGCGCGCATAGTCGCGAAGCGCCGCAAGGTCAACGATTCTCGCCTACTTCTGGCAGACGGGGCAGAACCACGTGCTGCGGCCACCCTGCGCGATCCGCTGGATGATGCCGCCGTCGTCCCTGCGGCAGGCCTCCCCCTCGCGTCCGTAGACATCGAAGCTGCTGGCGAAATAGCCGAGCTCCCCGTCGGGACGGGCATAGTCGCGCAAGGTGGAGCCGCCGTCGCGGATCGAGGCTTCCAGCACATCGCGAATCGCCGGCACCAGCCGGGCGAGCTGTGCGCCTGTGACCTTGCCCGCGGGCTTCGTCGGCCGGATCCCCGCCCGCCACAGTGCCTCGCAGACATAGATATTGCCGAGGCCCGCCACGATCCGCTGGTCGAGCAGAGCCAGCTTGATCGACAGCACCTTGCCCGCCAGCGCCGCCCTGAGATGCGCCGGTGTCAGCCCCGGGCCGAGCGGCTCGGGGCCCAGGGCTGCGAATTGCGGCCATGCCTCCAGCGCGCCCGTCTCCACCAGATCGACCGAGCCGAACCGGCGCGGATCGCACAGGGCGAAGCGGTGGCGCTCGGTCTCGAGCAGCAGGTGATCGTGGGTATCGGCGCTCTCGGGATCGATCCGCCAGCGTCCGCTCATGCCGAGGTGGAAGACCATCGTCGCCCCGCGGTCGAGATGCATCAACCCGTATTTCGCCCGCCGCCCGAGCGAAGTGACGGTCGCGCCCGTCATCACCTGCACAAGATCGGCGGGGAAGGGGCGGCGCAGATCGGGGCGGTTCAGCTGCACGCGCGTGATCCGCTCGCCTTCAAGGAAGGCAGCGAGGCCGCGCACGGTGGTTTCGACTTCGGGTAATTCCGGCATAGTTCTGCGCCTGTAACACCCTTTGCCTCGGCAGCAATTCCCCTCTAGGGAACGCGGCATGAGCGACAACACCGACGAAACCGTCTCCTTCGGCTACCAGCAGGTCACCCCGCAGGAAAAGACCCGCAAAGTGGGCGAGGTCTTCTCCAGCGTCGCGCGCAAGTATGACATCATGAATGATGCGATGTCTGGGGGCATGCACCGCCTGTGGAAGGACCGCTTCGTCAAGCGTGTGAAGCCGCAGCCGGGCGAGCAGATCCTCGACATGGCAGGCGGCACGGGCGACATCGCCTTCCGCATGGCCGAGCGCGGCGCGCATATCACTGTCGCCGACATCAACCAGGACATGCTGGACGTGGGCGCCGAACGCGCGCTGGAGCGCGGTTTTGATGAAGAGGACGGCGCGCTCGTCTTCACTTGCCAGAATGCAGAGAGCGTCAGCTTCGCGTCCAACACCTTCGATGCCTACACCATCGCCTTCGGCATCCGGAACGTGACCCACATCGACAAGGCGCTGAAAGAGGCCCTCCGGGTCCTGCGTCCGGGCGGGCGGTTCTTCTGCCTCGAATTCTCGACCGTGGAATGGTCGGGCCTGAAGGAGGCATACGACATCTATTCCGAACACCTGCTGCCGCGCATGGGGCAGGCGATTGCGGGCGACGCGGATTCGTACCGCTATCTTGCCGAATCGATCCGCAAGTTCCCGCCGATGCCGGCCTTCGAACAGATGATCCGCCAGGCAGGCTTTGCCAACACCAAGGTCGAACCGATCATGGGCGGGCTGGTCGCGATCCATTCGGGGTGGAAGATCTAGCCACGTGACGAGCTCGGTAACGCACCTTTCCCGCCTTGCGCGCTGGGGCGTGACGCTCGCCCGGCGGCGCGCGCTGGTGGGGATCGAGAATGATCCCAACGCGCCTGCCGGCCTGCGCCAGCTGGTGCGCCTCGCGCGGCTGGCGACGCTGACCGGCAAGGGCGGCACGCGCGACTATGCCGGGGCCTTCCGCGCCATCGGCCCGGCGGCGATCAAGCTAGGGCAATCGCTCGCCACCCGCCCCGATCTGGTGGGCGAGGAAGCGGCGAACAACCTGCTGAGCCTTCAGGACAGCCTGCCCCCCGTTCCCTTCGCGCAGATCAAGGCATCGATCGAAAGCAGCTTCGGCCAGCCGATCGAGGCGCTGTTCAGCGAGATCGACCCCGTGCCCGTCGGCGCGGCGAGCATTGCGCAGGTCCACAAGGGCGTCACCACCGATGGCCGCAAGGTCGCGATCAAGGTGCTGCGCCCCGGCATCCGCGAGAAGTTCGCGCAGGACATCCAGACCTATGAATGGGCCGCGGCCCATGTCGAGGCGATGGGAGGCGAGGCCAGCCGCCTGCGCCCGCGCCTCACCATTGCCAACTTCAAGCGCTGGACCAATTCCGAGCTTGATCTGCGGCGCGAGGCGGCTTCGGCCTCCGAACTCGCCGAGCAGATGGCGGGCGTCCCGGGCTATCGCATTCCGGCAGTCGACTGGGATCGCACCAACGGGCGGGTGATGACGATCGAGTGGATCGACGGCATCAAGATCAGCCGGGTCGACGAGCTGCGCGCGCGCGGGCATGATCTGGCGGCGATTTCCGAAAAGCTGGTCATCAGCTTCCTGACGCAGGCGATCAGCATGGGCTTTTTCCATGCCGACATGCATCAGGGCAATCTGTTCGTGGAGGACGACGGCACGATCGTCGCCATCGATTTCGGGATCATGGGCCGCATCGATCGCCGCGCGCGGCAGTGGCTGGCGGAAATCCTCTACGGGCTGACGACCGGCAATTACGCCCGCGTCGCGGAAATCCATTTCGAGGCGCAATATGTGCCCTCCTACCACTCGGTCGGCGAATTCGCGACCGCGCTGCGCGCCGTGGGCGAGCCGATGCGCGGCAAGCCGGTGAAGGAGCTCTCCGTCGGGCAGATGCTCGACGGGCTGTTCGCCATCACCCGCGATTTCGACATGCAGACCCAGCCGCACCTGCTGCTGCTGCAAAAGACCATGGTGATGGTCGAGGGTATCGCCACGCAGCTCAATCCCGACATCAACATGTGGGACACCGCCGCGCCCTATGTGCGCGAATGGATCCGTGACGAGCTGGGGCCGGAAGCCGCGCTCGCCGACCGGCTGAAGCAGGATGCCGAAACGCTGTTGCGCCTGCCCGGCCTGATCCGCCGCGTCGAGGAGATGTTCCCGCCCAAGGGCGGCGCGCCAGAGCCGCCGCCGCTGCCGGAGATCGTGCTGATCACCGACAAGCGCGAAGGACGCGGCTGGCTCGGCTATGCCCTGACCGCGCTGGCGGGGGCCGGTGCGGTGTGGGGAGCCATGGCGCTCGGCTGGATCGGATGATCCCCGCGTCCCGCTGGCTGGCAAGCTGGCAGGCGCTGGGCCGACCTTTCCTCCATTTGCCGCGTCCCGCTGCGGCGCTGGTGCTGGCGCTGCTGGCAGCGGCGCTGGCGTGGAGCGCATTTGCCAGCCTGCCGCAGGACCGCGCCAACCCTTCCGCACCCGCCGTGGCTGCCCCTGCAAACACGGCCCCGTCGCAGCGCGCCAAGGGCGACATGGCGCTCTATGCCCGCATCAGCGCCCGCATGGTCAGGGGGGAGGGCTATTACCATGCCGCGCTTGCCGAACAGCGCGCTGGCTATTACCCGACCCGGCCTTTCGTGGCCGTGCGCCTGCCGACGCTGGCTGCGATGCAGGCGGCCATCGGCCCGGACGGGGTGCGCGGGCTGGCGCTGGTGCTGGCGGCGGCGGCGATGGCGGCGCTGTGGTGGCGCTCGCCCCCGTTGGGCACTCGTGAAGAGCGCATCTTTGCCACGGCGCTGCTGGCGGCAGGGGGCGGTGCAGCGCTTTCGCCGGTGGCGGGGTATGATCATGACTTCATTGCCGGGCTGCTGCTGACCTTCGCGCTGCTCGCATACCGTCCCCATTGCTGGTGGCCCGCGCTGCTTGCCGCCGCTGCGGCGCTCGCGGTGCGCGAACTCGCCGCGCCCTTCGTGATGCTGTGGCTGGCCTTTGCCCTCATCGAGGGGCGCAGGGGTGAGGCGTTTGCGCTTGCCGCCTTGCTGGCGCTGTTCGCAGGCGGGTTGGCCGCGCATGCCCATGCGGTCGATGCCGCGCGGCTGCCGGGCGATCTTGTCTCGCAAGGGTGGAGCGCGATGGCCGGATACAGCCTGCCGCTGGCGGGGCTGGGCCAGCTCACGGGGCTGCGTCATTTCCCACCGATGCTCGCCGCGCCGCTGGCGGTGCTGCCGCTGGTCGGCTGGGCGGGGCTGGGCGGAAGGCTTGGCCTGTTCGCCGCGCTGTGGTTCGCCGGTGTGGCGACGATGATCGCGTTGTTCGCGCGGCCGGCCAATTTCTACTGGGTCGAACTGGCGCTGCCCGCCTATGCCATCGGCCTCGCCTTCGCCCCGCGTGCGCTGGGCGAACTGCTGCGGAGCGCCGCCCGCTAGGGCTTGGTGAGATCCTTCAGCGCGTCCTTTTCCGGCTTCTTGCCGAGATTGCGCACCCGCCAGACGATCACCGACAGCACCCCGACCACGCCCAGCACCGCCAGCAGGAAGGTGCGCAGCCCCCCGGCGCTACCGGTCAGCCGCTTGATGGTGGCATCGAAGCTGGAAATCCCGTCGGCGGTGACCGCCACGCTGATGGTTTCGCTGTCGATCTGGTCGAGCGGCTGGCCGTCCTTTTCGGCGAGGCTCTGCACGGTTGCCGAGAGGCTGAGCTGCCGGGCTTTCTCTGGCGAGACCTCCCACGCGAAGCTGACCTGCGCCGCCGCGCCGCGCCGCTTGCACTGCCGCCCTTCGCCGCGCACGTCGAAATCGACCGCGCTCAGTTCGGCGCAGATCCACGGGCCGAGAGCGATGTCGCCGGTGGTGACTTCGCCCGGCTGACCGGCGGCCTGTTCGATCTGGCGCTGGCGTTCCTTGCGCCCGACGACGAGGCGGACCGGGTAATATTCGCCGACCGCCATGGCACGCGGCGCGCCGAGCGCGGCAATGCCGAGCGGGGCGTTGGCGATGAGGGTGGTCATGCGCGCGCACTCGTCGGGATCGGCGAAATCGCCGGTCGCCTCGCAGAAGGCCCCGCCGCCCTCGCCGGTCGGAGCCGCGCTCGCAACCGTACCGGCAATGACCGGAGCCGCAGCGGGCGCACCGGCCGAAGCGG
>Ga0114986_1000098_pt1 | contig 23218 bp, 17 predicted proteins | sample Shrwel1BS1Day17_FD_96988 | JGI IMG/M metagenome (GOLD analysis project Ga0114986, IMG submission 96988) | Subsurface microbial communities from deep shales in Ohio, USA - Utica-3 well 1 S-1-Day17 | ecosystem: Environmental > Aquatic > Deep subsurface > Shale gas/oil reservoir > Produced... | reverse complement strand
TCAGACCCCGCGTGCCTCGAAACCAGCGCAGAGATCTTGTCCGGCTGCGTCAGGCAATCGCCTCTCCAGATGCGCCGGCCCTCGGCGTCGACCACACAGATGGCGGTCATCTTCTGCGAAACGCCCAATCCTACAGAATGCGGCATCGGAACCTCCAATGTTACTCACCACCGGGCAGAAAGCCCGGATCGCAACACTAGCGGTAATCCGACTCGATGCCGCGATTACCCGAGGTCCACAGATGCCTTTCTGCCACGGACTGGAGATATGGGTAACCGAGGGAAGAAAAAGCCTCGGAATTTCCGACCGATGCTGGTCGGCAGCCGCGGGCATTCGCCTGTGCGCCGGTCCGACCATGCACCGAGCCGGTCGGTGCATGCGATGAACCTTGTTGACCCGTCTCGTTGAATCCCTCTAGCGGGAGATCCTGAAGTTAGAGGGTTTCTCCCGAACTGGAAGACACCCGCGGGCACGAAGCTCGCTGCCCGATGCCATATACTCTAGATAGTGGACGCAATGGACGAGGTCGCAACACAACCATCCGCGGTGATTAGCCGCGAATCCCATGCCGCGGCCGAAGGCAATGCAGCGATCACCGTTGCAGAGACCGGCAAAGCACGCCAGACACTTATGCGCCGGATGAAGCGGATGGGTCTGCTTTTCTGGCTTACCGTGGTCGCTCCCACAGCGCTGGCCGTGCTCTATTTCGGTTTGTTCGCATCGGACGTGTACATCTCCGAAAGCCGTTATGTTGTGCGCAGCCCGGAAAAGCCGCAGAAAGCGGGTATCGGCATGCTGCTCGGCAGCGCCGGTTTCGGAGCTGCCAGCGAAGAGGTTCGCGCGGCCCAAGGCTTCATCCAGTCGCGTGATGCCTTGCGCGCCATCAATGCCGACGAGTACGCGCGCAAGGCTTGGGGCAGAGTTTCCGTATCCGTTTTTGACCGGTTCAATCCGCTCGGCTGGTCGGGCTCGTTCGAAGACCTTTACAATTACTACGAGGGCAAGGTCGACGCGGCTTATGACTCCGAAACAGGCATCACCGTTCTAACGGTGCGCGCCTTCAGTGCGGGTGAAGCGCAAGCGATCAACGCGCGCCTTCTGCAAAATGCCGAGACGCTTGTGAACCAGCTCAACGAACGGGGTCGCACGGACCTTGTCCGATTTGCGGAACAGGAAGTCGCCGAAGCCAAGACACAGGCCGCCCATGCGGCACAGGAACTTGCGGGTTACCGCAATCGAAAGGGCGTGATCGATCCCGAAAGACAGGCAACCGTCCAACTGCAGATGATCTCGAAATTGCAGGACGAGCTCATCGGTGCACGTATGCAGCTGCTGCAGTTAACGCGCGCGGCGGGCGACAATCCCCAGATTCCTTTATTGAAGGTCCGGATCGCGGGCCTCGAGAAGGCGATCAAGGAGGAGCTTGGCGAGGTGGCCGGCAGTGACGGTTCGTTGTCGGCAACGGCCGCGGAGTACCAGCGCCTTCAGGTGCAACGCGAATTCGCCGATCAGCAGCTTGGCCTGTCGTTGGCGGCACTTCAGGATGCCCGTAACGAGGCGCGTCGGCAGGGGGCGTATGTTGAACGGGTCGCACAGCCGAGCCTGCCGGATGACGCGTTGGAGCCACGGCGGCTGCGGGGGATTCTTGCCACTCTAGTGATTGGTCTTGTCGCCTGGAGCATCCTGACTCTGTTGCTGGCCGGAGTGCGGGAACACCGGAACTAGATCGATGAGCACCGTTAGCCTCTCGGAATCATGGGCCATCCAGAAAAGGGTCCTTGGCGCGCTGTTGATGCGGGAGATCATCACGCGGTATGGTCGGCACAACATCGGCTTCTTATGGCTGTTTGCCGAACCGATGCTGTTCACGCTCGGCATCACCGCGCTATGGACGATCTCGGGACTTCACAAGGTCTCCGACCTGCCGATCGTTGCTTTCGCGGTAACAGGCTATTCAAGTGTGCTGCTTTGGCGCTCCATGCCTTCGCGTTGCATTTCCGCGATCGAGCCGAATTTGCCGTTGCTGTATCATCGGAATGTCCGGCTTCTTGATGTGTTTATAGCCCGTATCGCGCTTGAGGCGGCAGGAACAACGATTTCGGCGGTCGGGCTGGTTCTCGTGTTCCGCGGTCTGGAATTGATGGAATTTCCAGAGGACGTCCTTTTGGTCACCGCCGGGTGGATAATGCTGGGATGGTTCGGTGCCAGTTTGGCCCTTTTTCTGGGCGCGCTTTCAGCCAACAGCGAACTGGTCGAGAAGTTCTGGCACCCGGCCGCATATATTCTGTTCCCGCTTTCGGGCGCGGCCTTTCTCGTCGATAGCCTGCCTCCAGTGGCGCAGGACGCCGTCCTCCTGCTTCCGATGGTCCACGGTGTGGAGTGTCTGCGCGAGGGATTTTTCGGTTCTAAAGTGGTCACCCATTTCGACCTGGGCTACGTCGCCGCGTGGAATGCTGCACTGACAGTCGCTGGGCTCCTGATGACCCGAGGAATCGCCGATAAGGTGCGCCCCGAATGATCTCCATGAAGAGTATCACCAAGGCCTACGCCACCGGATCGGGGGTTGTGAAAGTTCTCGACGGCATAGACCTCGAAATAGTCCGCGGAGAGTCGATTGGCATCCTGGGCCGAAACGGGGCTGGCAAATCGACAATGGTGCGCATCCTGGGCGGGGCCGAAATGCCCGACAGCGGGACGATCGAGCGCCGAATGAGCGTTTCGTGGCCGCTTGCATTTGCAGGAGGATTTCAAGGATCCCTGACCGGCCTGGACAATTTGCGTTTCATCTGCCGCGTATACGGTGTCGACGCGGAAGCCTGTCTGCCATTCGTCTATGACTTCACCGAATTGGGCATCTACCTCAAGGAGCCTGTGAAGACATACTCGTCTGGCATGCGGGCAAGGCTGGCATTCGCCACCTCGATGGTGGTGGACTTCGACTGCTATCTCGTTGATGAAATCGTTGCCGTCGGGGACAGCAGGTTTCAGGCGAAATGCCACGAGGAACTATTCGTCAAGCGCGCAGATCGCGCGTTGATAATAGTATCGCACGACCCCGGCTACATACGCGCCCATTGTCAGCGGGCCGCCGTGCTGCGGGACGGCAAACTGCATCACTTCGCATCGGTGGACGATGCCTTCGACTATTATTCGGATTACATGGCGTGAGCGTCGAAGGACGATCGGCGCCACTGTTACCAGCGCTCCGCACCTGGGTGCGCAGGCGCATCAACGCCCTCAAATTCCGCCTTGAGGATGCGTGTGCGCCAACAACCAGACAGCTGCTCGTCGACGTTTCGGTCATCGTATCGGGGGACGCCGGGACCGGCATTCAACGCGTCGTCCGCTCGCTCGTGCGGAATCTGAAGGAACTCGAAGGCGAAGAATTCAATGTTCAGCCCATCTACGCCACCCGGGATCACCGTTATTGTCATGCCCGCATCGAGCCAAATGGCGTCATCGCGAAGGTCATGGACCCGAATGGCAAGCGGCAAGCGGTTAACGTGCGGGCTGGAGACATCTATCTCGGCCTCGATCTTGCAGCCCATCTCATCCCGCATCTGGAACGTGATCTGGAGCTTTGGCGTAAAGAGGGCGTCAGGCTTGCTTTCCTGGTCTACGATTTGCTCCCCGTCCTTCGGCCCGAGTGGTTTCCCCCAAAGACCCCTGCCAACATGGACCGCTGGCTCGGCGTTCTTGGGCGGCAGGCTGATCAGTGCATTTGTATTTCCAACACTGTTGCCGCCGACCTGGAGGCTGCGCTGAAACAGCGCGCGCAAGGCTCCCTCCCCTCGATCAGCACGATCCCGCTGGGCTGGGATCTTGGCGCAAGTAATCCCAGTCGCGGCTTACCCGCGAACATCGATGTGATACGCGCATGGCTTGATCGGCACCGCCCTGTCCTGGCCGTCGGGACAATCGAGCCCCGCAAAGGACACGATCAGTTGCTGGATGCGATGAGCTTGCTCTGGGAACGGTCACCTGAGAACCGGACCGGCCTGCTTGTGATCGGACGACGCGGCTGGAAGACGGACGCGCTTCAAGACCGGCTGTTGAACCACCCAGAGCACGGGAAGCGCTTGATGTGGCTGGACGAAGCCAGCGACGAACTGCTCACGGAAGTCTATCAGAGCGCCGCCGGGCTTGTTGCGGCTTCGCACGGGGAGGGTTTCGGCTTGCCTCTTGTTGAAGCGCTTGCACACCGCCTTCCCGTGCTTGCCCGCGACATCTCTGTTTTCCGCGAGCTCGGCGGTTCACGCTTCACGTATTTCAGCGATGATACTGCCGAAGCATTCGGCAGTCAGGTTGCTACGTGGCTGGCAAACAACGATCGTCCATCTGCGAGTATTGCTGACCAACTGCCGCGTTGGTCTGACAGCGCACACGCGTTGGTGGCCGCGATCGGTCTCAGGCAACCTCAGGTGGATGGGGTGCGGCAATGAGCTTCATCTGGCACGGCCCAACCTCAAGAACGAGAGGTTCATAGAAAAAGTCGAAAGGCGGGACGAGTGCATTTTTCTGCTTGACCGAAGCCGCCTGAGCCGCACCAAAAAGCAAAGACAGCCAATGGGTCAAAATGGCTCATATGGCAGTTCGATGAAGTGGAACGGAGGTTGTACCCGCTCTCGCAATACTCGTGACGGGAATCTGGCGCGCAGCTACACTCCGTACAACATACTCCCCGACGAAATAGCTCCAAAGAACCGGACAGATTTGTGTCGTGCAGGACAGTTTTCACTGTCCTGCACCACCAACATTCAGTCGATCCCGCGCATTCGGGCTATCAGATTAAGCCTCTCGCGAACCTGTGCCCCTACGACCTTTGGCGATAGCAAGCGTCGAACATCGGCCGCGCCTCGCTTGGCCTTTGCCTTCGCATCGCTGTTTTTCTCGATGATCTGAGTCAGGCACCATGCCGCATGGTCTATATCGGGCTCGGCCCAAAGTGGTCCCTCGTCATAAGGACCGAGAGCCTTCTTCAACGGTCTAAGATCGTATTCGACCGGATAACTGTTCATCGGCGTCATAAAGTCCATGTTGCCCGACCAGCCAGTCGCAATGATTGGCTTGCCCATGAACATCATTTCGGCCGGTGCCAAGCCAAAGCCTTCAGCCCGGTGCAATGACAGAAGAACATCGCAGCAGGCCTGAAGCTCGTAGACTTGCGTCCTTGTGAGGAACTCGTCGACGAATACAACGTTGAGCCCGACCACATCTTTCTTGAGTTTTGCGTAGTCCTTGGCATGCATTTTCGAGTTGATGGTCTTGATGACTAGGACAGCCTCCTTGCGGCCTTGCATCGCCCGACGGAAAGCATCGACGGCAGCTTGCGGGTTCTTGCGAAAGACATAGCTATGAAAGTCGTACATGACGAGCACCGCGAAGCAGCGCTCCGGCACACCGAACTTCTTGCGCTGCGGGGCCTTAGGTATCGTGAAATTCACAGCATCGGGTATCTTCACGACAGGCAAGGGCGAAACGGCACTGACGGCTTCGTGAACGAATGCAGTCGGAACCCAGATTTCGTCAAGCCCAGCGAAGTTGGCTCGCCATTTCTTCGGAAACACGGGCTGCTCCCAGTGCCAGAACCCGATCCTGTATTCAGCCGTGTGGCCAATGTCGTCCAGATACTGCAGCGTATTTGGTGTCTGGTCGGCGTTAACGAAAAGCAAGTCGATCGGTTGCTTTTCATTTACCGCGGCCTTGAGCGCACTATTGTCGTTCTGGCGGTTCGGTGACTGGAAACCCACATCGATAAGCGCATAAGCCGTGTCCGTTTCAGCGGCTGCAGCGGCCAAGCCGCGTGCTGCTTCACCAACGCCCAATTCCGCGCGAATATAGCCAACCAGATTGATTCCTGGAGGGGCCAGATCTTGATCGAATGAACGCAGCGGCTGGTCCCGATCGCAATCGAAAACCACCTCGTCCCCCACCGCAATACGGCTGAGACGGAATGCAAGCTGACGCTGGTCCTCGCCTAAACCAATCGCCGCTGGCACGAAATGATCCAGCGCAAGGATGGTGAGTATGGGGTACCGACCGATCGTATCGGGCAGATCGACACTTATGCTGAAACGGCCATCGAAATCGCTGGTGCTTTCGGCGAGAAACCGGTCGGAGACGTAGACCGCGATACTGTTTTCTCCTGATCCCGTCGCCTGTTGCAGCAATGAAGTTGGCACGCTTCCGGAGACCTCCAGGCGCGCTCCAGCCATCTTCGGCGACAAGGCAAACCAGGACATCGGCCTGACCCAATGCCCCTCGCTGTTCCGACCTTCTTCGAAATACACCCCCCCATGGTCCGATATCTTAGTTGCGCTAGCCATGCGCACGGCATGCCACGGAGCCAAGGTTTCGCCTGATGGCTCTGCCGACTCACTGGCTGGCAGCCCATTTTGGTCAGGATGAGAACCGGCATTTGCAGCTGGAGACGTCGTCTGCACGGGGCTGCCGAGCGTATAGGCTGTTGCCGCAATTACGGAAGAAAAGTGGGACGGTGCCTTCGCTGCCCCCAAGAGGGCACGGAGCGCCTGAAGCCACCATCCGACAATGCTGCGGTGCTCAGAAGAAAATGCAATTGCCTTCCAAACTTTCAAATAACCGAACGAGCGGCCCATCATGGGCTCATAGGTGTCGATCGCCGATCTTTCGGGAAAGCGATGCAACATCGTATAGAACAGGTTGACGACTGTCTGGACCCGGCGCTCATAAGTTGCGGCTGCGGCGGATGGCGCAGCAACACTTGCTGGTAAGGTTTCAGCCGAAGATTCAGGCGGACTCCCGCCATCGGCCAATTGCTGCGCCGGCTGACTATCCGCTTTAATCTGCGCTTCGGTCAGGACCTTATCCCGATGCCATTCGGCAACGCGCTCCGAGAAGTAATTACCACCTTCATGAGCAAACCAAACCCGGTAAGCCCAGACGCTCTCTGCGGTGTTCAACGGAAATGCCGACTGGAGGTCAGGCCGCAGACGCCAGATCGTGAGCATCGCCCACGTGACAAATTGTCCGTCGATGGTGCGCGCGGGAGCAAAAAGGGCATCGCTCCTAGCGAAAGGTTTGTCGCCGAGATACTCCTGCAGTCGCGGCTCGTTGCGGTAGAGTTCAGCGAAATGAAGGCCAATTGGCTCGCCGTCGTCGAAGCGACCGTACCCGTAGGGCACCTTTGAATACTTAGCGGCGCCGTTGTTTAGGAGATGCGCGACGTACTCGTCCACGAGCTTGCGTGTACGCCCCATATTGCTGAGCGTAAAACGATTCTGATGCTTTGAGAACGGCTCGGGATTCAACGGATTGAGACCGCTATAGTGAAAGAACACCAACGGTTCGCCGTTTACCGTCCAGCGATTGAATCGGGCAGGCACGACCTTACGCTGAGCGAGGTTCCAATAGGCAACGTTATATCCGGGATGGCGGAGAATGCTGACCCGCTCGAACATGCCGGGAACGAGATCGATCCAACTCTGGTCGACGAAAATGCCGCGATCCATATCGATGATACATTCGCGTTCCAGCTTGCTTTGCCACCACTTGACGAATCGCGCGCTGTTATCGGTCGTTCGCAACGCACAAAACCCAAAGTTGTAAGTTCCGGCGCGGCGGATATCGAGTTCGCCCGGCTTGTCATCGTCATCGATAGGCGCAAGCAGGTGCGGCGTGAGGACAATATCGGCCTCCTCGTCCAGTAGCGCGTTAACGTCGCTCAACCGCTTGTAAAGCCGAATGTCAGGATCAATGTAAATCACCTGATCAAAATATTTCATCAGGTATTCGAAGGCCCAAGGCTTGACTGCGGTATTCAATTCCAGAACATTGTACTGAAACTTGAATATATCACCGAATGGAAGTTCAAGCTGATCAAGGCTTATTGCAGAGAACTCATTACAGAGTTCAGCCGAATAGCTCATATCTGTGTCTACAATTACACAAAATACTTCGCTGTCCGGATGAAACTCCCGAACACTCTGTAGCAGTGTACGTGCGAAATGCAGATAATTATTCGATACGATCGTGAAGATCGCCTGCTTATGATCGCTTGCGCCAGGTTCCACTGTGATTTCCCGGTGATGATGTTTGGGGTCAAGATCGACCGATATTTGCGACTCTGCCAGCCCCAAACGGGCTGTCATAACAATCGTTGGCCTACCGCCGATCGTCTTTCACCCCTTTGATCAAGCTGATAGGCCAGATCAAGGAGTTTTCAGCTGCCGCCCGCTTAACGGCCATTGAAGTATTGATGGCCCGCGATCTGGCGGTTTCCCGACGCAGATCGTCGGTAAGCCGGTCAACTGCCTTATCCAGACGCGCCACCTCAGCATCCCCTTCCCGCACGTCCTCGCGTAGGACGTCGAGGTCGGATTTCAGGCTGGCGATCAGATCGTCCTGTCCGTCCCGCACCGTCTGAAGTTCGTTATATGACGTTTTCAGGTCTTCTAGCTCTTTCTCCGCCCTCAAGAGTGTCATCATTGTTGCCGAGTTATCATCACGCAATTGGACAATGCGTCCGCCAAGCCGGTCAACTTCTGCCAGTAATGTTGCCTCGCGCGCCAGTGCATTTCCGAGCTCGCCCGTCTTAGACTCAAGCCTGGCGGCCAACTCGCGCAGATCTTGTTGCAGTTCGGATAGCTGACCAGCCAAGCGATCGTTGCGCCGCTCGGCACGTTCCAGATCTCTGGCCTGCTTTTTCATCTGCCGCATGAATTGGCCATTTTCTCGCTCGAGCGTAGCGACAGCCTGCAGCGCAGCATTACGAGCAATCTCTATTTCGGCCCGACTCCCAGCTTCTATCCGGGCACGTTGATCGGCTTGCGCGAGTTTCTCGTTCGCCGCTTCAAGCGACGCGCGCAGCGCTTCGCTTTCGGTCAGGCACGCAGCAAGCGCAAGACTGTGACTTTGTGCAACCTTAAGCGCCTCTGCTTCTGCTTGGGCTTGCTTGAGGCGCGCCTCAACTTCGATCGCAGCCAGCTTCGCACTGACCGAGGTTAGGTCTTCCTGTAAGGTCCGCGCGCGCGCATCGGCCTGGTCAAGACGTGCCCGCCCCTCGTCCACTTGCCGCAAAAGGTCCATGCGGCGCGATTCGGTGGCCTCGAGCTGACGGGTATAATCGGCGTTCAATGCCTCCAGCTCGCGCCGTGCTGAAGCTGCTTCTGCACGGGCCGCGGTCGTCCGCGCCAGTGACAATCGAAGCTTTTCGGCCCAGCGGTCCTTCAGATCTTCGTTGCTGGCCTGTAGCGCATTGAGACGCGCGACTGACGCTTCCAGTTCGGCATGCAAATTGGCGTATTGTGCGTTAACCGAGTCAAGGTTTGACGCAGTGTCGGAGTACTGCTTTTCAACGATGTCAAGCGCTGAGCGTAATGAAAGAGCATATTCCGCGGATGCGCGAGCAGAATCCTCTACCTCGGTGAAGCGCTCGTTCGCATCGTTGATAATATCTCTGACGCTGGGATGAGCTGCGGTGACCTGAAACCTATCAAAAATACTGATCGGAGCCGCTAGCTGTTCTGCAAGCGCCATTCTGTCGCCGTGCAAATACCATCGGTTGAGCCCGTCAAACAATACGAATTCGTAGCCCTTCTGGATTAGAGCGGGCTCCCAAGCCTCGTAGGACTGGATCTGAGAGTTGGGCAGCGTCGCCTCGACGATCACGACTACCGGTCTGGATTCAGCACTTTTCCAGCTCTCGATGACCTCGTTTTCCATGCCTTCGACGTCGATCTTAAGCCATTGGCAGGGCGCACTGAGGAGTCCGAAGACTTCGTCCAGGGTGATCGTAGAGACTTCCACCTCTTGAAAGGCGAAACCCGCGTCGGCGTGGCCAGCGGCGAGATCGTCGCGCCCGGTCGACAGGCCGTTATCGGTGCTGGCGTAAAAACGGATTTTTCCCTTTCTCGAAGAGACCGCCGCTTCGATGACCTGTTCGTCCTTGCGATCCGCCCGCAACAGATCAGCGTAATGGCTGTTCGGCTCGACATTAATGCCACGCCATCCACGGTCGTAGAAGGCCCGGGAAACGCTATCGAGCGTTGGCTCCTGCGCGCCAATGTCGATATAGCCGCTGGCCGGAACATCGTGGAAGATCCGCCACAATCGAACGTCTTCGTAGTTCTGGGCGAAGGTCACAAACGCTTCGCGTGCGAGCAACCCGTCGATTTCCGGACGGTCAAGGCGGGCGGTCTCTCTCAAGCGGCCGTGCTCCATCAAGATTGTTCAGCCCCGCTCGTTCGATCATCTCCGCACATTGGGGTGCGATGTCCAGTCCTGATTGCCTGTTTGCCAAAGCCGCTTCGGACGGGCGAGTTACGGCAACTCCTCGCTATTTTGATTACCTCACGAACGATCACGGAGCCTCTCGTGGACTAACTGGTTCTTGTCAAAGGACGCCACCATGCCTCGTTATCAAGATACCAGTGCAGCGTGCTGCGCAGGCCGGTTTCGAAATCGTGCTGCGGGACATAACCGAGTTCTGCGCGTGCCTTCGATTCGTCGATGGCATAGCGCCAGTCATGGCCTTTACGGTCTTCCACAAACGTCTTGAGTTCGCTGCTCGGCCGACCGGCTGCCGCCGGTGCATTGGGAAAGCGCTTTGCGAGTTCGGGCTGTTCTGCGAAGGCGCGATCGACTTCGGCGCAGATACGTTCGATCACGGCCATGTTTGGCAGTTCTTCGCCACCGCCGATATTGTAGGTCTCCCCCGGAGTGCCTCGCGACAGTGCGGCTTCGATGCCGCGGCAATGATCCTCGACATAGAGCCAGTCACGAACATTCATCCCATCGCCGTAGATCGGAAGTGAGCGGCCAGACAACGCGTTGAGGATGAACAAGGGGATCAGCTTTTCGGGATAGTGAAAAGGCCCATAGTTGTTTGAGCAGTTTGTCGTGGTCACCATCAGACCGTAGGTGTGGTGATACGCCCGAACGAGGTGGTCGGACGCAGCCTTCGACGCCGAGTATGGCGAATTCGGCATGTAAGGGGTCTTCTCGTTGAACGGGGCATCGCCAGCGGCAAGAGAACCAAATACTTCATCTGTTGAGATATGATGGAAACGGTGCGGCTGTCCGCTGCCCTTTTCCAGCCAAACTTGACGGGCGGCCTTGAGCAGGCTGTTAGTGCCCAAAATGTTGGTACTTATAAACGCGTCAGGAGCCGCGATCGAACGGTCTACGTGGCTCTCTGCGGCGAAGTGCACGATGGTTTCGATATGCCGTTGTTTCAACATTTGGACGACAAGTTCCGTATCGCGGATGTCGCCGACGACAAGTTCAGCCTGTTCGATACCTGCAATCGTGCTTCGATTGCCTGCATAGGTCAGGCAATCAAGGACGGTAATCGAATCGTTCGGATGTGACCTTGACCAGTAATGAACGAAGTTACCGCCGATAAATCCGGCGCCACCTGTGACGAGTAGATTAGCCAAAGGTCTTTTCCTCTTCGAGCATCTTGATCAAATTGGTCCTCCAATGGACATGGGCATCACCCAGAAGCTCGCGCGTTTTCGATACATCGAGCACGGAAAATGGCGGCCGCTTTGCGGGGGTAGGATAGTCCGCGCTGGAAATTGGCCGGATTGGCGGCAGCTTCGCAAGCAGACCGGCCCGTCGCCCCTCTTCTGCGATGGCCGTAGCGAAATCGTACCAGCTGGCGATGCCTGCATCGCGGTGATGATAGATTCCTGACGGCGCTCGAGCGGCCAGCGCCCAGACTGTAAGCGCCAAGTCCCCTACCCAGGTCGGCGAACCAATCTGATCGGCAACCACCCCGATCTCGTCCCGTTCCCGCATGAGCCGCAACATTGTCCGCACAAAGTTGTTGCCGCCGGCTCCGTAAACCCAACTGGTTCTTACAATGACCGCTTCGGGTCCCGCCCCGTCTTCGCCAGCGGACTTGGTTAGGCCGTAGACCGACTGCGGGTTTTTCCTGTCTTCCGGTTTGTAAGCAGTTCCGCACGCACCATCGAAAACGAAGTCGGTCGATATCTGGACGAGGCGGGCCTTAGTTCCGGCCAAGCTTCGCGCGAACGCCTCAGGGGCGCGCGCATTCACAGCAAAGGCCTGCTCTGTATCGCCTTCCGCACGATCTACCGCAGTATAGGCGGCTGCGTTGATCACAAGATCCGGGCGGATCGCCGACACAACGCGCTCAATTGCGCCTTGGTCAGCAAGATCAAGGTTAGACCGATCGAAGGCATGGCAAGTCGCCCCAGCAGGTGCAGACGCCAACAAGGATCTGCCAAGCTGTCCGCCAGCACCGGTTATCAGAACTTTCATGCGAAGGTCGCCGTGTCTGCAAAAGGAACGCCAGCCTTGTCCTTGCTGGAAAGGATTGGTTCGATGCCGTTCAGCGGCCATTCGATGCCGACCGTCGGATCGTCCCAAGCCAGGCTTGCTTCATTCTGCGGCAGGTATGGTGTAGTGCACTTGTAAAGAAAGTCCGTATCGTCTTCGAGCGTCAAAAAGCCATGGGCGAAACCTTCGGGAACCCAGAACATGCGATGATTGGCGGCAGACAGCTCGAGACCATACCACTGGCCGAATGTTGGTGAAGAACGCCGCAGGTCCACAACAGCATCGTAGACAGCGCCACGGACCACGCGGACAAGTTTGCCTTGCGGTTCGGGATTCTGAAAATGCATGCCACGCAAGACACCCTTCTGCGACCGGCTATGATTATCCTGTACGAAATGCAGATCGATCCCCGCGGCCTTGAAGGTGGCTGAATTCCAGCTTTCCAGAAAAAACCCACGATCATCACCAAACACCTTGGGTTCGATGATTAGCAAACCGGGCAGAGCGGTGTGGATGATGTTCATAGCACTTCCCTGCCCGCCAGCAACTGGACCAAATACTCGCCATAACCGGATTTCCGCAGCGGCTCGGCCAGCTCGCGAAGCTTATCGTCGCTGATAAATCCCTGACGCCAAGCGATTTCTTCAGGGCAGCAAATCTTCAGTCCTTGGCGCTCCTCCGTGATCCGGACGTAGGTTGCTGCATCTAGGAGCGAGCCCTGCGTTCCCGTGTCCAGCCAAGCATATCCACGCCCCATAACTTCGACCGACAGCTCTCCATCGTTCAAGTACTGGCGGTTGAGATCAGTGATTTCCAGTTCGCCGCGGGGAGATGGCTTCATGTCACGAGCCCTGTCGACCACGGTCTCGTCATAGAAGTACAAACCCGTGACTGCATAGTTGGAACGGGGCTGGACTGGTTTTTCCTCGATCGACTGGGCCCTGCCTTTGCTGTCAAAAGCCACGACGCCATATGCTTCGGGGTTATCAACCCGGTAAGCAAACACGCTAGCACCCGAGGTGCGCGCATTGGCGCTTTGCAACAGGTCTACCAAGCCGTGCCCATAGAAAATGTTGTCGCCTAGAACGAGGGCGCTGGGACCGCCGCCGACGAAATCCGCACCGATATGAAAGGCCTGGGCCAAACCATCCGGCCTCGCCTGCTCGGCATAGACAAGCTCGATTCCGAATGCTGAGCCGTCGCCAAGCACGCGTCGGAACTGGGGTGCGTCTTCGGGCGTCGTAATAATCATGATATCGCGTATGCCTGCCAGCATCAAAGTGCTCAGCGGGTAGTAGATCATGGGCTTGTCGAAGACGGGCATCAGCTGCTTCGACACGCCCTTGGTCAGCGGGTATAACCGGGTCCCCGAACCGCCAGCCAAAATGATCCCCTTGCGACGAACGTGCGGTACTAGCTCAACCAACAGTGCGATCCTTTGAGTCTGGGCCCGACAGCAGCTTGCTGTTGCCGACAATTTCCTAGAACGAGTTTGCTCATAATGCCAAGGCATTAGGCTCGATTGATGGATGCGCTCGCTTTGCAAAATCGGCCCTAAAGGTCAACAGCCATCGTTACGTCTTGTTCTGCACCGAGCAGCTTAGTGGTGCGCCGGGCGCCACCGCAAACCAGATCTCTTCAACACGAACAGCGCAGACAGTCTTAGTCGTTCGCCTTCACGATCGTCCTTCAGCGCGAGTACATCGCGACATATGCGGAGAGCCGCGCCCCGTTCAGCGATCATGTCACGGCCGAACGCCTGCAGCGCTTGATAGAATACAAGCAGATCCACCTGCGCGCCAATCGCACTGCCGTGAGGCCAAAGCCTTGATCAATCGGTAATTCGACTACTATAAAGGCTGCACACGGCGTCCGAGCTCGAGTTCAAAGATGGCTGATCAAATGGACTTTGACAACCTACCCCTCGCGATGGCAGCAGGCTGTCGGGAACCGATATGGTCCGCCCCCCCGGCGGCGCCTCTGCTTCCCTGCAGGAAGGACAAAATCGGCTGAGCATCTAAACCGACCGACAGTCTAACGAACTTTTGCAAATTGCTGTTCAAAAAGAGAGCCACCTGTGGCTCGGCTCCCCGATCGTGCGGACCTTAGTCTCCTTATAATGCCGCCGAATTCTCCTTATAACGCCACCGAGTTTTTCCACTGTTTCTTTTTTCTACAATGTGAGAGTCGTATGAACACCGCCATTATCACCGGCATTACCGGGCAGGATGGATCCTATCTGGCCGAACTGCTGCTCACCAAGGGGTACAAGGTTTACGGCACCTATCGCCGCACAAGTTCTGTCAATTTCTGGCGGATCGAGGAATTGGGTATCGCCGCACATCCCAATCTCAAGCTGGTCGAGTACGATCTGACGGATCTCTCTTCCTCAATCCGCTTGCTGCAATCGACGGGCGCGACAGAGGTCTATAACCTTGCGGCGCAGAGCTTTGTCGGCGTTTCGTTCGATCAGCCCGTGACGACCGCCGAAATTACCGGCGTCGGGGCGCTCAATCTGCTTGAAGCCATCCGGATCGTGAACCCGGCAATCCGCTTCTATCAGGCCAGTACGTCGGAAATGTTCGGCAAGGTGCAGGCAATCCCGCAAACCGAAACTACGCCCTTCTATCCCCGTAGTCCCTACGGCGTTGCCAAGCTCTACGCGCACTGGATCACGGTCAATTACCGCGAAAGCTACGGCATCTTCGGATCGAGCGGGATTCTTTTCAATCACGAAAGCCCGCTGCGCGGCCGCGAGTTCGTGACGCGCAAGATCACGGACAGCGTCGCCAGGATCAAGCTCGGCAAGCTCGATTGCCTTGAGCTTGGTAATATCGATGCCAAACGCGACTGGGGGTTCGCCAAGGAATATGTCGAGGGCATGTGGCGGATGCTGCAGGCTGGGGAACCCGACACCTTCGTGCTTGCCACCAATCGCACCGAGACCGTCCGCGATTTCGTCGCCATGGCATTCAAGGCCGCGACGATCGAGGTGGAATTCCGCGGCACCGAGGAAAGCGAAACGGCAGTGGACGTGGCAACCGGGCGCACGGTGATGCGCATCAACCCCGATTTCTATCGCCCGGCCGAAGTCGATCTGCTGATCGGTGATCCTGCCAAGGCGCGGGAGGTTCTGGGCTGGGAGCCGAAGACCAATCTGGAAGAACTGTGCCGGATGATGGTCGAAGCGGACCTGCGGCGTAACGAAGCTGGATTTTCATTTTGAGCGGAGCCGTGAAGCGGATCCTCATCACCGGTGCGAACGGGTTTACCGGGCTGCATCTTCTCGATCGGCTGGCGGGTGCGGGCCATGAATTGCACGGGTTGGTGCACCACCCTGCCCCCGCGCCGTGCCCTGCGATTCACGCAGAGCACGTGGCTGACCTGCGCGATCTGTCCGCGATCGAGCGGATCATTGCAGAGGTTGAACCCGATCATGTTGTCCACCTCGCCGCCATCGCCTTTGTGGCGCATGGCGATGCGGGCGAGCTTTACAGCAGCAATATTCTGGGCACCCGGAACTTGCTGCAGGCGCTTGCCGGCGCGCCGCGCCGCCCTGATGCGGTGTTGCTGGCGAGCAGTGCGAACATCTACGGCAATCGCCGCGAAGGCGTGCTTGACGAAACGACGCCGCCGGAACCGGCCAATGATTATGGCATAACCAAGCTGACCTGTGAGATGCTCGGGCGGCTTTATGCTGACCGCTTGCCGATCATCACCGTCCGCCCCTTCAATTACACCGGGCGCGGGCAGAGCGAACAGTTCATCATTCCGAAGATCGTTGCCCATGCCAAGGCGCGCAAGCCTGTCATCGAACTTGGCAATATCGATGTCGCGCGGGATTTCTCGGATGTGCGGGCCGTCGTTGACAGTTACGCAAGGCTGCTCGCCGCGCCCGATGCGATCGGCGGCGTTTTCAATGTCTGTTCGGGCGAAGCGCACTCCTTGCGCGAGGTGATTGATCTTGTGTCGCGCATTTCCGGGCATGAGATGAAAATCAGGGTCAATCCGGCCTTTGTGCGCGCCGATGAAGTGCGAACGCTGTGCGGGAGCCGAAAGCGACTGGAAAGTCTGATCGGCGCGGTAAGCGTGCCATCGCTGGAGCAGACGATCACTTGGATGCTGAATGACTGAAGGGCCCACGCTTGCCCTGTCGGTCGACGCGATAGGACCAAATCTCACCGGTATCGGACGCTACTGCTTCGAACTAGCTGAGCGTTTGCCAGCCAAGCTCGGACCGGACCGGGTGCATTATTTTCGGGGATTGGAATGGATCGACAACCCCCGCGAATTGCTGAGCGACACCTCGGCACCACAGCGCTTTCATCCTCTGCGGCGCCGCTTCACAGCGTGGCGGCGGCGGCGCGAATTACGGAACGCTGTGACGCATGGACCAAACTTCTTCCTGCCCGCGTGGGCTGAGCGCGGTGTCGCAACGATCCACGATCTATCGGTCTTTCTCTACCCCGAGACACATCCCGCTGAACGCATTCGCGACTTTGAAGCCAAATTCGAAGCGACGCTGAACAACGCCCGGCTGTTGGTGACGGACACTGAGACAGTCCGGCAAGAGCTCATTTCGATGTTCGCCGTTCCCCCTGCGAAAATCGTCTCAGTGGCTCTCGGCGCGCAAGTCCGTCCGGTATGTACAGACACGGTAGGCCTCAGTGCACTCGGATTGCAACCGCAGCAGTATTTCCTGTGTGTCAGCACTTTCGAACCGCGCAAGCGCATTGATCGGCTGGTTAGAGCCTATGCCAGCTTGCCACTTGCCTTACGAAGCCGGTTCCCTTTAGTCCTTGCGGGCGCGAAGGGTTGGCACAATGAAAGCCTTGACGCTTTGATAGAAAAGGCTGCGGCGGATGGCACCGTCAAGCGGCTCGGATTTGTATCGGACACGCTTCTGCAAGCCCTCTACGCTGGTGCGACAGCCTTTATCTATCCTTCGCGATACGAAGGGTTTGGCCTGCCGGTGGTAGAGGCAATGGCGCACAGTACTCCCTGTATCATCGCTGATACACCCTGCTTGGTTGAAGTCGCGCAAGAGGCAGCAATGATCGTTGATCCGGAGGATGAAACCGCGTTCCGAATGGCTATCAAACAGGCCGCAGAGGACCATGTCTGGCGCGAACAGGCCGGGCAGAGCGGACAAACGGTGGCGCGGTCTTACTCGTGGGATGCTTGCGCGACCGAGATGGCGAAAATCTACGAGAAGGTCGCCACGGAGTAGGGTTCGTTTTTCTTAGTCGCTTCGGGACGATCAGAAGCGGCGTCCAATCAATTCCAACGCTCTTTTCGCGAGGTCGCGTGCCACGGTCTGATTTTCCGCCTCGGCATAGCATCGCAATTCGGGGGCGTTGCCCGATTGGCGCAGGTGGATGATCTGTCCGTTGGCAAAGGTGAGGCGCGCACCGTCTATATGATTCACCTCGGCCAACATTGCTCCCGAGATAGGAGCGAAAGTTTCGTTGATCTGGGCTTCACCCTCGGTTTCATCAGTCAACCACGCCATCAGAGCCGCGCTGCGGTGGGGCGCAAAATCGGCGATGCGGTCGCTGAAGGTAACGCGGCTCGGTAAATCGGCCACCAGTTTGCTGATCGAGGTACCGCGCGCTGCGATCAGAATCGCGATGATCGGCAATACTGCATCACGGGTCGGCAGGGCCGTCAGCACGCCCCTTTCGTTGCGGACATCGGACCCGAGCAGGAAGCCACCATTGGCTTCGTAGCCGCAAACCTGCCTCTCCCCGGCTGCCAACGCAGCCTGCATGGCCGCGATCACATAGGGTGAACCAATCCGGGTTCGCTCGACGCGAGTGAAGAAGCCGGACCGTTCGGCAACCGTATTGCTAGACACCGGAGTGACGACGATGCGCATCGCCAGCACCCGCGCACAAAGCATTGCCAGCACATCGCCGCGCAGCCATTCTCCGGCCTCATCGGCCACCAATGGGCGATCGCTGTCACCGTCGGTCGATACGATCGCGTCGAAGTGCTGCTCGTTCGCCCAGCCCCGCGCCAAAGCGATATCTTCCGCACGCACCGCTTCGGTGTCGACCGGGATAAATTGTTCCGATCTTCCGAGAGGGATAGCCTGCGCCCCAAGGGTCTCCAAAATCTCTACAAGGATATCCCGGCCCACGGCGGAGTGCTGATAGACGCCGATCCGCGCGCCGCGAAGAGACTCTGGTCCGAAAAAGTCGAGATAGCGCTGGACATAGGCCTCAACGATGCCTTCCCTCACGGCGAGTGACGGCAACGAAGTCGCCATTCCCGAGGCAGGCCAAGCGCGTGCATAAACGTTCTGGGCAAGAATGTCCGGTTCCTCATGCTTGAGGATTTCGCCATCCGGGCGGTAGAATTTGATGCCGTTGCGATCGTCGGGGATGTGGCTCCCTGTCACCATGATGGCCGGGATAGCTTCGCTCATCGCAAAATAGGCCAGCGCCGGGGTCGGCACATAGCCGCAGAATACCGGGACACCACCCATGTCCTCCACGGCCAGCGCGCAAGCAGACAGCATGCGCGGCGTGGAGGGGCGCAAGTCTCCGGCCAGTGCCACCTTGTTACCCGGCTGCCAGAGACCTTTCGAGGCGAGATAGGCGAGGAACCCGGCCGCATAGCCGTGGCACACCTGATCGGTCATTGCACTAACCAGCCCGCGTGCGCCACTGGTGCCGAACGCGACCCCACTTGTCTGCACCAGACCAGCCACGGACATATTCATCATCTTTTCCCTCAAAATAGACACGCCCTTAACGCACCCTCGCCGCACCGGCGATCGAGGACCGCATCCGTCCCTGCAAGCGCCGACCGGCGATGATCGCACGTTGGCGCAGATCGAGCGCTGGCGTGCCCATCCGCGCCAACCGCTCCACCAGCACCTCGGCCGGGCACGGCAGACCGGTCACCGGATCGAGGTAGCGCGGGTAGAGCAGCAGGGTGGCGGCCACCAGCTCGTCGAGCGTGCGCCGGGCAGTGCGGCGGGCGGGGACCGGGCCGAGGTCGGTGGTCAGGCCCCAGCCGGCGTAGAAGGGCACGCCATGCACCGTCACCGGCTTGCTGCGCATCAGCGCTTCGAAGCCCGCGAGCGAGGTGTTGACGTGTAATTCGTCGACCATCGCGATCAGGCCCGCCATCGGCTGCGCGGTTTCGACCTGATCGGCCAGCCGCGCCATGTCGGCGGAGGCAATCGCCCCGCGGCGGTGTCCGGCGAGCACATCGGGATGCGGTTTGTATATGAGGAAGGCGTCCGGCCCCGCATGCTCGCGCGCACGGCGCAGCAGTTCGAGGTTGGAGGCGATCGCCCCGCCGCTGGTGACGGCGCGGTCATCCTCGACCTGACCGGTCACGAGCACGTGACGCCGGTCTCCGCCGGGACGCGGCAGGGCGGCCGCGCCGCCGGCTTCGTACTTCGACAGGCCAGCGGCGATGATGGCGGCCCGCAGGATGCGCGCGCGCTCTAGAAGTTCGGGCGGGAACTCGCCATTCTGGAGGAGCAGCTCAAGCTCGCTCGCCGTGCCGGGCGCGAAGTGCGGGCCGCGGGCATCGGCGATGATAGAGAGCGGCGGCACGCAGTCCGCGCCGAGGCCTTGCGAACGGATGAAGCCGTCCTCGATTTCGGCGACGGGCACGTCTCCCTTGGCGAGGCGACGCGCCTGCGCGCCGGACATGCGGGTGCGCCAGATCGCAGCCAGCCCGGGCGGATCGCCGAGCGCGCGGTCATAGGGCACCGCGCCACCGCCCCACAGCAACGCCGTGACGGTGGGCTTCTTCCAATAGGCGATCCCCATTACCGAACGGATCGGGCGGTTCGCGTCAATCAGCCGCCGCCAGAAGCCGCACAGTTCGATCGCCTCGATCGGCGTGAGTGGCGTGCCGGTGAAGGGATCGGTGTAGCGCCAGCCGGTGAGCCATGCCGCAAGCCAGCGCGCGGCATCATCGTCCGCCGCGGTTCGTTCGCTCCCGTCGGCCTCGCGCAGCGTGACCGGGACATCGGCGGCAAATGCCAGCAGGGCACGCGGATCGCCCTCGTCGAGGTGGGCACCGCTCGCATGGGCGAGCAGGTGCCACGGATCCTCTTCCGCCGCCCATGTAATCACGCCGTCGCCATAGCGCCTGCTTGTGCCATCCAGAATGAAAGGTGCTGCGGGGAGCGTGCGCTGGCGTCCCCAGTAGCACCCGCCAACCCTGTGCCGGGCGAGAGCCGCAAGCAGCGCCCCGGCCTCTGTCACATCCGCGCCCTCGCCCCCCGGCTCGGCAAAGCGCGGTGGCTTCGCCCCGGGAAAAGGCGGAATGGCAAGGAGCGGTGTGGCGGGCATCTCAGCCGGTCGCGGCGATCGCGACTATCCTGCGCAGCAGATCGGGGAGCTTTTCGAGCGGAACCATGTTCGGCCCGTCCGACAGGGCCTGATCGGGATCGGGATGGGTTTCCATGAACAGACCGTCCACCCCCACCGCCATTGCCGCGCAGGCGAGCGGCTCGACGAACTGACGCTGGCCGAGCGAGCGGTCACCCCCTCCCCCCGGCAGCTGGACGCTGTGGGTGGCATCGAACACCACCGGCGCACCCAGGTCGCGCATGATCACAAGGCCGCGCATGTCGACCACCAGATTGTTGTAACCGAAGCTGGTCCCGCGCTCACACAGGGCGATGCCGGGATTGGCGATACCCGCCGCCTCCGCCGCCGCGCGCGCCTTGCCGAGCACCGCGCCCATATCGGCAGGCGCCATGAACTGCGCCTTCTTGATGTTGACCGGGCGTCCGCTTGCCGCAGCAGCCATGATCAGATCGGTCTGACGGGCGAGGAAGGCCGGGGTTTGCAACATGTCGACCACCTCGGCGACCGCACCGACCTGATGGGGCAGATGCACATCGGTCAGCACCGGAAGGCCAGTTTCGGCACGGACCTTTTCCAGCACGCGCAGACCCTCTTCAAGCCCGTGACCGCGAAAGCCGCTGACCGAGGTGCGGTTGGCCTTGTCGAAACTCGCTTTGAAGATCACCGGCATGCCGAGCTCTTCGCCGATGCTGCCCAGCCGTTCGGCAATCGAAAGGCACAGCGCCTCGCTCTCGATCACGCACGGCCCGGCGATCAGGAATGGCGGAGCGCCCGCGGGGCGGTTGAGCGGGGGTAACATCACAGGACCTCGGAATTGTGGCGGGCGATCATCGCCGCTTCGATCAGCGGCACGTCGGTCGGGTTGTTGAGCTCGATCATGTCCCATGCGGGCGGCGCAAGCACGGCAACGCCCACCGGCATCCCGGCATCGAGAAAGCGCAGCTGCTCGAGCCCTTCCTGAAGTTCGAGCGCCGATGGTTTAAGCGCCGCGTAATCGCGCAGCGCAGCGGGACGATAGGCATAGACGCCAAGGTGCAGCAACACCGGCTCCTGCGGCACGGCACCGGGCGCGACATAGGGGATGATCGACTTCGAGAAATAAAGCGCATGACCCGCGCGATTGCAGACAGCGGTGGTGCCGCCCACCCTGCCCTCGGCCGCATCCGCCAGCAGGTGCTGCAACACTCCCGCCGTCGCCGGAACTGCTACGGTGGCCATCGCCAGCGCAGGCTCACGTGCAAGGCGTTCGGCGACAGCCGCGACGAACGAAGCCGGCGTCAGCGGTGCATCACCCTGGAGGTTGACGACGAGATCGAAATCCTCCCCGATCGCATCGAGCGCCGCGGCGCAGCGTTCGGTGCCGTTGCGGCATTCGGCAGGGGTCATGACAACCCTCATCCCCTCACCCGCAGCGAAATCGGCGATGGCGGCATCATCGGTCGCCACCACGCAGGTGGCACCGGCGCCCAACGCACGGGCTGCCGCCTGTCCTGCCGCCCAGGTGTAGCTGAGCGCCGCGCGCGCCACCCCATCCGGCCCGCGCAGCTGCGCAAGCGGCTTGGCGGGAAAACGCGTGGACGCGAGCCGCGCCGGGATGATGATCGCAGTCCGGCTCACGGTTGATCAGCTGGCAGTCAGCTCGGGCAACGGCGCGGCGATATCGTAGATCTGGACGGCGCCCACAGGCACTTCGGGCTGGCGCTCATCGACGACGAACAACAGCGTGATGCGGTGGGTGTTCATCAGCTCGAGCGCCTCCTGCACCCGTGCGGTGCGCAGGATCGTGCGCGGACCGGGGGTCATCACGTCATGCGCCGTGCCCACAAAAAGCTCATCGGCATGGCGGCGCAGGTCGCCGTCCGAGATGATGCCGACCAGCTGCCCCTGATCATCGACCACACCGGCAACGCCGAGGCGCTTTTCGGTCATGGTGATCAGCACATCGGGCATCTTCGCGGACGCCTGGACCAGCGGCAGACGGTCACCGCGGTGCATCACATCCTCCACACTGCGCAGTTGCAGCCCGATCTCGCCGCCGGGATGGAGCGCGCGGATATCATTGCCAGACACGCCGCGCGCCCGCATCGCCGCCACCGCCAGCGCATCGCCGAGCGCGAGCATCATGGTGGAAGACGTGGTGGGTGCGAGGCTGGAGGTGCAGGCTTCCTCGACCTTGGGCAGCCGCAGCGGAATATCGGCGGTGCGCATCAGCAGCGAATTGGGGTTGCGCGAGACACCGATCAGCGAACAGCCGAGATGCTTGGCATAGATGCACAGCGGCTGGACCTCGACCGTCGCGCCGCTGTTCGAAAAGACGATCAGGACATCGCCCGGGCTGACCATCCCGGCATCGCCATGCGCCGCTTCGGCGGCGTGGATGAACAGGGCCGGGGTGCCGGTCGCGGCGAGGGTTGCGGCGACCTTGCGGGCGACATGGCCCGACTTGCCAATCCCCGAGACGATCACCCGCTGCCGGCAGCCCAGAATGAGGTCGACCGCACGGGTGAACGAATCGTCGATGCTGGCGGCCAGCCCCGTCAGCGCCTCGGCCTCCATGCTGATGACCTGGCGCCCGACATCGACATGCGATC
>Ga0114986_1000097_pt1 | contig 23584 bp, 22 predicted proteins | sample Shrwel1BS1Day17_FD_96988 | JGI IMG/M metagenome (GOLD analysis project Ga0114986, IMG submission 96988) | Subsurface microbial communities from deep shales in Ohio, USA - Utica-3 well 1 S-1-Day17 | ecosystem: Environmental > Aquatic > Deep subsurface > Shale gas/oil reservoir > Produced... | reverse complement strand
TCGTTCATGGGCAGCGCACCATGACTCCCGACACGGCCATCCGCTGCGCACGGCGATTTGGCATCGAGGTGGGTTTTTGGTTGACCCAGCAAGCCGCCTGGGACAGCTTCCAGGCCTGGAAGCGCCAGTCCCCCCCGGCCAGCCACTTCCTGGTTGGCCGGAATATTTCCATTTCCTGACTCGAAGGACGACTACGACTATGAGCACTTCTGCGTCCGAAACCGGTTGTCACCCCAGGGGTGACAGCGTCGACAACATCTGCGTACTCGGTATCGGCAACCTGCTCTGGGCGGACGAGGGTTTCGGTGTACGTTGTGTCCAGGCGATCGAACAGGGTTGGGTGTTCGCGCCTCACGTTTCGCTGGTTGATGGTGGCACGCAGGGCTTGTACCTCATCCATCAAGTGCAATCGGCCAGTCGCTTGCTGATCTTCGACGCCATCGATTACGGACTTGAGCCCGGCACGATCAAGCTCGTACGCAACGAAGACGTTCCTCGTTTCCTGGGTGCAAAAAAAATGAGCCTGCACCAAACCGGATTTCAGGAGGTGTTGTCGCTCGCTCAATTGACGGGGCATTACCCTGCTGAAGTGTTGTTGATTGGTTGCCAGCCTCAGGAGTTGGAGGACTATGGCGGAAGTTTGCGTCCGGTCGTCAAGGAAGCGCTGCAGCGGGCTCTGTTCATCGCGCTGGATGAGTTGGGCAAATGGGGCGCATGTCCACGCCGACGTGTCGATGTCCCGGAGGACGAAGCGAAGCAGGCCCACGGAATTTTGGCCATGAGCGCTTATGAAATGGGGCGCCCTAGCGCAGATGCTGCTTGCCGTACTGGCGACGAGCGTTTCTTTCCCCAAAGCAGTCCAGAAGAGGAACGCTGAAATGTGTATCGGTATTCCCATGCAGGTCCGTGTGGTGGAAGCTGGCTATGCGCAATGCGCCGGCCGAGGCGAGTCGCGGCGTGTCACTACGGCTTTGGTGGGCCCGGTCACCGAGGGGGACTGGCTGCTGGTTTTTCTGAACGACGCGCGCGAACGGATCGATGCCCAACGCGCGGCAGAGGTCAACGCAATGCTGGTCCTCGTCCTGAACGGAGCGGCCGGCACCGGCATGTCGGAGTCGGTCAATTTTTCGCTGCCCTCGTCCCTGAGTCATGCCGATCTGGCGCGCATGACCGGATCGGCTTGAACGAATCTGGAGAGCGATATGGAAACTCAAATCGAAATGATGGATGACAAAGTCAAGTTGACCGAGCGCGCCGCGCCGCTGATACGTCGTTTGGTGCAGGAATTTGGCGCTACCTGGGTGACTCTCGACGACGTTCAGATGTGGACTACCCAAGGTGGTGACCGCGTGCTGCTGCTGGCCGGTGATGCCGTGCGTTTTCCCGAGGGGCAGGACGTGGCGGCTGTGCTGCCTGAACTGATGCGCGCCTTCCCCGGACGTTTCCAGGTTGGTGTGGTTCCACGTGAACAGGAGGATGCCGTAGCTGAACGCTACGGCTCCCAACGCTGGCCAACCCTGCTGTTCTTGCGCGATGGCTCTTATGTCACCACCATTGCTGGCATGCAGGATTGGGATGTGTATCTGCAACGCGTGGCAGAGGCGCTGGAACTACCGGTTTCCCGCGCCCCGACGATCGGGATTCCCGTCGTGTCGTCCGGTGCGACCGATAGTTCCTGCCACTGACCTGGATCCCCAAAAGGAGCACACGACATGAAGTCATTCCCTATCCCCGTGGTGGCGTTGGCGCAGCCTGGACTGCACCAGGAAGACGAAGCGCTGAACTATCTGTCCATGCCTTCGGACATGGACACCTATCGCCCGCCAGCCCTGCCAAACCCGCTGGAGTTGATGAACAAACCAGGCGCGATGCAGGCACTCAACCGGGTGGCCGAACTTTTGCAGGGGCACGATGCCAACGCCTGTGCTGACCGGGTGTCGATACTCGGTCTCCGCCCTGAAGAAATCGAATTGATCAATCAGATTCTTGGTGAAGGTGAGGCCAGCGCCCTCAGCCGTTCGGAGGATGGCGAATTTCAGGTTCGTGTCCAGGAATCCATCTTCGCAGGCGTGTGGCGCGTTCTCACCCTGCGCAACGGTCAGCTGGCGGATGACTGTATCGAAGTGGGTGCGGTACCGACTTTTTTCCATGAAGTGGCGCGCCAGGACGCGCAGGCATCGAGGCCAGTCTGGCAGGGCGAGCTTCCTCCGGGCGTCCAGAGTGCACCGCTTCTGGTGGATGAAATCCAAGACCACAGCCGCTGCTGGCGCAAGGGTCAGCCACCGCATGTGGTGAACCTCAGCCTGCTGCCTGTCAGCCCGGAAGACATTGCCTTCCTCGATCATCGGCTGGGCACCGGACGGCTGCTCATGCTGTCGCGCGGCTATGGGAACTGCCGCATCACCAACACCCGGCTGCCCAATTGCTGGCGCGTGGTGTACTACAACTCTTCCGACACTGTCATCCTCAACACGGTCGAGGTGGTGGACATGCCCGAAGTCGCCATGGCCGCCCGCGAAGATCTGCACGATTCCTGGCTGCGCCTGCGCGACGTGCTGGACTACCTGCAAGGCAAGACAGCATGAGTCAGGCACCGGCCTTCGATGGTTTTGAAGGTTCCTACCTCGGGGACAAGAGTAATTTGCGTCCCGATTCACGCCTGGAATGCAAGATCTGCTGGTGGGTCTATGACCCGGCAACTGGTGACGAGGTGTGGCAGATACCGCCCGGCACTGCGTTTGCCGACTTGCCTGCGCACTGGCGCTGCCCGCAGTGCGATTGCCCCCCGGAGCAGTTCTTGCTGCTTGACTCCGCCACGCGCAAAGCATGAGTTCGGTCTCATCTTCGGCGTTGTCCGTTCTGACCGAGACACTGGCCAGCCACTTCCGGTCCGTCCAGTCTGAGCGCATGCAGGGCATACCGATCCTGAACCCGGTGTTGCAGGTGGAGGCCGTCGGTTTCGAATGGGCTCCGGATCAGGAGGGGGTGCTGGCCGAAGGCGCGCTGATCACGCCCTGGTTCATGAGCCTGGTACGCCTGCCCGCACGCGACACGGCCGCCGCGCGTGTGGGCGGCAAGCGCATCCATGCCTTCGGTCGCGAGCGTTTCGAATTTATTGCCGCGGATGGAGGACCCATCGGCAGCTTCGAAAGCTGCAGCCTGTTTTCACCCATGGGCGACTTCGACAGCCAGATGCTGGCACGTCAAACGGCTCAAGCCGTACTCGCTGAACTGCGCGCGCCGGAACCCGCCGTTCCGTCAACGCAGGTCGCCGCGATCGGGCTTTCCTCGCGGCGCGCATTCATGCTGGGGCGCCGCCAGTCCTGATTCTCGCCCGTCATGAACATTCCACTTCACCATCTGGCAGGTCGGCTGAGTCTGTATCCGCAACGGTCATTCGGGCACAACCTGCGCAGTACGCGTCGTCCTCTGGCCCGGCTGGTCGCCGCCGACTGCGCCGCCACGGAGCTGCCCGGACGTCTGGCCAGCCTGTTCAGTCTGTGCGGGCAGGCGCACCGCCTGTGCAGTCAACTGGCGCTGGGGGCACTGGTCCCCGCGCTGTCCCCGTTGTCTTGCGTCAGCGCGACCAGTGTGCAGGACCAGCTGGACACGGAGACCCTGCGCGAGCATGTGCGGCGCATTGTGCTGGACTGGCCACGGCTGCTGCCGGACACAGAGCACGGAGCCGCATCCTTGTCGGCCGGCCCGGCACTCGCGTCGGACTTCACACTGGCAGCAGCGCGTGCGCAAGCCACGGTTTGGCTGGAGCAGCATTGGCTCGGTCAACCTGCAGGACCATGGCTGCGTGCCTGGGACGATCGGGGCGACGCCGCCCTGATGTCGTGGGTCAACGCCGTGCAGACCCCCTTGGCACGCTTGCTGAGGCGTTTACGTGCCTACGACAGCGGTTATCCCATCCCCCATACCCATGTTCTGAAGCCGCCACTGGCGTACGAGCAGGCTCTGCATTGGCAGTCCGCCTTGCTGCGGGATGACTTTCTCGTGCAACCTCAGCAGGACGGGCAGGCGCGGCACACCGGCAGCTGGACCCGCACGGCTGCCGGCAGTGCTGTCCCCGGGGTTTGCACGGCCTGGACACTGCTGGGATACCGTGTGGCCGAGGTTGTTCGGCTGTGCCTGGGCGAGAGCCGAACCGGCGTGTTGGCCTGGGGCGCGCACGCCCTACCGCAGGGCTGGGCACTGGGTTGGGTGGAGATGGCGCGCGGGCTGCTGACACATCTGGTGCGCCTGCGCGATGACGCGGGGGTGTGGCGTGTCCAGCGCTGCGAGGTGCTGGCCCCCACCGAATGGAACTTTCATGCCTGCGGCATCGCTGCGCATGGCCTCGCCTTCATGGCCGAGGGCGGATTGCTGGGGCACGCCAACCAGGACGAGCAGCGCCGCATCGCCCTACTCATGGCGGCCATCGACCCCTGCGTGGAATACAATGTGGACTGGACCGACGAGGGCAGTCTGGCGCGTGACGATGGCGCCGCGATCGCAATGAACGGGGAACGGCATGCATGAAGTGAGCCTGGCCGGCGGCGTGCTGCAGCTGGTGGAAGAGTCGGCACGGCGCGAACGTTTCAGCCGCGTAATCAGCCTGCACCTGGAGGCGGGGCAACTCAGCGGCGTGGATGTGGACGCCTTGCGATTTGCACTCGATGGCCTGGCACCGGGCACGGTGCTGGAGGGCGCGCAATGGGTGATCGACCAGCCCCCTGGGCAGGCGTGGTGCATGCCGTGCGGCGATACGGTGGAGCTGCGCGAACGGGGGCGGCCTTGCCCGCGTTGCGGCAGCTTCCAGCTTCAACCCACGGGTGGCATGGAACTGCGGGTGCTTGACCTGCAGGTTGGCGACAACTGATCGATACAAGGAGAGAACCATGTGTGTGGTGTGTGGATGCAATGGTGAAACAAGGTCCAAGTCGATCAACGCCGATGCGGACGGCCCGGCAGTGAACGCGCGCGGCGATTTGCATTACGGCGCCGGCACGGCCCGGGTGTCGGTGCCGGGCATGAGCCCAGGCCGCGCGATCAAGCTGGAGGCCGACATCCTGGGCGCCAACAACGCCGTGGCTGAGCAGAACCGGGAACACTTCCTGGCCCATGGCGTACGCGCGCTCAATCTGGTGTCCAGTCCCGGCTCCGGCAAGACCACCTTGCTGTGCGCCACCATTGAGCGCCTGCGGCAGCAGCATCCCGCATTGCCGGTGGCGGTGATTGAAGGCGATCAGGAGACCAGCTTCGATGCTGACCGCATCCGCGCCACCGGCGCGCCTGCGGTGCAGGTCAACACCGGCAAGGGATGCCATCTCGACGCACCGATGGTCGCCCGTGCCTTCTCGCAGTTGCATCACCATCATGACGATCACGGGCACGATCACAGCCACGATCACAGCCATCGCCATGATCACCATCATGGACACGGTCATCATCACCATGATCAGGCCGCGGGAACCGGAAGCCTGCTGTTCATCGAAAACGTGGGCAATCTCGTGTGCCCCGCGCTGTGGGACCTGGGCGAGGAGGCCAAGGTGGCCATCCTCTCCGTGACCGAGGGCGAGGACAAACCCCTCAAGTACCCGGACATGTTTGCGGCGGCGCGCCTGATGATTCTCAACAAGATCGACCTGCTACCGCATGTGCGTTTTGACGTGCCGCGATGCATCGAACTGGCACGCCGCGTGAACCCCGATATCGAGGTGATCCAACTGTCGGCCACCACCGGCGAAGGCATGGACCGTTGGCTGGACTGGTTGACGCGCAGTCCCGCGATAGCGTCGCAACGGGCGACCGAGCCCCGGGAGCAGGCCCTGCGCCGTCAGATCGAAGCCTTGCAGGCCGAGTTGGCCGGCCTCACGCATCCGGACACAGCGGGCGGAGCCTGAGGCGATGTGTATCCACGGTTCCGGCACGACAGACGCTGTGCGCGTGCTTGCGCTGGGCGCCTTCCTGAAGAATCGTGCCTGCGTCTGGGATGGTCCGCGCGGTGATGGCGTGGCGGGCGCGGTGCAATGGTCAGTCATGCATGACGATCTGGGTGACCCGCAGGCGTGCGCCGCACTGGAGCGCTCCGTGCAGCAGTGGATCGAGCAGGACGGAGGGCGCAAACCGGACGCTCTGGCGCACGATCTGCATCCGGACTTCTACAGCACGCGCCTTGCGCAGGATCTGGCGCTCAGCCTTGGCATCCCTGCCGTCGGTGTCCAGCATCACCATGCCCACGTTGCCGCGGTCGTGGCCGCGCAGGGCATAACTGGAGCGGTCATCGGCCTGGCACTAGACGGCTTCGGTCTGGGTAGCGATGGTCAACCCTGGGGTGGGGAGTTGCTGTGGGTGGAGGGGGCGCGCTGGCGCCGGTTGGCCCACCTGTCGTGCCTGCCCATGCCCGGCGGTGACCGGGCCGCGCGTGAGCCCTGGCGCATGGCACTGGCATGGTGCGAGGCTGCCGGTCAGCACGGCGATGCACTGGTGCGCGCCGTTGGCGATGCGCGCTATCGCCTGGTGCGCGACATGGTGCGCAAGGGATTGAATTCACCGTTGACCAGCAGTGCAGGCCGCTGGTTTGACGCCATGGCCGCTTTGTTGGGCTTGTGCGTGGAGCAGCAGGACGAAGCTCAGGCCGCCATCGCCCTCGAAGCGGCGGCCAGTCGCTGGTTGCAAGCACATCCGCACACGGCTCAGGCCCGCCACGACGCATGGGCGCAGGGCGGCGAGTTGAACATGCATGAACTGGTGGCAACCGCGCTGACGTACCGGCGCGAGGGTGCCGAGCCCGGCGAAGCTGCGGCGATCTTTCACCTGGGCCTGGCCGATGGGCTGGCCCTGCATGCCGCACGGCACGCGGAGCAAGTGCAGGTGCACGATGTCTGCTTGTCCGGTGGCTGCTTTTTCAACCGTCTGTTGCGCGAACGCCTGGAGCTGCGCTTGCGTGAGGCGGGGCTGCGCAGCTGGGTTGTCGGCGAAGCGGCTCATGGCGACGCGCACCTGGCCATCGGCCAGGCCTGGGTGGTCGCAGCCTGTCTGCAAGACGAGCACACGACCCCTGCTGTTGTCTGCACCGAATCCATGTTGTGCTGTGAACCCCTGGAGACCTGACCATGTGCCTGGCTTTGCCAACCTGCGTTCTTGAAGTCCGACCCCATCAGCAAGCCTTGGTCGAACTCGGCGGCGTGAAGAAGGAAATTTCCACCGCATTGGTCGGCGAGGTGAAACCTGGCGACTATGTCATCGTCCACGTCGGCCACGCCATTGGCCTGCTCGACCCCGAGGAGGCACAGAAGACGCTGGCGATGTTTGCGGTGCTGGCCCAGGGAGAGGGCGCATGAAATACGTTGACGAGTTTCGCGATGGAGCCCTGGCCCGTGGCATTGCCGCGACCATCACCAGTGAAACCGCCTCCTCCCGGACGTATCACTTCATGGAGTTTTGCGGCGGACATACCCATGCCATTTCACGCTACGGCGTGGCCGACCTGCTGCCTGCCAACATCCGCATGATCCATGGTCCGGGCTGTCCGGTGTGCGTGCTTCCCATCGGGCGTGTGGATCAGGCTATCCGTCTGGCGTTGGAGCGCGGTGTGATCCTGTGCACCTATGCCGATGTGATGCGCGTGCCCGCCAGCGATGGCTTGTCGCTCATGAAGGCCAAGGCGCGTGGTGCCGATGTACGCATGGTCTATTCCGCCGCCGACGCCCTCAAGCTGGCGCATGCGCACCCCGATCGGGAAGTCGTGTTCCTCGCCATTGGTTTCGAAACCACCACACCGCCCACTGCACTGATCGTGCGTCAGGCCAAGGAGTCCGGAGCAAATAACTTCAGCGTGCTGTGCAACCACGTGCTCACACCCAGCGCGATCACCCACATTCTGGAAAGCGCCGAGGTTCGCCAGTACGGTACCGTCCCCATTGACGGATTCATCGGTCCGGCCCACGTGAGCATCGTGATCGGTTCTCAACCTTATGTTCACTTTTCTGAAGAGTATCGAAAGCCGGTGGTGATCGGTGGGTTCGAACCTCTGGACGTGATGCAGGCGATCCTGATGCTGGTGCGCCAGATCAACCAGGGGCGTGCCGAGGTGGAGAACGAATTCACGCGCGCGGTCACTCCGCACGGCAACACGGCCGCGCAGCAGGTGGTCAGCGAGGTGATGGAACTGCGTCAGAGTTTCGAGTGGCGTGGCCTGGGCGAAGTGCCCTACAGCGCACTCAAGTTGCGCCCAACCTATGCCGCCTTTGACGCCGAACTCCGGTTCGATCTGAATTACAGGCCGGTACCCGACCACAAGCAGTGCGAGTGTGGTGCCATTCTTCGCGGCGTCAAGCGCCCGGTTGATTGCAAACTCTTCGGCACAGTGTGCACACCGGAAAATCCCATGGGCTCATGCATGGTGTCATCCGAGGGTGCCTGTGCCGCGCACTATTCCTACGGGCGCTTTCGGGACATCCCTGTGGTGGCCGCGTGAGAACAGGATCAACTTCATGGCAATCAAACGAGACTACATTCGACCGCTGGATATCAAGCAAGGCCGCATCGACATGAACCATGGCGCAGGCGGGCGCGCCAGCATGCAGCTGATCGACGAACTGTTCGCACGCGCTTTCGACAACGAGTTTCTGCGTCAAGGTGATGACGGCGCAGCGCTGCCGGCGCCCCCGCCCGGGCACACCCTGGTCATGGCCACCGACGGCCATGTGATCTCGCCGCTGTTCTTTCCCGGCGGAGACATCGGCTGCCTGGCGGTGCACGGCACGGTCAACGATGTCGCCATGATGGGGGCCACACCGCTCTACCTCGCGGCCAACTTCATCATCGAAGAAGGTTTTCCGCTGGCCGATCTCAAGCGCATCGTCGACTCCATGGCCACTGCTGCGCGGCAGGCAGGCGTGGCGGTGGTCACGGGGGACACCAAGGTCGTTGAACAGGGCAAGGGCGACGGTGTGTTCATCGCCACCACCGGTCTCGGGGCCTTGCCTCCGGGTCGGCGTGTTGGCGGCGCGCGGGCCCGGGAAGGCGACGTGGTGATTGTCTCGGGCACCATCGGCGAGCATGGCGTGGCCGTGCTGTCGCAGCGCGAATCGCTGGAGTTCGAAACCGCCGTGGTTTCCGACACCGCTGCGTTGCATGGTCTGGTGGCCGCGCTGCTGGCGGCGGTGCCCGAGGGCGCCGTACGGACCCTGCGCGATCCGACACGCGGAGGCCTAGCCACGACGCTGAACGAAATTGCACGTCAGTCCAGCGTGGGCATGCTGCTGCAGGAGGCAGACATTCCGGTGCTGCCCCAGGTGGATGCGGCATGCGAACTGTTGGGGCTGGACCCGCTCTACATTGCCAACGAAGGCAAGCTCGTGGCCGTGGTTGCGCCCGAGGCCGCGCCAGCCGCGCTGGCTGCGTTGCACGCGCATCCCCTGGGAGCGCAGGCGGCCATCATCGGCACGGTGGTGGCCGACGAGCATCGATTCGTGCAGATGAGCACCCGCTTTGGGGGGCGACGCGTGGTCGATTGGCTCAGTGGCGAGCCGCTGCCACGCATCTGTTGAACCGTGCGGCATCTTGGGCAAATCTCCCTCCATGCGCATCCTTCTGCTCTGCCACGCATTCAACAGCCTGAGCCAGCGCCTGCACACGGTGCTGCGCGAGGCCGGGCACGAGGTGTCGGTTGAGCTGGACATCGCCGATGTCGTGACCGAACAAGCCGTGCGGGATTGGGCACCGGATCTGGTGCTGGCGCCGTTTCTGAAACGTCGCATCCCGGAATCGGTGTGGCGGTGCGTACCGTGCTGGATAGTGCATCCAGGACCACCCGGCGATGGCGGCCCCAACGCCCTAGACTGGGCCGTCTGGCGTGCCGTGCCCGAATGGGGGGTGACCGTACTCCAGGCCGATGGCGACTACGATGCCGGTCCGGTGCTGGCCCATGCCAGCTTCAAAATGCGTGCGGCCACCAAGGCCAGTCTGTATCGGCACGAGGTCATTGGCGCGGCGGTACAGGCCGTCCAGGAGGCCGTGCAGCGTTGGCAGGCAGGCCAGCCGGCGCCGGAAGTTCTCCGGTCGGGCGGTTGGCAAGTACCGTTCACCGCGGCCCAGCGACAGGTCGACTGGCACCGGCACACCAGTGCGGACGTTTTGCGCATTGGGCGTGCCGCCGACAGCGCACCGGGCGCCTGTGCGGTGCTGCTGAACGAGACCATGCGCCTGTTTGACCTGCATCCCGCGACCCACGCGGCCCTGGCCGGACACGAGGCGGCCGCGCCAGGCAGCGTCGTGGCGTGTCGCGGACCTGCCGTGCTGGTGCGCACGATGGATGGCGGCGTCTGGGTGGGCGCCGTGCGACGCACGATGAGTCCCGAAACCCCCAGCCTCAAGCTGGCGGCGACGTTGGCGCTGGCCGAGCATTGTGTCGATCTGCCCGAAGTCACCCCCGGGTTGCAGGCTTCGGCCGACGAGTGGCGCGAACTGCGCTACGAGGAATGGGGGCCGGCTAGTGCTCGCGTGGGCTGGCTCAGCTTCGATTTTCTCGACGGAGCCATGGGCCTGCGGCAGTGCATGCAACTGCGCGATGCCCTGCGCGAGGTACGCCAGCGCGACACCCGCGTATTGGTGCTGGCTGGCGGCGCCGACTTCTTTTCCAACGGTATCCATCTGCACGAAATCGAATACGCCGCGCACCAGCCTGGCGACAGCGCGGCCGACGCCTCGTGGCACAACATCCAGGCCATGAATGACGTGACCCATGAGGTTCTGACGCTGGACGATCGAATCACCATCAGCGCACTGCGAGGCAACGCCGGGGCGGGCGGATGCTTCCTTGCACTGGCGACCGATCTGGTCTGGGCGCACAAGGGCGTGGTGCTCAATCCGCACTACAAGAACATGGGGAATCTGTACGGCTCCGAATACTGGACTTATACGCTGCCACGCCGGGTTGGCGCGCAGCGCGCAAAGGCGATCACCCAGGGACGCTTGCCGATCGGTACTGCCGAGGCACTGCGGTTGGGCTTGATCGATCAGGTGTTGGGCGCTGAGGCACGAGCCTTTGATTCGCTGGCACGCGCGGCCGCCGAGACTCTGGCGGCACAGCCTGGACTGTCAGCCAGACTGGCGGCCAAGCGGGCCCAGCGTGCTGGCGACGAAGTGCACAAACCGCTGGCCACCTACCGCGAGGAAGAGCTGAGCCAGATGCATCGTAACTTCTACGGGTTCGATCCAAGCTACCATGTAGCACGTCATCACTTCGTTCACCGCAAACCCCACGCGTGGACGCCGCGCCATCTGGCGCTGCATCGCTGAAATACCGAATCGTTTCGTCATGAATGCCCCTGATATTCCTCAACCTTCCCGCGGCGACCTGCCAGTGGTGTTGCTGGTCGATGACGAAGTCAGATCTCTGGATGCGATGCGGCGTACGCTGGACGAAGACTTTGAGATCCTCACGGCCAACGGCGCACGTGCGGCGCGCGAGTTGCTCGATCAGCAAGAGGTGGCTGTCATTCTGTGCGACCAGCGAATGCCTGAGCAAACGGGCGTCGAATTCCTCAAGGAGGTCCGGGAACGCTGGCCGGATTGCGTGCGCATCGTCATTTCTGGCTATACCGATTCCGAGGACATCATTGCCGGTGTTAACGATGCGGGGATCTACCAGTACATCCTCAAGCCTTGGTCGCCGCAGCACCTGCTGGACTCCGTGCGTCAAGCGGTAGAGGCGCAAAGCCTGCAGAAACAATCCACCCGACTGAGCCTGGAGCTGCGCACCAGCACCGGCGCCATGCGTCAGAAGCTGGCGACGCAATTCGCGCAGGCCCGCAATGCCTTCGGCTTCGAGCGCATCGTGCGCGCGGTAGGCAGCCCTTTGGACGCAGTCTGCGACACGGCGCTGCGCATCGCACGCTACGACCTCAGCGCCTTGATCCTCGGAGAATCCGGCACTGGCAAGGAGCTGCTCGCGCGTGCCGTCCACTATGCTTCGCCACGCATGGCCGGCCCTTTTGTGGTTGAGAACTGTGCCGCCATACCCGACACCTTGCTCGAATCAGAACTGTTCGGTCACAAACGAGGCGCTTTCACTGGCGCCTACGAGGAGCACAAGGGTCTGTTCCAGCGTGCCGACGGTGGCACGATCTTTCTGGACGAAATCGGCGAAACATCTCCTGCGTTCCAGGTCAAGCTTCTACGCGTCCTGCAGGAAGGCGAAATTCGCCCCGTTGGTGCGGCACGTTCGATCCCGGTGGATGTGCGTGTCATCGCGGCCACCCATCGAAATCTGGAACAGTGCGTGTCCGAAGGACGGTTCCGGGAAGATCTGTACTACCGCCTCGCCGGCGTGACGCTGACCATGCCGCCCTTGCGGGAACGTCTTGCCGACATTCCGTTGATCGTGCGGCATCTCGCTGATGAGGTCGCCAGCCAATTGGGGCATCCACCCGTGACGGTGAATGATGAGGTCATGGTCTGCCTGACGGCCTACCATTGGCCAGGCAATATCCGGGAGCTGCGCAACGAGCTCGGTCGGGCCATGGCTCTGGGCGATGGACTAAAACTCAATCCGGCAGGCTTTTCCAGTCGCGTACTGCAGGGCTGCGCCGCTACACCGCTACGTCAGGCGTTGCCTGCCGGACTCCCGCAGCATGGCACGCTGGCCGAGCGGCTCGATGCAATTGAGGCGGCGCTGATTCGGGAAATTCTGCTGCGACACCACGGCAACAAGACCCGCGTGGCCAAGGAACTGGGGCTGTCGCGCGTGGGCCTGCGCGCCAAGATGCGCCGATACGGACTGGAGGACGCATGACGACTGAAAAAGACTCTCTGAACGTCCTGTGGCTACAGTCGGGCGGTTGCGGCGGCTGCTCCATGTCACTGCTGTGCGCTGACACGCCGGACTTCCAAGGGAATCTGCGCGCCGCAGGCATCGAACTGCTCTGGCATCCCTCGCTGTCATTGGCCAACGGTGCCGAATTGCTGCAGCTCCTGAATGACATCCTGGCGGGCCATACGCGGCTCGACGCTTTGTGCGTGGAAGGTGCCATGTTGCGTGGTCCGGCTGGAACCGGCCGCTTCCATCTGCTGGCTGGAACCGGATTGCCGATGATCGACTGGGTACGGCGGCTGGCACCACTGGCGCGTGATGTGGTGGCCATTGGCAGTTGCGCCGCCTGGGGGGGTGTCAGCGCCGGCGGCAGCAATCCGACCGATGCCTGTGGACTTCAGTATGAAGATGATCGCGTCGGAGGGTTGTTGGGGGCGGATTTCCGCTCCAGCAGCGGCCTGCCTGTCATCAACGTGGCCGGTTGCCCCACGCATCCGGATTGGGTGCTCGATACATTGATGGCTCTGGCGCAGGATCGACTGGGTGGCAGTCAGTTGGATGCACTGGGGCGCCCGCGTAGCTATGCCGATCAGCTTGTCCATCATGGCTGCACACGCAACGAATACTACGAGTTCAAGGCCAGTGCGACACGCCCTTCCGACCTGGGGTGCATGATGGAGCATATGGGATGCAAGGGTACCCAGGTCCATGCCGACTGCAATATTCATCTCTGGAATGGAGAGGGCTCGTGCACCCGCGGTGGCTATGCCTGCATTGCTTGCACCGAGCCGGGATTCCAGGAGCCTGGTCACCCGTTTGTACTCACGCCCAAGGTGGCAGGGATTCCCATCGGTCTGCCAACTGACATGCCCAAGGCATGGTTTGTGGCCCTGGCCTCGCTGTCCAAGAGTGCCACGCCCAAGCGGGTCAAGCTCAACGCCACGTCGGACCATCTGGTGGTCAAGCCGGCCCTGCGCAAGACGAGGTTGTCGTGAGGAGGGTGCGATGACTCGTCTGATCGTCGGCCCCTTCAACCGGGTCGAGGGGGATCTGGAGGTTGAACTCACTCTTGGAGAAGGGCAGGTCGTGTCAGCGCGCGTCACCGCGCCGATGTACCGCGGTTTCGAACAAATCCTGCGTGGCAAGCACCCCCTAGACGCCTTGGTCTATGTGCCGCGCATCTGCGGCATCTGCTCGGTCTCGCAGTCAGTGGCCGCTGCGCGGGCACTGTCTCAACTGGCGGGTGTGGCGCCCGCGCGCAATGGCGTGTTGGCGAGCAACCTGATCCTTGCAGTCGAAAACCTGGCCGACCATCTGTCGCACTTCTACCTGTTCTTTATGCCGGATTTCTGCCGGGACGTCTACCGGGAGCAGGATTGGTACGCACGGGCGCGCGAGAGATTTATGCCCGAAACGGGCGAATCGGTCCGTCTCGCCTTGCAGGCGCGTCAGCGGTGGATGACGATGCTGGGTACCTTGGCTGGCAAGTGGCCCCATACGCAGTCCATCGATCCTGGCGGCTCGTCGCGCGCGCTGGATGCGTCCGAGCGGATGAAGCTGCAGTTGCGCGTGCGCGAGTTTCGCCGCTTTCTCGAAACGCGGCTGTTTGCCGCTCCCTTGGAGGAAGTCAGCGCACAGACCACCCAGTCCGCGTTGTGGTCTCGATGGTGTCGACCTGATGACGCGGGCGATTTCGGTCTCTTTCTGCACATGGCGCAGGACCTGGGGCTGCAGCAACTCGGGCGTGGTCCGGGGCGTTATTTGAGCTATGGCGCCTATCCGCAACCCGATGGTGGGTTTCTGGTGCCCGCCGGACTGTGGCGCGAGGAAGGTCACCGTCTCGACGCGCTGGACCTGAACGCGATCACCGAGGATGCTACACATGCCTGGCTGCATCAACTCGGCGCGGCCTTGCACCCCTACGATGGCGTTACGCTGCCCGACCCCGACAAGCTGAACGCTTATACCTGGAACAAGGCGCCCCGTCTGGCTGACGAGGTGGTGGAGACCGGCGCACTGGCGCGCCAGCTCGTGGCGGGTCAGCCGCTGGTGCGCGAAGCAGTGGCGGCTACCGGCGGAACCGTCTACACCCGTGTGCTGGCACGACTGATTGAGTTGGCTACAGTTGTCCAATCCATGGAATTTTGGCTGACAGAACTGGAGCCGGAAGCGCCGTATTGCCAGCCTTTCACGTTGCCGGCCAATGGCCAAGCTGTCGGTTTGAACGAGGCCGCACGGGGCAGCCTGGGGCACTGGCTGCGCATCGAGGATGGGCGTATCGCGAACTACCAGATAGTGGCACCCACGAGCTGGAATTTCTCGCCGCGCGACGCGCGTGGCCAGCCCGGCGCGCTGGAGCAGGCGCTGGCGGGAGCACCCGTTCGACCGGGAGAAACCACCCCGGTTTCGGTGCAGCACATCGTTCGTTCGTTCGATCCCTGCATGGTCTGCACCGTGCACTGAGCGCGTGAGTCTGTCCATGAAACACGCACGTTCCCCACTGCTAGACGGACTGAACGAACACTTGGACCAGCACCCCGAGGGAGTGGATGACGCAGCGTGGATGGATGTCATCAATAAGATGGACGAGGTGTACTCCCGCCTGATTGACGACGAAGTCGAACTGGAGCGCAAGAACACCGAGCTCGAACAGTCGCAGCAATTCATCGTCAGCATCATCAGCTCGATGACCGATGTGCTCATCGTCTGCGATGCAGCTGGCCGCATCGAGCGGGCTAACGCGGCCTTGTGCGATCTAGTGGGATTGGCGGAGGGGCAGATTCTGGGCCGGCCCCTCGAGGACCTTCTTGCCGACAATGAAAGCCGCAGCAACGCGACGGATGCCATCAAGGCGGCATTTCAGGGGCAACAGGCCCAGGATGTGGAACTCCATCTGATCGACCGGCAGAACCAGGCTGTGCCGGTCGATGCCCGGTGCTCTCCGCGCACCGGCAACAATGGTCGACGCGCCGGCACGGTATGGGTCGGCCGGCCCACGGGGGAAATCAAGCGCGCCTATCGGGAACTCCAGCAGGCACACGACGCGCTCAAGCGCACGCAGCAGCAGCTCATTCACTCTGAAAAGATGGCTTCACTGGGCCAGCTTGTGGCCGGCGTGGCCCACGAGCTCAACAATCCCATCAGCTTCGTGCTGGGCAACGTACACGCCTTGCAGCGTTATTGCGAACGATTGAGAACGTATATCGACGCGTTGGACGATGCCCCCCGGAATGCAGGTGCGCAGCAAGGTCTGCGCGAGCGCCTGCGGATCGACCATGTGCTGCAGGATCTTCCATCGCTGATCGATGGTACGCTCGAAGGCGCCAGTCGGACCGCTGACATCGTCCATGGTCTCAAGCGGTTTTCAGCGATGGACAAGGAGGACAAGCAGCCGGTGGATTTGTCCGAAGTCATCGATCGCACCATCACCTGGATGCGTCGCGTTCAGCCGCAATCTGTGCAGATCCACTGGACCCCGGTTGCGGACTGTCGAGTCCTGGGCTCCGAGGGGCAATTGCAGCAGGTACTGACCAACCTGTTGCAAAACGCGTTTGATGCGATCGTCGCGGCCGGCGTTGGCCAAGGACAAGTTTGGATCACGCTGCAGTCTGCCGGGGCGCGCGTGTACGTACGCGTCGCCGACAACGGTACGGGCATCCCTTCCGATGCCCTGAGCCGCGTCTTCGATCCGTTCTACACGAGCAAACCCGTGGGCAAGGGAACGGGGTTGGGTCTGTCGATCAGCTACGGCTTGATCGAGGAACACCAAGGCGTACTGTCCGCGCGCAACCGGCAAGAGGGCGGCGCCGAGTTCATGGTGAATCTGCCGCAGCTGCCAGCCCCCCCCGTCCCTTGAAAAGCAGGAGCGGAAGCCGCGTGGGATGCTGGATTCGCAACTGGGTCATTGGCTTGGCAATATGCGCGTTGCAGTTGCCGGCACAGGCGCACCGCGAGCATGACCCTCAGGAGCCGGGCGCGATGCCCGTCGTGGAAGTGCGCGCTGATCCGGAGCATGAATCCGCCCTCGGGCTGAGCGATGCGGCGTCTCAGGGTTCGATCAGTGCGCCTCAGATCGAGCGCAGGGCTCTGGCACGACCGGCCGATGTGCTGGAACTCGTGCCGGGGCTGGTCGTCACGCAGCACTCGGGCCAGGCCAAGGCCAACCAATATTTCCTGCGTGGTTTCAATCTGGACCACGGCACCGATTTCGCCACAACCGTCAACGGTGTTCCGGTCAACATGCCTACGCACGCACATGGCCAGGGTTACAGCGACCTGAACTTCCTTATCCCCGAACTGATCGGGCGCATAGACTTCCGCAAGGGGCCCTATTTTGTCGACCAGGGAGACTTCGCCTCTGCCGGTTCGGCGAACTTCCACTACCGTCAGCAGTTGGATGCGCCATTCGTGGACCTGACCCTGGGCAGCTACGGCTACAGGCGCGGTCTGGTCGCAGATTCGGGCGCCTGGTCCAGCGGTCAACGGTGGCTGGCGGCGTTTGAAGCCATGGGTGATGACGGTCCTTGGTCCAACCCCGACGCACTGCAAAAACGCAACCTGTACCTGGGCCTGGCCAATGGCAGTGCAAGGGAAGGCTGGAGCGCGAGTCTGGTGGCCTATCGCGCGCGCTGGAACAGCACCGATCAGGTCCCGCAGAGGCTGCTCGACGCCGGTATATGGCAGGGGCGCCCCTTTACACGCTGGGACACGGTGGACTCGTCCGACGGTGGCGAAACGCAGCGCATCAGCCTCTCGGCTGAATGGCACCGCATCAACGCGGGTACGCACGACCGGGTCAGTGCTTGGTGGCTCGACTACGGTCTCGACCTGTGGTCCAACTTCACCTACGCCATGAACAGCCCCACGCAGGGCGATCAGTTTTCGCAACAGGACCGTCGGCGGGCATTGGGACTGGCAAGCTCGCGCCAATGGCATCACGTCGGTCATGCCTGGGGCGATGGTTTCAGCACACTGGGGCTGCGCCTGCGCCAGGATGACATTCGCGTGGGACTGCACAACACTGTGGCGCGCCAGATCACCTCAACGGTGCGCGATGATCAGGTGCGACAAAGCCAATTGGGCGTGTATGCTGAAAATCAATGGCAGTGGACCCCCTGGCTGCGCAGTGTTGGCGGCCTGGAGCTCAACCGCCTGGATGCCCAGGTGCAAAGTTTCACGCTGGCCGAGAATTCCGGAAGTGCGCAGACCGCGCTGCTGTCCCCCAAAGCAAGCGTGGTGCTGGGCCCTTGGAGTCGGACCGAATTCTTTCTGAATGCGGGTCGGGGGTTCCATAGCAACGATGCGCGCGGCATGACCCTGCGGCGCGACCCGGCCAACCCCTCGCAGGCCATGTCTCCGTCGCCCGGACTGGTGGCGTCGCGCGGCATGGAGCTTGGTCTGCGCAGCCAGCCGACGCTCAATTTCCTTACTTCGCTGGCGCTCTGGCGCCTGGACCTGAATTCCGAACTGGTCTATCAGGGCGATAGCGGCACCACCACTGCGGGCCGTGCCAGTGCGCGGTACGGACTCGAGTGGAGCACTCAGTGGCAGCCGACGCGTGACTGGCAACTCGATCTCGATCTGAGCTGGAGTCAGGCACGTTATACCGAAGGCGCCGAAGACCATCGATACATTCCCAATGCGCAGGAGCAGGTGGCTCAGTTTTCCCTGAACTGGAAACCCGATGGCCAGTGGCTGGTCGCGGTGCAACTGCGTGCGCTGGGTTCGGCGCCGCTGACCGATGACAACAGCGTGCGATCCACTCCTGCGGTGATCACCAACCTGCGCGTGCAGTACGACCCCACGAGCCGTGTGACCATGATGCTGGACGTATTCAACCTCTTCGACCGGCATGTCAACGACATTCAGTATGTCTATGCCAGTCAGCTCTCCGGCGAAACGCAGCAGGTCACCGGTCTGCACGTTCATCCGGCCCAACCTCTCAGTCTGCGGCTCGGTTTGCGAGTGAAGTTCTAACCACTTCAGTCATGAAGAGAAATTACATTGGTCTGTCGGATTCGTTTCGCGATAGCGCGATTTGCATCGTGAATGCTGATGGTGAAGTCGTGTTCGCCGAAGCTGCGGAACGCTGGCTTCAGGACAAACGCGCCTACGGGGCGGTGCCCGAGCCCTTCATGCGAATGCAGGAACTCATCGAACAATACTGCGACCCCGGCGCCGAACTCGTTGTAGCCAGCTCATGGAGCGACGCAGCTGCCACGGTTCTGCACCAGGAACAGCTGCGCCTGCGATTGATCGCCACCAAACCCGACCCGCACGACAGCGAGGATGACGAACTGGCGCAAAGCTTGCTCGCCGGAGCGGTGTTTGCCGTGGATGCGCAGTTGGCCACACTGGGGCAGCGTGGTTTGGGGAGTGGATTGGCAATATCCCGTCTGGGTGGGCACATTGGTCGCAAGGTCACCCGGCGCGCCTATGAACATCACCTGGTCCATGCCGCCACGGCTTGCTACACCAGCCCTTTCGAGGAGGGCGTGTGTGCGATCCTAGATGACCTGGGTGAAGGCCGTAGCGCGGCTTGCTATACCTACCGCAACGGCGAATTGCAGGAAATAGCCCCCAAATACGCTCCTGTGGCCGGTCTGGCACGGTTGTATGAAATGGTGTGCCAGCTATGTGACTTTGATCCCATGGCTGGCGAAGCATGGAAGGTCATGGGCCTGGCCCCTTACGGACGCCCAAACGACCGGCTTCTGCAATTGCTCCGCTCGGTGATTCGTGTCGATCAATTGCAGATCGACTTCAGCCCGTCCTCAAGCGCGCTGCGCATTTTGAAGGAAGCGGCCCGCGACGCTGCTGCCGGTGATGGTGGCATGGCGAATATCGCACGAGCCGGTCAAACCGTGTTCGTGGACGTGCTGATGGAGTTCCTGAATCGCTTACATGCCCTCACGGGTTCCGATCATCTCATCTACGGCGGCGAATGCGCCCTGAATTCTTCCGCCAACGGACGTATCCTGGAACGCACGCCGTTCAAGGCGCTACATGTGTTCAGTGCCCCTGCGGACGATGGCAACGCCATTGGCGCGGCGCTGCTGGCCTTTCGCTCGGATCATCCGGGTCACCGCTTCAAGGCAAAATTCCGGACGCCCTATCTGGGCTCGCGTTTGTCGCCCGTCACGTTACGCAATGTGCTCGAATCCAGCCGCTTGCCAGGCATGCGCCGCTGCAGCGACGCCCCTGCCGAGGCGGCCCGATTGCTGGCGCAAGGAAAAATCATTGGCTGGTTGCAGGGCGCGGCCGAAATCGGGCCACGTGCCCTCGGCAATCGGTCCATCCTGGCCGATTCTCGCCATCCCGACGTCAAGGACACGATCAACGCGGGAGTGAAATTCCGAGAAGGGTTCCGGCCCTTTGCTCCCGCCATCCTGCACGAATTCGGCCCCGACTATTTCGAGAATTACCAGCTTTCACCCTACATGGAACGTACGCTTCAGTTCCGACGATCGGTACGCGACAAAGTGCCGGGTGTCGTGCACGTAGATGGTACCGGGCGGCTGCAATCCGTGACCTCGAACGTCAATCCGCAGCTTCATCGCCTGATCTCGCAATTTCATCATCTGACTGGAATTCCCTTGGTGCTCAACACCAGCTTCAACGTCATGGGCAAGCCAATTGCTCACTCGGTGGAAGATGCCTTGGCGGTTTTCTACACGAGTGGCTTGGATGCTCTGTTCATGGATGATGTTTTGATCGAGAAATCAATCGATTAGATATTCCGATCTTCAACTTTCACCGAAGTTTCCAAGAAAGAAGCGATCCGGGAAGGCTGTTTTGACGATCACCACAACTCACCCAGCGCGATCGTCTAGATGGCTTCTCCAAGCTTCCGATGCCAGGCGTACCTGCAAGCCCCATCCAATGGCGTATGAATTGATGAATGACTGCGAAGTGGCGAATACCGTACTTTTGTGCTGCTGCCACGATTGACAGCAACCGCTGCGCAGCGGTCGTTGCATCCCTGGGCATCGGCTCTTCGCACTGAGCGGCGAATATTTGTTGCCAATCCAATCTAGCCGCGCTACGGCTGGCAAATCCAAGGAAACATATCCGTGCCACGTACCCCCATAACCGTGCCAAAAGCGAGCTGGTTTGGGGCAAACTGTGCGTGTTGTTTGGCCTCGATGTAGTGACCTGAACGACGCTATCTCATTGAATTTATTGAGAAATATTGGCGGCGAGACAACTGTCAGATGGCAGGCCTGGCAGGAAAAATATGAGAAGCATAAATAGGCCGCGCGAAAATGAAGCATAAGCGTGCCAAAGCGGCACGGTTATGGTTCCAGCGACAAGTCCCGGCGCTGCTTGGCAGCGATGTGGTGGAGAGGAGGAGGATCGAACTCCCGACCTTCGCATTGCGAACGCGACGCTCTCCCAGCTGAGCTACCCCCCCACAACGCTATCATTCTAGCCAGCAACTTTACCCCTGCCAACTGGAGACAACATGAAGACCCCCCTCTCTTTCGCCCCGCTGCGCCGCACGCTTGGTGTGGCCGTTGCTGCTGCCCTGCTTGCCGCCCCGGCCCTGGCGGCCGATACCGTCAAGATCGGCCTGCTGTCCACGCTCTCCGGCCCGGGCGCTGGGCTGGGCATCGACATCCGCGACGGCTTCCAGCTGGCGGTCAAGCTGAACGGCGGCAAGCTCGGTGGCCTGCCGACCGAGGTGGTGGTGGCCGACGACCAGGCCAGCCCGGACGTGGGCCGCCAGACGGCCGACCGGCTGGTCAAGCGCGACAAGGTCGATTTCATGACTGGCATCGTGTTCTCCAATGTCATGCTGGCCGTGGGCGCGCCCACCTTCGCGTCCAAAACCTTCTACATCAGCGCCAACGCCGGCCCCTCGCAGTACGCCGGCGAGCAGTGCAATCCCTACTTCTTCAGCGCCTCCTACCAGAACGACAACATGCACGAGGCGGTGGGCAAGACGGTGACCGACAAGGGCTTCAAGCGTGTGGCGCTGATCGCGCCCAACTATCCGGCTGGCAAGGATGCACTGACCGGCTTCAAGCGCTTCTTCAAGGGTGAGGTGGTGTCGGAGAGCTACACGCCGCTGAACCTGCTGGACTACGGCGCCGAGCTGTCCAAGCTGCGCGCAGCCAAGCCGGATGCGGTCTACATCTTCCTGCCGGGTGGTCTGGGCATCAACTTCATCAAGCAGTTCGTCGGTGCCGGCCTGTCCAAGGACATGACGCTGTTCGGCCCCGGCTTCTCGGGTGACGAGGACGTGATCAAGGCCGTGGGCGAGCCCATGCTGGGCATGTTCAACACCTCGCAGTGGGGCCACGACCTCGACAACGCCGCCAACAAGAAGTTCGTCGTCGCCTTCGAGAAGGAGTACGGTCGCCTGCCGACGCTGTACGCCGCCCAGGGCTACGACGCAGCGCAGCTGATCGGCGCCGCCGTGCGTGACACCAAGGGCAAGCTGGACGACAAGGCCGCAGTGCGCAAGGCTTTGGAAGCCGCCAAGTTCGACTCCGTGCGCGGCAGCTTCAAGTTCAACAGCAACCACTTCCCGGTGCAGGACTACTACCTGCGCGTCATCACCAGGGACAGCAAGGGCCGCATCACCAACCGCACGCTGGGCACGGTGTTCAAGAACCACGCCGACGCCTACGTCGGCAGCTGCAAGATGCCGGCCAACTGACCATCTGGTGGCCCGGCAACCACGGCCGGGCCAGAGTTTTCGCTGACTGTTGTCGATGACCGGTATCCTCATCCTCGAGCAGGCCCTGAACGGCCTGCAGTTCGGGCTCATGCTCTTTTTGCTCGCGGCCGGCCTGACGCTGGTGTTCGGCATCATGGACATGATCAACCTCGCGCACGGCTCCCTCTACATGGTGGGCGCTTATCTCGTGGCCGCGGCCACGGCGGCCAGTGGCTCGTTCTGGGTTGGCTTGGGCGCGGGCATCGTCGGTGCCGCGGTATTCGGCGTGCTGCTGGAGCTCACGGTGCTGCGGCGTCTGTATGCGCGCGACCACCTGTCGCAGGTGCTCGGCACCTTTGCCATCCTGCTGATGTGCAACGAGGCGGTGCGTTTCATCTGGGGCTCGCAACCGGTGCTGCTGAGCCCGCCCGAGGCCCTGGCTGGCCCGGTGGAGCTGCTGCCCGGCTTCTACTACCCGGCCTACCGGCTGCTCATCATCGGCATCGGCCTGCTGGTGGCGCTGGGCCTGTGGGCGCTCATCACGCGCACCCGCATCGGCATGCAGGTGCGCGCCGGTGCGTCGAACCGCGAGATGGCGCTGGCCATGGGCGTGCCGGTGCGCGCGTTGTTCACGGCACTCTTTGGCCTCGGCGCAGCGCTGTGCGCCGTGGCCGGCGGCATGCTGGGGCCGCTGCTGGCGGTGCAGGTCGGCATGGGCGAGAGCATCCTGATCCTGGCCTTCGTGGTCATCGTCATCGGCGGCATCGGTTCGGTGCGTGGCGCCTTGCTGGGGGCCTTGCTGGTGGGGGTGGTGGATACCGCCGGCCGCACGCTGATACCCATGGCCTTCGAGGCATTGCTTGGCCCGGAGGCGGCCAGCAACGCCGGCCCGGCGGTGGCCTCCATCCTGATCTACGTGCTGATGGCGGCCGTGCTCTTCTTCAAGCCCCAGGGGCTGTTCCCGTCCCATGGCTGAGGCGGCGTCTCGTTCCTCCGCGCCGGCGACCGTGCGCAGCCTGCTGGATCACCGGCTGGCACCGCTGCTGTCGCTGCCCCTGCTGGGGCTGCTGCTGGCGTTTCCCCTGCTGGCACCGCTCATCGGCGGGGACTTCTAC
>Ga0114986_1000096_pt1 | contig 23840 bp, 22 predicted proteins | sample Shrwel1BS1Day17_FD_96988 | JGI IMG/M metagenome (GOLD analysis project Ga0114986, IMG submission 96988) | Subsurface microbial communities from deep shales in Ohio, USA - Utica-3 well 1 S-1-Day17 | ecosystem: Environmental > Aquatic > Deep subsurface > Shale gas/oil reservoir > Produced... | reverse complement strand
TCCATCGGACGGGCTTCGTTGACCACCAGACTGCGGCCGCTCAGCGGCTGGCCGTTCATGCCGTTGATGGCCGCTTGCGCCTCGGCGTCATTGCCCATCTCGACAAAGCCGAAACCCTTGGAGCGGCCGGTGTCGCGTTCCATCATGACCTTGGCGCTGGTCACGGTGCCGAACTGGCTGAAGGCTTGTTGCAGATCGTTGTCGCGGACCGAATAAGGCAGGTTACCGACGTAAAGTTTATTGCCCATGCAGGGACTCCTGAAAAACAAAAAACAAGCGATGGGGTCCCTGAAACGCAATCAATGTCTGTCAACGATGCGCATTCGGCAGATCACCGCGATCCTGCGGCAAGCCTCCTAGCCTGTCGCGATTCGTTTTGTGCCATAGAAATGTTTCTGACACAAGTGGGGTTGGCGCTAGGGTGCCGGCGTGTGCGACGCGCAAGAAAAAAGGGCCCTTTGGGCCCTTTTGGGATTCGACGCGGGATCGATCAGTAGCTGCTGCGGCCACCGCCGTAGCCACCGCCGCCTTCGCGACGGCCACCACCGTAACCACCACCGCCATTGCCACCGCCGTAGCCGCCGCTGCGCGGGGGACGGGCTTCCATCGGGCGGGCTTCATTGACCACCAGGGCGCGGCCACCCTGTTGCTGGCCATGCAGTGCGCTGATGGCGGCTTGTGCCTCGGCATCGCTGCCCATCTCGACGAAGCCGAAACCCTTGGAGCGGCCGGTGTCGCGTTCCATCATGACCTTGGCGCTGGTCACGTTGCCGTGGGCCGAGAAGGCGCGCTGCAGATCTTCATCGCGGAAAGAGTACGGCAGGTTGCCGACGTAAAGTTTGTTGCCCATGACGGGACTCCTCAAAAAGACTCGGTTAACGCGATGGAGTCTGATAGCCGCGAGCAACAAACCTGTGAAGACTTAAAGCAGACGCAAAACCGACCATACACCGCAAATTCATACTGCCGGGTACGGCAGTACGCGGCCATTATGCGCGAATCCGGTGGATTCAAAGGAAAAAATGCCCGCCACATGCGCGAAAGCAACGAAAAAGCGCGGCCAAGCGGCAGCCAGCGGTCATTTGCCGCCCGGCCACCGCGGGCATTTACCAGTTGACCTCACGGTCCGGCGTGGCACCGATCTTGTGGATCGACAGGTCGGCGCCGTCGAACTCCTCCTCCTGGCTCAGGCGTAGGCCCAGCGTCAGCTTGAGCACCCCGTAGACCACGACGCCGCCCAGCAGCGCCCAGGCCACGCCCAACGCAGTGCCGATGAGCTGGCCGCCGAGCGACACGCCGCCCAGGCCGCCCAGCGCCTGGCTGCCAAAGAGGCCAGCCGCAATGCCGCCCCAGGTACCGCACAGGCCGTGCAGCGGCCACACGCCGAGCACGTCGTCGATCTTCCACTTGTTCTGCGTCAGCGTGAACATCACCACGAAGATGGCGCCGGCCACGCCACCCACCACGAGCGCGCCCAGCGGGTGCATCAGGTCGGAGCCTGCGCACACGGCCACCAGGCCGGCCAGCGGGCCGTTGTGCACGAAGCCAGGATCGTTTTTGCCCAGCAGCAGCGCTGCCAGCGTGCCGCCGACCATGGCCATCAGCGAGTTCACCGCCACTAGGCCGGAGATCTTGTCCAGCATCTGTGCGCTCATGACGTTGAAGCCGAACCAGCCCACGATCAGAATCCAGGCGCCCAGCGCCAGGAAGGGAATGCTCGACGGCGGATGGGCCGACATCGCGCCGTCCTTGCGGTAGCGGTTGCTGCGCGCACCCAGCAGCAGCACGGCCGGCAACGCAATCCAGCCGCCCACCGCATGTACCACGATGCTGCCGGCAAAGTCGTGGAACTCCTCCCCGGTGCTGGCCTTGATCCAGGCCTGTACGCCGAAGTGCTGGTTCCAGGCAATGCCTTCGAAGAACGGGTAGACGACGCCAACGATCACGGCCGTGGCAATCAGCTGCGGCCAGAACTTGGCGCGTTCGGCAATACCGCCGGAGATGATGGCCGGAATGGCGGCGGCAAAGGTCAGCAGGAAGAAGAACTTCACCAGGTCATAGCCATTGCGGGCCACCAGCTGTTCGGCCCCGATCAGGAAGCCGGTGCCGTAGGCCACGCCATAGCCGACCAGGAAATAGACCACGGTGCTGACGGAAAAGTCCACCAGGATCTTGACCAGCGCATTGACCTGGTTCTTGCGGCGCACGGTGCCGAGCTCCAGAAATGCAAAACCGGCGTGCATGGCCAGAACCATGATGGCGCCGAGCAGAATGAACAGGGTGTCCGCGCCCTGTTTGAGTGCTTCCATGAAAACCTCTCGTCTAGATTTGCCTTGATTTGGTGCGAAATTGCGGTTTCAACCGCAACGCACCAACATGAAGCAAAAATCGAGCCAGAGTGCGCCAAGGGTGTGCGGCCTTTGCACCAGGGTGGGCCATCAGGTGAAAAAGGCCCCCGGTTAACATCGGGTCAATGGAAGCTTTTCTCGTCTCGACCGGCATCGTCACGCTGGCGGAAATGGGTGACAAGACCCAGCTGCTGGCCCTTATTCTGGCGGTGCGGTTTCGCAAACCCTGGCCCATCGTGCTGGGCATTCTCGTCGCCACCCTGCTCAACCACGCACTGGCCGGCGCTGTGGGTGCTTGGGTCACCACCGTGCTCGGGCCCGACGTGCTGCGCTGGGTGCTGGGCGCCTCGTTCATTGCCATGGCGGTCTGGATGCTGATCCCGGACAAGATGGATGACGATGGCGAGGCCAACCCCTCGCCGCGCCTGGGGGTGTTCGGTACCACGCTGGTGGCGTTCTTCCTGGCCGAGATGGGCGACAAGACCCAGATCGCCACCGTGATGCTGGCGGCGCAGTACCACGCCTACTTTTGGGTGGTGGCCGGCACCACGCTGGGCATGATGCTGGCCAATGCGCCGGTGGTCTGGCTGGGTGAGCGCATGACGCGGCGCATCCCGATCCGGCTGGTGCATCTGGTGAGCGCCGGCATCTTTGCCGTGCTCGGCGGCGTCACCCTGTTGGGCTGGGGCTAAGCGTCTTTGCGCTGGCGGCCGTAGATCACGTAATAGGCCAGGCCCACCAGCACGCTGCCGCCGACCAGGTTGCCGGCAATCACCGGTAGCAGGTTACCCAGCATGCCGCCCCAGGTCACCGGCACGGTGGCACCTAGGGGGCCAAAGTGTTGCAGCAGCATGGCCAGCGGCATCAGGTACATGTTGGCGATGCTGTGTTCGAAGCCGGCGGCCACGAAGGCCATGATGGGTGGCACCACGGCCACCGCCTTGTCCACCACGCTGCGCCCGGCCATGGCCATCCAGACCGCCATGCAGACCAGCACATTGCACAGCACACCACGGAAGAAGGCCTGCACGGGCGACAGCTCCTGCTTGGCCAGCGCGATCTTCACCACGGTCTGGCCGATGGCGCCACCATTCAGATCGGTGTGGCCGCCGGCGAACACCAGCAGTGCCAGCCCGGCGGCACCGACAAAGTTGGCCAGACACACCAGCACCCAGTTGCGCAGCACGGCGGCGCTGCTGATGCGACCGTCGGCCCAGGCCATGACCAGCAGGTTGTTGCCGGTGAAGAGCTCGGCCCCGGCCACCACCACCAGCAAGAGACCGAGTGCAAACACCAGCCCGCCGCCGATGGCGCTGGCAGCGAAACCCAGTGTAGGGTCGGACTTCACCAGCACGAACAGCATGGCGCCCAGCCCGATGAAGGCGCCGGCCAGCATGCCCAGCATCAACAGCGGCAATGTGGCCAGACGGGCCTTGGTCACGCCCACCGATTCGATGCGCTGCGCGATCTGTGCCGGCGCGTAGGCGTCGGAGCCATACAGTTCATGGGTGTCGGCCATCTGCGGTTCTCCTCGTGCGGAGTTCGACTTATACTAAATGCCAGCGCCGATTTGAACCCGATTGCGGGCGCCGGAACCCTGGAGTTCCGAAGTTCAGCTAAAGAGGCAAGAGTTTCGACTTTCCGAGACCCGGCCCCGCTGAATGCTGTGCCGGGTTTTTGTTTTTGGTCCCTCGCCATGTTGATTGCCCAGCCCCGGTCGATGCAGTTTGACGCCGCCCTGCCCCTGCAGAGCGGTACAAGCATCCGCGGCTACACCCTGGCCTACGAGACCTACGGCACGCTCAACGCCGACAAGTCCAACGCGGTGCTGATCTGCCACGCCCTCAACGCCTCGCACCATGTGGCCGGGGTCTATGAGGGCCAGCCCAGGAGCGAAGGCTGGTGGGACAACATGATCGGCCCGGGCAAGCCGGTCGACACCAATAAGTTCTTCGTCATCGGCGTCAACAACCTCGGCTCCTGCTTCGGCTCCACCGGCCCGATGCATGTGAACCCGGACACCGGCCGCGTGTACGGTGCCGACTTCCCGGTGGTTACGGTGGAAGACTGGGTCAACGCCCAGGCCCGCCTGCTCGACGGCTTGGGCATCCAGACCCTGGCCGCCGTCATGGGCGGCAGCCTGGGTGGCATGCAGGCGCTGTCGTGGACGCTGCAGTACCCCGAGCGTGTGCGCCACGCCGTGGTGGTGGCGAGTGCGCCCAACCTGAACGCCGAGAACATCGCCTTCAACGAGGTGGCGCGCCGCGCCATCGTGACCGACCCGGATTTCCATGGTGGTCACTTTTACGAGCACGGCGTCATTCCGAAGCGCGGCCTGCGCATTGCGCGCATGATCGGCCACATCACGTACCTGAGCGACGACGTGATGAACGAGAAGTTCGGACGCCAGCTGCGCGAGGGCCTGGAGCTCAAGTACAGCACCCAGGACATCGAGTTCCAGATCGAGAGCTACCTGCGCTACCAGGGCGACAAATTCAGCGAATACTTCGACGCCAACACCTACCTGCTGATCACCCGTGCGCTGGACTACTTCGACCCGGCACGCCAGCATGCGGGCGATCTCAGCCGTGCGCTGGCAGCGGCGCAGTGCAAGTTCCTGCTGGTGAGCTTTTCCACCGACTGGCGCTTCTCGCCAGCGCGCAGCCGCGAGATCGTCAAGGCGCTGCTGGACAACCGGCGTGACGTCAGCTACGCCGAGATCGACGCCCCGCACGGGCACGATGCCTTTTTGCTCGATGACCCGCGCTATATGAGCGCAGTGCGCTCTTATTTCGATAGCATCTCGAAAAAGGAGGTCGCATGAGCGAGCGCAGCACGATGGAGGCGATCGCCGAGCTGGTGCCACCGGGCTCGCGCGTGCTCGACCTCGGTTGCGGTGACGGTGCGCTTTTGGCCCACTTGCAGGCCACGCGCGGCTGCAGCGGCTACGGCATCGAGATCGCTGACGCCAACGTGCTGGCCTGCGTGCAGCGCGGCGTCAATGTGATCCAGCTCAATCTGGATGAAGGCCTGTCGATGTTCGGCGACCAGAGCTTTGACGTGGTGCTGCAGATCGACACGCTGCAGCACCTGCGCAATGCCGAGGTGGTGCTGCGCGAGACGGCGCGCGTCGGGCGCACCGGCATCGTCGCCTTCCCCAACTTCGCCCACTGGCCGAACCGGCTGAGCGTGCTGCGCGGCCGCATGCCGGTGACGCGCCGCCTGCCCTACCAGTGGTACGACACGCCCAACATCCGCGTCGGCACGCACGCCGACCTGGAACTGCTGGCGCTGCGCAACGGCCTGAAGATACTGGACAGCTTCGGCATCCACCACGGCCGCACGGTGCGCTTCCTGCCCAACCTGCGCGCCAGCACGGCGGTGCTCAAGTTCTCGAGGTAGATGAAGCACCCCCCGAGCGGCTGCGCCGCTCCCCCCTCAAGGGGGGCGCACCCAGCGGCCCGGCAGAGCCGGTTCCGCGGGTGCTCTGGTGTCGTCCTTGGCTATTCCGCGTTACTGCCGCTTAAGCGTTGAGATCGGCGCCGCGTGTTTCCGGCAGGAAGAACCAGCCGACCAGCAGTGCCATGGCCAGCAGCGCCGTTGGGTAGCCCAGGCCCAGTAGCACGCTGCCCGATCTGTCAGCGATCAAGGTCATCATGTAGGGCGACAGGCCGCCGATCCAACCGGCGGCCAGGTTGTGCGGCAAGCCGACGGCGGTGTAGCGCGTGCGGGCCGGAAAGAGCTCCGACAGCAGCGCCGTCTGTGGCCCGGTGACCAGGGCCACCGCCAGCACCGGCACCAGCAGCAGCGCAAACACGGCCCAGGGCTGCTGTGCCAGTTGCTGCAGGCCGGTGTAGACCGGCACGATGGACACCACCCCCAGCGCCAGCCCGGTCAGCACCACCGGGCGCCGCCCTGCACGGTCCGACAGGGCGCCGGCCAGGTAGGTGAGCGGGAACAGGCACAGGGTGGCGGCCAGCGTGACCCAGCCGACAAGCACCGGGTCCATCTTCACCACGGTCCGCAGGTAGACCGCGGCATAGACCTGCGAGCAGAAGAACAGCAGGCCGCCGCCGGCCGACACGCAGAAGAACAGCAGCGCCATGCGGCCCAGGGTGTGACGGTCACGCAGGCAGTCCAGCAGCGGGGTCTTGGCCACCTGTTTCTGCTGGTTGAGCGTCGTGAACACCGGCGACTCGTGCAGGGCCAGGCGCGCCTTCATGCTGGCCAGCAGCAAGACGGCAGAGAACAGAAAGGGAATGCGCCAGCCCCAGGCCTTGAAGTCGGCGTCCGTGAGCCAGGTCTGCAGCAGCACGATCTGGAAGGTGGAGGCCAGGATGCCCAAGCCGCCCATCCATTGCAGCACGCTGGTCAGTGCACCGCGGCGATCGGCGGGGGCGTGTTCGGCCAGGTAGACGTTGGCGCCGCCGATCTCGCCACCCATGGCCAGTCCCTGGATGAGGCGCAGGGTCAGCAGCAGGCCGGTCGCGGCCCAACCCCACTGCGCATGGGTCGGCAGCAGACCGACCAGGAAGGTGGCCACACCCATGATGCCGATGGTGGCAATGAAGACCTTGCGCCGGCCATGGCGGTCGCCAAAGGAGCCGAACAGCGCGGCGCCCAGCGGACGCACTACCATGCCCATGCCGAACGTGGCCAGGCTCCAGAGCAGGCCGGCCACCGGGTCGTCAGCCGGGAAGAACAGCACGGCGAAATGCACCGCCAGCGTTGCGAAAGTCAAGAAGTCGTACCACTCGATGAAGGTGCCAAAGCAGGCGGCGAGGGCCACCTTGCGGTAGCGGACATCACTCGGGTGCGTCGTGGCGTCGGCGGCAGGAAGACTCAAGGGGAACCTCGATGGTGCAGGGTCGGGGAAGAAGATGCCAGGACGTCAGGCGTCACGGCCGATCGCCTAATATAACGTTGAAGAAACGCACGTTGCGCAAAGGAGTTCCCATGAACGCGCCCCTTCCTGCCCATGCTCTCCAGCCTGAACAGGCGTTGGCCGAGGTGACCCGCGCCTGGGACGAAGACATCGTGCGCCAGCTCAGCGACTACATCGCCATTCCCGCCAAGTCGCCCATGTTCGATCCGCAGTGGGCCGAGCATGGACACATCGAGACCGTGGTGCGCAACGCCGCGGCCTGGGTCGAGGCGCAGAAGGTCGAGGGGCTGGAGCTGGAGATCATCCGTCTGCCGGGCCGTACACCGGTGCTGTTCTTCGAGGTGCCGGCGTCTGGTGGCGTCGCCGGTGCACCGACGTCAGCGCAGACCGTGTTGATGTACGGCCACCTTGACAAACAGCCCGAGTTCAGCGGCTGGCGCAGCGATCTGGGTCCCTGGGCGCCCAAGTACGAGGACGGCAGGCTCTACGGCCGCGGTGGTGCCGATGACGGCTACGCGGTCTACGCCAGCATCGCCGCCATTCAGGCGCTGAAAAGCCAGCAGGTGGCGCACCCGCGCATCGTCGGCCTGATCGAGACCTGCGAGGAAAGCGGCTCCTACGACCTGTTGCCCTACATCGATGCGCTGCGCGCGCCGGGGCATAACCGGCTGGGCGACGTGGGGCTGGTGATCTGCCTCGATTCCGGTGCCGGCAACTACGACCAGCTTTGGCTCACCACCAGCCTGCGCGGCATGGCCAGTGGCGTGTTGAAGGTGGAGATCCTGACCGAGGGCGTGCATTCGGGCGACGCCAGCGGCGTGGTGCCGTCGAGCTTTCGCATCCTGCGCCAGGTGCTGGACCGGCTGGAAGACAGCGCCACCGGCCGCCTGCTGCCAGCAAGTTTCCATTGCGAGGTGCCGCCCGAGCGCATGGCGCAGGCGCGTGCCACCGCCGCCATCCTGGGTGACGAGCTTTACAAGCGCTTCCCCTGGGTGCACTACGACTGCGAGGGTGACAACCGCGTCGCCTTGCCCATGAGCACCGATCCGCTGCAGGCGCTGCTCAACCGCACCTGGGTGCCGACGCTCAGCATCACCGGGGCTGAAGGTCTGCCGGACCTGCAGAACGCCGGCAACGTGCTGCGGCCCTATACCGCGTTCAAGCTCTCGTTGCGCTTGCCACCGCTGGTGGACGCCGCGCAGGCGGTGCAGCAGCTCAAGGCGGTACTGGAGGACAACGCGCCTTACCAGGCGCGCGTCACCTTCCAGGGCCTGAGTTCGGCCACCGGCTGGAACGCGCCGGAGAGTGCGCCGTGGTTCGAGCAGGCGCTCCACGCCGCCTCGCACAGTTACTTTGGTGCGCCCTGCGGCTACATCGGCCAGGGCGGCACCATTCCGCTGATGAACCTGCTGTCGCAGGGGTTCCCACGGGCGCAGATGATGGTCTGCGGCGTGCTGGGTCCGAAGAGCAACGCGCACGGGCCGAACGAGTTCCTGCACGTGCCCTATGCGCGCCGGCTCACGGCGGCGGTGGCGCAGGTGATCGCCGGCATGCCTTGAGGGCCTGGCGCTTGACGGACTCGACGCTTTCCACCTTCGTCGCCAGCGACGGCGAAAACATCGCCGTGCAGGACTGGCCGCTGGCCTACGGCCGCCCGCTGCGCGGTGTCGTCCTGCTGGTGCATGGCCTGAGCGAGCATGCCGGCCGCTACGACCATGTGGCGCGGCGGCTCAACGACTGGGGGTTTGCCGTGCGTGGTTATGACCACTATGGCCATGGCGAATCCGACGGGGTGCGCGGGCGCCTGCCCGACGGGCAGCGCCTGCTGACAGACCTGGCCGACGTGCTCGACAGCACGCGTGCCCGCATGGCGGCCGACACGCCGCTGATCCTCTTCGGCCATAGCCTGGGCGGGTTGGTGGCGGCGCGTTTCGTGTCCATGCAACTGCGGCCGGTGCAGGGGCTGGTGCTGTCCTCGCCGGCGCTGGATGCCGGCCTGTCGCCGTGGCAGAAGCTGCTGCTGGCGGTGCTGTTGCGTGTCGCGCCGGACCTGTGCGTACGCAACGGTCTCGATCCGCGCCGCCTGTCACATGACCCGGCGGTGGTGCGCGCTTACCGCGACGACCCGCTGGTCCATGACCGCATCTCGGCCCGGTTGGCCCGCTTCATCGTTGACGCCGGCGCCGCCACGCAGGCGTGCGCGCCGCAATGGCAGGTGCCGACACTGCTGCTGTATGCCGGCGACGACCATCTGGTGAGCCCGACCGGCAGCCGGGCCTTTGCCGCCGCGGCGCCGGCGGGCGTGGTGCGCGCGCAGTGTTTCGACGGCTACTACCACGAGATTTTCAACGAACGCGATCCCGCGCCGGTGTTTGCCAGCCTGAAGCGCTGGCTGGATGAGCGCTTCTGAACGGGCGCGCCGCCTCTCAGGTCGGGGTTGCAGCGCGGCGGCGCAGGGCCAGCCACAGTAGCGCCAGCCCGGTCAGCGCCACCGGCACCAGCGAGCCCATGTTGAGCAGCTGCCAGCCCTGCGTCGTGACCAGCGCGCCGGAGGCGAAGGAGGTCAGCGCCATGACGGCGAACACCGCAAAGTTGATCGCGGCCTGGGCTCGGTCCTTCTCTTCCGGCCGGTAGGCCTGCAGCGCCAGCGTGGTGCTGCCGGTAAAGAGGAAGTTCCAGCCGACACCGAGCAGGAAGAGGGCTATCAGGAACTGGTGCAGGCCCACGCCGGTGAGCGCAATCGCAATGCACAGTGCATTGAGCAGCACACCCACGCCCATCACGGGTAACGTGCCGAAACGCTTGATCAGGTGACCCGTGAAGAAGCCGGGTGCGAACATGCCGATCACGTGCCACTCCAGCACCAGCGCGGCATCGTCGAACGGGTAGCCGCAGACCTGCATGGCCAGCGGCGTGGCGGCCATCAGCAGGTTCATGACGCCATAACCCAGCGCCGCACCGACCGCAGCGACCAAGAACATCGGTTGGCGCACGATCTCCCACAATGGGCGACCGCTGCTGGCACCCTTCTGGGCGGCGGGTACGGCGGGGAAGCGCACGAAGGCCATCAGGCCCATGGCCAGCACGGCCACCACCGCCAGCGCCAGGTAGGCGCCGGTGAAGGGGGTGGCCAGCAGGCTGCGGGTGTACTTGGCCAGATTGGGGCCGGCGATGGCGCCGATCAGGCCGCCGGCCAGCACCAGCGAGACCGCTTTCTCGCGCAGCGCCGGCGCCACCAGCTCTGCGGCGGCAAAACGGTAGAGCTGGCCGTTGGCGCTGTAGTAGCCGGCCACCACGGTGGCGGCCACCAGCAGCCAGAAGTCGCGGCTCCAGGCGGCATAGGCGCACAGCAGCGCGGAGAGAAAGGCCACCCCCAGCCCGATCTGGAACGAGGCCTGGCGCCCGTAGCGCGTCTGCGTGCGCGCTACCAGGCCGGTGCTGAGCGCACCGCCGACCACGTAGCCCATCACGGGCAGCGTGGCCATCCAGCCCAACGGCGCCAGGCTCAGGCCGACCAGGCCGTTGATGGCGATGAAGACGACGTTGTTGGTGAGAAACAGGCCCTGGCAGACGGCCAGCAGCCACATGGATGGGTTCATGGTGAGGCTTTCAAAGACTTAACGTCAGCGCCGCCAGGGCGGCCAGCGGCGCGGTCTCGGCGCGCAGGGTGCGCAGCCCCAGCGTGACCGGCAGGAATCCCTGTGCCAGGGCGGCGGCCTCCTCGGCAGGGCTGAGCCCGCCCTCCGGGCCGGAGACGAGGGTCACCGGCCCGTGCGGCACCGCAGTCATGGCCTGCGCCAGAGGCTGGCTGCCGGCCTGCAATGACAGCAGCAGACGCGCGCCGATGGCGGGTGTGTGCAGCCAGTCGTTCAGGGTGATCACCTCACGCACCTCAGGCACGCGGTTGCGGCCGCATTGTTCGCAGGCGGCGACAGCAATGCCCAGCCAGTGGGCGCGTTTCTTGTCGGCGCGCTCGCCCTTGAGCCGCAGCACGCTGCGCTCGGCCAGCAGCGGCTGCAGGCTGGCCACCCCAAGTTCGGTGGCTTTTTCCACCAGCCAGTCCATGCGCTCGTTGGCCGGCATGCCGATGGCCAGGTGGACCTCGCGCGGGGCTTCGCGTTCGATCGCCGTGTGGGCCCCGATCTCCACCTCGACGTCGCTGCGGCCCATGCGCGTGACCGTGGCGGCGAACTCGCCGCCGGCCCCATTGAAAAGGGTAAGGCCATCGCCCGGCTGCAACCGCAGCACCTGCACGTGGCGCGCCGCCCCGGCGGGCAGATCGACCCGTGCGCCGCTGGCCAGCGGAATCGGGCAGTGAAAACGGGGCATTGCTATTAATTTAGTAGCTATTGATGAAGATTCAGCAAGGGCTAGGTGCCAGTTTGGATCAAACCCGGCCGAAGGCGTAGCCACTCGCCTCGGTGATGCCCTCGACCTCGTCCACCAGCCGCAGCAGCGGCTTGAGTTCGCTGTAGCGCGCGCAGGTGGCGCGGATGTAGCCGATGAAGCGCGGCGCGTCGGCCAGGTAGTGCGGCTTGCCGTCGCGCAAAGTGAGGCGCGCGAAGATGCCGGCCACCTTGAGGTGGCGCTGCAGGCCCATCCACTCTACGCCGCGGTAGAACTCGCCGAAATCGTCGCCCACCGGCAGACCCGCCTTGCGGGCCTGCTGCCAATAGCGGAGGGTGACATCGAGCACGAAGTCTTCTTCCCAGCTCAAGAAGGCGTCGCGCATCAGGCTGGCGATATCGTAGGTGATGGGGCCGTAGACGGCATCCTGGAAGTCCAGCACACCGAGACGCGACTCGGTCGGGTCGCCCGGGATCATGAGGTTGCGCGGCATGAAGTCGCGGTGCACGTAGACGCTGGGCCAGGCCAGGTTGCGCTCGATGATGAGCGCGAACATCGCGTCCAGCGTTTCACGCAGCTTGCCCTCCACGGCCACGCCGCGGTGGCGTGCCAGGTACCAGTCGGGAAACAATTCAAGTTCGCGTCGCAGCAGCGCGGTGTCGTACGGGGGCAGTACACCGGGGCTGGACGCCTGCTGCCACGACACCAGCGCATCGACGGCGCGCAGGTACAGCGGCAGGTTGGCGGTGGGGCTCTGCTTGTCGATGACCTGCATCATGGTCTGGCCGCCGAGGTCGGACAGCAGCATGAAGCCGTTGGCCTCGTCCCAGGCCAGGACCTGCGGTACGTTGAGGCCCGCGTCCTGCATCAACCCCGCGATCTGCACAAAGGGATGGCAGTTTTCCTTGTCCGGCGGCGCGTCCATGATGATGCGGCTGCCGCCGGCCGCGTCAATGCGGAAATAGCGCCGGAAGCTGGCATCGGCGGAGGCTGGCCGCAAGGTGGCGGGTTGCAGCTGTTGGCCAGGAACCAGGGCGTTGAGCCAACGGTGGAAAGCTGCCTCCCGCTCGGGCGAGGGCCAAGCAATTGCAGTGGCAGACATGGCGGGGGCGCCGGGGCGTGCGTCGGTTGGGGTCATGGATAATCCATTCTACAAACCCCGTCCCCCGTTACCGCCCCGCCGTATGCCGAATGCGCCCGATGTGTCCGATGCGTTTCCCGATGCGTGACCTGATTGCCAGGTCGCGCGGCTCCGTATCTGGCGCGCCTTCCTTCCTGCCCCGGCTGGCCTTATTGACGGCGGCCTTGCTGCAGGCCGGCTTGGTCAGCGCACAGGAGGAGGCAGCCTCCCCGGAAGCCGGCGTGCCTTTGCGCACCAGCCCCCGGTTGCAGGAGCAGATCCCGAGTGAGCAGCGCAGCCAGTTGCCGACTTTCCTTTTCGGCGATGTCCTGAGCGGCCGGCCTGACCTCGACGTGACGCTGCAGGGGCGGGCGGAGTTCCGGCGCGGCGACACCGTGATCCGCGCCGACCGGCTGGAGTACTACCAGCCCGATGACCTGGCCAAGGCACGCGGCAATGTGCGCATCAACCGCGCCGGCAATGTGTTCGAAGGACCGCAGCTGGAACTCAAGGTCGACGCTTTCGAGGGCTTCTTCACCCAGCCGGACTATCGTTTCCTGGCCAACCAGGGCCATGGCCAGGCCGAGCGGGTCGATTTCCTGGACGACAAACGCGCCAGCATCCGCAACGCGACCTTCACCACCTGCCAGCGCCAGCCCGGACCGAGCTGGATGCCCGACTGGATGTTGCGTGCGGCGACCCTGAACATCGACAACGAGGACGAGGTCGGCGAAGCGGATGATGCGAAACTGAGTTTCAAGGGCGTGACGCTGCTGTCACTGCCGTCGATGAGTTTTTCCCTGAGCGAGAAACGCAAGTCCGGCGTGCTGCCGCCGGTGCTGGGCTTTGACAGCATCAGCGGCACGGAAGTGACCGTGCCCTACTACTGGAATATCGCGCCCAACCGCGATGCGACGCTCTACCCGACGCTGATGAGCAAGCGCGGAATCAACTGGGGCGGCGAGTTTCGTTATTTGGAGCCGTCCTACCGCGGGCAATTGCGGCTGGATTACATGCCGAATGACCGTCTACGCGAGAAGGACCGCTGGGGTTCGAGCTTCCAGCATCAGGGGGTGATCCGGACCGGGTCATCGACCCTCGGCAACCTGGGCCTGAACCTGAATCTGAATCGCGTCAGCGACGACGACTACTGGCGCGATTTCCCGCGTGGCACGGCTTCGCTGACGCAGCGTCTGCTGGCCAATGACGCAGCCGTAAGTTGGGCGCGTGGCAACTACTCGGCCACGTTGCGCACACTCAGCTGGCAGACCCTGCAAAACCCGGGCGCAACGATCACCCCGCCGTACGACCGATTGCCACAGCTGGCGGCGCGCTATGCGCAGCTCGACGCCGGCGGCTTTGATGTCTCGCTCGATGGCGACTACACGGCTTTTGAGGCCGATCGTCGATTGACGGGTCAGCCCAACAGCCAGCGAAGCTTGCTGCTGGCGCAGGTCAGCCGGCCTTGGCTGGGGGCTGCTGGCTATATCACGCCCAAGCTGCAACTGCACACCCGCTCCTACCAGTTCGACACTGCACTGGCCTCGGGTGCCATGACGGCGACGCGCACGGTACCGACCTTCAGCCTCGATTCCGGTCTGGTGTTCGAACGTGATGCGGGGTTGCTGGGGCGCGCTTTCCGCCAGACGCTGGAGCCGCGCCTGTTCTACGTCAACACACCTTATGTGGACCAGAACTACCTGCCCAACTACGATTCGGGCGCCAACGACTTCAATTTCGCCAGCATCTACACCGAGAACGCCTTTGTCGGCCACGACCGCATTTCCGACAACAATCTGTTGACGGCCGGCGTGACCACCCGACTGCTGGATCCGGACACCGGCGCCGAGTCGGCACGTTTTGCCGTTGCGCAACGCTACCGCTTCGCCGACCAGCAGGTCACCTTGCCCGGCGGGAATCCTGCTAGGGAGCGCTTGAGCGACCTGCTGTTCGGTGCCGGTTTCAACTGGGACCAGCGCTGGGCCTTCGATTCGATCGTGCAATACAACCCGACGCAGGAGCGGTCGGAGCGTGCCACCGTCGGGGCCCGCTACAACCCGGGTCACTACCGCGTGCTCAACATGGCCTACCGTTTCCAGCGCGAGAGAAGTGAGTTGGTCGACGTTGGCTGGCAGTGGCCGCTCAACGACTTGTGGGGCGACAAGGGCAAGGACCTGGGCAAAGGCCAAGGGCAGGGCTCGGGACGCTGGTACAGCGTCGGCCGGCTCAACTACAGCCTGAAGGACAGCAAGCTGGTCGACTCCATCGTCGGCTTTGAGTACGATGGCGGCTGCTGGATCGGCCGCATCGTGTTGGAGCGGCTGCAGACGGGCGTGGTGTCGTCCAACGAGCGCATTCTGTTCCAGTTGGAACTCGTCGGCTTCTCGCGCGTGGGTATGGATCCCCTGACCACCCTGCAGCGCAACGTTCCTCGCTATCAGTTGCTGCGGCAGCAGACTGTCGCCCCGAGCCGCTTCAGTAATTACGATTGACCACCATGACCCTACGCCTTACCGCCGTGAGCGCGGCCTGCCTTGTCTGTTTCGCCATCCTGCCGTCGCAGGCGCAGGGGTTGCGGCCGGCCGCCACACCGGGGCTGGCCACAGGCCAACCGTCCCTGGTCGCGCCAAGCGCAGTGCGGCAGGCGGATTTCATTGTGGCGGTGGTGAATTCCGAGCCCATCACCAACCACGATGTGGCCGTTGAAGTGCGTCGGGCGCAGCAACAACTGACGCAGCAGCGCCAGCCGGTTCCCGAGGCGCGCGAACTGGCGCGGGATGCGCTGGAGCGGCTGATCAATGAAAAGGCGCAGCTGCAGCTGGCGAAGGAAAACGGTATCAAGGTGGACGACCCGTCGGTGGATCAGGCCGAGCAGAGTGTGGCGCTGCAGAACCAGATCAGCGTGGAGGAGTTGCGTCGCCGCATCGGGCAGGAGGGGCTCAGCCCCAAGGACTTCCGCGAGCAGCTGCGCAATCAGCTTTTGTTGACCCGTTTGCGCGAACGGGAGGTGGAGCCGCGTGTGCGCATCAGCGATCTGGAGGTCGAGCAGTACCTGCAGGAACGGCAAGCCGCCAGCGGCGTCGCCTCCAACCAGTTGGTCAATATTGCGCAGGTGCTGGTAGCGGTGCCCGAGAATGCCAGCGACAGCCAGGTCGCGGCCTTGCAGGCGAAGGCACAGCGCGCCCTGGAGCGCGCCCGTGCCGGCGAAGACTTTGCGGCATTGGCGCGCGATCTGTCCGATGCGGCCGACCGAGCCAGCGGTGGACAACTCGGCCTGCGCCCGACCGATCGCTACCCAGGGCTGTTTCTGGAGGCCACCCAAGGCTTGCCGGTGGGCGGTGTCGCCGGGCTGGTGCGCTCGGGCGCCGGCTTTCATGTCCTGAAGCTGGTGGAGCGGCGTACCGCCGGCTTGCCGCCGATGATGGTGACGCAGAGTCGTGCCCGGCACATCCTGCTGCGGCCGAGCGCGCAGCTCAGCGAGGCGGCTGCGCGCGACAAGCTGAATGATTTCCGACGCCGTATCCAGACCGGCCAGACCGACTTCGCCACCCTGGCGCGTGAGAGCTCGCAGGATGGCAGCGCCGAACAGGGCGGCGACCTGGGCTGGGCCTACCCGGGGCAGTTCGTTCCCGAGTTCGAGGCCGTTATGAACCGCCTGGCGCCGGGCCAGATCAGCGATCCGCTGATCTCGCGTTTCGGGGTGCACCTGATCCAGCTGCTGGAGCGGCGCAACACCACCGTGAGCGAGCGCGAGCAACGCGAGATGGTGCGCAACATGCTGCGGGAGCGAAAGCTGGCTGAAACCTACGAGAGCTGGGCGCGTGATGTCCGCGCACGGGCCTACGTCGAGATGCGGGATCCGCCGCAGTGAAACATATTGCGCGCAAGCGTTTCGGGCAGCATTTTCTGGCCGACGACGCCATCATTGATGGCATTGTCCGCGCCATCGACCCGCGTCCCGGTCAGGTGATGGTGGAGATCGGGCCGGGACTGGCGGCGCTGACGCAACCGCTGGTGGAGCGACTGGGGCGGTTGATTGTGATCGAGCTCGACCGCGATCTCGCTGCGCGTCTGCGCAACCATGCCCAGCTGGAGGTCGTTGAGTCCGATGTGCTCAAGGTGGATTTCACCGAGCTGGCGCGCGCGCATGGGCTCCCCAAGCTGCGCGTAGTGGGCAATCTGCCCTACAACATCTCGACCCCCATCCTGTTCCATCTGCTGACCCACGTGGCGGTGGTCGAGGACCAGCACTTCATGCTGCAGAAGGAAGTGATTGACCGCATGGTTGCCGCCCCGGCCACGGCGGACTATGGCCGTCTGAGCGTCATGCTGCAATGGCGTTATGCGATGGAAAACATACTGTTCGTGCCACCCGAGAGTTTTGACCCACCGCCGCGTGTGGACAGTGCCGTGGTCCGCATGGTGCCCCACGCCGAGCCGCCGCAGCTGGACGTGCAGCGCCTGGAAGAAATCGTGCAGGTCGCCTTCAGCCAGCGCCGCAAGCTGCTGCGCCATACCCTGGGCCGCTGGCTGGAGGAAAAAGGCATGGCCGGCAATTTCGACCTGCAACGCCGCGCCGAGGAAGTGCCGGTGCAGGAATACGTCGCACTCGCCCAAACCATGGCGGCATGAAAAAGCCACGACCAAAGTCGTGGCCTAGTTCGCGGGCACCCGCGGAACTGGCTCTGCCAAGCCGCTGGTGCGTCCCCCGCCACCGAAGGATGAGCGGGGGAAGGCGCGCGTAGCGCCTCAGGGGGTTATGCAGCTGCCAGCCAATAGCCGGCATTAAACGGACTGCTCATGCGCAGCGCCAGTGGAGACACGTCGAGCAGCTTGTCGGTCGGCATCTTCTCGCCGTCTTCCATCGCAAGTTCCACACCGGTCGCGGTGACGGTGCCTTCGGCGACTTCCGCTTTAGCCTCGTTCGCCCGTTCTGCTTGGCTGGTTTGTGCAGAACGGGCTACAGAAAAGAATAGAAGCACCTGAATGGAATCTTCCGGTCGCTCCAGTAGTCGGCAGCGTCGCGGAAGATGTCGAGCAACTGCTCGCGGGCTTCCTTGTCGAACTTGGCGTTGGCCGGAATGTGTTCCAGCACGGCAATGAAGCCCGGCTGCGGTCCCGACTTGTGCAGCGGGTCGGTCATGCAGTCGTAGAGGGCGTCGAAGTTCTTGCCGACATTGGCCGGCAGCATGAACTGCTGCGCGATCAGGTCCAGCACGTCCTGCTTGGATTGGGCGTTGGCCAGGTTGGCATACAGGAAGTGGTGCCCCAAATTCTGGGCGGCTTCCTGCAGATCCTGCACCCGGAAGGCCCGGATCGACTGGACGATGTTGGTTCTAACAGTACGAAGTGGTGTTTCCATCCCCGCGTCTCTTTCTCGAATAACACTAAATCCCATCACGGCACGATCCGGCGAAAGCTCGCGTAGTGATCGGCCGTGTAATAACAGGCGTCTGGCGTACGAGGTGCGCCTCCACATACGATCCGGCGGGTGCCGCGATTGCGGACACCCGGCGTCGGCACGGTGTACTCACGGTAATAGCCCCGTTTGTGGGTTGGAAGCAGCCGCTCCCGGTTTCCGAACACCGTGCCATCCTTCTCGTAGGGAAACGGACCTCCCTCATGGATCAGGCGGTAAGTTTCCGCGCCTTGGCGAGGCAATTCCGCCACCGCAATGGTCGCCGGCACATCGCTTGCAGCGGGTCCTTTGGCTTGCACCAGATTGGGAACCCAAGCGGCAGCGAGCAAAAAGCCAGTAAGTACTAACTTGATGCCTGAGCTACGTGCCATGAAATGAAGCCTGTCTACATCCTCGGGTAAACCCGAAAAGTTCAAGGACGAGAGTGTCGCTGATTTGGCCCCAAAAAGCAAGCGCGTGCTCAAAACTTGAGCACGCGCTTGCGCTTCGAAACGTGTTGCTAGTGGGCGCCAGCTTTCTTGGGGCGCCTTAAATCGCTAGCGGGCGGCGTTGGCGTCAGCGACCGTGAGTGCTGTCATGTTGACGATGCGGCGCACCGTGGTGCTGGCGGTCAGGATGTGCACCGGCATGGCCGCGCCCAGCAGCACCGGGCCGATGGCAATGTTGCCGCCGGCCGCGGTCTTGAGCAGGTTGTAGGCAATGTTGGCGGCATCGATATTGGGCATGACCAGCAGGTTGGCCGAACCCTGCAGGGTGCTGTGCGGCATCAGCGCTGCGCGGGCGTCACCATCCAGGGCGACGTCGCCGTGCATCTCGCCGTCGACCTCCAGCCACGGTGCCTGCGCGCGCAGCAGCTCCAGCGTCTGGCGCATCTTGACCGCGCTGGGCTGGTTGCTGCTGCCGAAGTTGGAATGACTCAGCAGCGCCGCCTTGGGGCGCAGGCCGAAGCGCATCATTTCCTCGGCCGCCATGACGGTGATCTCGGCCAGCTGCTCGGCCGTCGGGTCGTAGTTGACATGGGTGTCGACGACGAAGATCTGGCGATCCGGTAGCAGCAGGCCGTTCATGCAGGCATAGGTGTGCACGCCGGCGCGCTTGCCGATCACCTGGTCGATGTAGTTCAGGTGCATGGGGTTGGTGCCCCAGGTGCCGCAGATCAGGCCGTCCACATCGCCCTTGTGCAGCAGCATGGCGCCGATAAGCGACAGGCGGCGGCGCATCTCGATCTTGGCGATCGGCACCGTCACGCCCTTGCGCTCGGTGAGCCGGTGATAGGTCTGCCAGAAATCGCGGTAGCGATGATCCTGCTCGACGTTCACGACGTCGTAGTCCACGCCTTCCTTCAGGCGCAGGCCGAACTTCTCGACGCGTTGCGCGATGATGGCCGGCCGGCCGATCAGCGTCGGGCGTGCCAATCCTTCATCCACCACGATCTGCGCCGCGCGCAGCACGCGCTCCTCTTCACCTTCGGCATAGGCCACGCGCTTCTTGCTGGCCTTCTTGGCGGCCATGAAGATCGGCTTCATGGTGGTGCCGGAGGCGTAAACGAAGCTCTGCAGCCGCTCCCGGTAGGCGTCCATGTCCTGGATCGGGCGCTGGGCCACCCCGCTGTCGGCCGCGGCCTGGGCCACGGCCGGCGCGATCTTGATCATCAGGCGCGGATCGAAGGGCTTGGGGATCAGGTATTCCGGGCCGAAGGCGAGCTGTTCGCCGGCATAGGCCGCAGCCACCACCTCGCTCTGCTCGGCCTGCGCCAGCTCGGCCATGGCGTGCACGGCCGCAATCTCCATCTCGTCGGTGATGGTCGAGGCGCCGGCATCCAAGGCGCCGCGGAAGATGTAGGGGAAGCACAGGACGTTGTTGATCTGGTTCGGATAGTCCGTGCGCCCGGTGGCCATGATGGCGTCGTCGCGTACCGCCTTCACCTCTTCCGGCGTGATCTCCGGGTTTGGGTTGGCCAGCGCAAAGATGATGGGCTTGGCCGCCATCTTCTTGACCATGTCGGACTTGAGCACGCCGCCGGCCGACAGGCCAAGGAAGATGTCGGCACCCTCGATGACGTCCGCCAGTTTGCGGGCCTCGGTTTTCTGAGCGAACTTGCGCTTGTCATCGTCCATCAGCTCGGTACGGCCTTCGTAGACCACACCCGCCAGGTCGGTGACGAAAATGTTTTCGCGCGGCATGCCCATCTTGACCAGCAGGCCCAGGCAGGCCAGCGCAGCCGCGCCGGCACCGGAGGTCACCAGCTTGACCTTCTTCAGGTCCTTGCCCACGACCTTCAGGCCGTTCAGCAGGCCGGCCGCGACCACGATGGCGGTGCCGTGCTGGTCGTCATGGAAGACCGGAATCTTCATGCGCTCACGCAGCTTGCGCTCGATGTAGAAACAGTCCGGCGCCTTGATGTCTTCCAGGTTGATGCCGCCGAAGGTGGGTTCCAGCGCGGCAATGATGTCGCACAGCTTGTCGAGGTCGTGCTTTTCGTTGACCTCGATGTCGAAGACGTCGATGCCGGCGAACTTCTTGAACAGCACGCCCTTGCCTTCCATCACCGGTTTGGCGGCCAGCGGGCCGATGTCGCCCAGGCCCAGCACCGCGGTGCCGTTGGTGATGACGGCCACCAGATTGCCGCGGCTGGTGTACTTGAAGGCGGCCGATGGATCCTTGGCAATCTCTTCGCACGGGGCGGCAACGCCAGGGGAGTAGGCCAGTGCCAGGTCACGCTGGTTGACCAGCTGCTTGGTGGCGGCGATGGCGATCTTGCCGGGGGTGGGGTGCTGGTGGTATTCGAGGGCGGCGCGGCGCAACTCCTCGCGTTTATCGTTCGACTTGGGCGTCGTGGTGGACATGCATCGTCTCCTGCTGCAACCAGGTTGGCGGAAAAAGCAAACCGTGAGCCAATCCGTCAGCTTCTGTAAGGAGTGGAATTGTAGACCTCGCACACGTACCACGCGGCGGCGCAATCGTCACGAACAGGTCTTTCGCTTTTTACTTTTCTGCGCGGAACCAGCGCTATTCAGGCCGTCGAACGAGCCGCCAGTGCCGAGGCGACGTTCTTCCGGCCGGCACGCTCCCAGGCTTTCTCATGAAAGAAGAAGGCCACGGCTTGTACCGTTGGCTCGAGCAGGCTGAGGGTGAACGCCATCACCAGATTGCCGGTGACAGCGTAGGCCACTGCCGCAGCCACGGTGATATGGACCAGGTAGTAACTGGCTGTCTTCTTGAGGGTGGTCAGGTTGGCGCGGGCAAAGTTGGCCATGGGGAACCTCTCCGTAGTCAAATCCAATTCGATAGACAAGAATGGTAGTTATTGACTATCGAGAAGGCCAATTGCTTTTGCCAAACAAACGGATAGGCAGGAAGCTGTCTGGCCGATCGCGTCAGCTGTCCAGCCATTTCAGCAGTTCGACCATGCGGTCCTGAGCCGCGGTGTCAAACCCGTCAATGCCGATGCGTTTGAGCAGCTCTTCGCCGTCGTTGCCGACAGACAGGCCCAACAGCTCTTTCTGGATGGCCTTGATCTGCTCCGGCCTGATCTTGCGGTGGGCCACGAGCGGAAAGTACGGCTGGGCGACGCTGCGGTGCAGCACGCGGTAGCCGTCCTTCTCCAGCTTTTTGGCCAGGCCCGAATAGGAGGCGATGGCGCCGACATCGGCGAAGTGGTTGTCCAGGTAGAAACCAACCGCCGCCTGTTCGCGCACGTACTGCACCTTCTCGCGCGCCATGTCGAAACCGCGGTCGCGCAGCTCGGCGCGACAGAAGCGCGACATGTAGGACACTTGCTCGGGCATCGCGAAGCGCTTGCCGCGCGCCTCCTCCAGCCGCGTCAGCGGGGATGCCTTGGGGACGATGATCAGGCAATGCCCGTCCGGCTTGGCGCTGGCGACGTAGCTGTAGCCGTCATCGCGCATGGCGCGGGCCGGGTAGTCGCTCGGCCGCGCCATCACGAAGTCGAAGCGGCCGCTCTTCATGCCGGACTCCAGGGTCGAGAACTCGCGGGCGAACACGACATTGACTTTGCCCTTCACGGCGCCGGCAATCACGTTGGCCAGCCCCTGGTACTTGGCGATCACCTGTGCGTGATCCAGGCCGCCCGAGGTGCCCTCGCTGATGGCGAGGATCAGTGGCGGTTCCGCCCGCCCGGGCCCACCCAGCAACAAGGCTGCGGCAAACAGGAGGGCAGACAAGGGGTGGCGTCGCATGTACGGGTCCGGTCGGGATGGCGATAACCAACTATACGGGCAAAAAAAAGCCCTCCCGCGGTGCGCAGGAGGGCTTGCAGGCGCGAGGCCCGCTGCCGATTACTGATTGACCGGCGACTTCGGATCGAGCAGCAGGGCCATGATGTGCTTGACCTGCTGTTCGTTCAGGATGCCCTTGTGGCCGGCGCGCGGCATCTGCGAGCACGCGTTGTAGGCACGCGAGTTCCAGATCTTGCCCCAGGTGTACTCGATGATGGCCTTGGACTCGGGTGCATCCGGATTGGACACACCGCGCATCTTGCCGTAGTTGTACAGGCTCGGGCCGAGAGTGCCGAAGGAGATCTCCTCCTTGCTGATCTGGTGGCAGTTGTAGCAGTTGCCACCGTTCACCGTGTTGGCCGCATCAGTCCAGGTCAGGCCGCGACCGCTCTGGGCGATCTGCTCACCCTGCTTCCAGTCGCCGAGGAACTTGCCGTCGCTCGGCCACTTGATGGTCTTGAAGTTGGCCTCCTCGATCGCCTTGGCCAGCTTCTCGTCCATCGGCTTGCCGGCCACGTCGGCATTCATGCACTCGCGGTTGGCATCGTCGAGCTCCAGTCGGTCGACCTTGGCAATGCCCTGGTCGCGGAAGGAGGCCTTGACGATGTCGGCGGTCAGTTTGTCCAGCTCGGGGCCACTGGGCACCATGGCGCAACCCGCCAGCAAGGCGGCCAGCAGGGCCGGGGCAATGTACTTGATCTGTTTCTTCATCTCACGAACTCCTTAACGCTTGATGGCCGGGGCAATGTTCTCGGCGCCCTTGGCGTTTACACCCATGTACATACCCAGCGCGATGGTGGCATCGCTGCCGAAATGCGGATAGGGGAAGCGCTGCTGGCGGTAGCAGTCGTTCAGACGCAGTTGCATGCTCCACATCTGGCCGTTGGAGACCCGGTAGGCCGGCCAAGCCGCAAAGCCGACGCCGTCGCCCGGGTTCTTGGTCAGGTTCGGCAGGTCCTGCAGGCGGATGCGCTTGCCGTCTTCGCCGTGGCAGCTGGCACAGGAGAAATCGTGCGGGCCGCTGCGCATGAAGAACAGGCGCTTGCCCACCTCGTACATGGTCTTCTCGGCCACGTGGCTATTGGGCAGGTTGAACTTCATGCCGCGCGACTCGGCGGCAATCCAGGTCGCCAGGGCGGTCACGTTGGCCTGCTCGCCGCGGCCGTAGGCCGTCTTGGCAATCTCGGCGCCGTTGAAGCCCTGCAGGGTTTCCATGCAGGTCACCAGACGGGACTCCAGATCCTGCACTTTCTTGGTGTCGGCGAAGTAGCGCGGCAGCTCGACGAAGGCACCTTTGACCACCCCCGGGCCCTTGCCGAGGTCGCACTGCTCCAGCGAGACATTCTTCGGGCCGCGTTTCTGCTTCCAAAGATCTTCGCCCTTGGCTTCATACAGCTCGGCCGGGTTACCGTCGGCCAGCATGGCACGGTACTCGGCAATGCCGTCGGCGGCACTCTTCTGCGCCAATGCGCTGCCGGCAGCG
>Ga0114986_1000095_pt1 | contig 23866 bp, 24 predicted proteins | sample Shrwel1BS1Day17_FD_96988 | JGI IMG/M metagenome (GOLD analysis project Ga0114986, IMG submission 96988) | Subsurface microbial communities from deep shales in Ohio, USA - Utica-3 well 1 S-1-Day17 | ecosystem: Environmental > Aquatic > Deep subsurface > Shale gas/oil reservoir > Produced... | reverse complement strand
GGGTCTTCTTCCTCTTGCCTGCGTATTCGGCATCGGCGAAACTGATCTGGTCCATCCGCATCACTCCTTTGCATCGATCAACGATTCAGGGGCATGATCGGTGGACTTGTTCAGACCTTCCCTTGCTCTTGCCGTTGCGGGTATTACCACTGGCATTGGCAACCGATTCGTGCCGATCGTGACCCAAGTGCTCGGTCAGTTCGGCGTCCAGGGCCTTCTCCACCAGCAGCTTGGTTAACTGCTTGAGCAGGCCGTTCTCGCCGATCAGGTCTTCAGGTTTTTTGTAATCAGCCAGCAGGCTGGCCAGTAGTTCTTCAGGGACTTCGTGCTTCTTGTTTGTCATTGTGCTTACGGACTTGCAGGCTCGCGCCTGCGGTGGATTGTCCGTTTACACAAAATTCTGCACACCCTCGTGTTGCGACGACCGGTTGAATCCACCCAGTACACCAGTGAGCACTTCCAGAAGCTGCTGAATGAACAAGGCATCACTTGCAGCATGAGCAGGGCTGGAGAGGTCTGGGACAACTCGGCTATGGAGAGCTTCTTCAGCTCTCTCAAGACAGAGCGTACGGCCAGAAAGGTGTACCGAACGCGAGGTCAGGCTCGTTCAGACGTGTTCGACTACATCGAATGCTTCTACAACCCGACGCGCCGGCATTCGACGCTCGGCTACCTCTGTCCCGTACAGTTCGAGCAAGCTCAAAAAGCTTAGGTCGGTGTCAACGGAACCGGCAGCAGCCCATCACAAGCTATGGATCATGAACGTCTGATTAAGGCTGACACTCCATGAGTAGACCTGATCCTCAATTCGTCGTAAACGCATAGGCTGGAGACTGGCCATAAGCGCCCTGCATTTCTCATGGAGATCAGATGACATTGATGCTCCTAGAGCTTGCAACATCAGAAAGTGGCGAATCGCAACAAGATTGTGCCCGCGTTGAAGCTCTTTCTCAATCACGGATAAAAGTACATCCTCTGTATTTTCCGCGCTGATCCACCTCAGGGGCGCTCGCCTAGCAGATCTGTCTTGGGTTGGTTCGGCAGCCAGCGTTTTCTTCTTTCGTGGAGCCTTGGTATCAATTGCTCTGCGGCTTTTAGATTGCTTTTTCAATTTTGCCGAGGGCTGATTGGTCGTGGCATGGCCCTCAAGAAACCAAAACGGCGGAGACACCCAGTGTGTTTCTGGCTTTTTTTCTGCCACTAGAATTAACCAGTAATGAGCACCCGCAAGACGCAAGATGCGAGGATCCTCAAATTCGTGCAAAAGTGTTCAGCCCAATTTTTCATTAGGCTACACAGGATAGAGAACCTGTCCAGACTTATCAGATCCTGGTGGGAGCTGCTTCAAATGGTTTAACTTACAGGCAGTTCTTCAAGATGAAAGATCATCCGAATTTTTTCTTGATTGCAACAAGCGCATCAGCATCCGATCACGCCAGCGCACCCGCTCTTTCCAGTCATCTAATGACAGCAGAGTGCGACGCTGCTGATCTACCTTAGTGACCAAGTCGGAGGTCCATGGATCATGCTGCCCTCGTTGTGCACCCATGCGCTCATACGCAGGCCCCATCTTGGTGGCATGCGAGACTATTCCTCCGCGTGTATTCAGGTCTACCGTCTCGAAGGGGCCCATGAAACTCCAGCGCATGCCCAACCCGTCACGCATGACAGTATCAATGTCGTTCACATCGGCAATTCCGTCGCGAACAAGGCAATAGGCCTCCCGCAGCACGGCGCCCTGAAGCCGGTTGAAAATGAAACCTTCGATTTCTTGACGAACCCGCACCGGTGACAGGCCCACCTGACGGTACAGGTCACAGGCGCGCTTCACGACGGCCTCCTCGGTATGAGGGCTAGGCACAATCTCGATCACCGGGATTAAGTAAGGTGGGTTGCCGGGATGGGCCACTAGGCAGCGCGTGCGTCCTCGGCCGGGCGGTGCGAATTGCGTGGCGGGCAAGGCCGAACTAGAGCTAGCCAGCACGGCATAGTCAGGTGCTACCGCCTCCACTCGGGTAAACAATTCGAGTTTCAAATCAGCTTTTTCTGGCGCGCATTCCTGAATGAGGTCAGCATTCGCGACGGCCGCAGTCAGATCATCCGTGACCTGAATACGGTGCAAGATACTCTCTGGCGGCTCGTTCAACAGTCCAAATGCCTGAAGGTCTGCCAAGCAGGCTCCGACTTCTTGAATGACTGCGTTGCGACGATCCCCATCGGGATCGTAGACACAGACCTGCGCGCGTGCGCGAGCAAATACTACGGCAAAGGCCACACCAATGCTACCAGCACCGATGATCGCGAATCGTACGGATTTTCCAGTGGTCAAGGGGTTAGTTATCAAAGTCATTTAGAGGAACCAGTTTGAAGACCGCTCGGCCCACAGCGACCACGGTGCCGTCAGCCTTTCGCGCTTCGGCGTCGCAAAAAGCAATCGAGCGACCGCGCTTGCCGCATCGTGCTTCAATGGTTAGGGCCGTGGTGCTTGATTCGTAGAACTGCGTGGCCATATCGATGGTCATACAGCCGTATTTCAGTGGCTTGTGCGAACGCGCTACCGCACTCATGGTGAAGTCCATCGCGCTCATGATTGCACCACCATGGATGTCTCCCCGGCTGTTGGTGAGACTTGGTTGTGGTTCAAGAGTAGTACGACAGTAGCCGTCGTCCATCTGGTCAGCGCTCAGGCCAACATACTCCATGAACGGAACTTCGATATGAAAGAAACGAACCGTTTCTCCGGAATCAGACATGGTATGAGCCGGTTCGGTTGCGGAATGAGTCATGACACGAATAGGGCTAACAAGTAGATCATTGGTCATGTCAGTGCGATGCCCGGGCAGGGACGTTCTTGCGCCGCAACCAATCAGCCACTTCACCTACGATGCCTTTGCGGAACAATATGACGCAGGCCACAAAAGTGACACCCATGATGACCGTGACCCAGGAGCCAACTTTGTCGGATAAACCATTCTGGATACTGATGATCGTGGCAGCGCCCACTACCGGGCCTAGCAAGGTGCCCATACCACCCAGCAAAGTCATCAGAACCACTTCACCTGATGTGTGCCAGTAAGCATCGGACAGCGTGGCAAACCCCAGCACCAGGGCCTTCATGGAACCCGCAAGACCTGAGAGTGCAGCAGACAACACGAATGCCAGAAGCTTGTAGCGATTGGCGTCATAACCCAGGGAGATGGCACGGGGCTCGTTCTCCCGAATCGCTTTGAGAATTTGGCCATAGGGCGAATTCACAATACGATAAATAGCCCCGTAGCCAGCGAGGAAAATTGCGACAACAAAGAAATAGAGCACTAGGTCGTCGCTCAGGTCGATGAATCCCAAAAGAATGCCACGAGGTATACCTTGTAGACCATCTTCTCCGCCCGTGAATGGAGCTTGCAACAAAACGAAGAACACCATTTGCGATAAGGCCAGAGTAATCATCGCAAAGTAGATTCCCTGACGGCGAATCGCGAGACTTCCGACGATGAGTCCGAGCAGGGCTGATGCGCTGGTGCCCAGCAACAGCCCCGTAGCAGGCTCAAAGCCCCAGACCTTCATGGCGTGGCCTGCAGCATAGCCTGCAGTACCAAGGAACATCGCGTGGCCGAAGGAAAGCAGTCCGGTGAAGCCAATCAACAAGTTGAAAGCGCAAGCGAACAGAGCGAAGCACATCAGCTTCATCATCATGATTGGGTAGAGCCCGATAGCCGGCGCAATGAGCAGGCCAAGCGCCAGAATGGAAAAAACCAAGTAGGGGGATGGGTTTCGCATGATCTCAAGCCTCTTTGCCAAACAGACCGGCCGGACGCACCATCAGCACCAGCGCCATGATCACGAAGATCACCGTGGAGGATGCTTCCGGGTAAACCACCTTGGTCAAACCTTCGATGAAACCGAGGCCCAGACCGGTGATGATGGAGCCGATGATGGAGCCCATGCCGCCGATCACGACCACGGCGAACACCACGATGATGAGGTTGGACCCCATCAACGGACTGACCTGGGTGATGGGCGCTGCCAGCACACCGGCCAGGGCAGCCAGAGCAACTCCGGCGCCATAGGTGACGGTGATCATCAACGGCACATTGACACCGAAGGCTTGGACTAGCTTGGCATTTTCCGTCCCTGCGCGCAGGTAGGCACCGACTCGGGTTCGCTCGATCAGCAGCCAGGTCAACAGGCACAGACTTAGCGAGGCCAGCACGACCCAGGCTCGGTAGTTCGGCAGGATCATGAAACCCAGGTTGGTGGCACCCGTTAACGCCTCGGGTGCGGCATAGGGGTGACCCGATACGCCGAAGTATTCGCGGAAAACACCCTCCACGATCAGGGCGAGTCCGAAGGTCAGCAGCAGACCATACAGATGGTCCAGTGCATAGAGCCGTTTGAGCAACGTGCGCTCGATGAGCATACCGAACAGTCCGACGACCACCGGCGTGATCAACAGGCTGGGCCAGTAACCGATGCCGAACCAGTCCAGCGCCAGCCAGGCGCAGAAGGCGCCGAACATGTACATGGCACCGTGGGTGAAGTTGACAATGTTGAGCAGGCCGAAGATCACGGCCAGTCCCAGTGACAGCACGGCATAGAAGGAACCGTTGACCAGGCCCAGAAGAATTTGGCCCAGCCAGGCCTGCAACGGTATATCGAATACTCCCATCTCAGACTCCCAGGAATTCGTGAAGCACAGGCATGCGTTCCTGCAGTTGTGCGGCTTCAAAGTTCTGCACGATGCGACCGTGCTCCATCACACAGAAGCGGTCGGCTAGCGGTGCGGCGAAACGGAAGTTCTGCTCCACCAGGACGATCGTGTAGCCGCGCTGGCGCAGCATGCGGATTGCCCGCCCCAGTGTCTGCACGATCACAGGCGCCAATCCTTCGGAAATCTCGTCCAGCAGCAAGGTTTTGGCGCCGGTGCGCAGGATGCGGGCGATCGCCAGCATCTGTTGCTCCCCCCCCGACAGGCGAGTGCCTTGGCTGGTGGCGCGCTCCTTCAGGTTGGGAAACAGTTCGTAGATTTCTGCCACGCTCATGCCGTCTGGTCCGAGCGTGGGCGGCAGCATCAGGTTTTCCTCGCAGCTCAGGCTGGAAAAGATACCGCGCTCCTCCGGGCAGTAGCCCACCCCGAGCCAGGCGATCTTGTGCGGTGCCAAGCCAATGCTTTCACGGCCGTGGATTTGGACTGAGCCACTGCGCCGGTCCACTAGGCCCATGATGGCGCGCAAGGTGGTGGTCCGTCCGGAGCCGTTGCGCCCCAGCAGGGTCATCACCTCGCCTTGGCGCACTTCCAAGTTCACGCCATGCAGCACATGTGATTCGCCGTACCAGGCTTGCAGGTTCGCGATCTTGATGCAAATGGAAGACTCAGCCATGGGCACTCTCCAGCTCGGTGGATGCCTCGCCCATATAGGCCTCGATCACCTGCGGGTTCTTGGATATGGCCGCATAAGGGCCTTCGGCGATCACCCGGCCGCGCTGCAGGACGCTGATCGTGTCGCTGATACCGCTGACAACATTCATGTTGTGCTCCACCATCAGAATGGTTCGCCCTGCAGATACTTTCTTGATCAGAGCCGTCACGTGGGAGACGTCCTCGTGCCCCATGCCTTGCGTCGGCTCGTCCAGCAACATCAACTCAGGCTCAAGCGCCAGCGTGGTGGCCAGCTCCAGCGCACGTTTCTGTCCATAGGGCAAGTCGGCCGCCTTGGCATCTGCCAGATGATCCAGACCGACTTCGCTGAGCAGTTCAATCGCACGCGCGTCCAACGCCTTTAGCGCGGTGGCGGAACGCCAAAAATGAAAGCCCATGCCCGTCTTGCGTTGCAAGGCGACCCGGACATTCTCCAGAACCGTGAGGTGCGGGAAGGTCGATGAAATCTGGAAGGAGCGCACGATACCGCGTCGGGCCGTCTGCGCCGGCCGCTCCCGGGTGATGTCAATGCCATCAAACAGAATCTGACCTGCGGTGGGCACCAGGAACTTGGTCAGCAGATTGAAGAAAGTGCTCTTGCCAGCGCCGTTGGGGCCAATCAGTGCGTGAATGTGGCCGCGCTGGACCTTCATGTTCACGTCGTTGACTGCGATGAAGCCCTTGAACTCCTTGGTCAAGCCCCGGGCTTCCAGGACTATGTCGCCTACCATATGCTTTCTCCGGTGGTCAGGTGGAAGCCGCCACAGCCCCAAGGGCAAGTGGCGTGCATTCGATGCAATACTTGATCAGCGCTTCACCAGAGGGCAGGTACTGTTGGCCAAGGGCATGAAGGCTTCCTCGCCTGGGATCGTGCGCTTGATCGTCACCATGTCCCACTCACCACGCGACTCCGAGGGCTTCTTCACCTCAGCCAGATACATGTCGTGCACCATGCGACCGTCAGCGCGAATCGTTCCGTTCTTGGCGAAGAAGTCGTTGACCGGAGTGGCGCGCATCTGGGCCAGAACAGCCTCGCTGCTGTCCGTGTTCTTGACTTTCACAGCATTCAGATAGTGATTAATCGCAGAGTAGGCGCCGGCATGAATCATGGTAGGCATGCCTTTGTGAACGTCATAGAAGCGCTTGGAAAACTCGCGTGTCTCAGCATTCATGTCCCAGTAGAAACCGGTAGTGAATACCAGACCTTGAGCGGCTTGCAGGCCCAAACCTTTGATGTCCGTGTCAAACACCAGCAACGTGGCCAGTGTCTGTTTCTTGGAGATACCGAATTCCGCAGCCTGACGCACGGCATTCTGCGTGTCCTTGCCGGCATTGGCCAGTCCCACCACCTTGGCTCCCGAAGACTGCGCCTGCAACAGGAAAGAGGCGTAATCCGAAGTGTTGAGCGGGTGACGGGCGGTGCCCACCACCTTGCCGCCCATCTGCTTGACGATTTCAGTGGTGTCGCGCTCCAACGAGTGCCCGAAAGCATAGTCGGCCGTCACGAAATACCAGGTGTTACCTCCTTCTTGCATCACTGCGCGACCCGTGCCGGTAGCCAGCGCGTAGGTGTCGTACACCCAATGAACACCATAAGGTGAGCACTCTTTGTTGGTCAGGGCAGTGGTGGCCGATCCGGCGAAAATAATGGGCTTTTTCTTTTCCAGTGCAATTTTCTGCATGGCCAGAGAAGCGGCCGAATCGGTTGATTCAATGATCAGGTCCACCTTGTCCTGGTCAATCCATTGGCGCACCTTCGAAGCAGCAATGTCGACCTTGTTTTGGTAATCGGCTACCAGGATCTGGACGGGCTTGCCATTGATCTTGCCCCCCTTGTCCTTGACAGCTAGTTCAACCGCGCGCACAGCCCCCATGCCACCGTTGGCTGAGTACACGCCACCCAGGTCGACAATCACACCAATCTTGATGACGTCATCTGAAATCTGCGCTGATGCCGTACCGAGTGCCGATGCAGCCAAGGCTGCCACCGCGTAATGCTTGAACTGCTTGTTCGTCATGTGTCTTCCTCTGTTTAAGTGCAACGACCTTTTGTCGTTGCGATAGGCAACAGCAAATTTGGTGCCAGTCAATGAGTGGGCCTACCACAGCCAAAAATTAGGAGTTACCCCTGATTTGGCTTAGTTTTTCAGCTGGCCGTGTCTCTTTTGGCGACAACGCATATGCCGGCGTCTCCACCGAAGTCACTTTCCCCTGTCGGTTGCAGGGTTGGTTGATGCCCCGAGTTACGCATGCGCCTCGTGTAGCCAACAAGATAGCCGCCTGTGCAACGAACGGTTGGCACGGGGCAGGCAATCTTGGCGTGAAACAAGGTTTAGATCGGTACGGTGCTCAGCACGAGCTTTCCTGAGACGCGGCCACTTTCAACCAGTGCCATCGCCTGTGCGAACTGTGCCAGCGGTAGCGTCTTCAGCAAATGGGGCTTGAGCTTACCCTGGGTGTATAGCGTGTGAATCTTCGCCTGAACTCGAGCCACCTGGGCTGGATCCCGTTGGCGGTAGTCGCTCCACTGCAGACCCGTGGCCGTGATATTCTTCACCAACAGGTAATTCGCCTTGAGCTCGGGTATGCGGCCTGCGGCAAAGCCAATCACCACGATACGTCCACACCAAGCCAATGCTCGCAGACATCCGTCAAAAACATCACTCCCCAACGTGTCTAGCACCACATCAGCCCCCTGCTGTGCAGTGAGTGCGCCGACCTGCTCGCGAATGCTGTCACGTAGCGCAGGGCGTGCCAAGTCGATCACACCATCGGCTCCATGTGCACGGACCAGCTCAGCTTGTTCGGGACTGTTGACACCGGCAAGCACCTTGGCACCAAGGGCCTTGGCAATCTGCACAGCCGCCAGACCAACCCCGCCAGCCGCGCCAGTCACCAGCACAGTCTCGCCAACCTGGAACTGACCTCGCACCACCAAAGCGTAGTAGGCTGTCTGGTACGACAAACCCATGGCAGCAGCATCGACAAAGGGCATGTCGTCAGGAATCGGATGAACCCAATCCGCAGGTGCCAGGGCCTGCGTGGCATAACCACCGTATTCGAGTTGCGCCACCACACGCTGCCCCAGGCGCAGATTGCTCACACCATCACCGACAGCAGCGACAGTGCCAGCCACATCCTTGCCAGGGGAAAAGGGGCGTTGCGGCAGGATCTGGTACTTGCCGGTCATAACCAGCAAATCGGGGAAGTTCACACCTGCGGCCTCAACCGCCACCACCACCTGGCCTGGGCCTGGACGCAGGTCAGGGACACTCTCTATTTGATGTTGCCCCGCAGGGCCAAATTCGTGAATCAGGACGGCTTTCATGGCCGGTGGAACTCCTGGTTGGCTTCGCCTAAGGACGGGAACGAGGCGTGCGGATCGCCCGCGCAAAACTGCGGCTGGATCGGTACTGGCAAAGCCGGAATGGTCTTGCCACTCGCCCGGTCCTGCACGCTGCGCTGGAAGAGACCCCGGGCCTTGAAATGCGGGTGGTCTACCGCCTCGCGCAATTCACGCACGATAGACACGCAGACATCATGTCCCTGGAACTGGGCTTCCCAATGTGCAGCTGGCTGCGCTGCAATGCGCTGCGCCACCTGGGCACGCACGCCCGTCGGGTCCTGGCTGTCATCCAGCAATTCCGGGGCACCAAGGATTTGCAGGAACTGCGCCCAAAACTTCTGCTCCAGCGGTGCGACCGCAAGCCATCTTTGATCAGCGGTTCGGTAAACCTGGTAGCGTGGCGTGCCACCCGTGACCCGTTCGGCTCCTGGCTGGGGCCACAAGCCTGTAGAAAAGCCATTGCCCAGGCCCCAGTACATCAGCGGGAACAGGTTGTCTGTCATCGCAATGTCCAACGTGCTGCCTTCACCGCTGGCATCGCGATGCCGCAAGGCCAGCAGGATGTTCATGACCGCTGGATAGGCACCAGCTGCCAAATCCGCAATCAGTGCTTGTGGCAGGCCTGGCGCGCCATCGACGCCGGTTGACAAACCCAGCATACCGGTCTCTGCCAGATAGTTCAGGTCGTGCCCGGCCACCGAGGCCAGCGGGCCGGATTGGCCGTAACCGGTAATCGAGCAGTAGATCAGTCGAGGGTTGCGCTGGCGCAGCTGTGCTGCACCCAGACCCAGTCGTTCCATGACACCGGCCCGGAACTGTTCGACCAGGATGTCTGCCGAGTCGACCAATTCCAGCGCTGCGGCTAGGTCATCGGGCTGTTTGAGATCCAACGTGAGCGAGCGTTTGCCCCGATTGAGCAGGGCGAAGTTGACGCTGTCAGCCCCTAGGCGTGGCTCGTAGGTACGCATTTCGTCACCTTGGCCTGGCCTTTCGATCTTGATGACATCGGCACCAGCCTCCGCCAGAAGCAGCGTACACATGGGGCCGGGTAGCAGGGTACTGAAATCAAGCACCCGAAGACCGGCCAGCGGACGTTGAGACATTGCAGTCATAGTGCCGTCCTCAACTTGGCCACCTGGGCACGTCGGGCCGGGGCATAGGCCTCCTGACCTAATGCACGGTACAGGTCTAGCGTGACATCGTGGTGATCTGCCAGGCCAGTTCGCTCCAGCAGTGAAATCGGACCTTCGGGGTAACCCAGTCCGAGGCACAAAGTCTTGTCCAGGTCGTCGGCTGTCGCCAGTTTTTCATCCAGACGACGCAAAGCCGCATTCAAATAAGGGCGGATCAATCGGTTCACGATGCGTCCCGGGAAATCCTGGCATACCGCCACCTTGAAACCTGCTGCCTCGAAGGCAGCCCGGGCGGCCGCCAGCGCCTCGGCCCGAGTCTGAGGTTGGCGTACCAGTTCAATCAAGGCGCTGGGGTCTGACTGCCCTAAGCGGAAACGGGCAAAACCCACCACGTTCGAACCCTCCTGGCCCCGCGATTCGCCGGTGTGCACGCCCAGGCATTCGTTGCCCAACTCCACGGCCACGAAGGTCCTCTTAGCGACCTCCTGAACACGTGCCAAGGCAACGCCCGCCTCAGCCCCGATTAATACAAGGCCTGCCCCCTCGGCGCTGGCTGCCTCCAGAAAAGCGTGTGACGTGGGAAACGAGCGGCTGTCGCCGGTATTCACCAGTTGGTAAGTCGTGTTCATGAATCAGGCTCCGTACATCTTGTTGTCGGCATACGTGTGGAAACCGCGGCCACTCTTCTTGCCAAGCCATCCTGCGGCGATCATTCGTCGAACCAACGGTGGACAGGCTGCCCTGGGTTCATGGGTGCTGGCATGCATCGCCTCGCACAGCAGCTTTTGGGTGTCCATGCCGACCAGGTCCAGCAACTCCATCGGTCCCATCGCATAGCCCATGCCGGTCTTGATCGCCAGGTCGATGTCGGCCGGTTCGGCCACCCCTTGTTCGACCAGTCGGATCGCATCGTTGTTGAAAGGGATCAAGAAATAGTTGAGGATGAACCCAGTGGTGTCCTGGGTCCGAACCGGCTTCTGCCCCAATGCTTCGCACAGTGCCCAGGCCTGGTCGAATGTTGCCTCGCTGGTGGACAGTCCCGGCGACATTTCGACCAGTTTCATCAACTGGGCAGGCAGACAGAAGTGCATGCCGACGAAACGGTCCGGTCGGCCTGAGCCGCCAGCAATCTCAGTAATGCTGATGGTCGAGGTATTGCTGGCAAAAATAGTGTGCTGCGGGCAGATGGCGTGGAGTTGGCTGAACAGCGCGTGCTTGGCTGGCAGGCTTTCGAACACGGCCTCTATCACCAGATCACAGTCCGCCAAGTCTTCCAGCCGGGTGGTGCCCAGCCATTGGTCCATGATCTGTGGCAGCTTCTCAGGCGACAGCTTGCCGCGCTCGACGCTCTTGCGCAGAAAACCTTCTGTCTGAGCGCGTGCCCGTGTCAACGACGCCTCCTGCAGATCGAAGACCCGGGTCTTGAACCCGGCCCGGGCGCAAACGATGGCGATGCCCGCTCCCATCGTGCCAGCACCCGCGATACCGATTGTTTTGATGTCTGTCATCACTAGGTCCTTATTGTTGTAAATCAGCGCTGCAGGAAACTGCGGCCGATCAGTTGGCGATGAACCTGGTTGGTTCCTTCCCAAATCTGGGTGATCTTGGCGTCGCGCATCAAGCGTTCGACGCGGTAGTCCTTGCAGTAGCCATAGCCACCCAGCAGCTGAACGGCATCGGTGGCGGCGCGCATGGCCAAATCTGTGGCTCGCAGCTTGAGTACGGAGGCCTGAATCCCGATGTCCGCAGCACCTGCATCGAACTGCGCGCCCAGCTGCCACAGCATGTTCTCCACCAATGCCAGTTCCGAGGCCAGATCGGCCACCATGAACTGGATGCCCTGGAAATCGAGAATTCGCCGGCCTGACTGCTTGCGCTCGTTGATATAAGCCACCGCGTCCTCAAAGGCGGCGCGGGCGATGCCCAGCGCATGGGCAGCGACGCTGGGGCGCGACTTGTTCAGCGAGGCAAACAAGATCTTCAGGCCCTCACCAGGCTGGCCCAACAGGTTGGCTCGCGGCACACGGCAGTTATCAAAGGCCAAGGTGGCGGTGCTCGAGGCCCGGGTTCCCATCTTGTCCTCCAGGCGAATGACCGACAGGCCCGGGGTACCTTTTTCCACCACCACAACCGAGATACTTTCCTTGGCGCCAGGGATGTCAGCCCATTTCCCGAAAAGCAGGTACAGATCGGCGACGTCACCATTCGTGATGAAAGTCTTGCCACCCTGAATGACGATTTCATCGCCTTCCTGACGGAACGAAGTGGTCATGCCTGTGGCATCTGAGCCGGCACCCGGCTCGGTGATGGCCAGGGCACCTAGAGCCCCCTCCGCCACGCGCGGCAGCCAGCGCTGTTTCTGCGCCTCATCGCCCCAATCGATCAAGGGCTTGAGCGCATGAAAGTTGGTTGCCCAGATGATGCCAGTGGCTGCACACGCCTTGCTGATCTCTCTCACACAGGCGAGGTAGGCGGTGTAGGACATGGCTGCTCCGCCGTAGGCCTCTGGCACGAACATGGCGTTGAGTCCCAGCCCGTTGATGGCCTGGACATGTTCCCATGGGAATTCCGACGTCTGGTCGTAGTGCTCCGCGCGGGGCGCTATCTGCTCACGCGCCAGCTGCTTGACACTGTCCAGTAGCATGCGCTCTTCGGCGTTCAAGGGGATGCGAGCATCGATCTGTTCCAGAATGTTCATGGATTGTCCTTCTCAATGCGCGATGCCTTGCGCGCCGTCGATATAGATGGTCTCGCCGCTCAGGAAGCGACCCGGCATGTCAAACAGCGCAGTGACCAGCGCACCAACGTCCTCGGCCGTCCCGGGAACGCCGGCGGGTATGCGTTTTTCCAGGTAGGCCCGGAGTGGGCCGGATTGAAGAGACTCGGCATTCAAGTCCGTCTGGATATAGCCAGGTGCCACATTCATGACCCGGATGCCCTGATTGGCCCACTCCACCGCCAGACACCGTGTAATGGCCCCTACGGCCGCCTTGCTGGCACAGTAGGCCAGGTTGCGCTTGACCCCCAGCTTGTCGAAGAACGAACCGATATTGACGATCAACCCTCCACCTGCAGCCACTAGGTGGGGGTAGGCTGCCTGGCAGGCGCTGATGACCGAGGTGGCGTTGGTATCCATCACCTCATGCCAGTGCTGCAATGTGAAGTCTGCCGATCGCGCATCCAGGTGGATGCCGGCGTTGTTGACCAAGCCCACGATCTTCCAGCCGTCTTCGATCAACTGCTGAAAAACAGCAGTCAGCGATGCGGGCTGGGTGACATCGGCCTTGAAGCACATCAGGCGCTCAGTGATGTCGGCGGATGCCTGGGGAAGTGACGGCGCAGAGCCGGATCGGGAAAGGCAGGCGACAGAGTGGCCTTGTGCGGCCAGGGCGCCGGATATGGCCGCGCCGATGCCACGGTTGGCGCCGGTGACGACGATGCAATCACGCTTCATGGGTTCCTCTTGGGTCAGGTGTCATTCGTCCCGGAAGTCGGGCTTACGCTTCTCGACAAAGGCCTGCATGCCTTCTTCGGCATCCCGGGTTCGGTAAGCCAGGGTGGACAGATCCGCTTCGATCTGCAGGCCTTGATGCAAGCCCGTGTCCATGCCGCGCTGTACGGCCTCACGGGCAAACTGCAGCGCACGCAGGCTGTAGCCAGAGAACTCTCGGCAAAAAGCCTTGGCTGCGTCCAGACCAGGCGCCTCAACGATCCGGTTGACCAGCCCGATGGTCAGGGCTTCCTGGGCCGCGACCGTCCGCCCAGTCATGACCATCTCCAATGCTCGGCCGCTACCAATCAGACGGGGCAGACGCTGGGTGCCGCCATAGCCCGGGATCAAGCCAAGCTTGACTTCTGGCAAGCCAAAACGGGCGTTTTCCAGGGCAAGGCGGAAGGTGCAGGTCAGTGCCAATTCGCAACCACCGCCGAACGCAAAGCCATTGACCAAGGCTACTGAGGGAATAGCCAGCTGGTCGAGCAGGGCAAACACGCGCTGGCCGAGTGCGGCACCTTCGCGCTGAGCCAGCAAGCTGCGTTGCTGCAGCTCCTTGATGTCCGCCCCTGCGCAAAATGCCTTGGTACCGGCACCTGTGAACAGGACTGCCCGTGCGGGTGATTTGGCCACTGACTGGATGGCGGCTTCGATGTCACCGATGAGCTGAAAGCTCAGCGCATTCAGCGCCTCGGGGCGGCTGAGGGTGATAACTGCGAATTCCTCGTCAAACTTCAATTCGATCATGCTGGACTGGCCTTGTAACGTACGGGTAAAGGTTGGATGCGGCCGCTTTGGACCCAGACCATGAGCTCCCGTTTGAGAATCTTGCCGCTGGCTGTCAGCGGGAATTCGCTGAGCACCAGGAAATACTCGGGCATATCGAATTTCGACAGACCTTGCTGCGCTAGGTGGGCCAGCATGTCTTCGCCGGATGGCGGTGTGCCGTTGCAGATGATGGCCAGACAGACTTTCTCACCCAGCCGCTCATCCGGCACACCGAAGGCAGCGGCTTTCTTCACCGAGCCATGCCGGTGCGCGTACTCCTCGATGTGCGCCGGGTGGATGTTGTGACCACCCCGGATCACCAGATCCTTCTTGCGACCGACAATTCTGAGGTTGCCTTCCTTGTCAAATTGACCAAGATCACCGCTCATGAACCAGCCGCTGCTATTGAAGGAGGACTCCGTGGCGGACTGGTTGTTGAAGTAGCCCAGCATCAGGAGCCCACCGCGCCCACCGATCTCCCCAACTTCGCCCGGTGCAGCCTCCTGATTCGGGTGGTCCGGCTGCCACAATCGGATTTCGTAGCCGCGGCAGGACTTGCCACAGGTACTGGTAATGACATCCATCGGGTTGTTTGGCTGGGTGTATTGATGTGAGCCGTTCTCGGTCATGCCATACACGTTCTGCGGCTTGGCGCTCAGGGCCAGAAGACGGCGTGCGGTCTCGGTCGGGATCGGGGCGCCTGCCATATAGAACACCTGTACCGCGCCCAGGCGCTGCAGGCCTCGACGTTCCACCTCCTGCAGAATATCCATCGCGTGCGTTGGCACACCCATCACATAGGTAGCTTGCGTGGCCTCGATCCAGTCCAGCGCACTGACACCCGCGCTGGGGTCGTGCATTGCCAGCTCGCAGCCAGCCACCAGCATCTGCTCCAAGGCCACGGTGCCGATATGGTGGCTCATAGGGCTGAGCGTGAGGATCACCGTGCCGGGGTGGTGCCCCCAGTCGGCCACCATTGCGCGGCCATTGGCCAACAGCGTGTTGTTGCTGTGCATGACCCCTTTGGGCATGCCCGTGGTGCCGCTGGTGAAAGCAAGGTAAACCACATGGTCAGGATTGGTATCTACCGGTGGCGGTGTTAGCTTGACTTCCTGACCTGCAACTGGCATTGCCGAGACGCCCTCGGGCAACTCGGTTGCTGCCGCATTCGGTGCCGGAAGCTGGTACAGGCGCTTGATGTGTGGCAGCGTCCGGGCTTCGGCAAAAATGTCCACCTTCATTGCATCGCTGCCCCAACCAGGCTGAGCAAACAAGGCCTTGCACTCGATACGAGCGAGCAACGTCTTGATTTCTGCGACGGTGTAGTTCTGATGCAGCGAGGGATTGCAGACGTAACCGTTACGAGAACACGCCAGAAAGATGACCACCGATTCCAATCGGTTTGGCAACCAGAGCGAGACGCGATCTCCGCGGCTGAGCCCGGCGTCATGCAAGCTGGCAGCCACGGCATCGGCCCAGGCTACCAGGGAACTCCAGGTGATACGGCGTGTGGCATCGCGCAGCGCGAACTCCGAGCCGCGCACTTTGGCCGTTTCTTTTGCCAGCAAGTACAGTGTGTCGTTCTTCCAGACACCCGAGAGGTAGTGCTCGCGTGCCTGAGCAGGATCGTGCAAGGTGAGTAATTGAGACATCGGCGTCAGCCTCCGGATGACATGAATTCAGCGACCGAAACGCCCGGCATCGGGGGGGCGACGCTGATCGAAGGCCGAGGCCAGTTCTGCATGCTCATCGGTCTCCAGATAGCCGCGAAGCAGCAGGTCATGGGCCATGCGCGACAGACCGCCGACCCCCCCGTGGCGGGCATTGAAAGCCGCCTTCAACGAGGCCAAAGCCAGAGCGCCTCGGTCAGCGATTTCCAGCGCCAGCTTGCGTGTCTGCGCTTCGAGCTCGTCATCCGGCACCACATGGTTGATCATTCCCCACTCCATCGCCTGGCGCGCAGGAATCTTGGGGTTGCGGTACCAGATCTCCTTGGCCCGCTTCTTGCCAACCAGGTCTTCGAGGTACCAGGTTCCATAGCCTGCATCAAAACTGCCCATCATGGGGCCGACCTGGCGAAATACCGCACTCTCCTTGGCGATGGTGATATCGCAGACAACCTGAAGCACATTTCCGCCGCCCACCGCAAAGCCGTTCACACTGGCAATGACCGGCTTTTGCAGGCGGTCAATGCTTTCGTACATCTCCAAGGTCGGCAACACGCCGGCATACAACTGGGTGTCTTCCATGCCCTCCTTGCGTCCACCGATACAGAAGAATTTGTCACCTGCGCCGGTGATCACAATGACTCGGGTGCGGGTTTCGCGGCGGATGTCATTGATGCAGTCACGTATTTCATGGCACATCCTGGGCGTGAACATGTTGCCGTCATGTGGGCGGTTCAGTGTGATCGTTCCGATCGGCCCGTCTTCGCGGTAGATGATTTCTTCATAGTCCATGGTGTGCTCCTTGACACTGTTCGGGGTTCGGTCACGCAGGCCGGGTTTCTACCGAGGCCTTTACATCAGATGCGCCAGCAGCGTCACGGGGCATCATTCCCCTGCTTTATTGCAATCCGCGTGCCAGATGACGCGCACGTGAAAAAGTGGGGGCAAACCCAAGAGCAACGACCATGCCATTCCTTTAGGCGGCAAAATGACTGCCAAATTGTTCGCATGGAAAACACTTTGCGTGCAATTGACTGCATTGCAGGCACTGATTGGCCTGTAAATGGTGTTCATGTGATCAACTGCCCGGTGGCGTAGGCAGGAATGAACTTTGCAAGGCTGCTTGTCTTACCCCAATTTTGTATTTTTCATAAACACCCCCCCCTGTCGGAGAGCAGAACACTATGAATACGACGGAGACACCCGGATTCGGCGTCCTGCTGATCGATGCCCATGGCACGATCGTCTGGTCGTCCGGTATCGCCAGCGATGCGCAAGTCCAGAACGCCTTGCTGGCGAATTTGAAGGACAAGCGTGCCCAAGGCGCCGGGATTGAAGCCATCCAAACGGATCCCCCAGTCGTAGCAACCTACCGTGTACTCGGCGATGCCTTGGTATTCCTGGTCTCGCCCGATAAACACCGTTCTGCGCTGTTCGAATTCGTCGCTAGCGTTGATTTCGCCGATGCCATCCTGAATCAGTTCCTGGACAGTCCCTATACCGGTATGGTGGTCGTGGACCGCGAGGCGCGCTTGCGTTACCTGGCCCCTGCCCATCAGGGATTTTTCAGGCTCGGTCCCGGACAGGGCATCGGCAAACATATATCCGAAGTGATTCCCGATTCGCAGTTGCACGAAACCCTGAAAACTGGTCATGCGGAATTCGGCAAGCTATGGTCAAGCAAGGGTGCTTCTCGCGTGGTTTCGCGCAATCCGATTCGCAAAGATGGCGAAATCGTCGGTGCCACCGGCCAGGTCATGTTCAAGGCTCCCGAGCACGTGCAACTTCTGTCTCAGGAAGTGACCCGCCTGCGCAAGGAGATCGACTTCTACCGCAAGGAATCGTCCGGTGCGCCTGAATCAGACCCGCAGTTCGAGCAGATGGTAGGAAACAGCGATGCACTGCGGCAACTGAAATCGGACTTGCTTAAGGTGGCTCCGCTGCAGGTACCGGTTCTGATCGTAGGCGAAAGCGGCACCGGCAAGGAGTTAGCCGCGCAAGCAATTCATGCACTGAGTCCGCGCCGCCAGAACCGTATGGTGATAGTTAATGCCGCAGCCATTCCCGGCAGTTTGGTTGAAGCCGAGTTGTTCGGCTATGAATCCGGCGCTTTTACCGGCGCCGAGAAGGGGGGGCGGCGCGGAAAATTCGAGCTGGCCAACAATAGCAGCCTGTTCTTCGATGAGATGGGCGACATGCCTCCGGAAATCCAGGTCAAGCTGCTGCGCGTGTTGCAGGATGGCATGTACGAACGCGTCGGTGGTCATCGCATGGTGCATTCCGACTTCCGCTTGATCTCGGCCAGCAACCGAAATTTTGAAGAGCTAGTTGCCAACGGCCAGTTCCGGCTCGACCTGTATTACCGTATCAGCGGCGTGACGGTGCGCATGCCCAGCCTGCGCGAGCGCCTGGAAGATATTCCTCTTATGGTGGAACGCTTCCTCGTCAATTTCGCCCGTCGGCATAGCGCCAGCGTCAAAGGCGTGGATAGCCGAGTTTATGACTTCCTGCGCGAGCATACCTGGCCGGGCAATGTGCGCCAACTCTTGCACGAGGTCGAAAAGGCAGCGATATTTTGTGACGGCCCGGACATCACGGTCGAAAACTTTCGCCTGCTCGGACAGTTGCCGGCAGTGCAGGCCGTGGTCCAGGCGGTGGCGCCCCCAACGTCTGCAGCTGGCGAGCCGCTTGCACCCGAAATGGAAGAAGTGGCGATCGGCCCTGGCGCAGGCTCTTCGGAGAGTACGTTGCCCATCCCGGACGCAAGTAATAGCGAGAATCGACGAATGCAGGATGCCATCGAGGCACTGGAAAAAACAATGATCGCCCAAGCAATGGTTCGCCATCGCGGCAACAAGAAAAAAGTCGCCGAAGACCTCGGTATCTCGCGTGCGTATTTGTACAAGAAGCTTTCGCTCGACTAGGACCTACGCTACTACCAGTGGCACGGCATTTGCTCCGTAGTACCTGCTTTTTCATTTTATGGAGACTGCAGGAATGGCAATGGAAGTCAACTCGGAGGTGGCCAACGGCCAGCCCGGTAACAATTTTGGCGAACTGCTCGGCTTTGAGCACGTCACGAGTGAACCGGACCATGCGGTCCTGCACGTACGGTTACGCCCGGCACTATGCAACCGCTTCGGCAGCGTCCATGGTGGTGTAATCATGGCCCTACTTGATGCGGCTGGTCTATGGGCTGGCAAGGCTGCTGGTTCAGCCTTACCTGAGGCTGTGACTGCCTCGCTGAATTGCAATTTCCTCAGGGCCGCTCGCTTATCCGATACGGAAGGCCTGCGCGCCGAAGCCCGCGTGATCAAGCGCGGACGCAGCATGTATTTCTCTCATATCGAAGTCATCGCCGAGCCCTCCGGTACCGTGCTGGCTAGCGCGCAGGGCGTATATGGCAGCACTGCCGTGACATCGCCTCGTCCTTGAACGAGCCACCCCGCCGTGTGACCTCTTGTCTGTCGCGCGGGCAATTCCTCGCCCATTTGTTTGCACGGTAAACATTGGCCGCGACACCACTGTCTGGGTCAGTGTCTGAAATAGCAGAAAAACCTCCCTCGGGAAGCGCTAGTGACATGGCACACCCCTTGCTAATCAAAGCGGCCAACACCCGGGCATCTATGCCCCGCGCCATAACCAGAAAGAGGAGTAAGCATGAGCGAAGCATTAGTCACCACCTTGCGTCACGGGCCGGTTCTGGAGATCCGGCTAAACAGTCCGAAGTCGCGCAATTCCCTGATCGAACCCCTGCGTGAGGCGCTGGGCGATGCGGTGAAGGCGGCCGCGCTGGATCGTAGCGCCCGCGTCATCTACCTGACCGCCGAGGGCCAATCCTTTTGCGCCGGCGGCGATCTGTTCGCGCTGCAGAAGGCCTGCGATCCGTGGATGGTCCATCGCCGTCTGCGAAAGCTCGACCATTGGCTAACGCCGCTTATCACGCTAGATCGCCCAGTGGTTGTTGCCGTCAATGGGCATGCCGTGGGCGGCGGCATGGGACTGGCCTTGTGCGGCGATGTACTGTTTGCCGACGAAAGCGCCAAGTTCATGGCCGGGTTTTTCCGTCTAGGGGCCATTCCCGATATCGCCACCATGTACCACTTGCCGCGCCTGCTCGGCATGGCACAGGCCAAACGCATCCTGTTTAACAACCTGACACTGACCGCCACGGAAGCTGCCGCGCTGGGCCTGGTGCAGCAAGTTGTGCCTGACGCGAAGTTGTACCAGGTAGGTCTGGACCACGCGCAGCGCCTGGCCGCTGGACCGGCCGAGGTGATGGGCCTGGCGAAGATCACGATGGCACGCAGCTTCGAAACTTCGCTGGCCGACATGCTTGCGTTCGAAGGCATGGGGCAAGCCCTGGCGATGTCCAATCCCGAGTTCCGGGAAGGACTGGCAGCCGCCATTGAAAAGCGTCCGGCCGACTACATGGCCGCCTGCGAGCGAGAGATCGCTGCACAAAGGGAGGCGCAATGAGCGACCTATTGCCCGCGCCGATAGTAAACCCGGACTCAGCCGCCTACTGGGAAGCTGCACGTGAAGAGCGGCTGGTGATACGCAAATGCAATTCTTGCAGCACCCTGCATTTCATGCCTCGCTATATGTGCCCGGCCTGCTGGTCAACGGAACTTGAATGGGTACCCGCCTCAGGTCGCGGGACCGTCCACAGCCACTCGGTTGTGCGACGTGCTTCAGCACCCGAATTCGCCGATCGAGTGCCCTACGTCATCGCCTTGATCGACCTCGAAGAGGGTCCAAGGATGATGGCCAACATCCTCGGCACGGATGCCTTGCAGGTACGCATCGGCGATGCCGTCGATGTCTGCTTTGAAGCACGCGAAGGCGGTCAGAAAGTGCCGCAGTTCCGTCGTGCCGAACAGAGCGAGGAGAACTAACATGAGCTCAACGAATAACGTCGCCGGCAGCCTGAAAAACAAAGTTGCCATCGTGGGCGTCGGTGAATCGGACATTGGCCGTGTGCCGGGCATGAGCGGGCTGGGGCTGAATGCGCAGGCTGCCCGTCGAGCGCTCGATGATGCCGGCCTCGCAGTGTCGGATATCGACGGCGTGCTGACTGCTTATTCCTTCACCGAGCCTTATTTCATGCTCGGGAGCGTGGTTTGTGAATATCTCGGACTGAAGCCGCGATACAACGCGTCCATGGTAGTGGGTGGCTGCAGTCCGGCCGTGATGCTCAAGCATGCCGCCGAAGCGATCGCCGCCGGCCAGTGCCATACGGTGCTGATCTGTGCTGGTGAAAACCGCGCCACCGGGCAATCTCGAGACGAGGCCGTCAATACACTGCTCGCCGTCGGACATCCGTACTTCGAACGCCCTTATGGCGGGTCGATACCAGGCTTTTACGCCATGATCGCCCGCCGTCACATGGAAGAGTTCGGCACCACCGAAGAGCATCTGGCTCAAATCGCGGTCACCACGCGCGAACATGCATTGCTGCATCCGAATGCGCACATGAAAAAGCCGATCACGGTCGAGGATGTCATGAACTCCAAGCCGATCGCCGATCCTTTGAAGATGCTGGATTGCTGCCTGCTGTCGGATGCCGGTGGTGCCTTCATCGTTACCTCGGCAGAGCGCGCCGCAGACTTGAAATGCAAGCCGGTCTGGCTGGCCGGAATCGGCGAAATGCATACCCATGAACACTTGATGTGCGCCCCCAGCCTAACCGAATTTGGTACCCGCGAATCGGGTGAGGCTGCTTACCGGATGGCCGGTATTTCTCCGCGCGATATCGACTTGGCTCAGCTCTATGACTGCTTTTCCATCGTCCCGTTGATTGAACTAGAGGAACTGGGCTTCGTGGCCAAGGGAGAAGGTGGTGCGTACTGGGCTGAAGGGCATGCGCGTATTGGCGGCAGGATGCCGATCAATACCCACGGCGGAATGTTGTCGCATGCCCATGCCGGCGCTGCCGGTGGCCTGCTCGGCATCGTCGAAAGCGTACGCCAGTTGCGCGGCGGTCTGGGGCCCCGCCAGGTGGAGGGTGCCGAGGTGGCACTGGTGCACAACGAAGGCGGCATTCTTTCCTCGCACTGCACCCTGATCCTGACAAAAGACAAGCAATAACGAACCGGAGACATTGACTCATGAACAAAGAAAACGTACGCGGCAAGTATTTCGAAGACTTCGAGGTCGGCGCCGAATTCATCACGCCGGCCCGCACGATTACGCAGACCGACATCATCAACTTCGCCTGCCTTTCCGGCGATTTCAACGAAGTGCATACCAATTTCGAATACTGCAAGACCACCAACTTCGGTGAACCGATAGCACATGGCCCGCTTGTCTATGCGGTGGCGGCTGGCCTGCAATATGCCAGCGGCCTGAATGACGGCACCTTACTGGCCCTTTTGCAAAACGACAACTGGCGAATGATTAATCCGGTTAAGCACGGCGACACCATCCGCATGATCTCCAAGGTGATGGCCAAGAAGGAAACCAGTAAGCCCGACCGGGGCGTAGTGACCCTGCAACGGCAAATCGTTAAACAAGACGGTTCTCTGGCGCAGGAAATGACAACCACCTTCCTTTACCGCCGTCGACCGGCATAACAGACGAGGAGCCGAGACAATGAAAAAGCATGTATTCATCAAAAGCATGTGCGCCGCTGCCGGCCTATTGCTTGCAGCGATGACAGCCACCCACGCCCAGTCCGCATACCCCAATAAGCCGATCCGGTTGGTGGTGCCGTTTGCTGCAGGCGGGCCTACCGATGTGCTGTCGCGCGCATTCGCGAAGGGATTGAGCGAAGAGCTAAAGCAAAACGTTGTAGTGGAAAACAAGGGCGGTGCTGGAGGCAATATCGGCGTCGACATGGTGGCCAAGGCGCCGGCCGATGGTTACACGATCGGTATTGCCACGAATGGTCCGCTTGCCGTCAACGTTTCGCTGTTCGGCAAAATGCCCTATGACCCTGTTAAAGACCTGACACCGATCACGCGACTTGCTTTTGTCCCGAATGTGCTGGTAGTACATCCGAGCCTTGGGGTCAAGGATTTCGATGAGCTAATGCGCCTGCTGCGCGCTAATCCGGGGAAATATGTGTTTGCTTCCGGCGGCAACGGGACCACCCAGCACCTGGGCATAGAGATGCTCAAGACCATGGGCCGGGTCCAGGTTGGCCATGCTCCGTACAGAGGCGAAGGCCCGGCCATGTCAGACTTGGTGGGGGGACAGGTCCCTGGGCTTTTCTCCAGCGTAGCCGCAGGCATTCCGTATGTGAAAAGTGGCCGGGTGATCGCATTGGCCGTAAGCTCTTCGCAGCGAGTGAGTTCACTACCGGATGTGCCCACTGTAGCTGAGCGTGGTTTTCCGGGCTTCGATGCCACTGCCTGGTATGGCGTGGTTGCTCCGGCTGACCTGCCGCCAGATATCCTGCAAAAATTGAATGTCGCTTCGGTAAAGGTAATCAACTCGCCTGCCATGCAGGAACGCCTGCTGGGTAGCGGAAGTACACCGGCTCCGACCACATCAACAGAGTTTGGAGCATTCATCAAATCCGAGATCTTGCGCTGGAAGCCGATCATTGAGGCGGCCGGGGCCAAGGTGGACTGACACTGGTGGAAAAACGAGCCAATTGCCAAGACGGTCACATTAAATCTCGATATCCTTTGACCTCAGTTCTTGGTAATTCGTACGGTAAGCCGGTAAGGTAGCCACGGCTACTTTACCGGTTTTCCGCAGGTGAACGCCACCAGCTTCAATAGACCCCTATTAAGGGCGAAATTGAACTGGATTGATAGCCGTAGCGAGGATGGCGTGACCTGTAGGCGCTCTTTGCTTCAGACACCGAGATTCACGGAAGTCGAAGCTGGCGAAATGAGGGGTTTTATCGAAGAGCTGGCTTAGTTCCCTTTTGTTTTTGGAGGGAAACTGCACCAAAGAAGAAATCTTCGCCTAAGGAAGGTCTGAACAAGTCACAAACTCGCCACGCGCAGCCCGATGCGCCCGGCAACCACGAGGCGCAAGACCAGACTGCACCTGCCCGAAGGCCGTTTGCGGCGCAATCCGCGCCCCTTT
>Ga0114986_1000094_pt1 | contig 23874 bp, 16 predicted proteins | sample Shrwel1BS1Day17_FD_96988 | JGI IMG/M metagenome (GOLD analysis project Ga0114986, IMG submission 96988) | Subsurface microbial communities from deep shales in Ohio, USA - Utica-3 well 1 S-1-Day17 | ecosystem: Environmental > Aquatic > Deep subsurface > Shale gas/oil reservoir > Produced... | reverse complement strand
GGCCGAGGGCGCGACCTATCGTCCGGCGGCCAGCCTATTCCGCGATTTCGCGGTCCGCTGCCGCCAGCAGGGCATCGCCTCCGCGCATGTCGACATCGCCCGCTTCCGGCGCCTTTTCGCCTTTGCAATCAGCGGCATGGACCAGATCGACGAGGCTGTCCGCACCGCCATCGCGCAGGCCGCTGAGGGCGTGGATGACGACATGCTCGCCCCCTACCTCGCCATCCTCATCGCTGCCCATTGCGGCCATGCCATGCCGGACGAGGAAGAACTTGGCCGCCTCTATGGCAGTGCCTCGCCCAGCCGGGTGCGGCGATTGCTCGACCATCTCGAACGGCAGGGCCGGATCGTGGTGCGCGAGGATTTTGGCGGGGAGCGATCGATCACTGTTCCCGCCCTGCCCGCTGCAGCGTGATGTTTCACGTGAAACCCCTCGCCAGAGGGGGTCTAACGGGGGTCTAGGTGGGGTCTAGAGGGGGTCTTGAGAGGGACTGGACAGGGCCAAAGCCCGCCTCAGAACAGCCGCGCGCCGAGCGGCACCGCCTCGTCCGGCGCGAACAGCACCACGCGGCCTTGGGCATTGGGAAACCCCAGCGTCAGCACCTCGGACATGAACTTGCCGATCTGGCGGGGCGGAAAATTGACCACCGCCGCGACCATCCGCCCTTCGAGCGCCTCGGGCACGTAAAGCTCCGCAATCTGTGCCGAGGACCGCTTCACCCCCACACCTTCGCCAAAGTCGATGGTGAGCTTCAGCGAGGGCTTGCGCGCCTCCGGAAAGGGCTCGGCGCGGATCACCCGGCCGGCGCGGATATCGACCTTGAGGAAATCGTCAAAGCCGATGGTGTCGGCAGGCGGCGCAGCATGGTCGTGGACAAGGTGCATGGCGGCCCCCCGAGGGCGATGGGTTGCATTTGACAATCCAAACCGCCCCTCGCAGTCTGAACGGCAGAGAGGCAATCCAAGGGGATCATTTCAATGCAAGCGCAAATTCTCGCGCCCGCCGCCGTGCTGGTGCTGTGGTCGCTGATCATGGTGTTCTGGCTGGCGAGCGTGCGTCTGCCCGCGATGAAGAAGGCCGGGATCGACCTCGGCAACAACCCCGGCGCGCGCGGGCAGGACCTTGAAAGCAAGCTCGATCCGCGCGCCAACTGGCCCGCACACAACTATGCCCACCTGATGGAACAGCCCACCGTGTTCTATGCGGCGGCCGTGATCCTCGCGATCATGGGCGCGGGCGCGGTGGATGTGGCGCTGGCCTGGGCCTACGTCGCCCTGCGCATCCTCCATTCGATCTGGCAGGCGACGGTGAACAAGGTGCCGGTGCGCTTCCTGCTGTTCATCCTGTCGACCTTCGCCCTGCTGGGTCTGGCGATCCGCGCGGTGATGGCCACCGCCTTTGCCGACCCTTCCGCCCTGCCTGCCTGAGGAGACCACCATGATCGGAATGGACATTCTGCAACCCGTCGTTGTGCTGCTGGCGTGGACGATGGTGATGTGGGTGTGGATGTATGCCACCCGTATCCCGGCGATGGTCAAGGCGGGGATCGATGCCAAGGGCATGGTCGGCTCGACCGGCGCGTCCCTGCGCGCGCAGCTGCCCGATACTGTCAGCTGGAAAGCCGACAATTACAATCACTTGCACGAAGCTCCTACACTCTTTTATGCAGTGGCGATCGTGCTGGCGATCATCGGTCAGGGTGACGGGTTCAACACCACGCTGGCCTGGGCCTATGTGGCCTTCCGGGTGCTGCACTCGATCGTGCAGGCGACATGGAACAAGGTGGCAGTGCGCTTCGCCCTGTTCGCCCTCTCAAGCCTCGCGCTGATGGCGCTGATCCTGCACGCGGGGATCGCGGTGTTCCACTCCCACGGATGATGGCCGAATTCCCTCCCCGTCCCGCAGGATGGGGAGGGATTTGCTCCGGATTACTCGGCCGCCACCGCCTGCTGGCCCGCATGGGCGCGGGCGGCGAGGTAACGTTCGGCATCGAGCGCGGCCATGCAGCCCATGCCCGCCGCCGTCACCGCCTGGCGATAGACATGGTCGGTCACGTCACCGGCAGCGAAAACGCCGGGGATCGCGGTCTTGGGCGTGCCGGGTTCGGTCAGCAGATAGCCGCTCTCGTCCATCGGCAGCTTGCCCTTGAACAGCTCGGTCGCCGGCGCGTGGCCGATGGCGACGAAGGCCCCGTCCACCTCCAGCGTGCTCGCCTCGCCCGTGACCGTGTCGGTGAGGGCAAGGTGGTGGAGCATGCCGTTCTCGCCCGCCTCGAAGCTGTCGACCGCCTTGTTCCAGATCACCGTGATCTTGGGATTGGCGAACAGCCGTTCCTGCAAGATCTTCTCGGCGCGAAGGCTGTCACGGCGGTGGATCAGGGTGACGTTGTCGGAATGGTTGGTGAGATAGAGCGCCTCTTCCACGGCGGTGTTGCCGCCGCCGATCACAGCGACCTTCTTGCCGCGGTAGAAGAACCCGTCACAGGTCGCGCAGGCGGACACGCCCTTGCCGCCCAGCGCCATCTCGCCCGGCACGCCCAGCCACTTGGCCTGCGCGCCGGTGCAGATCACCACGCAATCGGCGATATACTCGTCCCCGCTGTCGCCGATTGCGCGGAACGGGGAGCCGCTTTCCAGATCGACCGAGACGATCGTGTCCCAGATCATGCGCGTGCCGACATGTTCGGCCTGCGCCTTCATTTCCTCCATCAGCCACGGGCCCTGCACCACGTCGCGGAAGCCGGGATAATTCTCGACATCGGTGGTGATGGTCAGCTGGCCGCCGGGCTGGAGGCCTTGCACGACAATCGGCTCCAGCATTGCGCGCGCGGCGTAGATCGCGGCAGAATAGCCGGCGGGGCCGGAGCCGATGATGAGCATCTTGGTGGTGTGGGTCGCCATGGTGCGGGTGCCTTGCGGTGGGAATCTCAGGGGAGCGATATGGGGTTTGCCGAAGCGATTGTCACGCCACCAGCTTGGCCCTGAGGCGCTGTTTTCTATCCTCGTCCACACCTAAGATTGTCGTCAGATAGGCATCAAGCGAACCGTGATCCTGTGTCACCTTCGCGATGTAAGTATCGAGATATTCAGGCAGAACACCCATCAGGTTGTGCAGCGCCTCAGGCTCGATCGCGCCGTAATGCGCCTCCATCCGGGGCAGCGACTGGCGTTCGAGGATGGCGCGGGTCGGGGCTTCGTTGGTCAGCAGGAATTCGGTCACGATATCATCGTGGTGCACGCCGAGCACGTGGAGCAGCAGGCTGGCGGCAATCCCCGTGCGGTCCTTGCCGGCAAAGCAGTGGACCAGGCTTCCGCCCTCGTTCGCGTCGAGGGCGTTGAAATATTCGCGGAACACCCAGATCATCGCGGGGTTGACCGGCATCCGGGTGTAGACCGCCAGCATCCGCTCGCGTGCCTTTTCAGGGGTCATCACCACCTGCCCGCCGCCGCCTTCGTGGGGCGGGGAGTTCGATGTTTCACCATCATAGGCAATTACTTGTGCGGCGAAGTTAGCATGGCGCCTGCACGGAAATCCGGTCCGCTCGCTGGTGCCGCGCAGGTCGATCACGGTGCGAATGTCGAGCGCATCGACCAGCGCGAGATCCGCGTCCGAGGCCTCCATGTGCTGGCCCGAGCGCAGCAGCAGCCCGGTCTTCACGCGCCCACCGCCCTGCACCGCATAGCCGCCGTAATCGCGCAGGTTGTGGATGCCTTCGGTGACATAGAAGGGGCCGATGCGGGCGCTGCTGGCTGCGCCGCCGATAGAATCGCTGGTCATGGCGAACAGCCCTTACACCCCCGCAAGTCAGGGGCAAGCGGGGGTCTGGCCGGCGCCTAGGGGTTGTTGCGAGGGGGCCAGTCAGGCCGCCTAAAACGACAGGTTGGTTAACAGGCCACTATCCCGCTTAACTTGCCCCACAGGACCCCCCATGGCCCGCATCCTGATTGCCGATGACGATGAACTGGTCGCCGAACTGGCGAGCGAGCTGCTGATCGATGCGGGCTTTGCCTGCGGCTGGGTCACCAGTGCCGAGGCGGCATGGACCTGCATCAATCGCAAGCGCCCCGATCTGCTGCTGCTCGACCAGTCGATGCCCGGCCAGTCCGGCCTCACCCTGCTGCGCCGCCTGCGCCAGTCGGCCATGTTCTACGATCTGCCGGTGATCATGTTCACCGCTATGAACGGCGAGCAGGACCACTTGCAGGCGATCTATGCCGGGGCGCAGGATTTCGTCTCCAAGCCCTTCGATGCGGCGGGTCTGGTGGCGCGGGTGCGGCGAATCTTCAAGCTGCGCGGCGACCGGCCCCGCCATGTCGACCTGAGAAGCGCCCTCGCCCCCGAAACCCTGCGCGCGCCGCTGGCCGAGGCGAGCGTCAGGCGGGTGCTCTGACCGCCTGCCCCGCCAGCAATCCGCGTCCAATCACCTGCGCCTGAATCTCCGCCGCGCCCTCGAAGATGTTGAGAATCCTTGCATCGCACAGCACCCGGCTGATCGGATATTCGAGCGCATAGCCGTTCCCGCCGTGGATCTGCACCGCGTTGTCCGCCGCGCTCCATGCCGCACGGGCCGCCAGCAGCTTGGCCATCCCCGCCTCGATATCGCAGCGCGCGCCGGAATCCTTGGCGCGGGCGGCGGCATAGGTCAGCTCGCGCGCCATGACCGTCTCGACCGCCATCAGCGCCAGCTTGTCGGCGACGCGCGGGAAAGCAGTCAGCGGCTCGCCGAACTGCTTGCGGCCCAGCGCATAATCCAGCGCGAGATCGAAGGCATTCCACGCCACGCCGACGGCGCGCGCGGCGGTCTGGATGCGGGCGCCTTCGAAGGTGCGCATCAGCTGCTTGAAGCCCTGCCCCTCGCGCCCGCCCAGCAGACCCTCGGCGGCCACGGCAAAGCCATCGAGGCCAAGCGCATATTCCTTCATGCCCCGATAGCCGAGCACTTCGATCTCGCTGCCGTCGATACCGGCATCGGGGAACGGCGCGCTTTGCGTGCCTCGGGCCTTTGCTGCCAGCAGCATCGAAAGGCCGGCATAGCCCGGCGTGTCGGGATCGGTGCGCACCAGCATCGTCATCAGGTCGGCGCGCGCGGCGTGAGTGATCCAGGTCTTCGCCCCCGTCACCCGCCAGCTGCCGTCCGCCTGCCGTTCGCCCCGGGTGCCAACCGCGGCGAGGTCGCTGCCGGTGTCGGGCTCGGTAAAGACGGCGGTGGGCAGGCAGGAGCCATCGGCAATGCGGGGGAGCCACGCCGCCTTCTGCTCGGGCGTGCCGTTCTCCGAAATCAGCTCGCCCGCAATCTCTGACCGCGTGCCAAGGCTGCCCGCACAGATCCACCCGCGCGAGAGTTCCTCCGAGACCACCGCCATCGCCAGCTTGCCGAGGCCGAGGCCGCCGTGTTCCTCGGGGATGCACACGCCGAACACGCCCAGCGCCGCCATCTCGGCGATCACATCATCGGGGATCAGCGCATCGGCGAGGTGCCAGCCATGGGCGCGTGGCGTAATCGCGGCGGCGGTGAAGGCGCGCATCTGGTCTCGGATCAGATCGAGCGCATCATCATCCAGCGCCTCGCACGGGCGCACCCCTTCAGCCAGCAGCGCCGCCAGCCGCGCGCGGGTCTGCGCCGTGCTGCCATCCTCCAGAAAACGCGCCACGGCCGGCTGCGCGGCAAAGGCCTGCGCTGCCGCCGCCGTGCCGAGGCCTGCGGGGCGCACCACCTCGTGCGCGCTCATCTGCACGCCATAGGCGATCTGGGCGAGAGCCTCGCCAAAGCCGATGCGCAGGGCGAGTTCGTCCGCCTCCCCCAGCCGCCCCGCCCCTTGCGCGCGGGCCGCCCAGTCGAGCGTCGCCTCCAGCGCGGCGATACTGGCCGCCACCCAGGCAAAGCCGTGGACGCGGTGCTGCTCGCGGGTCAGCAAGGCCGGATCGGCCACGCCTTGCGGGGCCACCACCGCCGCTGTCTCCATCCGCACCGCTTCGCAATACTGGCGCGCCGCCCCGAGAGCCGCGCGTGCCGCCGTGATCCATTCGCTCATGGCGCAAGCTGCTAGCAGAGCTGCAGCCCCGGCGCGAACCCGCAAAAACGCCGCGCCGCGCAGGCCTGTTGCCATTCCATCACAGTGGCAGGCGCAAACCGGCGGGGCCTGCGAAACTACGTCGAATGGCCACTAACCACGAATGGGCCAGATCGTAATACCGGACCTTGGGTGCAGCCAGATAACTGGCGCATCTTTCGTCTGGGGGCAGACGATCAGGGGCAGCAAACCTCGGGCATCCGCCCTCGCGCAGGAAGGACCGCACAGGATGCGCCGAGAGGGGACACCCCCCACGCTACGGCACATCCCGGCGAAGACGGCAAGGCCCGGCACCGCACACTGCGGTTCCAGACCCTGTCCCGACCTTTTTCACGCGAGGACCTACCCATGCGCATCACGAAGCTCTCTCTCCATTCGTCGTCGCTTCCCGCTCTTGCCGCCGCGCTGCTGATCGCCGGCCTTGCTCCCGCGAAGGCCAGCGCCGCCGCCGCGGTCGATGGCGAGGAGACGATCACCGCAGAAGACCTCGCCGCCGCAGAAGCCGCGCCCGGCGAACCCGGCGAGGCGATCGTCGTCACCGGCTCGCGCATCGCCCTCGACGCTGTCACCGAAAGCACCAGCCCGATCACCGTGGTGGGCGCGGAAGACATCGCGCTCAGCGGCCAGGCCGACCTTGCCACGCAGCTGCGCAACATCCCGGCGCTGCAAGGCTCGCTGCCGGGCATCGATTCGGTAAACCAGGCCGCCGCTGGCGACAGTTCGGACCTCGGCATCAGCCTGCTCAACCTGCGCCAGCTGGGAACGGTGCGTACCCTCGTGCTCGAAAACGGGCACCGCCATGTGCCGGGCACCGGCGGCTCGGCCGCGGTCGATGTCGGCGCGATCCCGCAAGGACGCATCAAGAGCGTCGAAGTGCTGACCGGCGGGGCCTCGTCGATCTACGGCGCCGACGCGGTTTCGGGCGTGGTCAATTTCACGCTGCGTTCGGGCCGCGATTTCGATGGGCTGGAGTTCAACGTACAGGGCGGCATTTCCAGCCGCGGCGATGCGGAGAATTACTCGGTCAGCCTCGCGGGCGGCGGTGAATTTGCCGACGGGCGCGGCAGCGCGGTGTTCTCGGTCGATTATTCGAAGCAGGAATCGCTCAAGGCCAGCGATCGCAGCTTTGCGGGCACCGGCCTGTTCGGTCTCGGCTTTGCCAATGATGCGATCTTCAGCCTGCTCGGCCTGACCGACCGCGATTTCGGCCTGCCTGCGGGCGAGCGTCCGGCGCAGGCCTTCTACCCCAACGTCACCCTGCCCGTGTCGAGCCGCTTCGGGATCATCGCCATCGACAATGGCTTCGCGAGCGCCTTCGACGCGGTCAACGCGATCAACCCCGATGGCTCGGTACCGCGCCTGCCCGGCACCAACATCCCGATTGCCCAGGTGTTTGACGGCAGCACCCTGCGCGCCTTCAACCCGGGCACCTTCGTCGATGCCTTCAGCGCATCGGGCGGTGACGGGATCGGCGCCAACGTCAACGAACTGATCGTCCCCGAGATCGAGCAGCTGGTGTTCAGCGCCGGCGCCGATTTCGAGATCACGCCCGGGATCGAAGCCTATTTCGAAGGCAAATACGCCTTTACCGACGGCATCGACGCCACCGGCACGCCCTTCAACGACGACATTCCGATCCGGCTCGACAACCCCTTCATCCCCTCCGCCCTTGCCGCGCAGGTTACCCAGCTCCAGGGCCTCGGCCAGAGCCCGCGGATCGTGGTTTCGCGCGACATCCAGGACATCGACGTCCTGCCGACCGAAAACACCGAACGCACCACGATCCGTTTCGTCACGGGTCTGCGCGGCGAGTTCGAGAAGCTCGGGTGGAAGTGGGACATCTCCTACAACTATGGCCGCACCGAGGTGGAATCGGTGTTCAAGAACACTCGCCTCGACGACCGCTATTTCTACGCGATCGATGCCATCGCGCTGAACACCGGCAACCTCGCCGCCTTCCGCGCCAACAACCGCACGGTGAGCGCGATCCGCGGCGGGCAGTCGATCCAGATCAACCCCAACAACGCGCAGGCCGGCGACATCATCTGTCGTTCCGAACTTGACGGCACGGCGCCGGGCGTCTCGCCCTTCCCGCGCCCGCCGCGCAACCCCGACGGCACGGGCCGGGCGATCAGCTTCACGCCGCGCACCGGCGTGTGCGCGCCGATCAACATCTTCGGGCCGGATTCGATCAATGGTGCCGGCGCGGACTTCGCCTTTGTCGACATCGTCAATTCGACGGTCCTCACCCAACAGCAGCTGCTCGGCACGCTGGCGGGCGACACCGCCGAATTCTTCGAGCTGCCGGGCGGTCCGATCGGCTTTGCGGCAGGCTTCGAATGGCGCAAGGACACCTCGCTGTTCACCCCCTCCCCGCTCCAGAACTCGCCGGGGATCACCAGCGGCGTCGTCTCCAGCGGCTCGCCGGTGCGCCCCTCGCCCGATCCGACCTTCCAGGACCCCTCGATCACGGTCACCGAAGGCTTTGGCGAACTGCGCGCTCCGCTGCTGGGCGACATGAAGTTCGTCGAGCTGCTGGAAGTGAACGGCGCGATCCGCTTCTCGGATTACAACACCATCGGCAAGACCACCGCATGGACGGTGGGTGGCCGCTACAAGCCGATCCCCTCGCTCTCGCTGCGCGGGACCTATTCGGTGGCGGTGCGTGCGCCGAATCTGGCCGAACTGTTCGGCCCGGTGCGCGCGGCGACCATCGGCCTGCTGGCTGACCCTTGCGCGGCGGCCAACGTCAATTCGGGCAGCTCGTTCCGCCCAGCCAACTGCCTCGAATTCGTGCCGGCCGGGTTCAACCCCGCCAACTTCGCCTCGGCCTTCCGTCCGGGCACCACGGGGGGCAACCCCAACCTGCAAGAGGAAGAGGCGACGACCTTCACCGCCGGCTTCGTCTGGCAGCCGACCGGGTTCCTCGATGGACTGAGCGTTATCGCGGATTACTATGACATCGAGATCACCGGCGCGGTGGGCTCGCTCACCGGTTTGCAGATCGCCGCGGCCTGCGTCGACCTGCCGACCACCGACAACCAGTTCTGCGATGCGATCACCCGCAACCCGAACACCGGGGTGATCGACAACTTCACCGCCGGCAACGTCAACCTCGGCTCGCTGGCGGTGCGGGGCATCGATTTTGCCGCGACCTACACGGTCGATGCGCCCTTCGGTGAAGATTACGGCTCGTTCGACCTGTCGGTGACCGGCACCCACTTCCTCGAGGACACCTCGATCTTCGCCGCAGTTCCGGGGACCACCGCCACCGGCTTGCAGGCCGAGCTCGACCTCACCTCGCAGGCGATCGACAACGACAACCTCGGCGAATTCGGCAACCCGGAATGGATCGCCAACTTCGGCGTCACCTGGAAGCTGGAAGACTTCCGCGTCGGCTGGACCGGCCGCTTCGAAAGCAGCCAGCTTTCGCCGGGAATCACCAACATCCAGGTCGTCGACGTGGCGATCGATGGCAACCAGGTGGTGGTGCGGCCCGACAACACCCTCGTGCCGCTCGCGCAGCGCGACACCGGGGCCTCGATGGTGCACGATCTCTTCGCCAGCTACAACTTCGCCGAGAAGTTCAGCCTGTATGGCGGGGTCAACAACCTGACCGATCGCGAGCCCTACCTCGGTTCGCTGGTCCGCCCGATCGGGGTGCGCGGCCGGTTCTTCTACGTGGGCCTGCGCGGCTCGTTCTGAGACAAGCCCCCAAGGGGACGCCGGGGGGCGAGACGGCTTTCGGGCCACCCCGCCCCTTGGCGTTTCACTCGCTGGTGCCGAGCAGCCCGCGCGCGACCACCCAGTTGTGGATCTCGCTCGGGCCGTCATAGATGCGCATGGTGCGCAGCTTGTTGCTCATAAGGTAGAGCGGCAGCTCGCGGGTCATGCCCATGCCGCCGTAAAGCTGCATCGCGTGATCGACGATCTTGTAGGCTTCCTCGGTGCAAAAGCTCTTGATCATCGAGATTTCGCTGCGGGTATCGCGGCCCTCGTCGATCTTCCACGCGCAGTCATAGGTCATCAGCCGCATCGCGTGGATCTTGGTCGCCGCCTCGCTGATCCAGTTCTGCACCGTCTGGCGCGCAGAGAGCGGCTTGCCGAAGGTGGTGCGCTGCGGCGCGTATTCGATCATCATCTCCATCGCGCGCTGGGCCATGCCGATCGACCATGAGGCCATCTCGATCCGACGCGTGCCAAGCCGCACCTGCATCGGCGCAAAGCCCTGCCCGCGCTTGCCGAGCAGCTTCCAGCCGGGCACCCGGCAATCCTCGAGCGCGATCTCGTAGGTAGCCGTGCCGTCGATCATCGGGATCTTGCGGGTGACGTTGAAGCCGGGCGTGCCCTTGTCGACGAGGAAGGCCGACATGCCGTTGCGGCCATTGGGGTTCTTGTCGGTGACCGCCATGAGGATGGTGAAGTCGGCCTCGGCGCCCTTGGTGATCCAGATCTTGCGGCCGTTGATGATCCAGTCATCGCCGTCCTCGACGGCGGTGGTGCGCATCCCCGCCGGGTCCGCGCCCGCGCCGGGTTCGGAAATGCCGATCGCGCTGATCGTCTCGCCGCGCACATAGGGGGCAAGATAGGCCTCGCGCTGGCGTTCGTCGGCGGCGGCCATCAGCATCTTGAGATTGGGGCTGTCGGGCGGGAGGTAATAGGGCACGACCGTGCGGCCCAGTTCCTCGGACACGCCGACCATTGCCACCATCGGCAGGTTAATGCCGCCCACTTCCTCGGGCGCATCGAGGCCCCACAGACCCAGTTCGCGGCTGACCGCATCGACCTTGGCGGTCTCTTCCGCGGTGAGATAGGTGCCCTGCCCCACATTCTCGCGGGCGATCACCGCCTGCTCGTAGGGCATCAGCTGATCGCGCACGAACTTGCCGACCAGCTCCTTGAGCATCTGGTGTTCGTGGCTGAGTTCGAAATTCATGTGTCTCTCTCGTCCTGCGTTGCGCTTGGGGGTTTTGCGCGCCCCTGACACCACACATTACGCCGCCTGTCACCCGCCGGATTGACAGGGGACGCAGGATTTCCCGCAAGTCCGGGTCCGGGGGAAAGAGATAGAGGTCGCCCGCCCGTTACGGCGGCGGGCCCTGCGGTCAGGCGACGACTTCGGCGCCTTCGGCCTGCCACAGGCGTTTGGCGTGCTCGATATCGACCGGCGTCGCACGGCTGAGGCGATGGCCGATGAAGTCGATCCCCTCGATCAGCCAAATCGCCAGATCGGGCTGGGCAAGGCTGTAGACGCGCTGCTGGCCGCGGGTCTTGGTTTCCACCAGCGCCACCGCGCGCAGCACGCCGAGGTGCTGGGATATGCGGGTGGGGGACAGTTCAAGCAGGTCACCCAGCTCGTTCACGGTCTGCTCTCCGGCCTGCAACTTCAGCAGCAGGCGAATGCGATCCGGGTGGGAAATCTGCCGCAACACATGGGCCAGTTCAGTCGCGACAACCTTTCGGCTAGGCATGGGGTGCAACCTTTCTCCGGAAACGGGGGCATCAAGATGTTACGCTGTAACGCGCCGGATTGGCTTTCGGGTCCCGAAAATCGCAAACTCCGCAGAATAAAATGCAACTTCCGTATGGCCCGGGGCCGCCAGTGAAGGAGGCCGGCGCGCAACGGGGGCTCAATTAGCCGCGCGCACTCCATCAGAAAAATTCAATCTTTGATTGCAAACGTTCCATTATCTGGATGATTGCAGGCAGGCAGATCCCCCTCCGCTTCCCCTGCCGCACATGCTGGCACTTGAAACCCGAGCGTGGCGCGGGCATCACGCTTGGCGGGAGAAGAGGGGTACAGCACACATGAACATTGCAAGCCTGCGCGCCGGGGCGGCGCTTTGTCTGGTTGTCGCAGCCAGCGCAGCCGCCGCACAGGACGGACCGGCACCCGCCAGCGAAGCGACGGGCTTCGAACAGCGCATCGCCCTGAAGAACCTGCCGCCCGAAGGCACGCGCGATGCTGCCGATGCGGCGCGCGGTTTCCTCGCCACGCGCAAGGATCCGGTGATCCTCGCCGCCAACGGCAAGCCTGTCTGGAACCTCGATGCCTACGCCTTTGTCACCGGTCCCGCGCCCGACACGGTCAACCCCTCGCTGTGGCGGCACGTGACGCACCTCAAGCGCCACGGGCTCTACGAGGTGACGAAGAACGTCTGGCAGGTGCGCGGCTTCGACGTTTCGAACATGACCGTGATCCGCGGCCAGACGGGGTGGATCGTGATCGACCCGCTGACCAGTGTCGAGGCGGCGAAGGCAGCGATGGAGCTGGTCAACGACACGCTGGGCCAGCGCCCGGTCAGCGCGGTGCTCTATTCCCACAGCCACGGCGACCATTTCGGCGGCGTGCGCGGCGTCACCGACGAGGATGCGGTCAAGTCCGGCAAGGTGGCGGTGATCGCGCCCCACGGCTTCATGGAGGAAGCCACATCGGAAAACGTCATGGCAGGCGGTGCGATGATGCGCCGGGCGGCCTACCAGTTCGGCACCGGCCTTGCGCCGGGCGCAACGGGTCAGATGGGCAGCGGCATCGGCATGGGAATTTCGGCCGGCACGCTTTCACTGATCCCGCCGACCGACACCATTGCCAAGACGGGCGAGACCCGGGTGGTGGACGGCATCGACATGGAATTCCAGATCGTCTCGGGGACCGAGGCCCCGGCGGAATTCAATGTCTTCATCCGCCCCGAAAAAACCTTCCTCGCCGCCGAAATCGCAACCTGCTCGCTGCACAATATCCTGACCCCGCGCGGAGCCAAGGTGCGCGATTCGCGGGCCTGGGCGCGCTATCTCGATGAAGCCGCGACCCGCTATGCCCCGCAGAGCGAGGCGGTGATCTCGAGCCACTGCTGGCCGATTTTCGGCAAGGCGCAAGGCACCCAATGGCTCGCCGCCCAGCGCGACAATTACCGCTGGCTCCACGATCAGACCGTGCGCCGCATGAACCGCGGCGAGACGATGCACGAAATCGCCGAGGCGCTGGAAAAATCGCCCCCGCCCGGCAACCTGACCGAATGGTCGACGCGCGGCTATTACGGGACGATCAGCCACAACGCCAAGGCGATCTACCAGTTCTATCTCGGCTGGTACGATGCCGTGCCCGCCAATCTCCACCCCCACCCGCCGGTCGCCCGCGCGATCCGGCTGGTCGAGGCACTGGGCGGGACCGAGCGCACGCTGGCGCTGGCCGAACGCGAGATGGCGGCGGGCGATTACCGCTGGGCTTCCGACCTGCTCCAGACCCTTGTGTTTGCCGAGCCGGGCAATGCCAAGGCCAAGGCGCTGCTCGCGGCGAGCTACGAACAGCAGGGCTACCAGTCGGAAAGCGCGATCTGGCGCAACCAGTTCCTGTCGGCGGCGAATGACCTGCGGCGCGGGCGGCCCGAGTCCAGCGCGGCGCAGAGCAACGACATGGTTGCCGCGATTTCCACGCAGGAGCTGCTGGATTCCCTCGCCACCCTTTTCGCGCCGGAACGGGCGCAAGCGCGCAATTTTGCGATCGCCATCGAACTGACCGACCGCGGCGAGACAGCGACGCTGGAAGTGGGCGAGCAGGCGATGATCGGGCGCGTCGGCGTGTTGCCGGAAAAGCCCGCCATCACCATCCGTGGACCCCGCCGCGCGCTGCTGGCGCTGCTGTTCGTGCGCATGCCGGCCGATGCCGTGGCGAAGATGCCCGGCGTCACTCTGAGCGGCGACATGGTCGCCTTGCAGCGGATGATCGACGCGCTCGATCCGATGCCGCACGGCTTCGATATCGTCACGCCCTGAGGCGCGCGGAGGGCTCTAGAACGAGCACTCCGCGCCCGCGGCGGCCTCGTCGCGGGTGATCTCGCCGATCTGGAAGGCGAAGGGGGCTTCGGAGGCGAAGGTCAGCTTGCCGCCCGCCTCGCCGAGGCATTTCGTGCTGAGCACCATCTCGCGCCAGCCCTTGCCCTCCGCCACGGAGAGCCCCTGGGTGATATCGAGCGACTTGCCGCCAGCCGTGACGGTGACCGGCGCGGCGGGGCGGTTGGTGACCTGATAGATGATGCGGAATGCCGCGGCACTCGCCGGGCCGGTCAGCGAAAGCCGTGCGCCGGGGCCGAAGGCGATGCGGCGCGCGTCTTCCTGCGCGCGGCGGTCCACGCCTGTCGCCACGATGCCGTTGCCGCTGCCGCGCAGATCGGGGAGCAGCGCATTGTCCGCCACGGCCTGGACCTGCGTGCCGAGCTTGCCGCTTGCAAACCACGCCGCGCCGGTATCATGGGTCAGTGCATTGCAGCTCTCGTCGAGCGGAATGGGCGCAATGCGCGGCGCCGCGAAGCCGAGGCCGTAGCCGACGGGGAAAAGTGCGCCCTCCGGCCCGTTGAGCGATGCGCCCTCGCAGGTCTTCGGCCAGCTGAAGGACAGGCGCCCGGTCGGCTGGACCTTGCCGAACAGCACATCGGCCACGCCCGCCCCCTCGCTGCCGGGGAGCCATGCGGCGACGAAAGCGTCAGCGGCGTTGAGTTCGCGGTTGACCCACAGCGGGCGGCCCGAAAGGAACACGGCAACCGTCGGCACGCCTCGTGCCTTGTAGGACTTGAGAAGGTTCAGCCCCTCCTCGTCACGGAAGGCGAGATCCTTCCGGTCACCGACGAATTCGGCATAGGGCGGCTCGCCGAAGACGACGATGGCGATGTCGGGCTTGCTGGTGGCGCTGCCCTTGACGGCAAGCTGCGCCTCACCGCCCGCTGCCTTGGCCGCTGCGGCGATACCGCTCCAGATCGAGGTCGCGCCGGGGAAGTCCTTGGCGGTCAAATCGCCCCCGCCCTGCCATGTTACCGACCAGCCCCCGGCCTGCTGCGGGATGTTGTCGGCGGCGCTGCCCGCCACCTCGATCCGCGCGCCGGCCTTCATCGGCAGGACACCGGCGTTCTTGAGAATCACCTGCGATTTCGCCACCGCCTCACGCGCCAGCGTGCGGTGTTCGGGCGAGCCGAGCAGCTCCCACTTGCCGCCATTGGGCCGGGCCGAGGGCTTCACCTCGCCATCGAGGATGCCGAGCGCATGCTTCATCCGCAGCACCCGCAGCACGGCCTCATCCAGCCGCGCCATCGGGATCGTGCCGTCCTTTACCTGCGCCACGAGGCTGGCGTGGAGCGCCTTCCAGTCCTCGGGCACCATGTAGACATCGAGCCCCGCCAGCAGTGCCTGCGGGCAATTGCTGTTGGTGCAGCCCTTGATCTGGCCGTGGCCGTTCCAGTCGCCCACGACCACGCCCGCAAAGCCGAGATTGCCGCGCAGTTCATCGGTCAGCAGCGGCTTGTTGCCGTGCATCTTGGTGCCGTTGATCGAATTGAAGCTCGCCATGACGCTGGCTACGCCCGCGCCGATCGCGGCGGGATAGGGCGCGGCGTGGATCGCCATCAGTTCCTTGATGTCGCCGTTGACGTCGCCCTGATCGACACCCTGCGCCGTGCCGCCGTCGCCGAAGTAATGCTTGGCCGTGGCGGCGACCTTGCCCGGGCCGAGATAGCCGGGTTCGCCCGGGCGGCCCTGAAGCCCCTCGATCATCGCCGCCCCGAGGCGGGTGACGAGCGCGGGGTCTTCCGAATAGCTTTCGTAGGTGCGGCCCCAGCGGTCATCGCGGGCAACAGCGACGGTGGGCGCAAAGGTCCAGTCGAGGCCCGTCACCTCGATCTCGACAGCGGTGGCCGCGCCGATGCGGCGGATCAGGTCGGCATCACCCGTCGCGCCAAGTCCGATGTTGTGCGGGAAGACAGTCGCACCCGGCACGTTGGCATGGCCGTGCACCGCATCGGTCGCCCAGATCGCGGGGATCACCGGCTCACCGTTCGGGAGCGGGGCGGTGGAGGCTTCCCAATATTCGTCCGCCAGCTTCAGCCAGTCGGTCGCCGGGCCTTTATCATTGCCATAGGGGCCGGAATTGCCGCCATTGAGGAGCGTGCCGAAGCGGTATTCTCGCACATCGGCAGGGGTGATCGAGCCGATATCGGGCTGGACGATCTGCGCCACCTTGCGCTCGATGCTCATGCGGGCGAGCAGGGCTTCGGGGCTATTGTCGGCGGCAGCCGGCGCCGCGACCGGCGCACTGGCCGAGCGGACTTCGGGCGCTGCGTTGCACCCTGCCAGCAGCGCGCCCAGCGCCGCTCCGCACACCCACCTGCCCGTACCGCTTCGCGCCATCTCGCCAGACCCTCCCAGATCCGTTGGTTTTTCTTTGAGAACGTTATCAAGATATGCCCGCAGGCGCCCGCTTTGGCAAGCTTCAAGCGCGGGTCATTCCCCGCGGCGGATCGAGCCTGCCAGGAGGCCGGCGCTTCCCAGCGCCAGCACGGCGAACAGCACGAACAGGGCGGCATAGCCGAATTGCGGCACCAGAAGCACAGTCAGCCAGGGCATGACCATGCCGGGCACGGTATTGGTGAGGTTGAACAGCCCGAGATCGCGGCCGCGGTGCTGCGGCGCGGGCAGGACGCGCAGGATCTGTCCGGAATGCAGCGCGAGGAACACCGCCGCCGCCAGCCCGAACAGCACATATCCGGCAATGGCGCAAGGCAGGCTCGCCGCGGCCGCCATCACCAGCATTCCGCAAGCGCACAGCAAGGCGGCTGCCACCAGCGGGACAAGCGGCTTGCCGTGGCGGTCCGACCAGCGGCCCAGCAGCAACGACAGCGGCACTGCGCCGACCAGCACAAGGCTGAAGATATTCGCCGCCCCGTTTTCAGGGTAGCCCGGTGAAAGACTGCGCAACCAATAGAGCAGGAAAGCGAACATCCCCCCTTCGGCCACCTGCACCAGCAGCCGCGCCGCCCACATACGCAGCACCACCCGTTCGCGCAGCGGCAGGGGCTCGCCCGGAGCGGCCACGGGAGCCACCAGCGCCGCCTGCGCCCGCGCCTTGCCCATCAGCACCGCCGGCAGCACCAGCGCGCTGACCAGCAGCGCCACCAACGCCAGCCGTGCCTCGGGTTCGACCAGCCCCGCAAAAGTCACCAGCGACCCCGCCAGCGCGCCCAGGGCAGGCGACAGCGCCAGCGCGCCCCCGAGCAGGCCCTTCTGTTCGTCGGGAAAACAGTCCCCCGCCCAGGCCATCAGCGGGCTCAGCATCAGGTTCAGCGCAACCTGCCAGACCATCACCAGCGCGATGATCTGCGTGACGCTCTCTGCCCGCCCCACCATCAGCAACAGGACATTGGACGCGACAAGACCGGTGACGATGAAGGGCCGCCGCATCCGAGCCCGGTCGGTCAGCATACCGACGCCGATATTGGCGAGGCTCGCCATTACTGCGCCGAGGAAACTCACCTGCGCCAGCGCGGCGACATCCTCGTGCCCCTGAAGTTCGGCAATGCGTTGCGGCAGCAGCACGGTCAGCAGCGGGACATAGGCCACCGCGCCCCCTGCCGCTGCCAGCGCGAACAGGGCGAGGAACCAGCCCGGCTGGCGCTGTGGCACGGGAAGGGTCAAGCGCGGTCAGGCGCGGGTGCGGTGGAAGAGCGTTCGACCAGCGCGGCGGCAACCTCGATCACCGCAGCCGGGCCATCGCTCGGCGTGCGCGCGATCAGCTGTTCGACCGCGCGGCTGACCGTTTCGGCAATCGGCTGATCGATCGCAGTCAGCGGCGGCTGGCTGAAGCGCACGATCGGCGTGTTGTCGAAGGAGATCAGCGAAAGGTCGTGAGGCACGGAAAGCCCCCTGTCGCGCGCCACTTCCAGCGCGGCCAGCGCCATCTGGTCGGACGACGCGATGATCGCCGTGCAATCGGGATTCCGGTCAAGCAGCGCGCGGGCGGCGCGGGTGCCGCTTTCATAGCCGAAATCGCCGACTTCCAGCAGGCCTTCATGCGGGAGGCCCCGCTCCGCCAGCGCGCGCCGCCAGCCTTCGATACGCCATCCCGAAAGGCTGTAGGCCGAAGGTCCGGCGATCATCGCGATGTTGCGGTGGCCGAGTTCGGCCAGCCGCGTCGTGGCAAGGTGCGCCGCCCCTTCATCGCCCATCGTCAGCGGGATACCCGGCCCCGGCGCGTCCGATCCGATGCGGGCGAAAGGAATGCGCCGCTCGGCCAGCAGCTCGGTGATCAGCCGGTTTTCCGAGTGCGGCGGAGTCAGAATCACCCCGTCGGGCTGAAGCGCCGAAAGCGCGGCGCCCAGCTCGCGCTCGACATGGTCGGAATGAGTATCGACCAGTTCCACCATCATCCGGTAGCCGTGTTTCGAGCAGGTCAGGATCCCGCCCAGCAGCATCTGGTCCACCCAGTCCGTGCCGCGCCGCTCGCGCCAGTCGGCCAGCGTGCGTTCGCGGTCGTTGATGGCGAGAATGATGTAGGAGCGCGATCCGCTCATGCGCTGGGCGGCGAGGCTGGGGACATAGCCCAGCCGATCGATCGCCGCCTGCACCTTGTCGCGCAGCTGCGGGCGCACGTTGGGGCCGCCGTTGACCACGCGGCTCACGGTCTGGAGCGAGACGCCCGCTTCTTCCGCGACGTCCCTGATCGTGACTGTCTTGCGCACCCGCGCCATGCTGCTCGCGCCCCTGCCGATCTACCTGATGCAGGCCCGCCCCGTCGCGGGGTCGCTGGCGCAGCGGTAGACCCTGATCCAATCCACTGCGAATTGCGCGGGAAAGCTGTCGGCTGCAACCCCTTTAGCGTTGTTTTCTTCCGACAACCGCCCGCCCACCGCGAGATTGGCCATGATGTAGAACGGCTGGTCAAACGGCGCAGCCGGGTTGCCCTTGGCATTGCGCGCTGCCGTGCTCCACTGGTCGGCGGTGACGGTGAGGTGCACGCGGTCATCGACAAGGAAGCGGATCAGCCCCTCGCCCCACTCCACCGCATAGACGTGGAAATCGTCGGAAGGCAGCTCCCCGGTGGGAAGCGCGGTGCGGCTGTCGACGAAGCGGTTGTTCGGCGCGAAATCGCCGAAATGAAGGGCGCTGATGGTGCGGTTCTCACCCTTCCCGCCTTCGCACACCGTGCACTTGGCCCCGATATTGACCGCTTCGAGAATGTCGATCTCGCCCGAGCGCGGCCAGGGGCCGTAAGCGGGATCGTCGGGCATCATCCAGATCGCGGGCCACGTGCCCTGCCCCGCGGGAACCTTGGCGCGCGCCTCGATCCGGCCATAGCGCCATGCGTGCAGCCCGATGGTGCGCACCTTGCCGGAGGTGTGCGACTGGACGAGCGTGGGATTGTCGCGTTCGGCGATTTCCGGCGGGCGGGCGGGCCCGGCAAAGCGTTCCTTCCGTGCCTTCAGCAGCAGCATGCCGCCTTCGACCGCGATGTTCTCGGGCCGGTCGGTGTAGCACTGGCGTTCGGAATTGCCGCCGCCCCAGCACGATTGCTCGGGCGTCCACTTGGCCCGGTCGAGCGTGGTGCCCTCGAATTCGTCGGCCCAAACCAGCTCCCACCCCGCTCCTTCGAGAGGCGCGAGCGGCTGTTCGGCCGCTGGTTTTGTTGCCCCGGAAAGCAGCAGGGCCGCTGTCAGCGTCCCCGCCTTCAGCAGCCCTGCGATTGTCATGGCGTTACCCTCTTAGAAGTCGAAGCGGGCCAGGAAGGTGAAGCGGCGGTCGTTGCGGAACGCCGAACGCTGGACCCGGGTGCCATCGAAGTCGATCACCTGCGAGGTGCGGAACACCTCATCGAGCAGGTTCACACCCTGCACACCCAGCTTCACACCCGGCATCACCGTGACGAACACCGATGCGTCAAGCTGCCCGGTCTCCTCGCCCCAGATCGGCGAGAACGGGAAGATGTCGTCACGCGGGGTGATCACGAAGGCCGAACGCCAGTTGTAGGCGGCACGGGCCGACAGCCAGTCCTTCTCGTAGAACAACACCGCGTTGACGGTGTGCTTGGAAATACCTGCCAGCGGCTGGAAGGCCGAGAAATCGCCCTGGTTGCCCGCAAGGTTGGTGTTCGCGAAATCGCTGCCGTCGACATAGGTGTAGGTCAGCTGCGAACCCAGCCCGCTGAGCACGCCCGGCAGGAAGTCATAGGTTTGCTGATAGGCGACTTCCACGCCCTTCATCGTGCCGTCCTGGCGGTTGTCGGGGCCGTTGACCTCGACCTCAAGATCGAGCCCGCCAGGCGAGACGAAGTTGACCAGATCGACGCCGTTGTTGACGATGCCGCTGATGTCCTTGGCAAAGGCCGAGACCGTCAGCGAGCCGACGCGGTCGAAATACCATTCGACCGACAGATCGTAGTTCCAGCTTTCGATCGGGCGCAGGTTGCGGTTGCCGGTGAAGATCTGGAACAGCGGGCCGGTTTCCAGCGTGCCTTCGGAACGCAGATCGCCGGTGTTGTCACCGATGCCCCCGCCCGAACGGAACGCGGCGAGATCCGGGCGCGAAATGCTCTTGGACACGGCAGCGCGGAACAGCAGGCCATCGCCGGTGTCGAGCAGCGCGTTGAAGCTCGGCAGCCAGTTGTCGAAGGTCACCGCGCGGTCATCGAGCACGATTTCCCCGGTATGCGCCGCGGCAAACTGCGCCAGACGACCCGAAGACAGGCTACAGAACGCAGGACGCTGGTCGGCGGGCAGCTGCTGGGCGCGGCCGCAGGCAGCGGTCACTTCCGAAAGCTCGGCCACCCCGTTGCCGTTGCCGCCCGACTGTACGTTGTCGAAGAAGAACGGGTTGGGGAAGCCGATCAGGCCGGCCGCCACCACTTCGGTCTCGATGTAACGCAGGCCGAAGTTGCCGCGCAGCTTCCAGCCATTGTTGAAATCCGTGCCGTAATCGACGCGCGCATAGGCCGCCTTGGTGGTTTCCGAGACATCGTTGATCTCGTTCTCGCAGAACGGATCGCAACGCACGGTCTCGCCGGTCACCGCGTTGGTGAAGCTACGGTTGTTGACGCCGAAGAACGGGTTCGGGGTCTGCGAGAAGGTGTTGATCTGGCGCGCCTGATCGGCCGAGGCACCCGAGAGGTATTCCTTGAGGAAGCTGTCCGCCCCGAAGAAATGCGCTCCGCCCGGCAGCGGTGCAGGTGCGTTGCCGCGCTGGAAGTTGTTGTCGAAAGGCGCGCGCAGGTTGGCGAAGGCCGGGAAATCATCGACGAAGGCACCGCCCGCGATGGCAAATTCCTGACCCGGCAGGCCGGTGAAGAAGCGGCCCGGCTGGAAGCCGCCCGTTGCCGCACAGCCCGGTCCGGCGTTCCACGGCGCGCAGCCCGCACGGCCCGCCCAGGGTGCCGACAGGTTACCCCAGGTGCTGAAGTTGGTGTCACGCGTGGTTTGTCCGCGCTCAGACCAGCGGGCACCGAACTTCACCTGCTTGAAGAAGCCGTCTTCCGAGATGTCATATTCGAGATCGGCTCGCAGCGTGTCGAGATCGCCTTCGTTGCGCGCGATGCTGTCGAGCAGGAACCAGTAATAGGTGTTGCGGCCCGAGGTGAAGTAATCCGCCGGCGCCCCCGGAGGCGCGAGGAACTGCACCTGCGGCACCTTGCCGCGCAGATCGAGATCGATGTTCGCCCAGGTCGACATCGTGCCGATGATCGAATCCTGGTCCTGGCTCGAGGCGATGTGCTGCGCTTCGAAGTTGACGCGCAGGCGATCATTGATCGACCAGTCGATGTCGAAGGAGAAATCCTCGGTCGAGGAACGGGTCTCGCGCTCGAAGCGGAGCAGTTCGAGCGGGATGCCGCCACGGCCGAAGGGGTTGGCATAGGCATCGCCGATGCGCTGGCTCAGGACGCCGCGCTGGAAAATGCCATTGCTGTCGAACTCCCAGGTGCTGCCAGCAGCCGGAACCGGGAACAGCGCGTCATCATTGACGAGCGCGATCGCGGCGTTTTCCTTGGTGAAGAAGGTCGTGTCGGCACGCAGCCACTCGAAGGTGACGAGCACGTCGCGCAGCGGGCTTTCGTACTGGACGACCGCCGAAATCGCCTCGCGGTCACGCTCGAGATCGGTGGAGCGCACGCCCGCGCCCTTGGGGACGACAACCGCGCCGGCCGGCGGGAAGTTGTCGGGGCCGAAATTGGTGGTGTTGCCGAAGCCGCCACTGCCCACCGGACGCACGCGGAAGCACGCCCCGTTCAGCGTCGACGGACGATAGCAGGGGTCAGCCACCTGCGAGGCATCGGTGCGGCTGATCAGTTCCGAACGCGCATAGCCGAGCTGGAAGCCCAGCGTGCCCGCGCCGTTCTCGAAGGTGGTCGAGCCAAGCACCGAGAAGCCAGGCGACCATTCTTCCGCCAGATCGCCGACATTGGTTTCGATCGTGCCCGCGATGTGGGTCCCGCGCCGGTCAAGCGGCTTGCGGGTCACGAGGTTGACCGTACCGGCGATCCCGCCTTCGACCATGTCGGCGGTGAGGTTCTTGAACACCTCGACCCGGCCAAGCAGTTCGGGCGAGACTTCGTTGAAGTTGAGAACGGTCCCACCATTGGCCGAGAAAATGTCGCGGCCATTGAGTTCGGAACGCACGAAGTTGAGGCCGCGGATGATCACGCCCGTCCCTTCGACCGAGAAACGGTCGGGGTCCGAAGGCTTCTCGAAGCGGCCGATGTTCACGCCAGGCACGCGCTGAAGCGCTTCGGCGACCGAACGGTCGGGCAGCGCGCCGATATCTTCGGCAGTGATCACATCGACGAAAGTGTCGGCATCGCGCTTGAGGTTCTGCGCGGATTGCAGCGAGGCGCGGAAGCCGGTGACGACGATGACGTCTTCAGGCTCGGCGGCGACTTCGTCGGCTGCGGGCTCCGCTGCATCCTGCGCCAGCGCGGGGCTGGTGGCGGCAATGGCCAGCGCGGAGGCGGTACCAAGAGCGAACATACGCCGACGCGGCGCCAGCTTTACGGTTTTCATGATCTTTCGTCTCTCCCCATGCCGCGCGCCAGTTTCGTGCCTGACGCTGCGGGCTGCGGACACTTAGTAACCGATCTTGAGAGCGTTCTCAAGACTTGTAATCTGCGGTTCATATTGCATTCTGGCAACACATGGCGTGGCGGCATATCCCGCCCGCAAACGGCCCGCAGAGGCCCGGCAGGGATCGAGGTAAACGTGGCAATTGAACGCATTATCATCGTTGGTGGCGGCACGGCCGGATGGATGGCAGCCGCTGCGCTGTCGCGCATCCGCAAGGGCAGGCCTGTGGAAATCACCCTGATCGAATCCGAAAGCATCGGCACGGTCGGTGTCGGCGAAGCAACGATTCCTCCCTTCGTCGGCTTCAACCAGCTGCTCGGCATCGACGAGCGCGAGATGCTTGCCGAGGTTGGCGGCACCTTCAAGCTGGGCATCCAGTTCGAAAACTGGGGCCGGCTCGGCGACAGCTACATCCACCCCTTCGGCGCCTATGGCTACACGATGGGCGGGATCAGCTTCCACCACGTGTGGCACCGCATGCAGGGAGCGGGCGACAAGCGTCCGATCCAGGTCTTCAACCTCGAAACGATGGCTGCCGCCTTCGGCAAGTTTGCCCGGACCGAAGATTATGCGCGCGATGATCTGCCGCCGGTCAATTATGCCTATCACCTCGATGCGGGGCGCTATGCCGCTTACCTGCGCAAGTTCGCCGAAGCGCGCGGCGTGGTGCGGCAGGAAGGCAAGGTCGCCGATGTGCAGCTTGACGGGGAAAGCGGCTTTGTCACCGGCGTCGCGCTTGAGGACGGCCGCCAGTTCGACGGCGATCTGTTCATCGATTGCTCGGGCTTCCGCGGCCTGCTGATCGAGCAGGCCTTGCAGACCGGCTACGACGACTGGAGCAACTACCTGCCCTGCAACCGCGCGGTTGCCCTGCCCTGCCAGCGCGAGGATGGCAGCCCGCCCCCTCCCTTCACCCGCGCCACGGCCCACGCCGCCG
>Ga0114986_1000093_pt1 | contig 23924 bp, 22 predicted proteins | sample Shrwel1BS1Day17_FD_96988 | JGI IMG/M metagenome (GOLD analysis project Ga0114986, IMG submission 96988) | Subsurface microbial communities from deep shales in Ohio, USA - Utica-3 well 1 S-1-Day17 | ecosystem: Environmental > Aquatic > Deep subsurface > Shale gas/oil reservoir > Produced... | reverse complement strand
CGCGGACCCCATCAGGGCCAGCAGTCCAAGCCGACTGCATCAAAAGGCCGGACAGACGACTGCACCCGACCAAACACCAGATCATCACTTTATGCTTGCAACGCGGGAGCCATCCACAGACGCTGTTCGGGAAGTGCCGCCAATCCAGTCCATGAGCCAGTTCGTTGCGCGAGCTGGAAACCGGACAACAGGGTTCAAGCGTATTGGACCAATGATTTCAGGCGCGAAGTATCAACAGTCAGAGAAAGCCAACCGCTGACCTGCAACTAATCGAAGCGAAGATTTGGCCTTGTAGCCTTAAACATTAGGCGGAGCTCGATTAGATTTGCCACCCTCAGCCCGAACTCAAACACATCGAACGGCTTTGTTACGATGTCGCGCGCCCCAAGGGCCAGCGCGCGCCGCTTGGCCTCGATCGACGTGTCGGCGGTGAGCACCATGATCGGCAACAGTTCGCCTGTCATGGTGAGCCGACCGAGGCTGTCGAGCAGCGCGTAACCGTCGATGCTCGGCATCATCAGATCGAGCAGCACCAGATCCGGGCGAAAGGCGAGGTGACGCTCCACAGCCCGGCGCGGATCGCTCAGCGTCTCAATGTGGGAGTATCCCTCGCGAACGAGAACCGCCTCGACCAGAGCGAGATTGGCGGGTTCGTCGTCGATCGCGAAAATGCGGGCGTCACGGGCGGATTGTCCGGCGATCATGCCGTGCGCTCCTGCAGCATTGTGTTCATCGCAACCATCAAGGCTGGCACATCGATCGGTTTGGTCAACACCGCGCTGGCCCCGTGCGCTGCCCATTCACCCTGCGCGGCAATTGCGTCTGCGGTGAGCAGGATCACGGGAATTTCGGGCAGGCTGGCCTGCAATTCCGCCAACACCCAGTCGCCGTCCTTGTCGGGCAGGTGCAGATCAAGCAGCACGAGATCGGGCCGGTGGCGCAGTGCCAGATCGAGCCCTATCCGCGCCTGCATCGCGCTGATCAGGCGCGCCTGCGGCAAGTGGCGTGCCACCACCGCCTCGATCAGCTGGGCGTTGGCGAGGTTGTCCTCGACCAGCAGGATCGTCGCTTCCCGCGGTCCGGCCGGCGCAGCCGGGACCGCGCGGGGTGTTAGGGGCCCCGGCGAGGTCGGGGTCTGCGCCAGCGGCAATTCGAACCAGAAACAGGCCCCGCCCTGCGTGTCGGCGCGCGGCATGTAACCGATCTCGCCGTCCATCGCTTCGACTAGTGCGCGTGACAGCGACAGACCGAGACCTGTGCCCTCGGTGCGCGCGGCGCCTGCGGCAAGGCGTGTGAAAGGCTGGAACAACTGCCCTGCCTGCTCGGGCTCGATCCCGATACCGCTGTCGATCACCTCGACCCGCACCCGCTCTCCGACATCGTGCGCCATCACCGTCACCGTGCCGCCATGGTGATTATATTTGATCGCGTTGCTCAGCAGGTTCAGCAGCACTTGCAGCAAACGCCGGGGATCGACTGCGACCGGCGAGAGTTTGCCCGCCTCGCTCACGATCGTGATATGGCGGGATTCCGCCTCGGGCAGGGACAACCCGACGGCCTCGGTGACAATTGTCTCTAGCGATGTGGGCATGATCGAAAGGCCCAGCTTGCCGGCTTCGATCCGGGCGATGTCGAGCACTTCGTCGATCAGTGCCAGGAGATGTCGCCCGGCGCGCAGGATCTGCTGGATGCTCGCGTGGTCGGCCTGCCCGGCATGGCTGCGCTCAAGCTCCAGCAACTGCGCAAACCCGAGGATCGCGTTGAGCGGCGTGCGCAATTCGTGGCTCATGCGCGACAGGAACAGGCTCTTGGCGGCGCTCGCTTGTTCGGCTTCCTGACGCGCCAGTTCCAGCGCCTCCTGCGCGCGGCGACGTTCGGTAATGTCGCGGGTGACCTTTGAAAATCCCCGCAGGGCGCCTGTCTCGTCGTGAAGCGCGGTGATCACCACGTTGGCCCAGAACCGCGAACCATCCTTGCGCACGCGCCAGCCTTCGTCCTCGGTGCGGCCGTCGCGCACCGCATCGGCGAGGTTGCGCATCGATCGTTTGTGCGCATCGTCACCCGGGTAGAACATCGAAAAGTGGCGGCCCAGCGCCTCTTCCCCTGTCCAGCCCTTGATGCGTTGCGCGCCGGTGTTCCAACTCACCACCTTTCCATCCGGATCGAGCGCGAAGATCCCGTAGTCGCGCACGCCCTCGATTACGAGACGGAAGCGCTCCTCCCCCTCGCGCAGTGCCCGTTCGCGGGCGCGCAGGAGGCGGCTTGCCTCGACCATGCGCCCGGCGAGCGAGCCGATCTCGTCGCCTTCGGCATTGCGCGTTTCCAGAGCCTCGCCCTGCGCCAGCAGCACCGCATCGCTTTCGAGCCGCTGGACCCGGCGCACGATCCCGCTGGAGAACAGGAACACCGCGAACAGGCTGCCGACAAGGCCGACAAGCGTCAGCAGGCCGGTGGCGATCAACCCGTTACGGCGCACCCCGTCGAGTCTGTCCTGCCGCGCCGCCAGCAGTTCCCGCTCACGCTCCTGCATCGCTTCGATCTCGTCGCGCACTGCGTCAAGCACCTGCTTGTTGGCGGCAAGGCCAGCAGCGATCGCGGGATCGCCGACCACGTCCGCCCCGGTGCGGGCACGGGCTGCGAGCAGAAGCGCCAGACCTTCGCGCTTCTGGCCCGCCAGCGTCTCGATCCGGGCAAGGCGCGTGGCGGCTTCGTCATCGCGGATCGCACCGCGCAAGCGTGCGGTGACCTGCGGCACCAGCGTTTCGGCGCGCTTATATGGTTCGAGAAAACGGGGCTCGCTCGTCAGAAGATACCCCCGCACGCCGCTGGAAGCCTCGGCCAGAAGCGCGTGGACTTCATTGACGTCGTTCTGGATCGCTATGGTCAGACGGACGTCCTGCTCGGCGCGGGCTTCCATCCGGCTGATGGCGTAAAGCGCGGCGACCGAGCCAAGGAAGATCAGCAGCGGCACCGCCACAACCACCAGCCCCTTGGTGGCAAGCGGGCGATTGGCCCACCAGCATGCGATCACCGGGCTTGTCACGCTGTCCACCCGCTGCGGTGCTCGACCGCGATGACCGCAGCCTGTGTCCGGTCGCGTACGCCGAGCTTGCCGATCACCCGTTCGACATGGGTCTTGACCGTGCCCGGCGTGATGCCGAGCGCCAGCGCGATTTCCTTGTTCGTTCCGCCGCTCGCCAGCGCGTCGAGCACTTCGCGTTCGCGCGGGGTCAGCCGTTCCAGCGCGGCAAACACGGGGCTGCGACCGGTCGCCACCACCGCGCGGCGCATGAGCGAAGGCGGATAGGCGACCCCCCCCGCCGCCACCAGATCGATCGCTGCCAGCAATTCGTCGCGCGAAGCATCCTTGGTGATGAAGCCGCGTGCGCCCGCAGCGATCGCCGCGCGCAGATAATCGGCGTTGTCGTGCATGGTGAGAATTATGATGGCGATTTCGGGCTGCGTATCGGACAACAGTCGCGCAGCTTCCAGTCCGTCGATCCCGGCCTCACCCCCGCGCGTGCCATAGCGGATATCGAGCAGCGCCAGATCGGGCCGGTGCTGTTCGCACAACGCCAGCGCTTCCTCACCGCTGGCCGCTTCGCCCACCACGTCAAACCGCCCGCTGCGATCAAGCATGACCCTCAGCCCTTCGCGGGCGAGGGCATGGTCATCGGCAATCACGACCCGGGCAGTGTTCATGTGGCAGGAACCTCTGCCAGCAGGGTGCAGCCCGCGCCGGGTGTGCTCGTGATTGTCAGGCGCCCGTCCAGAAGCTCGATCCGCTCGCGCATATAGGCAAGGCCGAGGCCACCTGCGCCATGCGGCGCGCGTCCGGCATCAGGATCGAATCCGCAGCCATCGTCGCGCACCGACAAGCGCCAGCGACCCGCATCGCACGCCAGTCGCAGGGTCACGCGAACCTCAAGCCCCGCATGGGCCAAGGCATTGTTCAGCGCCTCCTGCGCGACGCGAAACAGCGCCGTCTCGATCGCCGCGGCCGGGCGCCGGTCAGCGTCAGGCGCGATTTCGAGCGCGACCGCCATTCCGCTCGTCTGAGCCTCGGCCGCCAGCTGATGAAGCGCGGGGACGAGCCCCAGATCATCCAGCACCGGAGGCCGCATTCCGGCGATGACCCGGCGCAATTCGCTGACCAGATCGCACGCCTGATCGCGCGCCTTTGCAAGGTCGCCGGGGTCGCCGTCGCTTGCCAGTTCCAGCCGTCGCATCAGCGCGGCGGCGTTCTGCGCAACACCGTCGTGCAGTTCGTGTGCGATGCGGCTGCGTTCGATCTCCTGACCGCGCAACAATTCGCCCAGCAGCCGGGCCAGCCGGGCCTCGCGCGCCCGTGCAGAAAGGCTCGCGCCGATCAACTGGCACACGACAGCGAGAGCCTCGCGGTCTTCGGCAGAGGGCGCGCTGCGGCGACCTTCGAGAACAAGCACGCCGGACGATGGTGCATCGGAGCCCGGCGCGGTCAGCTGGAAGATCAGGCGATCCTCGCCAGCTGCTTTACGCACCTTTTCATCACCGGCGTCGTCGATCACCTGACCGTTCTCGTATCCGGCCAGATGCGCCGCTGCGCGCGCAACATCGGACACGGCGGAATCCAGCGTTTCGGACGTGGCGGTGGCCAGAGCCTGCCCGGCCTCGACCAGCACCCTCAAACGCGCCGCCCGCGCTTCGGCTGCGCGGTAAAGACTGCGAAGTTCAGCCGCATTGTCAGGCAGGTTGGGGGCGGCAAGCTGGGACATGGCGCAGTAAGATAGGCGGGCCAAGGCCGCTTGTCATACGCCAAACGGCATAGGCCACGCGGCCCGCCATGCGGCTGACGCGGCCAGCCAGCCGCCACGTCACTCAGCGATCATCCGCGGGCAACCGCCTTCACCGATGGAGCGATCCCATGAAAAAGAGCCTATTCGTCCTCACTGCCGCGTCGTTGGTAGTCGCATGCACCCCCGGTTACGCCAAGACGAGGCCGCGCGCCGCCGCCGCTCCGGTCGAGCAGAACGTCGACTGCATCACCGAAAAGGAAGTCGTGGCCGCCCAGAAGGCGTGGGGCGAAGGCATCGTCAGGATCGGCAAGGTCTATTCCGACGGCGGCGATTACAGCGCTGCCGCGGCAGCGCATATCGACCAGTTCTACGCCTATGATCTCAGCCTCGTGCTGTTCAAGCCGACGCTGGCTTCGGTCGATCAGTTCCGCACCTCTTTCGATTCAGCACTGTCCTATTTCGTCGGCGGCAACACCACCTACCCCGAGGACAAGGGCTTTGCGATCAAGCCCTGGACCAACGTGCGCTGGAAGAATGTCGGCATCACCAACAATGCCTGCACGATGGCGGTCGCCATGGGGAACTACTGGTTCACCGCTGCTGACACCGGCGCGGAGACCAAGGTCGAATACACCTTCGGTTACATCCGCGACGCACAGGGCGCTTTGAAGATCGTCGTCCACGATTCGTCGGTGCCATACAACGGCGGCTGACACTTGCCCGCCCCTGCGGGGGCAACTACGGAGCGCGGGCTTTCCCCCGCGAAGGGTCGCAAGGCCCGCGCTTTACCGGCTTCCTCGAGGTTTGTTTCATGCCCTTTCGCCAGACATCGTATAGCGCGGCGGCGCTGCTGGCTGCATTGCTTGCCGCCCCGGCCCACGCCAGCGAGGACGATTTCAACATCTGGCTCGGCCAGTTCGCCACCATCAACGCCACTGATGACATCTATGTCCGCCTCGAAGCGCAGGAGCGTTTCACCAATGACGCTGACCGGCTCGGCCAGCTTCTGCTCCGCTCGCTAGTAGGCTACCGGATCAACAAGGACGTGAATATAGGCGCAGGATATGCCTACATCCTGACGGACCCGGTCGGTCCCGCCCAGCTCAACGAACACCGCTTCTACCAGGAACTGAACGTCCGGCTGCTGTCGACCGAGGGCGGTGTGACGCTGGACTCGCGCACCCGGCTCGAGCAGCGCACCTTCGAGGAACGCGAGGATACCTCATGGCGGCTGCGCAATTTCGTCCAGCTGCGAGTTCCGGTGAGCGGCAGTAACAAGATCGTCGCCTACACCGAGCCCTTTATCGACCTTAACGAGACAGGTGTACAGCGCGGCGGGCTGTCGATCTGGCGCAACTTTGTTGGCGTGTCGATACCGCTCGCCAAGAACATCGAGGTGGTGCCAGGCTATCTCAACCAGCATGTGCGCCGCGATGGCCAGGACCGATCCGACCACACCGCCAACGTCAACCTGTTCATGACGTTCTGACTGACACTATTCAAGCTTGGGCCGAGGAAACCTCCATTCCGCCATCCACCCAGCTTCGGTCAGCAGGGTGGCCGTTCGGCCGAAGCAGACGTTCATTGCACCGATCGGGAACGACCAGCATGGCGTCGGCAGCCGTCAGCGCTCACCTCGGACAGCAAATGGCGGCTTTGCCTCTCTCATGGAAAACTTCGGTAGTTCGCAAAGCGCCCCCAATGCGGACGATTGGATCGGCTAACTGTGGGTAGGTATTTCGTTGCCGTAAATGACGATAGCAGAGCCTCGCGCGACCGCTGCATCCGCAGCCGTTCTTAACGTCGGCTCGGCAATCAGGCTGGTGTCGCGGTTCAACTCCTTTTCCCGCTTAACTTCGACATGCAGCCAGCCCGCGTCATCTGCATGCTTCGTTGCTCGGCCCCGAGCCCAGTCCAAGGTGGATCCGGAGGCGTAAAGCATTAAGGCATGGCGGGCGCCGGGCCGCTTATCAGTTGCTTCCGTCGCAATTGCCTCGGCGAGAAAGATGTACAGCTGATCTGTCACCGGTGCTCCATCGGGAAAATTAGCCAACGGAGCAATATCCAATTTCCGCCCACCAGCGGCCATGAGCCGGTCCGACGCACGATCCCTAAAGCGGCACGACGGCTTGGCCCCGGTCGCGAAAAATCGCTGCCGTTCGGGAATCAAACCCAATTCCAGCCATAGCCTTGTCACCTTAGTCCATTTGCCGGGGATGCTGGATTTTATTCACTCATCGTCGCTAACGTAAGATTGAACAATGGCTTGACCAGCATTGTCCGATCAGGTTGCCATGGAGTGGGGGCGCTGAAATCGATGTTCAGACTGCGCAGAAGCATCAAACTGGCGCTGGCCCTGGCGATCGCCTCGGGCGTGGGGGTGCGGCTTGCGACTATGGTGACTGCGCTTGCCGAAGGTGATCCGGATCACCTGCTCGCTTTCCCGCTGGCCGTGATCTTCCCGGCATTCCTTGCTGGCTTGCTGCTCGCCATGCCCGCAACCCGTTCCCGCGAGGGGGCGCTGATGCGGCTCGGCACGATCATCCAGTTGGCGCTGATCATCCTGTTGCCGACGGTGGCGCTTTACCTCGCGCTGGGCCTTCCGGTGGTGTTCTTGGTGGTCGAGCTGTTCGAGACCCGGCTGCCGCGCGCCTTGCGCGAGCCCGTCGTCCGGGCGGTGTTGGCATGATCGACATCGATCTGCCGCACGAATGGCTGTGGACGCTGCGCTGGGCGCTGTTCCTCGGACCGCTGGCCGCGGTTCTGGTGCTCGGCGCAAGGCACCGTCACGAGCCGCGCGTGATCGTGGGCGGCCTGTTCGCCTTCCTCTATGGCTTCGCGATGATCTTCGCCACGCACCAGCTGGCGATTGCCGCAGGGTGGTGGCGCTATGGCGGCGATGTGCTGATGGTTATGGGGCTGCCGGCCGATATCTGGATCGGAGGGGCGATCCTGTTCGGGCCTGTGCTGGCCTTCCTGTTCCCCACCATCCGGCCGCTTTATCTCGTGCTGCCGATTATCCTTGGCCTGCATGGCATGGTGTTTTCCTCGCTCGATCCACTGGTGATGGCGGGGCCGTTCTGGTTCGCAGGCGTGGTGCTGGTGTTTCTCGTTGCGCACCTTCCGGCGATCCACCTCGCCCGGTGGACGGCACGCGGCGAGCATCTCGCCTGGCGGGCGGCATTGCTGGCGCTGGGATATGGCTTCCTCGCCTTTTACGTGCTGCCCTCGGTCATCATGCTGGCGATGGGTGGCAGCTGGAACATCGGCGCGCAGCCCGCGTGGCTGATCCTGACAGGCCTCCCGGTGCTAGGCACCTGTTTTGTAATCGGCCTGTCGGCGGTGCAGATGTTCGTCGTGCATGGCGAGGGCACGCCGATCCCGCTCGATCCGACCAAGCGCCTCGTGCGCAGCGGCGTGTTCGCCTATCTCGTCAATCCGATGCAGCTCTCATCTGCCTTGAGCTGGATCGTGATCGGGGTGATGATCGGCAACATCTGGGTCGCATCGGCGGCAGTGATGGCGTGGGTGTTCGTTGCCGGAATGGTCCGCTGGCACCACCGTCACGATCTGCTCCAGCGCTTCCCCGAGGGCTGGCCGACCTACCGCGCCAATGTGCCCGAGTGGTTCCCCCGGTGGAAACCCTGGGTTCCGCAAGCAGCGCGGCTTGTCTTCGATCCGGGGCACACGTGGCAGGCCGCCTTTGCCGGGTGGTTGCAGCGCCGCAACCCTATTGGCCTGACCCTCGAAGCGCAGCCCGGCGCGGCGCTGACCTATCGGGATCCGTCCGAGGCGCGGGATTTCACTGCGGCTGCGGCGCTGGGGAAAGCGCTGGGGCATGTCAACTTCGCCTGCGCGCTGCTGGGCGCGGCTGTGCTGCTGCTGACCCTGCCGCTACGCCACCTGCGCCAAAAGGCAGCGCCGACACCGTTGGGCGAGCCGGTCGCATGACGATTTCAGCCCCGTCGCGGCGCGCGTCCAGCCCGCCGACGCTGTCGCTCGGACTCGGCCACCTCATGCGGATCAAGCGCGACCAACTCGCCTTCTATGCCGACATGCGCGCCCGCCACGGCGATGTGGTGCGGTTGCGGCTCGGGCCTTATCGCTCGTGGCTGCTGTTCCACCCCGATGACGTCGAGGCCGTGCTGGTCCACCAGTGGCAAAGCTTCATCCGCTTCGAGAAACTGACCCAAGTCGTTGCCCAGTGGACCGGCACCAACATGCTGCTGGCCGAACGCGAGGAATGGCGTGCCCGCCGCCGCAAGGTGCTGCCCGCCTTCGCCCGCCAGCGCCTGCCCGATTATGGCGCGAAGGCGGTCCTCCACGCCCGCCGCCTCGGCGAGGGATGGGCCGAAAGGGCGGGCGGTCGGGGCGAAGTCACGATCGAGACCGATGCCGCCATGGCGCGGCTAACGCTCGACATCGCGGCCGACACCTTCTTTTCCAGTCCTCCTCCGCCCGATGGCGACGTCATCGAGGCGGCGATCCAGACCTTGTCCGAAACCGCTTTCCGCGAGTCCACCGCACCGCTGGTGCTGCCCGACTGGCTCCCGCTCGCGGCCAAGCGCCGCAAGCGCTGGGCGATCGGGGTGATGGACGAATTCGTCTGCCGTCTAGTCGATGCCCGCCTTGCCGAGGCGGAGGGCGACCGTGGGGACCTGCTTTCAATGCTTGCCGAACAGCACGCGGGCGACAGGAGCGCGATCCGCAACGATGCCATGAGCCTGCTGATCGCGGGCCACGAGACTTCGGGCGCGCTGCTGGGCTGGACGGCGCTTTGCCTCGTGCAGTCGCCCATGTGGCGCGACCGGCTGTGGAGTGAGCTCGGCACTGTGCTGCAAGGCGCGCCCCCGCGGCCCGAGGATTTGCCGCGCCTGCCGGTGCTGCGTGCGGTCATCATGGAGGTGCTGCGGCTCTATCCCCCTGCCTATGCGCTGTTCCTGCGCCGTGCGACCTGTGACGTGGAGATACAAAGCTTCACCATCCGCAAGGGCGATCTGGTGCAGATTACGCCCTATGCCATGCACCGCGATCCGCGCTGGTTTGGCGAGCCCGAGCGTTTCGATCCCGCGCGGTTCCTTGACAGAGAGGCAGCCTTGCCAAAGGCCTATCTCCCGTTCGGCAACGGCCCGCGCATCTGCATCGGACAGGGCTTCGGGATGATGGAGGTCTGTCTGGTGGTCGCGAGCCTGTTGCAGCGTTGGATCCCGGTCGCAGGGCCGGCTGACGTCATTCCCGAACCGCAGTTTTCGCTGCGCCCGCGAGGAGGGTTGGCGATCACATGGCAGCAGGCGCAGCGTCCCGCCTGACCCTTAAGCCCGGTCGATGAAGCGGTGTGCCATACCAGGCGGGGGCACAAAGCAATGGTCGGCTTTGCCGAACCAGCGATAACGATTGCGGGCGACCAAATCATAGACCCGGTCGCGAATGGGGCGCGGCACCACCCGCAACCAGGACAGAAATCGCCAAGGCGCGCGCATCCGGGCCAACAGCGCCAGCCCGGCATCGGATCGTACCAGTCCACGCCCTTCGTCGATAAACAGGTAGGTCGCGTCCAGATCGACCTGCGAAAGGCCATGATCTGCAGCCAGCGCCGTACCTCGCTCCGACCAAGCGCTGACGAAGATGATGTCGCGACGGCGCTCGTGCCGCAGGATCAGATGAACCCACCGGCTGCACAGAACGCAGTCACTGTCGAACACGACTGTTGGCGGCATCACATCTGCATAGACTGCCCCGCAGCACCATGCCAGTGTCTCCCTCCGCCACGGCGGAGTAGAGCCGCGCCTGACTGCTCCGTGAAGCAGATTTTGGACATTCGGCTTCCCACTAAGCATCGGTCATGAGCGTGGCCGATCGGCGATCCCGATAGCGGCACGGTGGCTTTTGGCGAAAGCAGTCGTTCAACGTGGCGGCTGCCAACGGCCGGGTCTGGGTCGAGAGCATACGCAGATCGTAGCGGCGCGGCCGCAGCCCAAAGGTCCGCGACAGCTGGCGGTACTTTAGGGAAGAGCCCGCCGACACCGCCGGATGGAAATCAGCATCGACTGCTTTACGCATCTCTCAACGACGGCCGATAGCGTTGCCCGGAAACAACACATCGGCAACCTTGATTGCCTTCATAGAACTGCAAAGGAACGGCAATCGCCGCGTCATAGGACACATCTAGCCGGACCGGGTCTCTCCGCTTTCAAAAAGGCCCACCTTATGCGCATCACCCTTCTCCGCGCGGCACTGCTCGCGTCGATTGCCCTGCCCGTCGCGCCCGCTGTTGCCCAGGACCCGGCCAACAGCGAAGAGCAGGACAGCGCCGCCTCCGGCAACGCGATCATCGTTACCGCACAGAAGATCGAACAGCGCGCGCAGGACGTGCCGATCACCATCTCAGCGCTGACTGGCCAGCGGATCGCCGAAATCGGGGTGACCGACCTCGACGAACTGTCGAACTACATCCCCGGCCTCAACATCCAGGAACAGAGCGCCAACAATCCCGGCGTAGTGATCCGCGGCATAACCTCCGACAGCGGTTCGGCACAGCAGGGACCGCGCGTCACGCTCTATTACAACGGCGTCGACATCTCGCGATCGCGCGGGTCCTATCAGGCGATCTACGATCTGGAGCGGGTCGAGGTCATCAAGGGCCCGCAGGCCACCCTGTTCGGCACGGCCAGCGCGGTAGGGGCGATCAGTCTCGTATCGGCCAAGCCTCGCCCGGGCTTCGCGGCCGAAGTGCGCGGCGGCTACGGCAATTTCAACCAGACCTTGCTGGGCGGCTTCGTCAATGCCGGGGGCGACACGCTGGCCTTCCGCCTCGCAGGCGAGTGGCGCACGCGCGATGGCTAGCGGAACACGCATCGGTCTGGATGAATTGGTAAGCCTGCTCCGAGATGAGGCGCAGAAGATTGAAACAAGCCTTGGAGGATCGCTCCGGTTGCACATCCACGTCTTGGATTTACGCCCGCGCCTACAGACCGAAGCGAAGCGGGCAGCCGCCTGATGAGGCCGCTAGCCTTGAGGTATCAGGTGTAGAAAGCCAACTGATCGATCGTGAGTAGGGCTTGAAGCGCGCGGGCATCGGTATAGCTGTCTGCCGCTGCGGCTCCATGCCCTACTGCATGGCGCGAGCCAGCTTGCCCCATTCCTTGCGAGGGATCGAACTGCGCAAACGTATACTCCCGCAGGTAGAGGGCGAATGCTTCGGGCAGGAGCAAAGTGTCTGGCCCACCGCTCTTTTTTATCGCTGAATCGATGGCGTTCCTCAGCAAATCCTTCATGCTCAGGCGAACGCCGAGCGGCGGGGCGGGCGCTTCGGCGCGCAGCACGCCTTCTATTTCGGTGATGGCGATCTTGATGGCCGCGATCGGTTCTCGTGCCTTGAAATGCCGGACAGCCTCTCGAAGCAGTGGCATCTTTATCTTTAGGTTCGCTTTTGACTCCCAACGAGCCACCATATGGTCGAGGCGAACATCATCGAAATTTGCAACCAGCTTGGCTTCGATCTCGTCCATCGCGAAACCTGCGGAACAGTGGTTTACCAATTCCTGGAACTCGATGCCGAGAATCTCCACGAATGGAAACCACCCGGCGACAACCAGCCGGTCGAACACATGATTGTTGGCCAGGACGCCATATAGCTGGCGGAACTTAAGCCGGCGATACAGGCGACCCAACTCCCGCTGCGAATGTTCGATGTCCAGCTCTCCATCGGGAGCCAGATCGAAAAATAGGCCGAAACCCCAATTTTCCCGAAACAACACCAGAAGGCGATCCGAACGATCGATGCTGAGTGCCGGAAACCACATACCGATGACATCGGCGATGTCTGTCTCGAAAACGGGCTCAAAAATTTCAACAGAGCGCTTCAACATCATTTGCAAGCAAGTCGCCGCTCCGTCGATCCACAATTCCGCCTGCTTGTCCGGTCGAACGACAAGCACGATAAAGTTTGCCCGCGAGAGATCGACCACTGCCCCAGCTTGATGTGCCAGATGCGATAGCGCACTGGTGAGATTTTCAGCGATCATCTGAAAGCCGGGATCATCCGACGTGAGTGTTAGACGGGTCCAAATCTTCGCTTCACCGCCGCCTTGGACGGACTCGGCAGCAACACCGATCAGATCGACCTCTGCCAGCAAAATCGGCTTGCCATGGTTGCTTATGGTGCCGGGCACGGGCGTTATTGCGTCTTCGTCCATCAGCTAATTTTCGACAAATTGAATGGCTTGGCCAGCAAATTCGTGCGCTGGATTCGGCCCGCGTAGTAGCCGCATGGCGGCGAGAGCCCGTCCGCTAACCAGTTTTCACGCTAAAGTCCGGAAAGTCCGCATCGTCCGGTATTCCTGCTGCTCGGCGATGATCATTTCTACACCCGATTTCCGGAACTTGCCCGGAGAGGTCGAATGACGGCAATGAGGGCGCATTACCGACCTTCCGCTTCGCCCACCGCAAACGACCGGTTTCGGCGAGGATGGACGTTCAAGACTGATGACCTGAGCGACCGAGACTGGTCGAGTGCTGCCGTTTTCGCTTGGCTGATTGGGCTGCTGCGCCCCGCACCGCACAAGCGATCCATTCGGCAAACGGCCATCGACCCACATCTTGTGTGCCGTCAAACCGCCAGAACCCGATTCAGGCTTTGCAGCCCAGCCTGCCGGAGGCTCCGTTCTGGGCAAATGGCTTTGAGCTCCAAACTGAAAGCGTCAAAGGCATCGAAACCGAACCCGCAGTTGGGGAACAGTGAGCACACCCTACGCCGCAATGCGGCAGAAAGAGATTGTTAAGCAATAGGTTACGCGAAGTAGTTCCTCTACAAAGAGGAGCAAATCAATGCAAGCAAATGGCTATCTGCTACCAACGAAAGACGCCACGAATCATCGTCCTGCTCAATCCGGTGCAGGGCGCGGGAGTGGTGAGAAGGCGAAGCCGAGCAATCGGGTTAGGCTCAACGGCAACATCGTCCGGCGCAAACCCGGCAAGCGCATTCGGGAGTATTGGGACATCGACCTGCCGGGCTTTGGCCTGCGGGTTAATCCCGGCGGCAGGCGGACATGGTTTGTACTGTTCCGTCAGCGCGGCAAGCTAAGGCGGGTGTCGCTGGGAACCTCCCGTGACATCTCGCCCGCCACTGCCCGCCGCCTCGCGCGGGCGAAGCTGGCCGAAGTGGCGCTCGATGGGTTGCCAACGCGCAAGAAGGCCCGCGCCGCGCAAAGGAGCGATTCGCCCTTGCTGCGCGACTACGCCGAACGCTTCTGGGCTGACTATTCGCGACACTGGAAACCATCGACCCGCAAGCGCAACGAGAGTGCCATCTTCAAGGAAATCCTCGGCGCGTTCGGCGATAGGCGGATCGACGATCTGGCCAAGGGTGACATCCTGTTCTGGCGCGACAGCTTCGTCGAGCGCCCCGGCGTGTTCAACCGCACCTTGCCAGTTTTCTCCGTGATGATGGGCTATGCGGAACGACTCGGCTTGCGTCCACGTGGTTCCAATCCCTGCAAGGGCACGCCGCGCTACAAGCGCAAGCCGATGGAACGGTTTCTGTCGCCACACGAGTATTCGCGGCTTGCCACGGCATTGCGGGACTACGAGGCAGAGCAGCCGCTCTATGTCGCGGCGATCCGTCTACTGATCTTCACCGGCGCACGTTGCGGTGAGATTGAGCAGTTGCGCTGGGAATGGGTGCAGGAACCGCGCCTGATGCTGCCCGACAGCAAGACTGGCGCGAAGATCGTCTATCTCAATCGACAGGCAATCGATGTGATTGCATCGCTCCCAGACCGGAAAGCAACCGGCCTGCTATTTCCCTCGTTCCGCAATCGCGACAAGCCGATCATGCTCGGCATCCATTGGTCGAAAATCCGCAACCGCGCTGCCTTGCCGGATGTGCGCCTACATGACCTGCGCCACAGCTTCGCATCAGTCGCAATCCGCGACAACATCTCGCTCATGGTGATCGGCAAGCTGCTGGGGCACGCGCTGGCCGAGACAACAACGAAGTATGCGCACCTGTCCGACGAGATCGTCGCCGATGCAGCGGACCGCGTATCCGGCTCAATTGCCCGCCTGATTGGAGTAGGGCAATGAACGCGCTGACCCTGCGGGGGATCGTCGCCGAGGAACTGGGCAGTCTCCGGCTTCATATTGTCGGCAAGTGCGGTGGCCTGGGAGAGCTGCGCAAGACGTGCTGGACGCGCGAGCTGCCGGGGTTTGGGGCCCGGCATTATGCGAGCGGGCGCAAGGTCTATATCGTCCAGGCGCGAATGGAAGGGCGCACCCGCACCGTGACGATCGGCAATGCCAAGGTGCTGAGCCGTGCCCAAGCGATGGATGTGGCGCGCCGCGTGCTGATCCGTGCCCAGACCGGCGACAACCCGGCGGAGGAGCGCAAGCGGCTGCGCAAGGTTCCGTCCTACCGTGACTTCCTGAAGACCTATTGGGAGCGGGTATCGCCGAAGTGGAAGCCGTCCACGCTCTACACCCACCGCTACTACAAGCGGAAATATCTCGACCGGGCCTTCGAAGGCCTGTTCCTCGATGAGATCGAGGAACGCCATGTGCAGGAATGGTTCAACCGGATCACCAACACAGGCGGCCCCGGTGCTGCCAACCGTTGCGGCGAAATCCTGCGCGCCATGTTCAACAAGGCCGAGCAATGGGGCGTGCGGCCCGAAGGATCGAACCCCTGTCTCTACATCCGCAAGAACAAGGGACGGAGGTGCGAGCGCTTCCTGTCCGATCAGGAATTCAGGCGGATCGGCGAAGTGCTCGACCGCCACCGCAAAACCTTCCCGCTGCATTGCGCCGCGATCAGCCTGCTGATCCTGACCGGCTGCCGCAAATCGGAGATCACCTGCCTCAAATGGAGCGAGGTGCGGGGAAGGCGCTTGCTGCTGACTGACAGCAAGACCGGCCCGCGCACGGTCTGGCTGGCGGAAGCGGCTGCAACGATCCTTCACGCGCTGCCGCGTCGGGAAAAGCAGCCCTATGTGTTCTGGAACCCGGCTACCCAGCGCCCAATCACCGATATCGGCAATTTTTGGAGCAAGTTGCGTGACGAAGCTGGCCTGCCCGGCGTCCGCATTCACGATCTAAGGCACAGCTTTGCCAGCCATGCCGCCGCCCACTCTGAAACCCTGCCAATGATCGGCAAGCTGCTCGGCCATGCCGATGTGCGGACCACGACCCGCTATGCTCATCTTGACGATGGGCATGTCATCGATGCAGCACAGCGGATCGGCGACCGGATCGAGCAAAACATGAGCGGCTCATATTCATTGAGCCGTAACACTAAGTATGATAGTGGACCGTTGCTGCATGACTGACAACCCGCGCATCCGCATCTACGCCAACCGCTGGTTCGCCAAGTTTGCGGCAAAGGAGAAGATCAGCGATGCCACGCTTGCTGATGCCGTGCATCGGGCCGAATCCGGCCTGATCGATGCCGATCTTGGCAGCGGCCTCATCAAGCAGCGCATCGCGCGCCAGGGCGGAGGCAAATCGGGCGGTTATCGCTCGATCCTGATCTTCCGCTCGGGCGAGCGGGCCATATTCGTGTTTGCCTTCGCCAAGAGCGAAAAGGCGAACCTGAGTGCGGCGGAACTGAAGGTCTATCGCAAGGCCGCCAGCATCATGCTGGAACTGGGCGAGGACCAGATCGAAACGGAAGTTGAAGCAGGCCGATTGGTCGAGGTGAAAGACGATGAGCAAGGCTAGGGCAAAGATCTACAAGAGCGAGGCGATGGCCGCCGTCCACGAGATGATGGAAGGCTTGGCCGACGCGGGCAGCATCGACAAGCGCACCATGCGCGAGTTCGATGAGGCCTGCCTTGCGCCTGCGCCTGTTCTGTCGCCGGATGAGATCAAGGCTATCCGCGAAGCGGAGCAGGTCTCGCAGCCTGTGTTTGCGCGCTATCTCAACGTGTCGAAGAACCTCGTGTCGGACTGGGAACGCGGCGCGAAGAAACCGGGAGGTCCGGCGTTGCGGCTGCTGTCGATCATTCAGCGCAGCGGGCTGGATGCGGTGGCGTGACGGCGCATTGTCGTTCACCGTCGAGAAGCAATGTAAATAGAACAGAACACCCTCGACGGGATAAAGCGTTTGATAATCGAAACCCTTCTGCCAAAATTGCGGGTCACTCGATAATATCAATGTTGCCTCTGGAATTAAGAATCGCGTGAGCATTGCATTAAAGGATTACCCCTTCGCATTTAGAAATAATTCTCTCCAAGACACTATCAAAATTATGCAAATGATCTCCAAATCCACTTTTAATTTTTATTTCGCCACTCTGAATGTTATCGAAAAATAATCGCGCGAAATGCTCTGGATTTATTCCCCTGGCGCGGTCAATCATGGATGTGCCATATTCATCAACTCGAACACGGTACATTTCAATACCCCAGTTTAGGGTGTCATTGTCAAAGCCTTCGCCAAAATCCCGCTGAAGAAGTCTAGTCGAAATTCCCAATCCTACCACGTATGCAGTTGAATCATCTTGCTTTATCGATCCTCGATTTCTGTCGAGGGCAACTTTAGCTAAAAATCCAACCATCCAATATAGCTCATGCATGTCATATCCAGCATCTTCCCATCCCTCGAGTTTCGAAAAATGATCCACTAGATCCTTCATGGATCCCGCTACCGTCATTCCAAAATTACCGTTCACCAAGGAGTTTGGGTCAACCTTCTTGCGAAATCCAAACATGCGCAGCTTTCCCTCTTTCCGCTAACTAAACCATCTCGATACTTGGTCTGTAGAACATATTTACTGCCCAAGTCACAACTTGAAGGAAAGGTTGGCGTTGCTCTTCTGCAATTCCTCAGTGTGGGCGCGGGGCCGACCAAAGCTCGAGCGAGACAAGGCTTCCTCGATTGTTCGGAGCGAAGCATAGAGCATGTTCAGACCGCTGCCCGAGTTCTTGGCCTTCTCAGCAGGAAATCCGTGCGGAAAATCCGCACAGTTGCTGGTGAAGCCGGTAAATTGGCTTGTCTCATCGCTGAGCGAGAGGCCCGTAGGTGCAAGCCGCGACTTCCGCGGATGGTACATGTCCAGATACAGAACGAACCATTCTTTGCCGCCAAAATCGACCGCCTCAAAAATATCGACCGTGCCTTGCGAACCGATCCGATGGAAAAGAAGTCGCTCTCCGCTCGAAGTTCTCAACCTGGAGAGATAAGCTAGTTCGCCGATAGGGCCGTTGACCGGAATAGGGTTGGTGACCTCCAAGCCGAAACGGCCCTTGCTATCGGGCAACTGATCGCAATCGAGCCCCCGGTTGATCATTGAGGCAATAGGTTCGCCAACCATCGCAATTTGTGCCGCATCGTCGTCCAAGAGCTGTCGCATCTTCTCAAAGACTTGCTGAACCTCTCTGGGCGGTGACTTGTCGGACGGTCCGAATAATTTGCTAAGCCAACCCATTTCTTAACCTCGTAAAGTAAGACAATCGATGTAACGCCGTCGCGCGGCGACGCATTGAATGGGGCACAAAGTGAGTTTGTCAAAGGAAGTGCGTACCTGCAAACGAAATTTTCGCGGCTTTACAACTGAAAATGGGTCTCCCATTGTTCGGCCTCGAGCGGCCTTGAGGGGGAACGTTCTTCGTGTTTGATTTGCGGGAAAATCCATTCGTTGTCCTTGGCGTGACACCCCGGTCAACGAAGGCGGATGTCAATGAGGCGTTCGAAGATGCCTTGCTCGACGCTCGTGACGTAAACGACGAACGACGCCTGAATCTCGCCAGGCAGGCTCTCTTCACTCCCAACGAGAGAGTGACAGCAGAACTTGGCTACCTTCTTGAGCTACGCCCGTCAGATGCGCGTAAGGCTCTGACGTCGAAGGCGTTCGAGCATTGGGTTGAGGTTGCGGAATCGACGCAAGGTGTCGCAAGAGCGAACGCGCTCGCGGAGGCAATGAGCAGCTGTACGCAAACTGATGCATGCCGATCACTTACTCTGAATCTGTTGGACTGCTGGAGTGGGATCAATCCGAAAGAGATATGGCAGCAAGTGAGCGAAGCCCGTTCGATTTCCGATTTCGGCAGTATAGCGGAGGCAGACATTAGGCGAGGCCTCGACCGACTCCGCCATGCTCACGCGGAGAAAGCGATCGCACATCTTGAAGGCAACTCGGACCTCCCCGCCGTCTTTACCGACCTCCTCGAAGCCGAGATTATTCCAAACGATCGGGTCCGGGAAAAATTCGCATCCGCTTTAGTTACGTCCTACGCCCAGCGTACGAGCGGCGCGCTTGCCAAAGCGGCAGATCGCAGTCTGGAGTGCCTTCAGGATTTCGTTCGTTCTGGTTCCGACCAAGCTTTCAGGGACTTCGAAAATGACCTCGCAGATTGGGATAGGCTGGCGCAGCCCCTGCAATTGGCCAGCCAAACCAAAGGTGCGGACGAACCTCATTCTCAAGAACTTTACGAGAAAGTTCGTTCGCACGCATTGACACTTGCCAATGACGAGGCCCGCCATTCCGATGCTGCTCGAATAACCCGCCTCGCGGAAAGCATTTTTGCGGAGCTTCCTTCTGCGCAAAGCCAACTTCGCCAGGATTCCGAAACTCTCGATGAAATTCTGGAGCATAGTGCAAAGACCCAGGTCTTGGCTCCCCTTACCGAAGCGATAGCTGAAGCACGAGAGGATTTGTTCTGGACGAGCCAGCACCTGACGACGCACGGTTTCGTGACCAGCGCCCCTGACCCAATCGGAAAAATCCGAAGGAGTTTCGAAAGCCTCCTGACGCCTGACCTTCCCATTGAGCTGCGTGACGATGGTGCACGAATCCTGCGCGGGTTGGCGGTGGAGCTTTTCAACGAGCGTCAAGACATTCTCAACGCAAAGTCCCTCACCGCATATTTGGCCTCGGATGGCCGCTGGTTTTCACATGAGGTGAATGCGCAGATCGCAGCCGATGACCGGGAACTGGCAAAGAATCTTGGAATGCAGCACTTGCAAAGCGCCATGAAGGGCGGTGAATGGAAAAGAGCGAAGGGGATTTGCTCAGAATTGCTCGCGCTTGCGTCGGGGCTTGAAGTCTCCGATCTGCAAAATATCAACCAGATCATCGAAGAGAAAATCCGTTCGCGTAGGACGTCTCAATTTGTTTGGGGTGGCATCGCCGCCTTGGTGATTGGATTTCTCGTATTTAGCGATGACAAGCCCTCAGATTACAATCCCGACTACAGCTACGATTCGATGTCGGACTCTGTCGAGATGCCAGCCGATAGCGCGGTGGCGGCCCCGTCGCTTCCGTCAACCGAAACAGACATTCCGGCAGATACGCAAGAAGAAGTGGCCCCGCCCTATGGCGGTGGCTCCCTGTCCCTTCCTCAACTGAGATACTGCATTCGGCAAGGCGAACGAATGGATGCTGCGCGCTCGATGGTTTATAGCTATCAGCAGCAGTCTAAGTTCAACGCGGCAGTTACCGACTACAATACACGCTGTGGTAGTTTTCAATACGACCATCGAGATATGGCGACTGTCCGGTCGGAAATTGACCAAGTGCGAGAACAGTTGAATGCGGAAGCGGCGGCAATCGTCGGCCCTCGCGGTGCAACACCCAGCTATCGACAGCCAACGTATCCCGGCGTTGGAACCGGCAACAGTGACACATCGGATGGCTACGGCCTCAGCAGCGAAAGCAGCGAGGCCGATGAAGCAGCGGATCCTCTGAATCCCTACGGTGAGCGCGATGAATACTGACAACAACGAGATCGAGCATTCGACAGCAGCGGAACTTGCGGTGGACTATTGGAAGTTGCTGAAGGTTTGCGAGCGCCTGGTGAAGTCACTGCCTGAAGACCGGCGGAAGCGAGCTGGCGCACAGGTTCGCTTCTCCGCAAGCCGTTTGGAGAACCACCTTGATGCGCTAGGGATTGAACTCCTAACATTCGAGGGCGTGCAGTTTGGGCCAGAATTGCCAGCGATTGCGGTCAACGCTGATGATTTTGGAAATGCCGAAAACTTATTGGTTGAATCCGCAATCGAACCGGCCGTTATCATGCACGGCAAGGTGGTTCAGAATGCGCAGGTGACGCTGAAGGAGAGTGAAGTCAATGAATCTGGGAATTGACCTTGGAACCTCGAACTCGGCTGTCGTAGGCGTCGATGATAGCGGCCTACGGCTCTTCAAGACCGACGATGGCAAGGATGTCCTTGCAAGCGTGATTTACTTCGATCGCAGAGGACATATGACAATCGGCACCAGAGCTCAGGCTCAAGCCGAGTTGTCACCCGATAATGTGGCGCAAGGCTTCAAGCGCTTGATGGGCACATCCAGCACGATTGATCTTGAGGGGGCGGACAAGTCTCTCACCCCTGAAGAAGCAAGCTCCGAAATTATCCGGCAGCTCCTCCGCCAAGTGGAGTCGGAGACAGGGACCGGCGAATTTGCCGGTGCTATCATTACGATCCCGGCTGCGTTTGATCAGATGCAGTCTGAGGCGACAATTCGTGCCGCACATGCTGCGGGCTTGTCCAAAGTTGGATTGCTGCAGGAGCCTGTTGCGGCGGCGATGGCGGCCCTTGAAGGGGCAACGCGCCGAGATGGGCGATTTCTCATATATGACCTTGGCGGGGGAACTTTTGATCTCGCGTTGGTCGAGGCAAGCGGGGGCGCGGTGAACGTCATCGCCCACGAAGGTATCAAGATGTTGGGTGGACGGGATTTCGACCGGACGATTATCGATAGCGTTGTCCGCCCGTGGCTCGCTGAAAACTTCAAGCTGCCCGAGAACCCTTCTCGCGATAGCCGGTTCAAGCGTCTTTTTGCGGTCGTTCGAATGAAGGCGGAAGTGGCAAAGATCGAGCTTTCCACGCGAGAAACAGCGGTCATCTACCTGAGTGAAGACGACGCGCGCGCCCAAGATCTTGATGGCAATGATGTCTATGTCGATGTGGAGATTTCACGCATGCGATATGAGGAACTGATCAAGGACAGGATCCTCGAAACGGTCGAAATCTCTCGGAAAATGCTCCAAGATAACGGACTTTCGAATGACGACATTGATCGCATTGTTTTCATCGGTGGACCGTCAAAGACGCCCGTGATCCGTGATCTTGTCAGCCGCGAACTTGGCATTCCGGCGGACCATAAGACCGATCCGATGACAGCCGTAGCCAGAGGCGCTGCAATCTTTAGCGAGAGCCGGGATTGGAGCGTCGAGAAGGGGCAGCGAAAGGCAGCTCGTGGCTCTGTCTCAACGTCTGGAGGATTGGCAGCTCAGCTCGACTTTACAGCCCGGTCGGCTGACGAAAATGCTCGCCTTCGGATTAAGGCAGAAACTTCCGGTGGGGAGTATCGCTTCAATGTCAGCGGTCCAAATGGGTTCGACACTGGATGGGCGTCTCTCGATCAAAAGGCCACCGTCAGCCTGCCACTTCCCAAGCCAGGCAAACATGTCTTCAAGGTGCAGATCGAGCAAGCTGACGGCAGGAAGGCATGCGACGACCAGTTGGTTGAAATTGTCCGTACCGAGGCGACAGCTGCGGCGATCCACGCTACCCGAACTGTATCGGTTAAGGTGGCTGAAGGCCCCGCTTCCGAGCGGCGCAACGTACTTCACCCGCTGATTAAGAAGGGAACGGCTCTTCCAGTGGAGGGCTCGGAGTCACTCAAGCTAAGAGAAAAACTTGTCGGCGGCACGCCGGGGCAATTCGAAGTCGAGCTCTTCGATCATGCCGAAGGGGTAGACAGCCCTGATCTGAATTTGGCGATCGGGATTTTTGAGATTCCTGCGGATGACATTCTGGACCCGGGACAAACCCTTGCGGCGGGCACGGAGGTTATCGTTCACTGGCATATGGACGACAACGGTTTAATTCGTTGCGAGATCTCCATACCGTCGATTCAGGTCCACTCGGAACGCAAGAATTTCTACAACCCGCAAGCCCGTCAGGACCGCTTCGATGGCGAAGAAGGGGGATCTTTAGCCGAAGCAAAACTCGTTCAGGCACAGGCCGCAATCAATGATGCGCGTTCCGCGATTGGTGATGACTCTAAGCTGGATGGGTTGCAGCGTCGGGTTGCTCGTCAGCACGAACTTTTGTCAAACTCCAGTGATGCAGAAGCACGACGTGCAGTGACCGAAGAGGCACTTCATGTGCAGCAGGAACTGGCTCGTCTCAAGGAAGCACCGGAACATCGCCGAGCTGTGTTGCTGCAAGAGATCGAGCAGATTGAAGAAGGTGTTGCAGACCTCGTTGACAGTTTCGATCCCGGGACGGTCGAGCGGTTGAACACCCTGTTGCGGTCAGCGCGGGAGGAAATCAGCAATCAGAACTGGTCTGGGGTACGTCAACTGGTGCAGCAGGCTCGCACAGTTTTCCAACGCGCCTTGGTGCAACAACCTGGCTTCATTCTGCACATGTTCGAGACGCTTTCCGAAGAACGGCATTCTGCGCTGGATAAGAATCTCCATGACCGCCTCGTTCAAGAAGGTGGTCAGTGTTTGGAAAGGGGGGACATCGAGGGTGTCCGGGAAGTGGTCGGCGCAATCTTGCGGAATCGGATGCCGAGTGAGGCCGAAAGCGGCGGCGTTGCTATCCTTTCGAGCCTTATGAGATGAGGCGAGAATAGTCTGTTCCGTCAGGCTGCGTGGACTCTCGTAGTTCGCGAGCCAGAGCTGGCTATCTGCTACAAAAAGCGCCCTTTCCGAGTTCGAAACGATCAATCACTCCCTATCCTTCAAGCGCCGGATAGGCTACAAAATCCGCGTGAAACCAAGGCCTTTGCCATCAAAAATCGGACAGGGAAGTGGTCGATCACAACGGTCCAAATAGGGAACAACTTCGCGCACACCCTACCCCGCGAATTCGGGTTGCATATCTCTGATATTTCGATGGAAACACGGTTTGTGCACAGATGATCCGCCGGCGAGTTATGCGGGTTTGCGGCGAGTTGTTGGTAACTCGCTTAGCCATAAAAATCTGAATAGATATCGAAATTATTCGATTTAATGCGGGTCGAAGACGAGTTGCGGCTTTCTGCGCCGATCACCGCTTCCCCGCCTTGATCGGCAGTATCCATCCGGCGGGGGCCGCCTTGCCTGGTTAGGCAGCGAGCGCTCTTAAGCGTGCTCTTAAGAGTGTGCTTTGGAGCGGTCGATGGGTCAGGTGACGGTGTTTTCGGGGCCGGAGCGGCG
>Ga0114986_1000092_pt1 | contig 24068 bp, 30 predicted proteins | sample Shrwel1BS1Day17_FD_96988 | JGI IMG/M metagenome (GOLD analysis project Ga0114986, IMG submission 96988) | Subsurface microbial communities from deep shales in Ohio, USA - Utica-3 well 1 S-1-Day17 | ecosystem: Environmental > Aquatic > Deep subsurface > Shale gas/oil reservoir > Produced... | reverse complement strand
ACTGAATATGAAATGCGGCGCTGACCCAGATTCTCGCGCGTCGCAGACCGCACCACGCCGAGAGAACATTCATTGCCGCAACGGGCATCCGAGTGCAAGGGCGTGCTCAATAGAGCGCTTACTGATGATCTTGTTCATACTCAGTTTCCTATGGTGTGGCCCGTGGTAGGGCAAGAATGAAACGGCCCCTGAGAGAGGCCTTTGCTTCAGTGCAGGTCAAGCACGATGTACTTGCCCAGTCGCTGTCTCAGGTGCGCCGTCTTCTCCGGGAATCGCGAGCGAATGGTCTGAGACAGGCGTCTCAGTTCGTCGCCAAACTCGTTGCTGATGGCACTCCTGATGTCCTCCGCGTCTAGCCCCACCACGTCGCACGCGGTGTCAAAGGGGATGTAGGGAGGGCTCTCGTACAGGTCGTAGACCCACATCAGGTCTTCCCAGGCTTCACGACGCGCTGCGCAAAAGAGGAAGTGGTCTTCCGTCTTGAGCAGCCGCCGAAGGCGCATGAGGTTGTATGCAAGCTGCTCCAGAAGCTCACCGCCATGAATGACTTCATTGACGATCTCTTCTGCCTCAGCCTCCGTGAAGGGTTGCGACGGCTCGATGAGCCGACCCTCCAAGGTCTTTACGTTGTTTCCGAATAGGTCTTCCACATCGATCGCTCCTAGTAGATGCCGCAGAGGCGGCGTTGAGAAAGCGACCAGGCCAACAGATGCCTTTCTGATGCCCTCAGGGAGCACATCAGAAAGGCTGCTACGCAGCCTTGGGTTCACATGGCCCGAATTCCCCTTCCGATGCTCAGGAGCAAATCGAAGCAGAATTTCAAGCCTTTCCAGGTCCAGCGGAGAAGGAACCGAATGGACACCACGAGGAGTCCAGTCGCGAACAGCAAAACAAACAAGGTGTCGTTGGCGATGTTCTCTTCCCTGATGACTTCATTGACTTTCATGGTCTACCTTTCGACGGTGTTACCGCAATCGCGGAGTGGAGGAACCGTCTGGCACTCAGATGCCTTTCTGATGCGCTCCTCAAGCACATGAGAAAGGCTGCTACGCAGCCTTGGGGTTTGGGTTAAAGAATGGTCACGTCAATGACCGCATCGCACATGTGCAGCAGCTCTGGCGTCTGGGTGATCAGGAACTCACGTTCATAACCACCCTTCTCCAGCACCGTGCGTTTCATCGCCATGTACTGGCGCTTTCTCTCCGGATCCAGCGGTCCGTCCGACTCATCACTGAACAGCGTCTGGAAGTGAATGTCACTCGTCCTGGCCATGTACAGGGACAAAGCCCTGACCAGACACTCGTTGATCCACACCTTCTCGCCGCCGCTCATGAGTTCCAGCAACTTGGTCTCTCCGCGCAAGGTGTCTTCCACCATGACGTTGAAGGTCTCGCGTTGCAGCCCGGCCGCCGTTTGCTCTTGCGTCTGGATTGAGATCACAAAGCGGCCACCGTAGCAGTCCTCCAGCAACGCATTGGCCAGCGAGGAGATCGCCGGTCCTGCATCGTCGATGGACATGGCAATCACACCATCTGATCCCAGCGCCTTGGACAAGAGCATCCACATGGCCATCTCTTGCGAGATCTCCCGAGCACGTCTGTCATGCGCCTGTGCTTCCTCAAGCCGCTTGTCGCAGACATCGATTTCGACCTTCAGGGCATTGATCTGGCGCTCTTTTTCGGCAAGCTTTCTGGAGCATTCGGCTTTGCTCTCTTGCGCCTGTATCAGCTGACGCTGCACCTGGCCTTGAGCGGCCTCGTCCACCAGCGCGGGCAGGCCTCGCTTGAGTTGCATGAGGTTGCTCATCGCCTTCTGGTTCAGCTCTTCCTGCGAGTCCTTCTCCTGCTGGTGACGGCCATGCAGAGCTTCCACTTGACCTTGCAGCTCCCCATGTCGTGTGCGGCTGCGCTGCAGCTGCTCGGACGCGGAGGTGAGGTCAGCACGCACCGAGGCGATTTCCGCCTTGGCACGCTCGACCTGATCGCGCAGCGCCAACACCTCGCGGCATGAGGCCAGCTCCTGATCAAGCTTGGCCAGATCCGCCTGTGCCTGAGCTACCTTGACGCTCGTCTCCTGCAGGGCTTCGAGCACCCGTAGGCTCACTGACTTGTTTTCGAGCTTGAGGCGATACACCGAGCGTGCGTTGGCAAGCTGGGCCTGCTGTTGCGGCAGCTCCTGTGCTGCCTCGTTGGCCTGGCAAAGAAGCTTGCACTGCCCTGCCAAATCGGACCCCTTGCAGGGCACCTCATCGAGCAGAGCCGCAGTTCTTTGCGACAACAGCAGAGCGGCTTTGAGGTGCTCGCCATCGCTGGCCAACTTGGTCAGGCTCTCGGTCAGCTGCTGAACCTCTTGCGTGATCGTTGCGACCTGCTTGATGTCCGGCGCCTTGTCCTCGATGAACATGCGCAGCTTGCGCTGCTGCTCACGAAGCTCTTCCGAGCGCTTGGTTGCCCGATCAATGTCGTCCACCCGGGCGAGCAGAGCGTCAAGACCCTCCTGGCGATGGCGCAGCTGCTGCATCATCGTCTGGGCCATCTGCACAGCTTCCTGGGCGTCAAGCTTGGCACGCTCGATAGCGAGTACCTCTTGCGCCTGACGCTCTGCCAGTGAACTGGACTGGCGTCGAGCTTCGGCCTGTGCTGCAGCGATTTGCTCATCGATGGTCTCATGCTGTGCCCGGATGGACACCTGCTTTTCCAGCGCAGCAGCAACCGTGGCCTGCTCTGCGATCAAGCGTGTGATCTCTGCAGACCAATTTGCCAGCTCCGCTTCCAGCACGCGCTCCTCGTCCTGAGCCCTTTGGAGACTGGACAGAAGCACGTCACGGCTGCTGAGGCTGCCCCGGATTCGCATGGACAGCTCCTGCTCAGCGACCAGATGCGGCTTGAGAGCCTTGTAGACCTCGTTGGCTTTGCCCGAAAGCGCAGCCACTTCATCCATTCGCAGCATCTGTGCCAGCAGCTTCTTGATCTCGGATGCACTCATCTTGGAGATCGGCGTCTTGCCCTGTGCACTGAACTGTGCCGCAAAGAAGACCTCGGGTTTGCCCAGCACACGCTCCAGACATTGATCGTAGTTCTCAGCTTTGCCGTCTGAGGTCAGACCCGTTGCGGGGTCCGTCCAGGGCTGAGTTGACCCGTCCGGCTGGACAACGAACAGATAGGCCTCCATTCGCTTGGTCTTTGCAGTGGCCCGCATCCTCAGGGTGCTGAGGTAGCGAACACCTGCATGCTCCCAGATCAGCTCCTTGGCAGCCTCACCCGCGCCCATGTGGTCGTAGTAGGAGAACGAGCCAGGGGAGCCGCCGTTGGCATGGGAAGGCATGACACGGTAGGGGTGAAGGTTGTCGATGATGGTGGTCTTACCGGAACCATTGGGCCCGGCAAGCGCCACCAACTGGGCTTGAGCTGGGACCACAGAGGCCAGATCCAGAGTAAGAGTCTCTTTCGATCGGCTCGATGAGATGCCAGCGAAGCCCGTGAGGGTCAATTTGATGGGTTTCATGGTTTTTCTCCTTAAAGCGTTTCCCCAAGGGGGGAGGGTTGAAGGAGAAGCACCAGCAGATGGGCTGTCTGCAGGGATGGCCCTGTAGACAACCCACCCCTTGCGGAGTGGATTGAGGCTCAGACGTTGGTCACCGGTGGTCGGTCAGAAGGCCTCGCACAGGTAAGTCTCCGCCTTGGCCTTGAGATCTGCGCCGGGGCCGAACCACGCACTGTCCAGGCGATTCTCCTGAGCCCGTGCACGAACGTGGTGATCCGTGTATTCGGTCACCGCATTCAGCAGTCCCCAGGCCGTTCCCTGAACACCTGGCATCGTCGATCCTTTGCCCGCTCCGTTGAAGAGGCTCATGATCTTGACGAAGCCGCGGGTCTCCTGGATCTGCGTCTCGCCAGACGGCGTCGGCAGGATGTCCACGAGTACGCTGCGCGCGTCGCTGTCGGTCATCTTCACCTTGGTGAGGTGACGCATGCGGCCCAGGAAGTCGTCGAATGCGCGTGCACCGACCAGTCCCATACTCTCCTTGACCGCGTTCGGATCAAACACGGTGTTGTGGCGGACCTTGACCTCCTGGCCACGCTCGTGGTGCAGGGCAATCGCCTGGGTGTTCCAGCAGACCACACGCGTCGAGACGAACTTGGCTGTCGTGGCCAAGGAACCATCGCAGCTGGTGATCAGCAGCAGGTAGGCCTTGAGCCGGTCATTGCCGAGCACGTCGTCTTCGATGTTGGTTCGCGCCAGCGCCCAGATGCGCTTGCCGCCCTTGAGAGCGCCCAGCGTGTCGATTTCGAAGCCTTCACGATCCACGAGGGATCGGAAAAATTCGATCATCTCCACGGGTTGCACCGTCTTGTAGCGGTTGCTGACGACCGACATTCGCGCTTTGGTATCGCTGCGGTAGATGACCTTGAAGTCGGGGAAGTCGTTCAGCCCTTCTTCATCGGTGAACTGCACGGGAGCTTCCTTGTAGCGCCAGTTCAGGTGGGCCTGCTCCAGCCAGGTCTCCAGGGGAGCACCGGCTTGAACTTGCTGTCCCAGACCGTGCCAGGGCTTCTCTCCGGCATAGGCCATTTCGGCTTTGTTCAGATCGAAGAGGGAGAGGTGATGTGCCATGTTAAGCGTCCTTTCAGAGGTGCCACAGATGCGGCGTGTTGAGAAAGGGGGGCGCTTGGCTTACCGGTGAGCCGCACAAGCTGTGCCATCACGGTCCACTGGTAAGCCCACCCCCGAGGGGGGTGAGTTACGTGAGGATCAGGAGATCAGTTCAGGGGGTGCAAGAGTTTGCACGGGTGCAAGCTTGAGCACCTCCTGGACGACTTCGTCCACGGGTTGTGACTGGATGAGTTCGAGGCGCGCACGCAATGCGTCCACGCCGTCTGTCTCGGTCACTTTTGCCCAAGTGGCAAGCTTCTCTCCCAAAGGCTGGGTGGAGATCCCTTGAGCGCGCTGTCGCTGCACCGTCAGGGTCTTGCCTTCAATTTGCACGTCGGCTGCTTTTTCCAGAATAGACCTGATAGCAGCTCGGTCTACATTTTGCCTGGATTCTTCATCAATGCAATAGCGAATCCGAACAAAAGCGCCTTCGCACTCAGAAATCCGCTGCCGCAGATCATCCAGGTCGGGAGCGCCCTCGTAGACGAGATCCACATTTCGCCGTGAAGGGGTCGGGCAGGTTTTCAGCAACGCTCCTGCTGCATCAAGGCTCCAGAGCAGCCAGTACTTGTCGCCGATCTCTCCGTGGTGAAAGCGGCCAATGGAGCCCGCGTAGGCAACCACCTGATGAAAGCCCAGTGTTTCCTGTTCCCAGCTTTGCTGCTTGTGGATGTGGCCGAGAGCCACACCATCGGCTTTGGCTGCGAACAGGGACCCCAGCCCCAGCTCGTGGTCGGTTCCGGCCATAGGCACACCGGACTCGCTGATGCTGTTGAACACCGTCCCGTGGCTGATGACCATGGACGGGATTCCCCGCTGGCGCAGAGCATCGTTGACAGGACCCCAGCGCTCAAGGACGCCCGAGATGATCTGCCGGGCATGTACAGCCGCCTCATCAACCCGGTTGTCCACCAGCGCAGCGATGGCCGCCTTGTTCAGTGAGGGCAAGGCGTGCACCACCAGACGGTAGGAACCCCCATCCTGCATGGGCACGAAGGCATCAGCCGACAGCCCGAACGAGCCGATGCGATCGGCGACCGTCACCGGGTACTTACCGCCGACCAGCGCCAGCAAGCGAAGGAAACCCGGCGGCTCGTGGCTGAAGGTGCCTTGCAGCATCAACACGGGACAGTGGTCACTCAGTCTCTTGATCTGGGCCGCCAGCGCTCGCGTGGCGGGAGCATGGGCGTCCAATGCATGGTCAGTGGTATCACCAGTGATGATGACGCAGTCCACGTTGGTGTTGAGCGCCTCAGTCACCGCGGCGGTGAAGCAGCGGTCGGCCTCCTGAAGGTTGCCTGCACTGTAGTGAAGATCACTCATGTGCGCGATTTTCAAAGTCATAGCTTTTCTCCTTTTTCGGCATCAAGCCGGTTTGTTCAAAAGGAGACAGGCCGGTAGGCTTTCTGCTGGGTTGACCCAGTAGAAAGCCCGCCGAAGCGGGCCTCTGGTCTTCTCTGTTACGCGGTGAGCGCGTCGTTGTCATGGGCCCATGTGCCCGCGATGGACTCGGACATTTCGGCTCCCCGGGCATAGATGTCGGCCACGACACCTTCATCGGTTCCACGGATGCGAACACTGAAACCCTTGACACCCAGCCACGCGGCGCCATCGGTGAGTTCGTAGTTGCCGTCCACCAGTGGCGTGTCCATCTCGGGTTCGAGTCCGAAATCCTTGATGATCTGCTCGATGCTCAAGCTGCAGCTGGACACCCGCACATCCAGATGCTTGAGAACCGCTTCGCAGATCACATGGGACTCGTAGATGGTCAGCTGAGGGATGTCCGTAGAGACGTCCTCACCGTCGCCGTCGACCCATTCACTTCCATGAAACATGCTCGCCTTGAGCAGGCCTTCGTTTTTTATCGTCCTGACCAGGCGAAGAACCTTCTTGGCCATCTCCTGGTCGATGAGCACGGTGCAAGTCTCAGGCGCCTGATCGCAGTCGACCGAAGTGACATCGAGCTTGTATTCCTTGTATTCCATTGAGTGCCTTTCCCGCACTAGGCGGTGTTGATGAGAAGGCACAGCCGGTAGGCTTTCTGCTGGGTGAGCCCAGTAGAAAACCCGCCGAAGCGGGTTGAAAGTGAGACATCAGACGAACAGGCTTTCCTGGGTCGGGTTCAGCGTGGCGCATCGCTGCCTGAGGCTATCGGCGTCTTGCTGTCCGTGCAGGCCCATCCGCTGGAGCCATTGCGATCGTCGGATCATGTTGTCAACGCCACTGCTCTGGCCACTGCCTAACGTCACCACGCCGTAGCGCAAGTAAATGCTGGCAGCCGACGTCCAGTCGACGTCCTCTCGGTGGTAGCGCCGTATGGCGTCCTCCGCCTCGAAGTCCAGGAACATGCAGGCACCCTCCTCGTCCACCGTGAACTCAGGCAACTCGTCCAGTTCAAGGAAGACATTGCCTTGAGCACCCATACGAAGACTTGGCCCACAGCTTTCGCTGAACATTTCCCAAACCGGATCCCTGAGGCCCGGCGGCTGCAAGGCTGAGGAGCCCTCGTCCCAGTCCCTTCCGACATAGATCCGGCCCACTTCAGGGACCGGACTTGGCCGAACCGGCTTGATCAGAACGGGCGCTTCTTGCTTGTTGCCACTCTCGTGTTCGAGATAGACCTTGATCGCATGGAACGGCGGATGCCAGGCGCGTACCGACCAATAGAAGTCGATGGCGAAGAGCTCCCTCATTCCAATGGCGTTGACCCTCACGGGCGACCCCATCGCGTTGGCCTGGTCCTGTGCTGTCAGCAAGTAGCGCAAGAGCCGCTCACACATCTGGGGACTGAACTGATCGGCCTTGACGAGCATGTAGCCGTCATCGTCGATTGTTCGCCCCAGGTAGTTGCGCAAGCTCCAGTCCCACTGCGAGTTGACGACGAAGTTGCGAAAACGCAGAAGCGGCTCCAGGTACCCGTACTGAGCAGGGTCGCTCTGGATCATGTTTTCCACACTGGTGTCGTTCTGGACGGCTCCGCAGACCCAGCAGCCAGAGCGGGCACCGCAAGGGCTACCCTGTCCCTGACGCATGTCGGCAACCACAACGCATTCCCCGCCCGCAGCTGCCGAGTAGAACTCGATCAGATCGGCAAAGTCTGAGTAGCTTTCATGCAGGCCCGCTGCGCACTCTCCCAGGTATTCCCACACCTGATCCGTGCTCCAGTGGAGGATGGGACTGAGCCGGGCGTCACCGTCCGGTCCAAACCACAGATCATCGGCTCGCTCTTTTCGCTTGGCGGTGTTGATCATTCGCGCCTGTGATTCGGATGAGCGTGTACCGATCACGGTGACCAAAGGCTTGTCATAGGCCTGAGACAGAGTGCGCACGTGGCGGCCTACTCGCTGACTCACGGAGATCTTCCAGTCAGTCGTGCAGTCGCGACGCCCAACAGGAAACGGCGGCAGTGCCCTGCCCCCAATCACCCGCGGCGCGTAGGTTGCCGAGAGCGTTGGCTTGCCCACGAACACCTTCAGTGCAATACCACGGCCTTCGGCAAACGTGCGGATCTTCTGCAATTCCTGGTCCGCCAGCGCACGTACAACAGGGTTTTCGACCCCGGTGTCAGCGCTGCAGACAAAGATCGGAGCGCAGCTTTCACCGGCAGCATGCAGACGACTAGCGGCCGTCAGCAGCAGGTTGGCGCAGCAACTGGAATCCTTGCCGCCACTGAACTGAAGCTGCACTGGATGACCATCGCGCAAGATCTTCATAAGCGTAGTCACTGCATCCTGCACACAGTCCTGTTGCCCTGCCCCTGTTTGAGTATTGGCACCCTGGTCTTGGTCGATGACCTCGAAGAGATCAGCGGCCAGCATGGCGTGCTCCTTGCGCGGCGCAGCTTCCCACAAACATCGTCCCAGTCAAACCACTGGCGGTCTGAACACGGTAGATGCCGCGACCCACACGACACAGGTCATATCGCTCAGTGCGACCAGCGGATGCCGCTGCTGCTTTCTGGCGCCACGACTTCAGCATCGTCGAGGCTCTTGCACGATTCATGGTCATGTCGCGGATGGCTGGCTGGCCATCCCATGACCAAAAGAAATCGGTCGTTTTCATGGCGAGTCCTTTCTGAGTTGCCGTAGTAACGGCGTTGAAAAAAGGACTTGCCCCTGCCCCCTGCGGAAGGTGGACAGAGGCAAGTCATCTTTCGATGACTCGCGCTTTACTCAGGGAATGAAACGGTCGGTCTGGTCCAGGTTGACCCAAGCCACGTTCCCACGGACATCCAAGCCAAGGCTCAGATCGATCCAGTAGTTCCAACCGGTCTGATCACTGAGGTGTCGTTTGCACACCTGCTCCAGTGCCTGCTGGTCCACCTGCCGGGAGATGAAGAACCGTTGCCGATCGGAATCTCTCACCAGGTAGTACCCACGGCGCTGGCCGGGTATGACCTCGGTGCTGATCACTGCACCATCTCCAAAGCGAATACGCATGATTGCCTCCTGCGCTTCAGATCAGGGCGGGCTGCTCGTCAAGCATCAGCACCTGGATGCGCTGAGTCTCGACTGCATGGCCATCCATCAGGTAGCGCAGCTCGCTAGAGCGTTCGAAGGAGATGTTTGCCAGCAAGTCGTGCGAGACGGTGAGGTCATTGCGCGCTTGTCCGGTCAAGCTCGTGGACACCGCCTCGAACTGCTCACGCAGCCAGCGGTTTTCCAGCGGACTCTGCAGCCTGAACTGCACGTCATCGGGCAGGTCTCTCACGCTCTGGCGAGCGGCCTTGAGTGCATCGAAAGCAGCTTTGATGAAGAAGATGTCTTCCTCGGCATGCTTCTTTGCGCTGAGCCTGATGATCGCCACGTCCATTTCGTAGTCATCCCTGCCGACGAATACCACCCGGCCATCGACCAGGAGCACGTGGGCGAACGTCTTTTCGGACGAGCCTGCGTAACCGATGTGGATGCGGGTCTTGTAGAGCTCAATCCTGGGCTTGCCCTTCAAGGTGCTGCCGTAGGGCGGCTCTGAAGGTCCTTCAGCGGTATTGCAGCGTCCCAAGGTTGAGTGAAAGACCTTCCACACGTTGATGCCTCTGGCCTCACCCCAAGAGCCATCCTTGAAGCGCATGTGGTTGAACATCATGTTGAGCACGTCAAAGTCCTTCACAGGGTCCAACGTGATGTAGCCTTCGCCGCCATCTTCCTTGGGGACACTCAGACGCTGCGCGAGGTCGCTGCGGCCCATCGCCTCAAGTGCTTGGATCGCTTCGGATCGATTGTCGTCCGTGATAGCTGCAGAGAACCCCTGCTTGACGTTGTCCAGGACCACTCGGTCCAGCGCGAGAAGCGACGGCTGCTCGATCACGGCCAGCATGTCAGAGACGAACTTCACGGGCGATCTGCCATTGACCTTGAGCATCCCGCCAGGGATGGATTCGGCCAACAGGTAGATCCGCTCGATCATCTCCTTCTTGCGACCGAATTTCATGGCGCACCAGGATGCGGCCTTTGGGCCGTCCTTGATGCAGTGCGTGTTCTCCGTCCACACGTATGCCACCTCTCCCGAGGCGGTGATGAAGGACAGCGCCTTTGCTTGATTGAAGACGGTTGCTCCCATGGATTCCTTTCGTTCCCGCATATGCGGTGGTTGATGAAAGGATGGGCCGGTAGGCTTTCTGCTGGGTGGGCCCAGTAGAAAGCCCGCCGAAGCGGGCTCATTGGTCTGACAGTTGGATCAGGCGTAGGACCGACGGAAGAAGCCCATCTGACTTCTGACCATCTTCAGTTGTGTCCTCTTGAGCACGGTGTCCACCACGGCATGCAGATCATCGGCACTGAGGCAATGGTCTGACTGGCCGCCAAGGAGCCGCAATGGCCCACTGCCTGTCACCTCCATGAGGGACGAGAGCCTATGGCGGGAGATGAGTATCCCCATCGACCATGGCATCTGTCGGCTGCGTTCCGGCAGGTGGTAGAACTCGACCAGTGGCTCGTCCGTGCTGTTGGGCACCGGGCGATGCTTGCCATAGAGCTGGCCTGGCTCAACGATGCGAATCTGATACCTGCCCAAGATCAGGTCAGCCTCTTCAGGCAAGCTCATGGACATCCTCCTTGAGCAATTCCAGGCGCTTGTTCAGAGCATTCGCATCCAAGTACAGCGGAAACTGTCCATAGGCGTCTCCGGAGAACGTGTCGCCCCAGGGCAACTTGACCTCGAAGGCCCCCCATTCGTCGACGACAAACCTGGCATCGGGCTCGACGCTGTCAACCAGGTACATGAACAGGGCGCAGTAGCGCTCTTGCACACCATCCGGGACAACTCGTAGCTCACTCATGGCCTTGGATGAGATGAAAAGGGCTACCGGGTGGCGGGCCAGCTTCAACTTGCTCCAGGCCAGCATCGCCTTGCGCTTGAGCTGCACGTCGACCACAAAGAAGGCGAGTACCACGGCGATCAAGGCGAACTCCTGTTCCGGCGCCATCTTGTCCCAGCGCTCGAAGCGGGCAACGTTCCAGTGGTTGGGAGACACATGGTCTCGTGTGTTCAGCATGTGATTCCTTTCATTCCGCATCGCGCGGGGTTGAGAAAGGACTGCCGGTCAGGCTTCTTTGAGCGGCCAGCCGGCTACTCAAAGAAGCCCACCGAAGTGGGCTGAGGTGATGACCCGAGGCACAAGGCCCCGGATCGATCACGGCTGTGTGGTCGAGCGGTTCACAGCATCAGGGGGGCAACGCGGCCCCCGCCGATCACCATGACACGCTGACCCAGCGAGAAGCGCACACCGTCAACGCTGCTTTGAGCGATGGCAATGACACCCTTTCCGCCTTCGAGTTGCACGACGATTTCCTGACCGGCATAGGTGGATGCCAGTGACTTACCGACGAAGCCCCCGGCCAAAGCAGAGACACCAGCAACCAGAAGGCGACCGGTCTTGCTCATGCCTGCCAGAGATCCCACGCCGTAGCCTGCCACAGCACCTGCCCCACCGCCAACGGTGGTGGCTGCGGTTGCCGTTTGGTCGACCAACTCGATGTCGCGCACCGAAAGGATCACGCCAAAGCGAACACTTTGCGGCTTTTGGGCCGTGGTGTACGCCGTCGACGTGCCTTGCTTGCTGACAAACGGTGAGCCTGTTGCAGTACATCCTCCGAGGAAGAGCGCTGCGAACAGACCGATGACCAGCACGATGCTGCGAACGATGGGCTCGACACGGTTCAGATTGAAAGCTTTCATGATGGACCTCTCAGAGTTTCCGCATGCGCGGTGTTGATGAAGCGGTCCACCCATCGGGTGTTCTCATGCAGACAGGTTGCATGCATGAGAACACCCTCTCCCGAGGGAGAAGGTGCGGGTCTGCCTGGTGGCCCGTTCGCATCTCGGACGCTTGGGGACACAGGGCTACCTTTGTGGATTGGCGATCAGCTGGGCTTCACCTCCATACGCTCGACAGTGGTCTCGACAATGCTCGTGCCATCGGGCGATGTGCCCGGGTCGAACACTGCAATGAGACATTCATCCACGTTGGCGGCGCTTTCGCTTTCACCGATCATTTCCTTGGCTTGCGTCTCGCAGAGACCATCCCGAAGGAAGGACTCCATCGCGGCGCGATACAAGGCTTTTTCGTCGTGAACCTCGACGTTGATACGCACGAGAAAGCTCACAGTTGCCATGGTGGCTCCTTTCATTTCCGCATCTGCGGTGTTGATGAAGGTTGCCGTGACGTGTACGGATGAGCACGCGCGTGCGCACTCGTACACCCCACTGGGTCAGCGCCATGTCAATAGGTAAGCAGCACAAGTCCATACGCCCAGCGTGGAGCGGGGACGAGCGCTACAGGTTTACGGTTCGCCGCCGTGAAAGGCGAGCGATGTGCTTGCTGTGTTCTCTGGCCTTCTTCATCCCGCAATGGCGGTTTCGCGAAGAAGCACCACCTGACTGACGGCACGCGAAAGCCAGGTGAGGAAATTCTAGTCCCAAATCTCTTGGCTGCACAGCCACTTTGCCTGAGAACTTCGTGGGCTCAGTAACGAGGTGTCCTGTAGGGATTGCCAGGATCTGACGGGCTGCCGTACGGACGCATCGTGTCGGTGTTCAGACCCCGACTTGTGTCTCGGTCCAGAGCCTTTCCTCCTCCTGGAGCAATCGACTGACCCCCGCCCGGTCCGATGGATTGCCCGCCACCCGGGCCAATCGACAAACCACCTCCAGGGCCAATGGACTGGCCACCCCCTGGACCAATGGACTTGCCGCCGCCTGGACCTATAGAGTCACAGCCTCCCGGGCCGATGGAGCCCGGGACGCAGTTTCTCCACGCTTGGGCATTCACGCTCAAAGCGGTGAGCAGCAGGCCTGCAACGAAGATGCTACGCATTGGGATACTCCTGTTGCCAAGAAGTGGCCCCTCATTCAACCACAGCACGTGCGGCCTTGATAGCCCGTTGGCGAAACGGGCTGCCCACCTCAGGCATAGGCTGGCTTCAAGGGCGATTCCATGGGTTCGCCCCGCATCAGCTTCGCCATGGATCTGGCGCGATCGACAAGAGCGCACCCACCGGCATCCATCGCAGAAGTGCTTGTGTAGGTTGAAATGAACCCAGCCAAGCGCTCGATCATCTCGGCCGCCGACTCCACAGAGGCATCAGGTTCGACAGCATGTGTCTCACCAAATCCTGCTGCATCCAGCGCCTTCGCCGCAGAGATCGCCAACATGGCGCGGTGCGTATGGCGTTCGGCCTTTTGGAGCTCTTCCATGGACCACTGCCGCAGGGATTCTGCTGCCGAGCGGCCACCCTGCAGGCGCACATCGATGCTCACGTGGCCAAAGTTGATGCAGGCGTAGGCGCTTTCTGCGCCGACGATAGTCTTTACGTGAAGGTTGGAGATCATGGTTTTCCTTTTCGAAGATGCCGAAGATTCGGCGGTTGTTGAAAAGGAGTGCCAAGACGGCTGGCCACTGGCGCCTGGCCACTGGTCAACGGTCGTGAAGTCTCGTCGCCTCACGCTGATGAACAAGGGCCCGGGTTGCTTGCGCTTCCCGGGCCCTCTTTGGTCCTGTGGTTACTTGCCTTCGTTGCTGTCCGTAGGCCTGGAATCGAGCTTTCGCCCGAACCAGTACACCAACGGGATGATGACGGCTGACACGATCAAATAGATGCGCGCAGCCGGATCATCGAACGCGAACATGCTGTTGAGGATCTCTTTCATGGCTTCCATATCCTAGTCTAAGCATCAGTTGCTCGGGGAGCAACTGACAAGGGGTTACTTGGATTTGTCCTCAAGCTCTTTGATTCGGCGCTCGACTTTGAGTATCGCCGCAGCAGCGGCAACCATCCATATCAATCCCACCAGCAATTGCCCATAGGCCTGCGCCGAGGATGACGTGAATAGCGAGATACCTGAGCCAAATCCACCGAGCAGCAGTGTTTGGAGAACATGCACCAGCGTCTTGAGCATGGGCACGTCGTTGGAAACGCGTTGAACCAGCAGCTCAACACGGGTTGCCATCCGCTTTGCAAAACGAGTCATCCACACCACCGCAGCGGCAAGAGCTCCAGCAACACACAATCCAAACAGCACTACGGCTGCCAACACAATTAACAGTTTCAACATCTTTCTTCTCCTTATAGTTTTTTGTTGAGTACCCATCGACAAGCTCTGTCCACGGGCGAGGTTTCAACGCAAGCAAACCTCGCTTTCTTCCTCCGATCAGCTCGAATTCATTCCTGCATGCGCAGCGTTGAAATCCAAGGAGCAGGTCACCCCTGTGCATATGTATAGACACGGGTGACACGCCTTCTCGGTGTGATGGGCCTGTGGGGAGCGAGGACGCAGTGCTTCCTGGTGGAAGGCTCAGACAATGACGAGGCCCAAAGAAAAACCCCCGATGGGTTTTGGCATCGGGGGTTTGCGTTAGTTGGGGACTTCGGCCATCCTCTCGGGCGCATGCTGCACCCAGAATGGATCGGGATTCCAGCCCTGATCTGTTTCGATCTCGATCACAAATCCAAGATCGTGATCTTCACGTGTGGAGTAGTTCTTGAACTCCCCAGCTGCGACACCGGCTTTGGCCACAGCCATCATGACGATCTTGTCGGCTTCGTCATCAAGCCGCTGTGCTTCACGATTGTGATGAGCGATGTCGGTGACGTTGGTGTGCGCCACATCAGCTGCTTGCGCACGGTGCCACTTGGCCCTCCTTCTGAGCCCCGTGACCCAAGGGTCATTTGAGGCGTGTTCTTCTGCTTCGCGGTACCAGTTCATAGACAAAAATCCTTTCTCCTTCATTAGAAGAAATCAAAGGAGAACGCCGGCGGGCTTTCGGCTGGGATCGCCCAGTCGAAAAACAGCAGGTAATGAAGATAAGTGCTCGCGCACCGAGCAGACCACGAGTAAGGCCTCACCCCCCCTTGAGCCGTGGTTGCGGACTCAAGGGGGGGACTACTGTGGCGACATACGTCAACCACACAACATGGGGTGGTACACCAGACAGCCCCTCCAGGGACTGTGCATACAGGTGCACGACCCTGACGGACCATTGATCCACTTCACCGACTAAGGCAAAGCTGGACTGGCAGGTTCACCAGTTGGCTGACAAGCCAAATACCCATGTTGGGCGCCGTCGAGCTGGGATGTCACTTCCAGCAAGGCAACAGTGAAGTTGCGTTTCCATCGACCAACACGAAGCAAAGAGCACGCTTGAGTTGTTGGTCAGTCCATCCCGCAGAAGCGGTTCATTGGATGGCTCCATTGTGGGACCTGGATCAGCGCTTGTGCAAGTTGAATGCAGCGCGTTTTAGGCACTCATTCCCAACTTTTGCAGCTCGTTCACACAGAACAATTTGGTGACATTGATGAGCCGCTTGACACATGACCACAGAAGACAGCACCGCACCGGCCACCCTCAACGCCGATGACGAGCTCGACATGGAGCTCGAGAGGACCGTTGACCCAGTCATCGTTCAGATGAAAAACGAAGACCGGATCACAAAGCTGCGGGCAAAGCTCCGTGCCGAGGCCACGATCACGATGCGGACCTCCCCCATCTCGCGCGTGCTGCGCCGTGACTGGAACATCGTCAGCGCCAAGCTCTTTCTCAACAGCATCGAGACAGACTATCAGCAGCAGATCCGGCGGGACCTGGACGAGCTGCACTGGCAGGTGGATGACCTTTTGGAGCAGCTCAAGGTCATGCCGATCGGTAAGCTCGACACCAGCTGGATGGTCCCGCGTCAACTCGATGTCAAGGTGATCCATCCCCTGACGGCGTCCTGGCTACGCGCCTTCCGCAATTTCGACAGGTGCTTCGAGATCCTGATCAATGCCGAGCGCAGTCAGCTGATCACACGCAAGCAGCGCTTTGCTTTTTCCGCACCGGTGCAGCTGGCCTACTTTTCTTTCAAGGCCACTGCGATGAAATTGCCCTTGAAAACGACCGATGAACTGCTGTCTGAAGCGGGCATTGCGGAGTCGCAGCCTACATGAACATGGCACAACCGCAAAACACATCGCTGACATGCGCCTCGAACACTCAAGCTGGCGTTGAAGCCTTCTTCTCGCGCGCAATCGTTGGCGGTCCCATGAGCTTGGAGCTGGGGGTGCACACCCGGCCGTCCAATCTCAAGCGCATTGGTGTTGAGATTGCGCCCGTCACCATGGCTCAGCGTTTGAGCGACAACCTGCTCGACTCAGTCGCCATCGACCACGCCCAGATCGGCAAGCCTCGCCGCAAGGCGTCAAGGATGCGCCGGGTCCTTGAGCGTTTCTCCCTACCTATCGCCATGACAGGTCTTGTCTTGTGCATCACATCCCTGCTCCTGCTGAAACTGGGTTGATCAACCATGAACGTCGACACGCTCACCATTGACCCGCTGCTGATGAACATCGTCCACCGGATCGCTGCGAATAGCACTATCGAGGGAAAGATGACATTCGATGGTGGAGTGCTCATCCAAGGGCATGTCCGGGGGGACGTTCATGTCGATGGGCCGCTGCTGATCTGGTCTGGCGCCACCGTACAAGGTCACATCAAGGTCTCTGGTGACCTTTACCTCTTTGGCAGCATCGGCCTTCCTGATAGTCTGCCGACAGATACGATCCTTGAGTGCGAATCGACGGCCCATGTCGCAAGCTCGTCCATCATCACCGGAACGCTCAAGGCCCGGCACCTCAACATCTACCAGGGGGCCGATCTGCGCGGCGTGGTGCGCTCTTACGAGCACGCCCCATCGACGAAGGGCCAGGCCGCCCCTGACACCTTGGCAAACAAGGCGCCCTCTTCCAGCGCTACCGCAGTGGGCACCAGTTCCAGCGTGGTCAACGAGATCGAGAGTTTCTTCAAGGCCCCGGGCGTTGATGTGCCCGTCTTTTCCCGCTAAGCGATGACCAGCGAACCGCTGACCTGGGATGTGGCGCTGCAGGAGCACGACCTGACCAGCATTCTGACCACCGTGAGCGAGAAGCATTTTTCGCGCATCGGTGGAGGCATGACGTTTGAGGGTGCGTTCTTCACAGCTACAGGGTGTGATGTCGCGGGATCGGTCAAAGGCCATATCAGCGCACTTCCGGCCAGCACTGCCCCCGTTCGTACCCATCCTGGATCGAGCGTCTGCGGCGAGATCCACTCGCCGCATGTGGCTCTCTACGGTCAGTTCGATGGACTGGTTCACAACCCTGTGGGTGTCACGATCGTTGGCGCTTCTGCAACGGTCAAAGGCGTCATCCGCTACCGCATTCTTCGAAGTGATGGGGCATTGCTCGACACCAACCTGATCAAGGTTGACAACGCTCCAGGCGGGGCAGCGCCATGATGCTGAGTCTGGTTTCACGTGATGCGCTGGCCTCCATCGATACCGTGATCGATGCTTCGGCGCGCGTCAGCGGCAACTTCCACAGTACAGGTGCGGCCGGCATCCGGGTTGACGGTCGCTTCAAAGGCTCAATCTGCCTGGGGCCCGATTCGATCGTCTTCATCAGCAAGGACGCCGTGGTCGAAGACGCTGAGCTGTGCGCCGACGTGGTGGTGGTGGCCGGCTACGTGCAGGGAAAGGTGACGGCACGAAAGGCATTCGAAGCCATCGATGCAGCACACGTCCGTGGTGCAGTCGAGTGTCAGGGCAGGCTTTGCCTCCATCCTGGGTCAAAGATGGACGCCCTTCTCAGCGTCAGCCCAAGTCACTGAACGTCGCCGCCGCGACGGCGAATTTGACTTGCGTGTCTTGTCGGCTAGCTTGGTGTGGCAACACCTCAAAGGACACCCACATGACACCCATTGACCTTTCGAGCCTGGACCAGATCCCGGCAGTAGCTCTCATCAGCGGCAGCACCCGGCAGGCCGCCAAAGAGGCTCACGGCTCATCGCGCGACCACTGGTTTGTCGAGCGCCAGGACATTCACCTGATGCCGGGATTCAACGTCCGCATCAAGAACGCCTCCTACACGCAGCACGTTCGCTGGTTGGCCGACCAGATGAAGGAAGTCGGCTTCAGGGTCGACAAGTCGATCAGCTGCTACGCCTCCCGCGACGAAGACGGCAAGACGAGGCTTTATGTCGCGGATGGACATACCCGCCTGGAAGCCTACGACCTGGCCACCAGCGAAGGATGTGACCTGGGCCCGATCCCGATCGCGATTGGAAAGGAGCTGCAGAATCAGACCATAGAAGATCTCACGGTTGGCCTTGTCACCAGCAACAGCGGACGCGAACTCACGCCACTGGAGAAGGCGGCTGTGCTCAAGCGCCTGATCAACTTCCGCTGGTCAGAGGCTGACATCGCCAAGCGCCTGGGAGTCACCATTCAGCAGGTCCAAAATCTGCTCATTCTTGCCAGCGCGCCACCCGAGATTCGCCAGATGGTGGCCAGCGAGGAAGTCTCTGCGAGTACCGCCATTGATGCCATTCGCCGTTTCGGGGGCACAGCCGTTGCCAAGCTCACGGCCGCTGTCTCGCACGCCCGCAGCGAGGGCAAGGGAAAGGCCACCGGCAAGCATCTCGTTGACCCGGTTCATCGTTCAGCCAAACGCCAGGCACCAGCGCTTTGGAACGTGGCAAAGGTCATTCAGTCCGATCCTGGCTTCTCGGCTTTGTCTCAAGTCGTGCAGGCACAGCTGGTGGAGCTCCTCAAAAGCATCGAGACGGCTGGACAGAAGAAGAGTCAGTCCAGAAAGGCCGACCGCGGTGCCCAAAAGACCAGCAACAACAGTCAGCAAAACCTCGATCTACCCTGATCTGTCGACCCGAAATCAGTGGACCGGACAAATTTGTCCGGTCCTTTAGTTTTACCTCTTTGGTATTCATTCTGTGGATAACTCACGGGGTCTACCGGATCATCACGTACCCGAAGCCCGAAGCTCGTCCCCATCATGGGATCTCTACGGCGCTGCTTGGCAAGTCCCAACCAAACGAGCAACCGAGCCCCACAAAGTCACTTTGGATCAGGATCGGCAGGCTTGTGTACCCACACAGCAGGCCAGCCTGTCGCAGGGTCTGTACCGCTGAAGATCGGATCTTGCTGCCAGTTCTTGCGAGCGGCGGCCTCGACGAAGCCATCGAGCTCCTCCCAGGAGTCCGCCGAGAGTGCTAGCCAGCGGTGTGGCCGCCCCTCCTTGAGCATGACACCAAGGTCCTGGACAGAGCGCGCCATCAGTTGCCAGTCTGCAGGTTGGAGCTGGTCACCCACAGAGACGACGCCACGAGGAGTACCACCCCGTAGAGCATCCAGACGCTCAGCGGCACCGGCAGGAAGGGCAGGAACAGGAACAGGCCTGCGGTCGAGATCGCGGTGTGCGTGGCGCCCCAGAAGAAGACCGGATTGTGCGGTTTGAACTGGTCGAGCTTGGTCGATCGCGTGACCAGCCCATCGATGATCGCCGGAAGGATGACCGCCAGCAGCAAGACGCTGAGCACAGGCCACAAGCCCACCAAGCGCCAGATCGCCCGGTACAGCATGTGCCACATCCCCGTCAGATAGCCCTGGCTGATTTTCTCGGAGTTGCGGACACTTGCTGGATCGCCGTGGTTGGCCTTCGCGCGAAACAGCTTCTCGACCCCGGTCATGAACCCCGTGTTGACGAACAGCTCCGCGAAGGCGGCGTTGGCTTTCCTGGTCACATCCGCCGGGTCTTGCCCCAGCTGACGCAGAGCCTGCACCTCCGACTTGGGCAGCTTGAGCGACTGCGCATTCATCAAAGCAGGCATGAGCATGATGGCCAGGAAGGGCATCAACAGAATCCAGAAGATCGTGTGCCTGGCGAACTGGTTCTTGACCTCAATCATGGTGCGATCCTCTTTGCCTCAATGAACTCGATAACCCCTTTGAACATCCCTCGGCCGGCGGCAAAGGCGAAGTAGTGCAAGGGTGGCAGACGTGTCAGCAGCTCTGGCGGAACCAGCGAAGTGGCCGACGATTCGAGCGAACGGGACGTGTTCGATCGGAATTCGGTGAACGCGGCGCTCGATTCGGAACCGGAGCTGTAGGAAACCGACAGCGAGCGGGCCTGAACCTCACCAAACATCTCACTGACGTACTTGGCCGTTTCGGTGCTGCGCACGCGCAGGGAGATGAGGTTGTTCAGGTTGGCCAGCACCTGCTCGCATTTGTCCTTGCTGCCCAGGCGCACCGTCAGGTCGGCGATCGCCTGCATGGCCAGGAAGCACTTCATGCCAGCACCCCCGCCCTTGTTGAGGATCTGCAGGAGCTGGTCGTTGGCGACTTCCGCCGTCTCGTCAACAAACAGGAACGCGTCGGCCGGCGCGCTGAAGTTGTAGATCGCGCCCAGCGTGGAGGACAGATCAGCCAGCAGGATCGAGCCGATGGCCGAGGCAATGATCTTGTTGGACAGGGAGTCCAGACCGATGTAGAGCACAGCCTTCTCGTCGATCACCTTGCGCATGTCATAGATGGGGCGCGTGTCTGAGGTGTCCATCGGATCGGGAGACAGAAGATCACCAATCTCGTCGGAGCCCAGCATTTCCAGAATCGGCTCAAGCACCTGCACCATCTTGCTGTAGTGTTCCTTGGAATGCCGCACCATGGAGATGATGCCGTCGATGGTGTCGTCCGTGTCGCCCTCGTCGATGTACTTCAGGATGCACCAGTCCAGGCGTGACATGGCCTGCTTTCCCGTTGTGGGCAGGCTGCGCAGGTCGCGATCCCAGTCGGGTCCATGCTTTTTGGCAAAGTGGTTTTGCAGGATCTTCTCGGCCAAGCCCTCAACACCCATCTGGACATAGCGCTTGGTATTGCGGATGGTGGGCCTCTCCCCTGCCGCGATGAGCGCCCGGTGCACCCGGTACAGCGTCTTCCAGGCGAAGGCCGCGAAGCTACCATCGGCGTCGACCAACTGGCCAATCCGAGTCGCCGGCTCCGAGATGTTGTTCCAGTTCTGAAGTGGCTGTAGCCGGATCGACTTGTGCGGCTGTGCAGGGTCGAAGTAGAGAAACTTGCGTCCCGTCTTCTGGCACATCGTGTTGAGCATCGAGACCCAGTCGATGTCCTTCTTCGGGTCAATCACGATGAGCGCTGAGCCCATATCGATGATCTGCGCTGTCACCGCTTCAAACAGACGCGTCTTGCCCGCACGGGTTGTTCCCGTGATCAGCGTGTGCCCCGGTAGAGCCGAAAGCGGGATGCCGACGTCCTTTTCTTCAGCCACTCCCAGACCGTGAATCCATGGCTCCCCGATGTCAGAGTCAAGGATGGGACGGGTGTTCTCCGGCAGGATGCCCTTGAGCAGTGCCGCCACCGCCTTGTCAACTGCTGTTCGCTGGTGTTTGGGGATTCGCTCCAGACGGGCTGCTTGACGCTTGATGACCTCAGGCACATCCGGCAGTTCATCAGCGTTTCGGTTGAGGACCTGGCGTGCCGTTTCGACGTGTCGCTGTGACCAGTCGAAGCCGCGACCCAAAGACAGGATCTCCCGCTCTTTGCGCAATCTTCGGCTGCGCATCAGCAGGTCATTGAGCTTGATGGTCCTCAAGCGCGAGAGACTGAGCGATGCGCGAAAGGCGTAAAGGCGCTTGACATCCCGAATCCTCATGCCACAGAGGGCCAGCGCCGCAAGAATCATCAAGGGCCAGTACGGCGGCCGGTAGAGCAGGAGCACCACAGCGGAGAACAGCCAGGCGCCCGATGACCACAGCTCATGAGCAGAACGGAACCTGTCTTCGAACTTCTGCGCACTCATTCCTTTACTCCCGCAGGCTCGCTGGCCAGATTGGACTCAAACACATCCCTTGCGGCCTTGGTGCAGACCACCCCACCTTCGACCTTTTCAAAGACCAGCTTGGCGTCGTAGAGCATCTGATAGTTGTCACGCGCGGCTGCACCGAAGCTCAAGGCCTTTCGGGTGATCGACATGTGGCCGTTGTCGAGCAACTTGATCTCCGCGTGAAGGGCTTTCATTGCAGCAAGGCCACGCAGCCACTCCTGAGCCTTGGCAACCACAGGCTGCTGTTCAATGTCGCCATCGCTTTTCACCGGCTTCGTAGGGGCGCTGGGGACAGTCGGTTCAATGGGTCCCTGTGCTGGGGTTGAAGCCACAACGGCCGAGGGAGCGGCTGGCGTCGACAGCGTCTTGGGCTCGTCGATCGAATCGTCTGTGCGCACTTGCTGCGCTACCCTCGCCTTGTCATCGTCGATGACCTTGGAGACTGCCTGGCGCACGACTTTGCCCAAGGGTGATTCGTTGGACGGCGCCTGAAGTGTGGGATTGATCGCCAGTCCGAACTCAGACAGCATGCGCGGACTCAGCCCCTCAAACTGCCCCGACCAGAAAAGCTCCTGCAACTGCATGTACAGATGCTGGATAGGTAGCAGCGTGCCGTTGGACCAGTACACCGTGAAGGGTGACTTCAGATCTGTCAGGGTGTCCGCACTGGCAAACGAGTAGATCTCACCCTCCTCGAACTGGACCTGCACAGAGTTGGTCGCGATCAGGTAGACCGTCGCCATGGAGGCGCAGTAGGCCAACCACCGGTACTGGACGTCGCCCTCCATTCGCTTGGCGGCCGTGGCACCGGGGTCGAAGATGGTCTGGCTGCACAACTTGACAGCCAGGAAGCCAGCGGCCACCGAGCAGGCCAGCGCACCCCCACGCTGCGAGTACGAATCCTTGCGAAGTGGTATTTCTGACAGTCGTGCGGCGACACCTTCTGTAAAGGGTAGATACATTTCGACAAACGATTTCTGACTCACCAAAGCGGCAAGTTCTTGAAAAGTCTGCCGGCTGATGTGGCTTTTAAGCAGAACAGCGATTGATGAAGGGCTGATGTGCATGTTTCTCTCCTGCCTCCATCCTCTGTGCCCACGGGGACACAGGCTTGTCGAAAGCTTTCACTTATTGCGCCGCATTCGAAAGTTGCACATTGACTTCGGTGATTCATCATCAAAGCTCACCATTTCTGCAAGGAGCACGCACGAATGAACGCATTGATCGACGCCTCAAACCTCGAAGGTGTCAACACGCAGATACAGCTGGTCGGCGTGGAGAACGAGGACATCGATTCACAGCAGCAGATCTACTCACACGCTGTCCAGGTCCTGTTCCACTACACGAACATGAAGACCGCGGCCATGAACGTGTGCATTCACCTGCACCTGTGTCGCGAGAAGTTCAAGTCCAAGGGCGCCGAGGCTGGTTGGGAGCTCTTCTGCCTCAAGAACTTCGCGCCACTGGATATGCAGATGACCCACATAAGGTCAGCCATCCGTACGGGACGCGCCCTGATCAGCGCCCTGAACTCACAGCGTTTGCACAACGACCCGCGAGCAAGGACCACCTTCGAGCAGATGTCTCGTTACGCACTGACCACCTTCTCGGAGTCCCCTGAGGAAATCCGCGAAGAGTTGGCTGTCCGTTTGGTCACCTTGGCCGACGAACAAGCCCGTGCGCCAACTAGCACCGATGTACGTGCTGAAGTGGCAGAGCTCATGGCAGAGCTCAATGACAAGAACGATGCCCTCCAGCGCAAAGACACAGCTTTGACGCGCATGAATCAGGAGCTCCAGGCATCCGACGCACGTGTGAGTGAGCTTCGTGAAACGGTTGAACGCCTCAATGCTGAGGTGACAAGGCTGAGCAATCAACCCAAGGTGACTGTTGAGACGCTCGATCCGGCGTCGGAGGCTACGCTGAAATCCGTCAAGGAGGCCGAGGCTCAGCTCGCGAGCCTCACCAACGATCTCAGGCTCGCACGCAATGAGCTACGAGCAGTTGAAGAGGAACGGAAAAGGAAAGAGGACGAGGTCGAGACCTTCAAGGCGGACAACGCAAGAGCGGAGTACGAAAAGACTGCTCTCTTTCAGTTCACCCAAGAGTTGAACACCCTCAAGGGCAAGTGGACGTCCGTCTTCTGTAAGCGCTCTATTGAGCACGCCCTTGCACTCGGATGCCCGTTGCGGCAATGAATGTTCTCTCGGCGTGGTGCGGTCTGCGACGCGCGAGAATCTGGGTCAGCGCCGCATTTCATATTCAGT
>Ga0114986_1000091_pt1 | contig 24192 bp, 17 predicted proteins | sample Shrwel1BS1Day17_FD_96988 | JGI IMG/M metagenome (GOLD analysis project Ga0114986, IMG submission 96988) | Subsurface microbial communities from deep shales in Ohio, USA - Utica-3 well 1 S-1-Day17 | ecosystem: Environmental > Aquatic > Deep subsurface > Shale gas/oil reservoir > Produced... | reverse complement strand
GCGGAGGGTTGTTGATGATGATGTCGCCACCGGTGCCCGGCGAAACGATCTCGTCCGCTCCGCAGCCGGCCAGCGCCACAAGGCTGCAACCCATGATAAGCGTGCGATGGAAATTTTTCACAGCGTGTCGTCCCCTCTTGAGCCGAGAATCGGGTTAGGCGCTCGGTTGTTTGCGCTGAGGGGGCGCTAGGGTTGCGGCGTGACCGAATTGTTTCAGCATTACAACTGCATGTCACATCCACGATTATGACCAAAGAAAGACAAATATGACAACGCGATGTTGTGGCGCAGGCGATGGAGTGTAATATAATAAATCAATAAGTACAGATACTTGGTCGCTCATATTGCAACAAAAAGACAATGTTTCAATTTTGTTGCAGGCAAGCCGTTGGTGCGACATCATCCGGGCATACCTTGGAGGAGGCCCGTTTATGACCCTTGCCGCTCTTGCTCTTGCGCTGGTTTCCGCGTCGCCGCTGCCTGCTGTCGCACCGGCTTTTGCCGAAGCGCCCGAACTTGCCGCGCAGCCGCTCGCAGCCGGGCGCGCCGATCAGGCCCTCGCGACACTGGAAAAGGCGAGCGCGGCCGATCCCCATGATGCCGCGGTGCTGATCAATCTCGGCATCGCCTATGCCCAGGGCGGCGATGATGCCAAGGCGCGGGCGGCCTTCGAACAGGCGCTGGCGTGCCACGAGGTGGTCGAGCTCGACACTGCGGATGGCACCGCTACCGATTCGCGGCGGCTGGCGCGCAAGGCGCTCAAGATGCTCGACCGCGGCGAGTTCCGCAGCGATTTTGCCCGCAACGACCGGCTGACGCGCCGGGACTGACGGCACCGGCACCAGCCCCCGCCCTTCTGCGGGTCGCACCCCATATATAAAGCCATGACGGGCGGAGCGGCGATAGAACCGCTCCGCCCGTTTTGCATAACCCTGCAATCGCTTCGCTTTTGACACATGCTCGAGACTGTCACCCGCTTGTCATTTAGGTTAGACAAAGCGGGCCATTCTGGAGGCCCGAGACATGATTCTCGCCGCGGCATGCCGCGTCATCATTGTTGCTGCTGCAATCGGGATGGCCGCCGGGGTGCGGGCCGATGTGCTCGAACTCGGGCCGGAAGGCGCGCGCTGGGTGGCCGGGCCGCTCGCCGGGCAGGCCGCCGTTCCGTCACCAGTGCCGGTTGCTGCCGCGGACGCCGAAATCCCCGATCTCGCGCCGGCCCATGCCCTCACCGATCCGGCCCGCCATGCGCAAGGCATCCCCCCGCGCTACGCCGCCAAGATCGCCGAGCTTTCCGCCCGCTTCGACCTCTCGCCCGCGCTGATGGAGGCGGTGGTGTGGCAGGAAAGCCGCTGGAACGAGAACGCCCGCTCGCCCGTGGGCGCGCAGGGGCTCGCCCAGCTGATGCCCGGCACCGCGCGCTACCTTGGGGTGAACCCCGCTGATCCCTTCGCCAATCTGGAGGGCGGGGCGCGCTATCTGCGCGAACAGCTCGACCGGTTCGGCGGCGATCTCGAGAAGGCGTTGGCCGCCTACAATGCCGGCCCGGGCCGGGTCGAGCGGGCCGGGGGCATCCCCAATATCCGCGAGACGAAGCAATATGTCGCCGCCATCATGGGGCGGCTGTCCAACCACGCGCGTGCGCCGGGACAATGATCCACCGCGCCGCGACACCAGAGAAAGACACGATGCCCAAGTTCCGCCTTCCTGCCCGTATCGCCGCCCTCTTCGCGCTCGCGACCGCGCACACCGTCGCCTTCGCGCAAAGCGCCGACCCGGCGGGGTCCGGTCCCATCAACAATGCGCTGCTGTGGCTTCAGGGCACGCTGCTCGGCACGGTCGCGACCACCGTTGCCGTCATGGCGGTCGCGGCGATCGGCTTCATGATGCTCACCGGCCGGATGAACTGGCGCTTCGGCGCGACGGTCATCATCGGCGTGTTCATCCTGTTCGGCGCGACCACCATCGTCGCCGGCATCCAGTCGGCGGCGGGCTGACCGGCATGAGCGACCTCGTCCGCCACCCCGTCCACCGTGCGCTGACCCGCCCGCAGATGTTCGCCGGCGTGACGATGAACTTCTTCATCATCAACCTGATGGTGACAACGATCGCCTTCCTGATCCTGAAAAGCTGGTGGATCCTGCCGGTGCCCGCGGTGATGCACGTGATCGGCTATTTCGCGTCCCTGCGCGAACCGCGCATCTTCGACCTGTGGATCACCAAGGTTTCCAAGTGCCCGCGGGTGCCCAATTTTAAGCGGTGGGGGTGCAATTCCTATGCCCCGTAAATGGATCGGCGCTGCCGCGTGGAGCGCGAAGGAAGCCAAGGTGGGCGACCGCCTGCCCTATGCCCGTCTGATTGACGAGAACACCGTGCTGCTGCGCGATGGCTCCGTCATGAGCGCCATTCAGGTCCCCGGCCTGCTGTTCGAGACCGAGGATAGCGACGCCCTCAACGCCCATGCCGCCACGCGCGAGGTGATGCTGCGCTCGACACTCGATGCGCGCTTCGTGATGTATCACCACGTCATCCGCCGCCGGGTGGAGGTGGAGCTGGACGCGGAGTTCCCCGATCCCCTGTCGCGCCATATCGATGCGCGCTGGAAGCAGCGGCTGGCGGGGGGATCACTGTTCATCAACGACCAGTTCGTTACCCTGATCCGTCGCCCCGCGCGCGGCAAGACCGGCCTGCCGGAGCGCCTCAGCAAGATGTTCTCGCGCGCCGGGGCTGACGAGCTGGAGGCCGATCCCAAGGACCTGCGCTCCCTCAAGGCCGCCATCACCGGCCTTGTCGCCAGCTTGCAGAATTACGGCGCGGCGGTGCTGGGCGATTATCAGGCGCCGGGCGCCAGCGGCACCAATTCGGAAATGCTGGAGCTGCTCAGCGCGCTCTACAATGGCGAGATGCGCCCGGTGCGCCGCCCTTCGCCCGAGACCGACATCGGTCATATGCTGCCCTATCGCCGCGCCTCTTTCGGGCTCGACGCGATGGAATTGCGCGGATCGGCCGCCCCCGATTTCGCCGCGATCCTCGGGCTGAAAGACTACCCCGAGGCGACGTCGCCCGGCCTGCTCGACAACCTGCTGCGCCTGCCATTCGAGATGGTCGTCACCGAAAGCTATGCCCCGAACGAGCGGACCACCGCCAAGGAGCGGATCGACCTCGCCCTCAGGCGCTCGCGCTCGGTGGACGAGGAAGCGGCTGCCGAACGGGCCGATATGCTTGCCGCGCGCGATGCACTGGGCAACGGGGCGGTGGGCTTCGGCGATCACCACCTGACCGTGCTGGTGCGCGCCGCCACGCTCCCCGCGCTTGACGATGCGATGGCCGCCAGCGCCGCCGCCCTCGCCGATACAGGCGCGATTGCGGTGCGCGAGGACACCAATCTCGAACCGGCCTTCTGGGCGCAGTTCCCGGGGAACGAGGAATATATCGTCCGCCGCGCGTTGATCTCCTCGGCCAATATGGCGGGCTTCGGCAGCTTCCACGGCTTTGCGCTGGGGCAGGCGAGCGGCAACCACTGGGGCGATGCGGTGACGCTGCTGGAAACCACCAGCGCCACGCCGTTCTTCTTCAACTTCCACCACGGCGACCTCGGCAATTTCTCGGTGATCGGGCCGAGCGGTTCGGGCAAGACCGTGGTAATGAACTTCCTCGCCGCGCAGGCGCAGAAGTTCAAACCGCGCACCATCCTGTTCGACAAGGATCGCGGTGCCGAGCTGTTCATCCGCGGCATCGGCGGACGGTATGACCGGATCAGCCCCGGCACGCCGACCGGCTTCAATCCGCTCTCTCTGCCCGATACCCCCGCCAATCGCGCCTTTCTGCGTGACTGGCTGGCCGTGCTGCTGAAGGCCGATGGGCCCGAGGAATTCGCTACGATCAGCGGCGCGGTCGATGCGACCTATGCCAATGCGGCCAGCCTGCGCCGCCTGCGGCACTTCAAGGAGCTGCTGTCCGGCACCCGCCGCCCCACGCCGGGCGATCTGGCCGACCGGCTGGGCGCGTGGATCGGGGCCAATGGACAGGAAGGCGGCGAGCACGCCTGGCTGTTCGATAACGAGCGTGACCGGCTCGATCTGGGCGAACGCGTGCTGGGCTTCGACATGACCGCGCTGCTCGAAAACCCGCGCCTGCGCACGCCGGTGATGATGTACCTGTTCCACCGCATCGACGAGCGGCTGGACGGGCAGCCGACGATGATCCTGATCGATGAAGGCTGGAAGGCGCTGGATGACGAGGTGTTCGCCGCGCGTATCCGCGATTGGCTCAAGACCCTGCGCAAGCGCAACGCGCTGGTCGGGTTTGCCACGCAATCGGCGCGCGATGCGCTCGACAGCCGGATTTCGACCGCGCTGGTCGAACAGACCGCGACGATGGTGTTCATGCCCAATTCGCGCGCGCGGCCCGAGGATTATTGCGACGGCTTCGGCCTGACGCCGCAGGAATTCTCGGTGATCCGCTCGCTTCCCGCGCACAGCCGCGCCTTCCTGGTGCGGCAGCCCGATGCCAGCGTGGTGGTGCGCCTCGACCTGTCGGGCGCGCCTGAGGTGCTGACGATCCTTTCGGGCCGCGAAAGCGCGGTGCGGCGGCTCGATCTGCTGCGCGAGGCGGTGGGCGATGCGCCCTCGGCCTGGTATCCGCCGCTCACCGGACGGGCTTGGCCCGATGGCCCGGGCGATGCGCAGGACGACACCATGTGGCAGGCGGCCGAATGAGCGTCGCCTGCGAAGCCGCCGCGCAGGCGATGGGCACGGGCGTTTCCGCCGCGCTCTCGGCGGTGGATTGCATTGCCAGCGGCGTCAGTGAACAGGCCTTCAACCGGCTGTTCGGCACCGAGGGTCAGCTGGCCTTCGCGTTGACGATCCTGCTGGGGCTCTATGTCGGCTTCTTCGGCATTTCGCTGATGCTGGGGCGGTCGAACCTGTCGGTGCGGGTGCTGATCCCCAAGATGATGACGCTGGGGCTGGTGCTGACCTTCGCGACCAGTTTCGTGGCGTTCTCGGCGGTGTTCTACAACATCTTCATCGGCGGGCCGGACCAGATCGCGGGCATCCTGACAGGGGTACGCGGGGAAAGCGCGACAGGCGTGTTCGCGCAGAAGCTTGATGTGGTGTTCCTCGCCATCCAGCAGGCGAGCGGGGATACCAAGGACATCAGCGCCTTCTCGCCTCCGGGAATGATGTGGATCGGCGCGATGCTGCTGCTGCTCGGCACGGTCGGCCTGCTGGTGACGGCGCGGATCGCGCTGGCGCTGCTGCTGGCGGTGGGGCCGATCTTCGTGGTGCTGGCCCTGTTCGAAGGCACGCGCGGGCTGTTCACCGGCTGGCTCAAGGGGCTGGTGATGATGGCGCTGGCGCCGCTGTTCGCGGTGCTGGGCGGTTCGATCATGCTGGAGATGTCGGTGCCGGTGCTGGCCGCGCTGGTGCGGGTGCCCGGGCAGATCGACCAGCAGGCGGCGATGGCGTTCTTCCTGATCGGCGCGGTGCATATGGCGCTGATGCTGATCGCGCTGAAGGTGGCGGGGACGATGGTGGCGGGCTGGCAGGTGTTCGGGCTGGTGCCCTCGGCGCAGGGGCGCGAGCGTGCCATCGATCCGCCGCGCCCTGTTCCGGTGCCGCAACCGGTGCCCGCAGGCGCGCCGCGCACCGTTCCGGTGGCCGCGCTTGGGGGTGCCTTGACCCCCTCCAGACCCCCTCTAGACCCCGTCCAGACCCGTCTTGCCGCCAATGACACGGGTCCTGCGGGCGGTGTTTCACGTGAAACGCGGGTGGTGATCGATGGCCGGGGCAACGGTGCTGTCGCGCCGCTGGTGCCCGCCACGGGCCGGACCCGCGGGATCGGCAACCGCTTCCGCTCCGCATCCTCCGGCGCCCCCGCGCCGACTCCCAAGACGCCTCCGACGGAGACTTACCAATGACCCGGCCTACGCTCCTCGCGAGCCTCGCCCTGATCCTTGCCGCGCCCCTGAGTGCGCAGGACAATCGCCTGAAAACGCTGGTGTTCGACGAGAATGCCGTGGTCCGCATCGATGGCATGGTGAAGGTCCAGACGACGATCAAGTTCGCGCCCGACGAGATGATCGAGAATGTCGCGATCGGGGATTCCGCCGCGTGGCAGGTCCAGCCCAACAAGGCGCAGACGATCCTGTTCGTGAAGCCGCTGGAACCCGCCGCGCGCACCAACATGACGGTGGTGACCGACAAGCGCACCTACTTGTTCGATCTGGTAGCGTCGCCAAGGAATTCAGCGCTTTACGTTCTGCAATTCCGCTACCCCGAGCTGGAAAAGGCGGCCGAGGAAGCCCGTCTTGCCGCCGCTGCCGAGGCCGAGGCACAGGCCCTGCGCGCCGCTGCCGCGCCCGATCCGGCGGTGGCCGAAGCCGCGGTCGATCCGGCAAAACTCAACTTCGCCTGGGCAAGCGCGGGCACGCCGGCCCTGCTGCCCGAGCGGACCTATGACGATGGCGATGCGGTGTTCCTCAGGTGGCCTGCCGGAACGCCGGTCCCGGCGATCCTGATCACCAACGGCGAGGGTGACGAAGGCCCGGTCAACTACACCACCCGCGGCGATACCGTGGTGGTGGACGGGGTGCCGGCGCAGATCATCCTGCGTTCGGGCCGCGACACCGCGACGCTGACCAACACGGGCCCGATGCCCGCCAAGGCGCGGCAGGCGAGCCTTGATGCGCCCCAATCCCGGAAGGAATCCAACTGATGCGACTGGCCATGCGTTTGCCGCCGAAGAAGGGCGAGGGCGGTTCTGCCGAAGGTGATCCGCGCGAACGCGAATCTGCCGAGATCATCGATCTTGCCAGCCGCGCCGCTTTCCCCGCTGTCACCGACCGCAAGGCCAAGGGTGACGGGCTCCAGCTTGCCGCCGGTGTCGCGGTTGTCGGTCTGCTCGGCGCGGTGACCTTCTGGGCGATGAACGCCGCGCGCACGCCCGAGCCGCAGGGGGTGGGCAATCCCGCCGTCGCTCCCCCGCAAGCCGCCGCGCCGGTGCCGGTTCAGCCGGTCGATCCCGCGCAGCAGCCCGGCGCGGTGCCCGTGGTGCCGCAGGCCGATCCCGCGCCGGCGCCGGTCTATTCCGGCAATCCGGCGATGGTGCCGGGCACAGCGGTCAATCCCTATGCCACCCCGCAACTGGTGTTCGACGCGAGCACCGCGCGCGGTATTCGCGTGGCCGAGGCCCCGGCCGGCCTGCCGCCGGGCGCAACGGGCAGCGTGGCCGGTACGGGCGGTGCGGGTGACTTCGCAGCGCGCGTTGGCGGGGTCGGAGGCGGCCCTGCGCAGGCGCGGGCGATGACCAACCCTTCGACCACCGTGACCGAGGGGACGCTGATCCCCGCGATCCTCGAGACCGCGATCAACACCGATGTCCCGGGCTATGTCCGCGCGGTGGTGAGCCAGGACGTGCGCAGCTTCGATGGCAAGCGCGTGCTGATCCCGCGTTCCTCGCGGTTGATCGGGCAGTATCAGGCGGGCGTGCAGCAGGGCCAGCGCCGCGCCTATGTCATCTGGACGCGGCTGATCCGCCCCGATGGTGTCTCGGTCAGCCTCGCCTCCCCGGCTGTGGGTTTTGATGGTGCGACGGGCCTGGAAGGCGACGTCAACAGCCACTTCCTCAAACGGTTCGGATCAGGCCTGCTGCTCTCCGTCGTCGGCGGGCTCGGCGCGATTGCGACGGGCGGCGTGGGCGGCGTGATCGTGGCAGGCGGCGCGCAGGGTGCGGCCAATTCGGCGGTGCAGGCGCAGGGCCAGATCAGCCCGACGATCCGCGTGCGCATGGGCGAGCCGATCCGCGTCTTCACCGCGCGCGATCTCGATTTCAGTTCGGTCGGCTGAACCGGCGTGAGCGCGGACGTGCACCGGATCGGGGAAGGGGAGGCACCGCTCACGGCGGAGCGGAGCGTCTATCTCGACGCCTATCTCGCGCCGTTCCGTCGCTGGCTCGACCGCGACACCGTGACCGAGATCATGGTCAACCGTCCGGGCGAGGTGTGGATCGAGGATGCCGCCCAGCCCGGCATGCAGCGCATCGAAACCCCAGAGATCGATGACCGGCTGGTGCAGCGCCTCGCCGAACAGGTCGCCCGCGTTTCACATCAGGGGATCAACCGCGAACACCCCTTGCTGGGCGCGACTCTGCCCGATGGCGCGCGCGTGCAGTTCTGCGGACCGCCCGCCGCGCGCAAGCACTGGGTGATGGCGATCCGCCGTCACCGCCGGTTGGACCTGCCGCTCGATGCCTATGACACCGGCCCGCTGGCGGGCGCGGCCATGGCGGCGATGCCCGATCCGCAACGCGAGCCGATCGCCTATCTGCGCGCCGCAATCCGGGCGCGGCGTACGATCCTCATCTCGGGCGGCACCAGCACCGGCAAGACCACCTTCCTCAACGCCATGCTCGGCGAAATCCCGCCCGAAGAGCGCGTGGTGCTGGTTGAGGATACGCCCGAGTTGAAATTCCCCGGCGCCAATGCCGTGGGACTTGTCGCGGTGAAGGGCGAGCTTGGCGAGGCCAAGGTCACCGCCAACGAACTGCTGCAAGCCGCCCTGCGCCTTCGCCCCGACCGCATTGTGCTGGGCGAGCTGCGCGGCGCGGAAAGTGTCAGCTTCCTGCGCGCAATCAACACCGGGCACCCCGGCAGCTTTTCGACGATCCACGCCAATTCCCTGCGCGGCGCGCTCGAGCAATTGTCGCTGATGGTGATGCAGACCGGCATCGGCCTCACCCGTGCGGATACCATCGCCTATGCCGCGAGCGTCATCGACGTGATCGTGCAACTGGGCCGCGACGCCACCGGAAACCGCGGCATCGCGGCGATATCGGACAGCCGCGATCTGGTGTAGTTCCCGCTCCCTGACATTGGTGTGACAAGCCCGGCTTTCTGATTTACACCGCCAAGGGAAGCGGACATGGCGCAGCACACGAGGCGCCTGGAACAGGATAGCAATGAGCACGTCACCGACCGGCACAGACCCCGCGCCCGCCAGTGCGGGAACGACGCAGATGGCCGAGCTGGCCCCGGACGAATCCCCCTATTTCAACCGCGAGCTTTCGTGGCTCCAGTTCAACCAGCGCGTGCTGGCCGAGGCCTGCAATGAGGCCTATCCGCTGCTCGAACGCCTCAGGTTCCTGTCGATTTCCGGCAGCAATCTCGATGAATTCATGATGATCCGCGTGGCCGGGCTGGTCGGGCAGGTGCAGCGCGGGCTCGATACGCCCTCCATCGACGGGCGCAGCCCCTCGCAGCAGCTCGGCGCGATTCGCGAAAAGCTGGCCGAGCTGAGCGCGATGCAGCAATCGATCTGGCGGAGCCTGCGTGCGGGGCTGGCCGGGGCCGACATCCACGTCGCTGATGAAGAGCGTGTCAGCCCCGAGGCGCATAAGTGGCTCAAACGCTATTTCCTCAATGAAATCCTGCCGATCATCACCCCGCAGGCGCTCGATCCCGCACACCCCTTCCCCTTCGTGCAGAACGAAGGGCTGGGCCTGCTGTTCACGCTGACCCGCAACGCGACCGGCGAACAGCTGATCGAGATGGTGCTGATCCCCAGCGCGCTGCCCCGCTTTGTGCGGGTGCCGGACGAGGTGACAGGGGCGAATGGCGCGCTCTACATCTCGATCGCGCGGCTGATCCAGCGCTATGCCGGGGAACTGTTCCCCGGCTTCACGGTGCAGGGCGACGGGTTGTTCCGTGTGCTGCGCGACAGCGACATCGAAATCGCCGAAGAGGCAGAAGACCTGGTGCGCACCTTCCGCAGCGCGATCCAGCGGCGGCGCCGCGGACAGGTCATCCAGCTTGAAATCGACGAGGATTTCGATCCCGCCGCCGAGGCTCTGTTGCTCGACCAGCTCGGCATCAATGAAGCCGCGCTGATCAAGACCGATGGCATGATCGGGGTCGATGGCCTTGCCGAAATCGTCCGCGAGGACCGTCCCGATCTGAAGTTCGACGCCTATTCCCCGCGCTTTCCCGAACGCATCCGCGAACATGACGGCGATGCTTTCTCGGCGATCCGGGAAAAGGACATCATCGTCCACCACCCCTACGAAAGCTTCGAGGTGGTCGTGGACTTCATCCGGCAGGCTGCCGCCGATCCCGATGTCGTGGCGATCAAGCAGACGCTCTACCGCGCGGGATCGCAGTCGGCGGTGATCAACGCGCTGATTGAAGCTGCCGAGGCGGGCAAATCGGTGACGGCTGTGGTTGAACTGAAGGCCCGCTTCGACGAGGAGCAGAACCTGCAATGGGCCGGCAAGCTGGAACGCGCTGGGGTGCAGGTGATCTATGGCTTCACCGACTGGAAGACCCACGCCAAGGTCGCGATGGTGGTGCGGCGCGAGGGCGATAGCTTCCGCACTTATTGCCACCTCGGCACCGGCAATTACCACCCTGTCACCGCGCGGGTTTACACCGACCTCAGCTTCTTCACCGCCGATCCCAAGCTGGGCCGCGATGTGGCCAAGATGTTCAATTTCGTCACCGGCTATGTCGAACCCCACGCGCTCGAACGCATGCACATCGCGCCGATCGATCTGCGCGAGGAGATCTACACCCGTATCGATACGGAAATCGCCAATGCACAGGCCGGAAAGCCTGCCGCGATCTGGCTGAAATGCAACCAGCTGACCGATGAAGGCGTGATCGATCGGCTCTACGCCGCCAGCAATGCCGGGGTGCAGGTGGAACTGGTCGTGCGCGGCATCTGCTGCCTTCGTCCGGGCATCGCCGGCCTGTCCGAAAATATCCGCGTCAAATCGGTCATCGGGCGCTTCCTCGAACATAGCCGCATCTATGCCTTCGCCAACGGCCACCCTTTGCCCAGCGCCCATGCGGCGGTGTTCATCGCTTCGGCCGACATGATGAGCCGCAATCTCGATCGCCGGGTCGAAACCCTCATCCCGATCCTCAACCGTACAGTCCATGATCAGGTGCTCCAGCAGGTGCTGCTCGCAAACATGCTCGACAGCGAGCAAAGCTGGTGGCTGCATCCCGATGGCAGCTACACCCGTGTCGAGGTCGAACCCGGGGTGAGGCCCTTCAACTGCCACCGCTACTTCATGACGAACCCCTCGCTGTCGGGGCGCGGGGGGGCGCTGGAGGCGGGTGCGGTTCCCAAGCTCTCCCTGCGGCGGGGAGCTGCGGCATGATCTGGAAATGGCGGCGCGAAGGGCGCGAGGCGGCTTTCGGCGGCAGCATGGGCGAACGCGCAATCATCGACATCGGTTCGAACACCGTGCGCCTTGTCGTCTATGGCGGCACGATGCGTGCACCGACGGTGATCCTCAATGAAAAGGTCACCGCCAAGCTGGGACGCGAGATTGCCGCGACGGGGCGGTTGGCCGATGAGGCGATGGCGCTGGCGCTGCGCGGTCTCAAGCGGTTCGCCCTGCTGCTGGCCGACCTCGGGATCAAGGATATCGACACGGTCGCCACAGCTGCCGTGCGCGATGCGGTGAATGGGCCGGAATTCGTTGAACAGCTGCGGGCTATCGGATTGAAGCCGCGTGTGCTCTCTGGCGAGGAAGAGGCGCTGCTCAGCGCCCACGGCGTGATCGGGGCCTTTCCCGATGCCCGCGGCATTGTCGCGGATCTGGGCGGCGGCAGTCTCGAACTGGTGCGCGTGGCGGGCGGGGCGACGGCGGGGGCGAGCACGCTCCCGCTCGGCACGCTGCGGCTGCCGGATCATCGCGGCAAAAACCCCAAGACCGGCGCTGCGGAGATGAGGAAGTCGCTCGACAAGGCGATCCGCAAGGCGGGCTGGGACCTGTCGGCGAATGCGCCTGCCGATAACGGCGCGCTCTATCTCGTGGGCGGAACGTGGCGGGCGATGGCGGTCTATGCGATGGCGGCGCAGGGCTATCCGCTCAGCGACCCGCACGGCTACGCAATCGACGCCGCCGCCGCGCAGGCGCTCGCCACCGCGCTCGCCGCGAGCGAGAGCGAGCTGCTGAAAGGCCGCGAGCGGATCTCGACCATGCGCGCCGAAAAGCTTCCCGATGCCGCAGTGCTGTTGCAGGCGCTGCTGGCGCAGCTGGCGCCCGAAAAGGTTGTGTTCTCCTCATGGGGCCTGCGCGAAGGGCTGCTCTATGATCGCCTGCCTGCGCACACGCGGGCGCAGGACCCGTTGCTGGCCGGGGTTGCAGTGTTTGCCAGCGGACGCGGCACGCAGCCGACGCTGGCGACGCGGATGGCGGCATGGACACTGGACGCGGCACCGGCGCGCGAGCACGGCTCGGAACGGCTCCGGATGGCGGCGACCATGCTTGGCCTTGCCGGCATGCAGATCGAGCCGAACATCCGCCTGCCGCAAGCGATCAACTGGGCGCTGCACAAGCGGTGGATCGGCATTGACGGGAAGGGCCGGGCGATGCTCGCCGCGGCGATTGCCGCCAATGGCAACCAGCTCTCGCTGCCTCCAGAAGTGCGCGCGCTCGCGAGCGACGAGGCGCTGGAAGAGGCGGTGCGCTGGGGCCTTGCGCTCAGGCTGGCCCGGCGGCTGGGCGCACAGTCGGCGCGTTCGCTGGAGGTCAGCCGGCTGATCGTAGAGGGCGGCACGCTGGTGCTGCAACTCGCCGAAAGCCACGCTGCCCTGTTCGGCACTCCGACCGAGAAGGACATGAAGCTGCTCGCAGGGCGGCTCGGCCTCAGCTGGCGGGTCGATGTGGTGCCCGAGATCGTGATGTAGCGCGCCGCCCCCGGGTTGCGCAAAAATCAGACTTTCTTCTCGCTCCCGAAGGGCGAGAAATCGGTCTCGATATCGAACAGGTCTACACCCTCGGCCTTCTTCAGGCGGTTCACCACCACATAGGTGACCGGCGTCAGCACCGCTTCCCACACCACCTTCAGCGCCCAGTTGGTCACCATCACGGTCAGCACAGCCTCGGTCGTCCAGATGCCGTAGAAGGCGACGGGGTAGAAGATCAGGCTGTCCACGCCCTGACCCACGAAGGTCGATCCGATGGTGCGGGTCCACAGGGCGCGGCCCTTTGTCCAGACCTTCATCTTGGCCATCACGAAGGAGTTGACGAACTCCCCCGCCCAGAAGGCGGTGATCGAGGCGACGACGATGCGCCAGGTGCTGCCGAACACGCTTTCATAGGTCATCTGGCAGATCGCCCCGCCGGGGATTGCCGGATCGGTGCTGGACGTGACCGGGCGCTCGCCGCCAAAGCCGCTTGCGGCACACTCCCACCCGCCGAACGGGGGCAGGGCGGTGACGATATAGGACATGAAGGCAAGAAACAGCATCGCCGCCGTGCCCACCCAGATCACCCGGCGCGCCTTGGCGAAGCCGTAGATCTCGGTCAGCACATCGCCGATTACGTAGCCGAGCGGGAAGAACAGGATACCCGCGCCGTAGATGAATGTGCCGTCGGGTGCGGGCCACCAGCCTTCGGGCCAGAAGGGCACTTCGACGAAGGTCAGCTTGGCTGCACCGATGATGTTCGACAGCAGCAGGATGGCGACAAAGCCGGCCATCACCAGATCATAGTAACGGAAAGTGACCGGCGCATGGCTGGTGGCGACGATCCCGTCGGCGGGATCGCGGTCGAAGGCGGCAGCGGGGTCTTGGGCTTGTGCGGCCGAAGTGGTGTTTTCCATCGCCCGATCGGTTAGCCTGTTTCCCTTGAGCCGCAAAGCACGCTATTGGCGTGCCCGCATTGCGCGCCCGTAGCTCATCTGGATAGAGCGCGAGACTTCTAATCTTGAGGCAGCAGGTTCGAGTCCTGCCGGGCGCGCCATTTCACCAAATCGATGATTGCAGCGGCGCGCGAGGAGCGATGCTCCCCGCGCGCCGCGCGCCGCGCGCAGTCGTGCCTCAGAAGGCGAAGCTGATCCGGCCGTAGAGGAAGCGTCCGTTGAAGCCGAAAGGCGAGAAGGACGAGAACGGCAGGAAGTAGTTGTTGACCGACAGGTTGCCCGGCTGGCCGGTCACCGGATCGGTGGTGCGGCCCACAGGGTTCACGGTCGGGTACTGATCGAAGACGTTGTTCGCCCCGATCGCCAGCTCCAGCCCGTCGGCGAAGGTGCCTTCGGGACGAAGGCGGATTTCCAGATCGGTGATCCAGCGCGGTTCAAGCAGCAGATCGTTGATCGGGGTGGCACCGGCCGAGAAGACCTCGCCGAAACGGTTGGTGCGGACCGTGGCGCTCAGCCAGTTCCATTCCCAGTCCGCGCCGAGATTGATGCGGTCGCGCGGCTGGCCACGCTCGATCCGCAGGGATTCGAGACGGCCGAACAGATCGATCCCCGGCACCTGCGCAAGGCTGCCCGGCGTGGTGCGCCGCCCGGTGATGTCGATATCGTTCCAGTTGTAACCGGCCATCAGCGACAGCGAGCCCAGATCGCCCAGCGTGGTACGATAGGTGGCAATGGCATCGAAGCCGCGGGTGCGGGTGTCGATCCCGTTGAAGAAGAACCGCGCCGCCGAAATGCTGGTGAAGCCGGCATTGTTCAGGATCTGTGCGATCCCGAAACCGGGGTTCCCGCCCGTCGGCGCGCCGGCCGCATTGCGGTTGGCGGTCAGGTTGTCGGTCAGCACGATCCGGTCGTCGATGTCGATCTGGTAGTAATCGAAGGTGAAGTTCAACCCGTCGACCATGTCGAACACCGCGCCCGCCGACCACGAGAACGATTTCTCGGCCTTGAGCGGGGTGGCCCCCAGCGCGATCGCGACCGGGTTGTTGACCGGCAGGGTCACCGCATCGACCAGCACGCCGCCGATGTTGTTGGTGGCCGCCGCAGCGAAGAACTGCTGCTGGAGCGAAGGTGCGCGGAAGCCGGTCGAGACCGCGCCGCGCAGGGCAAGACCGTCCACCAGTTCCAGACGGCTGGCGAGCTTGCCGTTCAAGGTCGAGCCGAAGTCGGAATAATCCTCGAAGCGGCCGGCGACCTGCACATTCCAGCCCGAGGTGATGTCGGCATCAAGCTCGGCATAGAGCGACACGTTCTCGCGGCTGTTGGGTCTGGTCACGTCGACCCCGCCGATCACCGGCTGGAAGCCCGGGAAGACCTGCGATCCGGGCGCGGCAAAGGCGGTTGCGCCCGCGCCGGTGATGAACGGGTTGTTGGCACCCACCCGCACAGGGCCTGCGATGTAGCTGTTCAGCTCGCCCTCGGTCAGCTGGTATTCCTCGCGGCGCCATTCCGCGCCGAAGGAGACGCTCATCTCGTCGATCCCGCCGATCTCGATCTCGCGGCTGACGTCGAGGTTGGCCATCAGCTGGCTGTAAGCGATGGCGCCCGCATCGAATTCGGTCTGGCTGGCCGCGCCGAGCGAGGCGTTGAGGGTTTCGGTGATGAGGAATTCGGTCTCGTTGTCGCCGTAGGACATCGAGACATCCCAGTTCCAGCCTCCGAAATCGCCCTTGAGACCGCCGACGATGCTGAAGTCCTTGGTGTCGGTGTTGATCAGCGGCAGGAAGCCGTCGGGGTAGATCGCGGTGACGTTGCGGTTATCAGCGGCGCGGCGGTAGAAGCCGGCGGATTCCGCATCGCGCGTGCCGTAGCTGCCGAAGGCGTAGAATTCGACCTGCTCGTCAAGCGGGATACCCATGTTAACGACGATATTGAGATCCTCGGTCTTGGGGTCGCCGTAGCGGTGATAGCGCCGGTCGAGCGTCAGCTCGCGGGCGTCGAGCGCGCCCGACTGCGAATAGTTGCGCCGCGGATCGTAGCCCGCGCGGTTCGTGTCGTTGCGGTCGCGGTATTCGGCAGTGATGTTGAGGAAGCCTTCCGGCCCCAGCGGCAGGCCGATATTGCCCGACACCGTCAGCACCTCGCCATCGGTGACCTTAAGGTCGCGGCCGGTGGTGTTGAGCTGGAGCACGCCGTCCGGCGTCAGGGTCGGCACGGCGCCGGCGGTGCCGTTGACGCCGGTCACTTCCTGCACGCCCTGGATGCGGGTGTTGAAGCCGCCGTAGTTCACGAAGAAGCGGCCGCCTTCGCGCGCATCGTTGAGCTGGAAGTTGATCACGCCCGCGATCGCGTCCGAACCATATTGCGCCGCCGCGCCATCGCGCAGCACTTCGACGCGGCCGATCGATGAGGCGGGGATCTGGTTAAGGTCCACTGCGGTCGATCCGCGCCCGACCGAACCGTTGATGTTGAGCAGCGCGCCGACGTGGCGACGCTTGCCGTTGACCAGCACCAGCGTCTGGTCAGGGCCAAGGCCGCGCAGCGTGGCGGGGCGGATCGCGTCGGTGCCGTCGGTGATCGAGGGCTGGGGGAAGTTCAGCGAGGGCACGAGATCGCGCAGCAGGCGCGCGGTTTCGACCAGACCCGACTGGCGCAGCTGTTCGGCAGGGATCACGTCGACCGGCACAGGGCTGTCGGACACGGTGCGGTTGGAACGACGGGTGCCGGTGACGATGAGCACTTCGCCGCTGTCGACGACATCATCGGCGACTTCGGTGCCGGCCACCTGTGCCAGTGCAACGGGGGCCTCGGCCTCTTCCGTTTCGGCGGCATGGGCCGGAACCGCGGCCATGCCCGTCAGAAGCGCCGCGCCGAGTGCGAGCGTGGAGCCCGATTGAAGCTTCGTGGTGATCTTTCGCATTGGGGTTACCCCTTTCATGTTGTCTTGCGCAGATATACCCGCGACCGGGCGAGAGCACCCGGGCGGAAATGCGGTTGCCGGTCACGCAGCGCCCTGCTTCCTCCCGAAGCCGGGTGCCTTGTGGCGTCAATGTGATGTCACGCGAAGATGCTTGCGGCCCCTGTTGGCGCGCCCCTCCCCGCGATCTGACGGACGCGACCCTGTGCGCCCGGCTTGCCGGACAAATCTTGCGTCCGCATCCGAAAGGGTCAACGAAAAAGGATACAAGATACCCTGCACGGCGCACGCTTCTTGCGCCGTGTATTGATTTTGCAACACTTCGGACGAAGGCGGCGAGGGCAGGGCCTCAGCCGCGCATCGTCCCGTCCGGGTTCAGCGCAACCATCCGCCTGCTCTGCGCGGCGGCGTAGATCGCCTCGATCAGGCGCATGTCGCGCAAGCCCATTTCGCCCGGGGTGATGATCGGTGCGGCGTCACGGATTGCCGCCGCAAAATGATCGAGCATCGCCGCAAACTGCACTTCGGGATCGCCGGGTTCGAGTGTGCGGGACGTCCGCCTCTCATCGACGACCAGCGTGTTGCCGCCATAGCCCGTCGCCGGCTGCATCATCAGCGCCGCCTTGGTTCCGCGCGCCTCCACCATGTTGATCCCGGCCGAATCGTAGGAAGTGACGATCTGTGCCACTGCACCGGACGGGAAATGGGCCTGCACCGCGACATGGGCGAAAACCTCGGCAAAGCGCGGATCGCCCGCCGGACGGAAGGCCGAGGCACTCAGCCGCTCGGGCATCTCGCCCGTCAGGTACAGCGCGGCCTGGAGCCCGTAGATCCCGTAATCTTCCAAAGGACCGCCCCCGGTCAGCGCGCGGTTGACGCGCCAGTTGGTCGCCGGGGTGGTCGGGCCGAGGCGGTACGAATGCTCGGTGCGGATCAGCCGCAGATCACCGAGCGCGCCGCTCGCCGTCAGGTCCATTGCCGCGCGATTGAAGGGTTCGAAATGGCAGCGATAGGCGATCATCAGCTTGCGGTTCGCGCGCTCGCTGGCGGCAATCATCCGCGTGCATTCGGCGGGCGAGAGCGCCATCGGCTTTTCGCACAGCACATGCTTTCCTGCCGCAAATGCCCGTTCGGCCCATTCGGCGTGGAGGCCGGTGGGCAGGATGATGTAGACTGCCTCGACCGAAGGGTTGGCGGCGATTTCGGCAAAGGTTGCGTAGGAATAGCGCGCCGCAGGCGAGATGCCGTAGGCCTCGCCCACCTGCCGGAGCTTGTCCGGATTGCCCGAAACCAGCGCAGCGATATGAGTGCGCCCTGATTGGGCGATACGCGGCATGATCTGCTTGAGCGCATAATCGCCGAGGCCGATGATCGCGATGCCGACGGTGCCAGGTCGCGGTGCCCGGGGAGGCGAGGTGGGGAGCGTCACGCCCTCGGGCAGCGGCTGGCCTTTCGCGACAGGGGCGGAGCCCTGCGCCAGCGCACCGCTTGCGGCGATGACCGCGGCGGCCGCGGTGCCCGCTTCAATCGCCTGCCGCCTCGTCATGCCTCGCTCTCCCATCGCCGGAGCCTCACCCTTGCACCTGATAGCGCCCGTCGATCCGCCGTAGCACCGCGCCCGGGCCATCGAGCAGCGCCTTGGGCAGCAATGCGGCGGGCAGGTCCTGATAGCTGACAGGCCGCAGGAAGCGGGCGATCGCCAGCGTGCCGACCGAAGTGCTGCGCCCGTCCGAAGTGGCGGGGAAGGGGCCGCCGTGAACCATCGCGTGGGTCACCTCCACACCAGTCGGCCAGGCATTGGCGATGATCCGCCCCGCACGGTTTTCGATGATCGGCAGCAGGGTGCGCGCCGCATCGAAATCAGCCTGCTCCATATGCAGGGTGGCGGTGAGCTGACCCTCCATCCCTTCGAGGATCGCTGCGACTTCCCCGATATCGGCGCAGGTGACGATAATCGAGGAGGGGCCGAACACCTCGTGCCCCAGCGCGGGATTGGCGCGGAAGCTCGCGCCGCTGACGGTGAACACATGCGCCCGGCCGCAGGCGGCAGAGCCCTCCGCTCCGGTGCCGACCATTGTCGCGCCCTGTTCGACAATGGCGGCGATGCCCTTGGTATAGGCGCTCTGGATTCCAGCGGTGAGCATCGTCTGGGCAGGGATGCCTTCGAGCGCCTCGGCGACTGAGCCGATAAAGCGGGTGGTCGCCTCGCTCTCGACCGCGAGCAGGATGCCGGGATTGGTGCAGAACTGACCCGCGCCCAGCGACAGCGAGCCGACATAGGCGGCAGCCAGGCTTTCGGCGGCCTCAGCCAGACGGTGCGGCATCAGCACCACCGGGTTGACGCTGCTCATCTCTGCATAGACCGGGATCGGCACCGGGCGGGCGGCGGCGTGGCCCATCAGTGCAAGGCCCCCGGCGCGCGATCCGGTGAAGCCGACCGCGGCGATGCGCGGGTCCTTGACCAGCGCCTCACCCAGCGCGTTCGCGGTGCCGTTCACGAGGCTGAAAACCCCCTCCGGCATCTCTGCCTCACGGATCGCTTCGAGGATCGCGCCGGCGACCAGTTCGGAGGTGCCGGGGTGCGCCGGATGGCCCTTCACCACCACGCAGCAGCCTGCCGCCCATGCCGAAGCGGTGTCGCCGCCCGCGACCGAGAAGGCCAGCGGGAAGTTGGAAGCGCCGAACACGGCTACGGGGCCGAGCGGGATATTGCGCATTCGCAGATCAGGCTTGGGCAGGGGCGCGCGGTCGGGCTGGGCATGATCGATCCGCAGACCCTGCCAGCCGCCGTTCTCGACCTCGTCGGCGAACAGGCGCAGCTGGCCGACGGTGCGCCCGCGCTCCCCGTTGAGGCGCGCTTCGGGCAGGCCGCTTTCCTGCATCGCGCGCTGTGTCAGAGTATCACCCAGGGCGTCGATCTTGTCGGCGACCAGACGCAGGAAGGCGGCGCGCCGGGACAGGGGAAGCGCGGCATAGGCCGGCTGTGCGGCGGCTGCGGCGGCGCAGGCGTCTGCCACGTCCTGCGCGGTGGCGTGCGCGAAGGCCGGTTCGAGCGCCGCTCCGCTTGCCGCGTCCACCGCCGAGAAGTGCTCCGTCGCCGCGCGCCATACGCCCGCGATCATGTTCTTGCCCGTCAACATTGTCAGTCTCTCCCGCATCCGCAGAACACCATTCCGCGAATCTCATCTGTGAAAACGGCGCTTGCCATAGCGCGTTTTTCGGTCAAAGGTAGCGCTACCATAAATGGCGCGGGTTGCAACAAGCAGCCGGGGAGAGGGATCTTGGAAACTACACGGGGCGGCACCAACATGGTGCTGATTTCCGCGATCGTCGCTGTGGCAACGATTGGCGGGTTGTTGTTCGGCTATGACAGCGGCGCGGTGAACGGCACGCAGCCGGGGCTGAAGGCGGCATTCGCCTTGAGCGAGGGCGGGCTGGGCTTCACGGTCGGTTCGCTCCTGATCGGGTGCTTCATCGGCGCGTTCTTCGCCGGTACGCTGGCCGACCAGATGGGGCGCCGCAACGTGATGCGCGTTGCGGCACTGCTGTTTCTCGTCGGTGCCCTTGTCCAAGGCCTGACCGCTAGCCACGAACTGTTCGTGATCGCACGGATCGCCGGCGGTATGGCGGTGGGTGCGGCGAGCGTGCTTTCGCCCGCCTATATCGCCGAGGTTGCTCCCGCCAACATCCGCGGACGGATGACGACCGTGCAGCAGATCATGATCATCACCGGCCTGACGCTGGCGTTCCTCGTCAACTATGCGCTGGCCGCGGCGGCGGGGGATTCGACCGGCGCCTTCTGGGGCGGGATTGCCGCGTGGCGATGGATGTATCTGATGCAGGCCGTGCCCGCAGCGATCTTCCTCGCCGCGCTGTTCTTCATACCGGAAAGCCCGCGATATCTTGTCGCCAAAGGCCGACATGACGAGGCTTCGAGAGTGCTGACCGACCTGTTCGGAGCCGGCGAGGCCGAGACCAAGCTGGCCGAAATCCGCGCCAGCTTTTCCGAAGACCACCGCCCGCGCCTTGCCGATGTGCTTGCCCCTGCCGGTGCGCCGAGCTTCCTCGGGATGCGCTCGATCGTGTGGGTCGGGATCATGCTGGCGGTCTTCCAGCAGCTCGTCGGGATCAACGTGATTTTCTACTACGGCGCGACGCTGTGGCAGCTGGCGGGCTTTACCGAGAATGACAGCCTTCTCATCAACATTGTCTCCGGCGCAGTGTCGATTGCGGCGTGTTTCGTTACCATCGCGGTGATCGACAAGGTCGGGCGCAAGCCGCTGTTGCTGATCGGATCGGCGGGGATGGCGGCGACCTTGTTCGTCATGGTCTATGTCTTCAGCCAGGGCGGGCTCGATGGGGCGGGCAACCTTGTGCTGTCGGCCGGGCTCGGCACCACGGCGGTGATCGCCGCGAACCTCTATGTCATCTTCTTCAACGTCAGCTGGGGGCCGGTGATGTGGGTGATGCTGGCCGAGATGTTCCCCAACCAGATCCGCGGATCGGCGCTGGCGGTGGCAGGCTTCTTCCAGTGGTTCGCGAATTACCTTATCGCCCAGTCCTTCCCGCTGATGGCGGCGGGGATCGGGTTGGCGGCCAGCTACAGCTTTTACGCGGTGTGCGCCGTCATCAGCTTCTTCCTTGTCCAGCGGTTCATCGTCGAGACCAAGGGCAAGGAGCTGGAGGAGATGGAGGGCTAGGGTCGCACTGGCCAGCCCTCCTTCTCCTCCGATGATAGCAGGGGAAACGTGATGCGAGATGCTCCCGAGCCGGTCCGTGTCGTCGTTCTGGGTGGCGGCACCGCAGGCTGGATGACCGCTGCGGGTATCGCAAAGCTGCTCCCCGGTATCGCCAGCGTCGCGCTGGTCGAGAGCGAGGAGATCGGCATCGTCGGAGTGGGAGAGGCAACGCTTCCCCACATCCGCGGCTTTGTCGAAAAGCTCGGGATCGACGAAGCGGCCTTCATGAAGGCCACCCATGCGACCTACAAGCTGGGGATCGATTTCCGCGACTTTGGGAAGATCGGCGAAAGCTACATCCACCCTTTCGGGTCATTCGGGGAAGAGGTCGCGGGTGTCGGCTTCCACCACTGGTGGCTTGAACTGGCCAGGCACGGCATGGCGCGCGAGATCGGCGACTATTCGCTCGCCGTGGCGGCGGCCAAGGCCAACCGCTTCCGCCCTCCCGCTCAGGGCGAAGGGCTCGGTTCGACCTATGGCTATGCCTACCAGTTCGATGCCACGCTGTTCGGGCCCTTCATGCGCGATTTTGCACGGGGGATCGGGGTGGAACGACACGAGGGCCGGGTGGTCAGTGTCGAGCGTGATCCCGCCAGCGGCGATTTGACTGCGCTTATCCTTGCTGATGGACGCCGTATCGAAGGCGACCTGTTCGTCGATTGCTCGGGCTTCCGCTCGATCCTGCTCGGTCAGGAGCTGGGTGAGGCGTGGGAAGACTGGACGCACTGGCTCCCCTGCGACCGTGCGGCGGCCATGCCTTGCACGCATGCGACTGACGACCTGCGCCCCTACACCACCGCCACGGCCATGCCAGCGGGGTGGCGCTGGCAGATCCCACTCCAGCACCGCATGGGCAACGGCTACGTCTTCTCCTCTGCACACATCAGCGAGGAGCAGGCCTGCGAGGCGATCATGGCTGCTGCCGAAGGTACGCCGCTGGCGACCCCGCGCATCCTCAAATTCCGCCCCGGCAGGCGGTCGCGTTCATGGAGCCACAATGTCATCGGCGTGGGGCTGGCTAGCGGGTTCCTCGAACCGCTGGAATCGACTTCGATCTACCTTGCCCAGATGGCGATCACCTATCTGATCGAACTGTTCCCGGTGGGTGGCCGGATCGACCCGCGCGACCGCGACGAATTCAACCGGCTGGTCGACATGGAATATGACCGCGTCCGCGACTTCCTGATCCTCCATTATCATGCCACCACCCGCGATGATTCCGAGTTCTGGAACCATGTCAGGACAATGCGGGTGCCCGATAGCCTCGAAGGCAAGCTGGAGCTGTGGCGCAGGGCAGGGCGGATCGAGAAATACTCCGACGGTCTGTTCTACGATGCCAGCTGGATCGCGGTATATCTCGGGCAGGGGATGCTGCCGGAGGCGCATGATCCACGCACCGCGATGATCGCGCCGGATGCGCTTGCCCGCGCCACCGAGCGGCTGCGCATGGCAGTCACGGGCGAGGTGGCGACCATGCCCGGCCACCGCGACTACCTGATGCGCGAAGCGGCGCGTCTGGCAGAGGCGGCATGAGCGCCCCGCGCGACCCGCTGCGCCGGGTGCTGGTGGCAGGGGGCGGGCCGCTCGGCATCCTTGCCGCCATCGCCGTGCGCCGCGCGCTGCCTTCCTGCGAGGTGGTGGTGGCAGGCGGCGACCCCGGCCCGGCGGCTTTTGCCGATGCCGCGCCAACCGCCATGCCCTTCACCAACAAGCTGCACGACCGGCTGGGGATTGCGGAGGCGGATATCGTCACCCGCGCGGGCGGCTCCTACCGGCTGGTCACGCGGCTATCGGGGTGGGGCGGGGAAGGGCAGGGGGGCGTGGTCGCCTATGGCGAGGCCTTGGATCCCGCCCTCAAGACCGCCTTTGCGCGCGACTGGGGCAAGGTCCGCTTGCCGGGCGAGGGCGCGCCAAGCGTGGGCAGCCTTGCCCAGGTGCTCGCCGAAGCCCGCCGCTTCGCTCCGCCCCCGCCGGGCGAGCCGACGCCGATTTCCACGGTCGACTATGCCCTGCGGTGGCATCCGCCCGCCTACCGCGACCTCCTGATCGCGCAGGCAGAAGCGCTCGGCATCGGCTATGTCCCCGGCCAGATCGACCGGATCGAGCCGGGCGATAGGGACACCATCCGCGCAGTCAGCATCGCCGGGCAAGGGCTGATCGAGGCCGATCTGTTCCTCGATTGCACTGGCCCGCAGGCGGCGCTGCTCGCCAGCCATCCGGGGTTCGCCTTCACCGACTGGTCGGCCAGCCTGCCGACCCGCCACGTCTATATCGGCGAGCCGGGCGCGCCGATGATCGCGCTGGAGGACCGCCTCACCGTGACGGGCAAGGGCTGGGTCAGCGAGGTCGCCGGGATCGACGGGCGTCATGTGCTGCTCGGCACCCCCGCGCCGCTCCCCCGCGCCGAGGCTGAGGCGCTGCTTGGCGGGCGTGCACTGGGGGCGGTGGCGATGACACCGGGGCGCGCGGCGCAGCCGTGGCTCGGCAATCTCATCGCGCTGGGCGATGCCGCCGCGCGCTTCGAGCCGCTGGGGCCGCTCCATATCGACCTCGCGCATCGCCAGCTGGCGCTGCTGATCGAGATGCTGCCGGGGCGGGAGATCACCGCGCTGGAACGGGCCGAATACAACCGCCGCTCTGCGCTGATGATGGAGGGCGTGCATGAGATCCTTGCCCTGCACTTTGCCGCGCCCGCGGCGCAAGGCGTGTTCGGCACGCATCCGCTGCCCGGCCGGATCGCCGCGGTGATCGACCAGTTCGAACGGCGCGGGCGAATCCCGTTCCGCGAGGAGCTGCCGTTGCTGGCACAGGAACAGCTTGCCCTGCTCGTTGCGCTCGGCTGGACTCCGGGTCTAGCCCCCGCAGCTCTCGCGGCGGATACCACG
>Ga0114986_1000090_pt1 | contig 24409 bp, 20 predicted proteins | sample Shrwel1BS1Day17_FD_96988 | JGI IMG/M metagenome (GOLD analysis project Ga0114986, IMG submission 96988) | Subsurface microbial communities from deep shales in Ohio, USA - Utica-3 well 1 S-1-Day17 | ecosystem: Environmental > Aquatic > Deep subsurface > Shale gas/oil reservoir > Produced... | reverse complement strand
TGGGATTGAAGACGCCCGCATTATTCACCAGCACATCCAGCTTGCCGAAGCGCGACATCGCCAGATCGATCAGTGCCGCCCCGGTGGCGGGGTCGGCTATGTCTCCCGCCAAGACGCCGACCCGGGCGCCGCTGGGATCGATCTCTCGCGCGACCGCTTCCAGCTTAGCCAGGTCGCGGCCGCCGAGTACGACCGACGCGCCGTCGGCTGCGAAGCGCGCGGCCGCCTCCTTGCCGATGCCAGATCCGCCGCCTGTGATTGCCACAATTTTACCCTCGAAGCGCATCGTGATTCTCCGTCTATCTATGCATAGGTAGGCAATCGTGAACGTTGCGCTATGGCTTTGCAAGATCTATCTATCGAGTGATAGAATATTCGGAGCCGCCATGAACGAAACCGCCCAAGCCATCATGGACGCCGCCGAAGCACGCATCCGAAGCGGCGGATACATGGGCTTCAGCTTCCGAGATCTGGCGGCGGATGTCGGCGTGAAAAGTGCCAGCGTTCACTATCATTTCCCGACAAAGGAGGTGCTCGCCGCCGCAGTGGCGCGGCGCTACCGGGAACGCTTCTTGGCCGAAGTCGATCGCGACATAGCCGCAGGCGGCGACGTGGTGGCCGCCTGGAAAGCGGGATTTCTGCGCGCTATCCAATCGGATGGCGGGATGTGCCTGTGCGGCGTGCTCGGTGCTGCGGCAGGCATTTTACCGCACGTGGTGCGGAGCGAGGCGCGCGAATTCTTCGAGGCCGGTCTTGCGCAGATGAGGGCGAATGGGCTTTCGTCGGTGCGCGCTTTGCAGGTTCTCGCCGTCCTTGAAGGCGCGATTCTAATTGCCATCGCCCTCAACAGCCCCGCCGCTTTCGAGGACGCCACAGGTGTTCTAGATGCGGCGCGGGGCTGACCGCCGCATTCGGCCGTGTCCACGATAAGCGCCTTCCCCAAATGGTCGGGAAGAGCATCAGGTTTATCGAGCGCGGTCTCGTTAAAGAGCGGTTTGCTGGTGCATTCCGACGAGATAAAGCTGATTTATGGCCTATCATTGGAGAGACGGAAGCATTCCCTGGGGCAGGGCCCGGAGCATTTGGCAGGGCGGCACGCGAGACATAACGCTATTTTGGCAGATATTGCGGATCATGCGTGGCGACTTTCTGCAGCAGTGCGGGCATGTCGGCGGCGGAGGCTGATTGAGCTGAAACAGGAGCACCTGTCTGATGGCTGGCAGGTTCGGCTGCGGCGCAGGGTTTGGGCTTCTTTTCCGACCCGCTGCTCTGAAGCGACGGGCTTACAGGAAGGCAAAAGCGATCATGCTCATGAGTGCACGTCGATGAAGACCTTGGCATGATCGTCCCTCGAAGTGATCCAGGCCAAGATCATCCTTGATCTGTTTATGAGCCTGTTCTTAGACCCAGTGGTCTCCGATAGCGTCGGACAGCTTCTTGAGCGGGTGTGTCGGCTGGCAGGGTGCTCAGGCAGTATTTTCGCTCCCCGGTGGAACCATGCTTGCCGACCAGCCAGACCTCATCGCCGGCAAGAGGCTGTTACTGGGGCGACATTCAAGGTTTGGCAGCTAGCATTTTTGCCGAAATACCAAGGCATACCGCAGCGCCACGCCGACAGAGGCATGGTCTTTCTTGGGCAAAGCCGTGCCGTCAATTATCAGCCAAGCGTCGTCGCCACCTACCAGCGCATCAGGCTGTCCTGAGAACTTCTCCTCCAGTGCCCCCGGCCCACAGGGCACCGCCGATAAATGGTGCAGCAAATCATATCTAATCCCCGGCCAGCGCATCGCCATCGGCTGTAAGCTTTTGCGCTCGCCGGAGCCGATCAGACCATCAAGATAGGCTGGGCACACCCGTCCATCTGCACCCAAGGATCAGCGCCGCACATCGGTGTGGATCTTTGGCGCCACCTGCCCGGCGGAAGGCAAGGCCGCCGGGGTGGTCATGCCCTATTGCAACAGTGAGGCCATGAGCCTGCACCTGAAGGAGATATTCCGCCACGTCGTCCCTGGGGCACACGCTGTCATCACCCTCGATCAGGCCGGGTGCCACGGCTCGGCCGCGCTAGTGGGACAGTCCAACATCACGCTCATGTCGCTGCCGCCGCGCTGCCCCAAGCTCAATCCGGTCAAGAGCCTGTGGCAGTTCATGCGCGACAACTGGCTGTCGAACAGGGTCTTTTAATCCTACGACGACATCGTCGACCAATTCTGCTTCGCCCAGAACAGCCTCATCAATGAGCCATGGAGCATCATGTCCATCGGAATGCGACAGTCGGCACATAGGTCGTGATCAATACGTGTTGGTGTAACAGCCACACAAAAAGCGCAAGCCACTCCGCAAAGTCGTCCCGCCAAGTATCCGCTACCGCCAGCCTCCACGCGCTGGCCACATTGAACCATAATAAACGACCCTTGGAAGTCCAAAAAGCACTTCTGCCAAAGTAATTCTAGGTGACGAACTCAATTCGTCTTGGCTTGGTTCTCGTTTTGCCAAAGAGCCAGAACGGACCGCAACGCGGTTACGAATGCCAGTGGCTGGTCGAGCATCAGGTGGTGGCGGGCTTCAGGCACGGCGATTATCGGAATCTCACCTCCACCCAGTTCGCGAACATATTCGGCTGATTCCGGTGTAAAGAGCTGGCTCAAGCCGCCGTGCACGATAGCCTTTCGGCCCGGTGCCTGCACCAGGCGCTCGCCCATTGTGAGCCATTCGTCGGGCTTGTTGCTCCTCCGAAAGACCTCGGTCGTGAACTTCCAAGTCCACTCGTCTCCATCCTGCCGCAGGGAGTGATAGGCCATGTAGTCCAGCAGGAATGGCGCGCCGACCGGCTGGGGCGGGGAAAGGATGTACCGCTGGCGCGCCGCTTCATAGTTGGGATAGCGCTTGCTGGGCTTGTCCGGATCGCCAGAACCTGGGCTGGACCGGCTGAGGTTCCAGTACTCGTCCAGGAGAGCAGGCCGCATGATCATGAGATCGCAAACCACCACTCCGGCAAAGGTCCCGGGCGATTGGGTCACGGCTGTCAGGGCCGCTCCCGATCCGAAGCTGTGCGCGATAATCGTCGGCTTTTGGCCATCCGCAAACATATTCAGCGCCTCGGCAATCTCGCGAAACTCGCCCCCCCTTGCCAAGAGGTCGGCGCGCCCGCGCATCTCGCTGTCGCCCATGCCGGCCAGATCAAACGCTACCACATCATAGTCTTCGGCAAGAAACGGTGCAATGAAGGCGAAGCAGCGCGCATGGGCGAGAAAGCCATGCGTCATAAGCACCTTGGGCTTGCCCGGGTGACCCCAGCGAAAATAGTGCGCCTTGGCCCCATCGATTTCCACATAACCCTCTTCGCGCGGCACCTTGAGGGCCGACACGAACCATTCGGGCAGATGCGAACCGTCACCAGCCCAAATCGGGTCGATGTCGGTCGGAAAATCTTCGATTCTCACCATCTCATTCATCAGGTTACGCAGTCCTTGTTCGCTGGTGTGCTGGCGGTAAAGCCGCGGTAGGCATCGCGCGCCACTTGGTCGCAAATCGCGGCATAGGCCGACATGCTTGGGAAATTGATTAGCTGGCGCTTCTTGCCCGGGATGTTCGCGCCCATGTACCAGGAGTCCGCTTCGGGAAAGAGCGTCATCGCGCCAGCTTGGGCGACCATTTCGGTCCAGCCATCTTCGGCTTGCGGTTGAGCGTCGAAAAGGAAGAACCCGTTGCTTCGCAGCCAGACCATGAAGTCGCAGATCCAGTCGCCCTGCATTTCCGCGCTTGTCGGCCCATTGGAAAAGCCCGAGGGGCTGAGGGGACCGTAAGCGAACAACATATTGGGGAAACCCGATACCGCCATTCCCAGATAGGCGCGCAAGCCGTGTTGCCAGGCCTGCGAAAGTGATTGGCCGCCTCTGCCGGTGATGTTCATGTCGATCAACCCGCCCCGCCCGGCGTCGAAGCCGGTGGCAAAAACGATCAAATCGCATTCGACCTCGCCGTCTTCGGTCGTGATTGCGTGCGGCGCGACACGGGTGATCGGATTTGCCTTCAGATCAACCAGCGCAACATTGTCCTGCGCGAAAATCTCGTAATATCCCTGTTCGAGCGAAGGCCGCTTCGTGCCGAACGGATGCGGCGGTTCGGATGGGGCGAGTTTCTCGGCCAGATCGGGATCGGCGATCCTCGCGCGAACCTTGTCGCGCCAGAAATCGTAGGCGTGGCGGTTGGCTTCGCGATTGGTAAGAATGTCAGCGAAATTGTGATACCAGAACCTCAATCCGCCCCGCTGCCACAGATCTTCGAAGTGCGCATTGCGCTCTTCTTCGCCAACTTCGAGCGCCGACACCTCAAGCGACTGGTATTCAAAGCCAGCGCTCGTATGCCGACGCTGTTCGAAATAGGCGGGATAGCCATACTTTTCGCGCTCCTGATCTTCCCTCGTCAGCCGCTCCTGCCGCATCGGCAGGGCCAGGATCGGAGTTCTTTGAAAAATTATCAGCGCCTCCGCACGTTTGGCCGCTTCCTGGGCGACCTGCACTCCGCTCGCTCCGGTTCCGATCAGGGCAACTTTGCGCCCATCCAGATCAATACCCTCCTGCGGCCAGCGCGCCGTATGGCACCATTCACCCTCGAAATCCTCAATGCCCGGAATGTCGGGGATATATGGCTTCGACGCGAAACCGAGGGCTGGGAGCAGGAAGCGCGCCTTTATGGTTTCATCGCCCTCAAGCTGTAGATTCCATAGTCCCGGCCCTGTTTCAAAATCGGCGCTTTCGACCCTCGAGCCCATCCGCATCAGCGGCCAAAGTTTCAGCGTATCGCAGACATGGCGGAAATAGGCCCTAAGTTCTGCCCAGCCGGGAAAGCGCTCACTCCAGGTCCATGGCCGCCACACTTCGGGGATCGAGAATTCATAGAGCGGAATCTGCGAATCCACGCGTGCGCCGGGATAGCAATTCCAGTGCCAGATGCCGCCCGCATTGGCCGCAGCATCGACCGGCAGCACGTTGAACCCGGCGTCCCGCAACTTGTGGAGTAGGTAGATCCCGCTGAAGCCGGCACCGACGATCACCGCGTCGTAATCGGGCGAAGTCTGGGTCGTCATGATGCGGCAGTCAGGCTCTCGGCAATTGCCTTCGCCGTTGCATAGTCGGCCTTGCCGTTCGATGCGCGCAGGGGGGTATTCGTTGGATATATTGCCTTCGGCGTCTTGTAGCCTGCCAACTGCCCCCGCACATGATCCTTGACGGCTTGCTCGTCGAACGGGGCGGTGCCGCTGAGGTGGACGACAGCGGTAACGGCTTGGCCCCATTTTTCGTTTGGCACGCCCACGACCAGCGCGTCACCAATGGCGGGATGGGTCTTGAGAATCTCCTCGACTTCCTCAGGGTAAACTTTCTCGCCAGCAGTGTTGATGCACACGCTGCCACGGCCCAGCAAGGTCAGGCTGCCATCGGCCTCAACCGTGCACCAGTCGCCGGGAATCGAATAGCGAACCCCATCGATTGTACGGAACGTTTTGGCGGATTTCTCGGGATCCTTGTAATAACCCGCCGGGATCGCCCCGGCGAGAGCGATAAATCCCGGTACGCCGCTTCCCGGCGTCACTTTCTGGTCGTTTTCGTCAAAGACATCGCAGAATTCGCCAATCGCAAATTTCGCGGTGTTGGTGCCCCCTTGCGCGGTTGTGATGGAGCGGCCGAAGCCGAGCCCTTCGGAAGCGCCGAAGCTGTCCATCAGCACCACCTGGGGGATATGCTTGCACAGCCCAGCCTTGACTTCCTTGCTCCACATCACGCCGGATGAAACGATGGTAACGAGGCTGCTGGTATCCCAGCGGCCGGGATTCTCGTCCAGCGCATGCAGCATCGGCTTGGCAAATGCATCGCCCACAATTGCGATGCTTTGCACCTTGTGCTTATCGACTGTTTCCCACAATTCCGTCGCATCGAAGGACGGGTCTGCAAGTGTAACGATGGCGCCGCCCGACATAAGTGTGCCGATCGCGGTGATGAAGCCGGTCCCGTGCATCATCGGGCAGGAGGGCACAGTGCGGTTGCCGGGCCCTTGACTTGTGATCAACGCGACGTGCTCTTCGAGTGTCTGAGGAACGGGGGCGAGCAGCTTCTGGGCCTCGAGCTGTGCTTTGCGCATTTGGTCGTGATGCCACATCACGCCCTTGGGCATGCCGGTCGTGCCGCCGGTATAGATGAAGAGCTGATCTTCGGGTGAGCGCAAGATGCCGAGCGCCGATCCGTCGCCTTCTTGCGCGAATGTCTCGTAAGGGATCGCAAAAGGCGCGATTTGCGACGCCTCGCCAATTTCCACAAAGGTGTGAACCTTCTCGAGCCGGTCCTTGAGCTCGACGATACAGTCGCGGAATTCCGAGCTGTAGACAATTACTTCGCTGTCGGAATCGTCAAAGATATAAAAGACCTCCTCGGCGACATAGCGGTAGTTGATGTTCACATGGATCAAGCGCCCCTTAAAGCAGGCTGCCATCAACTCGCCATATTCTGGGCGGTTGCGCATATAAAAGGCGACCTTTGCGCGATCGCCAGCTCCGCGTTGACGCAGCGCGCGGGCGACATTGTTCGAACGCGCGGACATTTCAGGCCAGGTAATGATCCGGTCACCGTGGATCAGGGCCGGCGCATCCTTTGGCATGACAGGCTCGAAAGCGTCGAGAATGTCGCCGAGATTCCAGTCGGTCACATTAGTTCTCCTCTCCGAACGGGGCGGCGGCTTTAGCGCGCGCGTCTCCCGGTAGAAACATCACGCAGCATTGGTCCAGCCCTGAAGTGCCGCAGCCTCCGCCCGGACCACTTCTGGCCCACCAAGGACCTGCCGGTCGAATCCGATCCGTTTGAACCAGTAGTGCAGGCCAAGCAGATCGGTGAATCCCATTCCGCCGTGCACTTCGGTGGAAGTGCGTGCGACAAATCGATGGACCTCGGCCGTGTGCGATTTCGCATGGCAGGCAACCAGAGATGCCTCATTCGGCACCGCGTCGAAGGCGTGGGCGGCGTACCAGACGAGCGAGCGGCACGGTTCATGCCGCGCGGCCATCTCGGCGCACATATGCTTTACGGCCTGGAAACTGCCGATCAGGCGGCCGAACTGTTCGCGCTGGCCAGCATAATCGATAGCCTTTTCGATCATCGCCTGACCTGCGCCAAGACTGTCGGCGGCCAGGATAACACGGCCTGCATCACGCAACCGGGCCGTTGCAACTCCCCCATCATCAGCCAGTGGTTCCGCTTCGGCCCCGTCAAACCGCAATTCCCCGACGCTGCGGGTGCGATCAATGGTAGTCAACGCGATAGCCTTCAGGCCCGACGCCTTGGCACCGACAAGGTGCAGCCTACCACCGGAATCGGCGACGATGTGGGCATCGGCTCCTTCGAAATCGAGCGCGAACAGGGCGGTTCCGTTGAGCTTCCCGGCTGCAGAGGAAACCCCCGCGCCGTCGCGCACCTCGATCGTCTCGGAAATCGCGACACCGATACGCGCCTCGCCGCTCGCGATCTTTGGCAGCCAGTGGGCCTTTTGCTCCTCGTTGCCCGCATCGCGCAAGGCGATCGGTGCGAGAACCTGACTGGCGAGAAACGGCACCGGGGCGACCGCATAGCCAAGCTGTTCCGCTACCACCGCCGCGTCGAGCAGGGTCATGCCGAGCCCGCCGTGCTCTTCGGGGACCAGCATTCCGGCAACGCCGAGGTCGTTGAGGGCCCGCAACACCTGGTCGCTCAGCGGATTGTCCCGCTCCGCACATTCGCGGACGTGACTGAGCGGGCTGGTATCGGCAAGGCACCGCGAAACCGCGTCGCGCAACATCTGCTGGTCCTGCGAAAGTCCGAAATCCATCAGTTTGCTCCCTGCTTCTGACTCGCCATGTCTGAGGCTTTCGGCCCTACATTCGAGGTCTTCGCCGGGTTCGGTTCACGCGGCATTTCAAGGCCGCGTTCGGCGATGATGTTCTTCTGGATCTGAGCGGTCCCGCCGCCGATTATGAGACCGAGCTGGAACATATAGTTCCATTGCCAAGCCCCGCCGTGCCGCTCGCGCGGGCTGTTGTGATAGAGAATGCCCAGTTCGCCCATAGCGTCGATCGCCAGCGCCGAAATCTGGTGAGCGAGTTCACAGCTTTGCAGCTTGACGATCAACTTCGCCATGCCGCCCGGCTCTCCCCTGAGGCTGTTCGAAAGTACGCGCATCCCGTTGTATTTCATCGCCGCCACTTCGGCCTGAAGTGCTACCAACCGGTCGCGCAGTACCGGATTGTCGATCGCTCGAGCCTGGCCCAAACGCTCTTCCTGCATCAGCCCGATTAGCGCCTGCAGCCGATTTTCTAGCGCGTCGGGATCGCCCAGCATGCCGCGCTCATGGCCCAGGGTCGCGTTCGCCACGAACCAGCCCTGTCCCCGCTGGCCGACGATCTGGTCCACCGGTACGCGCACATCGGTAAAGAAGGTCTCGTTGAACTCGGCGTGACCGGTCATCGTCTTCAAGGGGCGAACCTCGATGCCTGGGGTGTCCATCGAAAAGATCAGGTAGGAAATGCCGCCATGCTTGGGTGCGTCCGGTTCGGTCCTGACCAGACAGAAGATCATGTCGGCCTGCTTGGCGGTGCTGGTCCAGATCTTCTGGCCATTGATAACAAATTCGCCGTTCTCAATGTGCGCGCTGGTCTTGAGGTTGGCGAGGTCAGACCCGGCACCTGGTTCGGAATAGCCCTGGCACCAGACGACGTCGCCTTTTAGCGTGGGTTCGATCCAGCGCCGTTTCTGTTCCTCGGTGCCGAGTTCGAGCAGGGTCGGCACGAACATCGAGATTCCCTGATTGGAAAGCCCGCCCGGCACCCTGGCCCGCGCAAACTCCTCTGCAATGATGCGCGATTGGAGAATGTCCGGCTCCGCTCCATAGCCGCCATACTCCTGCGGGATCGTTCGCGCGGTATACCCATGCTCAATCAACAGCTTCTGCCATTCGACCGCCTTGGACGAAGGTCGGGCCGCCCGGTCAGCAGAGGGCGGCGCGAGATGGCTGTGCGCTTCGATGAAAGCCCGCACTTGCTTGCGGAAGACATCGTATTCGGGCCCGTAATTAAGATCCATGACGCTTCTAACTTTCACGCAGGCGGAAAACAGGAAGACGGAAGTCCTCACCGATCAATTCGAATTCCACTTCCACCGGAAGGTCGAGCGCTAGGCGCTCGTGATCGCAACCAATCAGGCGCGTGGCCATGCGTACGCCCTCTTCCAATTCCACCAGCGCCGCCACGAAGGGAATTTCGGCGGCAAAAGCCGGGTGGAGGGCCTGGTGGGTAACGGTCCAGGAAAACAGCGTGCCCTTGCCACTGCTGCGTTCCCAGGAGAATTCCGGCGAGCCGCACTTTGCGCACATATAGCGCGGCAGGTGGCGGAAGCAGCCGCAGCCGCCGCAGCGCTGGAAATAGAGATTGCCGTCCTGGCACCGCTTCCAGAATTCCTGCTCAACCGGGTCTTGCGGGCGAGGTCGCGGTTTGGGCGGCGCAACCTGCGCGGAGGGCCGCATTTTGGGGGGCAGATCGCTCTCGCTGCTCATGTAAACCTCCTGAGAACGGCAATGCTTCCATCTCCAAGGTCACCCCAGCCGGTCACTAGGCCGGTCTGGGCTCCTAGCACCTGGCGCTCGCCGCAGTCGTGACGAAGCTGGCGCACTCCTTCGACCACGTGGTTGAGTCCCCAGACATGCGCCTCACTGAGCAAGCCGCCATGAGTGTTGATCGGATAGCGGCCGCCCAGCTCAATCTGGCCATTGGCGACGAATTCGGCCTGTCCGCCCGGTTCGCAATAGCCCATCGCTTCCAGTTGCAGCAAAACGACATAGGTAAAGCAGTCGTAAATCTGCAGGAAATCCATGTCCTCGCGCTTGACGCCCGCCATGTCGAAAGCGCGCGGGGCAGCATAGCTGAGGCCAATCTTGAAGGGATCGGGCCGCGAAGGGATGTCGTCGGCTGGATAGGGGTGGCCTTCAGCGGCACCAGCGATGCTGACGGGCACATGGGGCATATCCCTGGCCCGTTCCATTCGCGATATGACTACCGCGCAGGCGCCATCGGTTTCAAGGCAGCAATCGTAAAGGCGAAAGGGCTCGGATATCCAGCGCGCCGAATGGTAGGTTTCCGCGTCGAGTTCGCGCCCATAGGTAAAGGCGCGCGGATTCAACTGCGCGTGACGCCGGCAGGCTAGCGCTACCGCTGCCATCGCATCCGCGCCCACGCCGTAAAGCTTCGAGTGACGGGTCGCCAGCCAAGCATACATCTGCACCGGCAGGAACACACCATAGGGGATGTAATAGCCCTGGATGGTATTGGTCAGCGTGTTCATGTTCATCGCCCGAGTGGGCGGGGCACCCGGCTTGGGCCTGAGGGCGGTATAGCCGTTCCAACCGAGCGTCACCAGCACGTGATCGCAAAGCCCGCTGGCGATCGCCATTGCCGCGTTCTGCAGCGCCGTCGTCGGGCTGGCGCCGCCCATGTGAACGGTGGCCGCATAGCGCAGCACATCAATGCCGAGATTGGCGGCCATTTCCTCCGAGGTCGTATAAATCGGCGGCGGCACCATGCCGTCGATGTCGGAAGGTTTCAGCCCGGCATCCGCGATTGCGCGGCGCGAGGCTTCCAGCATCATGTCCACCGCGGTCCGCTCGGTGCCCTTGACGAATGCGGTTTCGCCCACACCGGTTATGGCGGCCTTGTCGGCAAAGAATAAGGTCTGCGAAGCGTTCATACCGCGTCCCCGTCTTACCGCAATTCAGGAATAGAATCTGGCATCGGCCAGCGCCCTTTCGGCCCCTTCGACAAGATCGCGCATGACCTCTGCCGCTGGACGGATCGAGTGGATCAGGCCAATTCCCTGCCCCGCGAAGCCAGGCATGATATCCTTGCGCTGAGCCTTGATGCCCGAAGCCATGACCGGCCCTGAAATCATCGACTGGTAAGGCATGGGAAGCGGCTCCTTGCCCGCCGCAACCCAGGCATCGGCCCATTTGTTGCGGATCATGCGCGCAGGCTTGCCGGTCAACGAGCGGCTAACGACGGTATCTGCATCGCCGCCGTCGGTTATTGCTTCCTTCTGGAACCGTTCAATCCCTGCCTCTTCGGTTGCCAGAAACGCCGTGCCGACCCACGCGCCCAGCGCGCCCAACATCATCGCTGCGGCGACTCCCCGGCCATCGGAAATTCCACCCGCTCCAATCACGGGAACCCGATCGCCCACCGCATCGACTACCTGCGGAATCAGCGAGAAGGTTCCGATCGGGGAGTTGTGCCCGCCGCCATCGTGGCCCTGCGCCACAAGCATGTCGATGCCGGAATCGACCACCTGCTGGGCGTGCTTGACCTTGCCGATCACCGCCATCACCTTGGTGCCATTGGAATGAAGGCGGTCCATCCACGGTCCGGGATTGCCGAGGCCGGCGGCATAGACTGGCACCTTTTCCTCGATTACCACTTCCATCTGCGCCTCGAAAAACTCCCGCGTGAACAGCTGCGGTCCGCCCTTGCCCATTTCCGGCGCGCCAGCCGCGAGCATGGCCATTGCGGCATCCACTTCGGGCAGATCCTCGCGTTCCATGAAATCGCGGGTGAACTGCTGATATTCGCCAAGCAGTGCCATCGGGTTTTCGGGCGAGCCGCCGCTCTGCGGTGCCGACCCGCGCCTGACGGAAGCAGGCAGAAGGGTGTCGACCCCAAATGGCTTGTCGGTCAGTTCGCGGGTCTGGCGGATCCAGCTGCGCAACTGGTCTGGCGAGCAGGCCGCGGCTCCAAGAACGCCAAGTCCCCCGGCATTCGATACGGCAGCCGCGAGCGCAGGGACACTTGCCCCACCCATTCCGGCCAGAAGAATCGGGTATTCGATCCCGAGAATTTCGCAAATGCGACTCTTGAGTGCCATCGTAATACTCTCTCCATTCTGCGACACCAACCGGCGCCCGTTTTTTACGTCTGCCCCCACCTGACCTTCTGGGACACAAGCTCAGGGCTTCTTTCTGCGAGATAGGAGGCGGAGCCTGCCACGAGACGCGCCATCGCCTGCCGCGCTCCTTCGGCGTCGCCCTTGCGCACGGCTTCAAGGACGCGGCGCAAGAAACGCAACTGGACCGCACGCTCTTGCGCGGAATACCCCAGCGAGAGCGAAAATTCGCGGGTGAGCATGTGCAACGCAGAAGTCAGAAGGCCGAAAAGCGGATTGCCGCTGGCCCAGCCGAGCATATCGTGAAAACGGCGATTCAGTTCCTCGAACTGGCTGCTGGCTTCGTTTCGTTCCAGTTCTTTGAGGCAATCGGCAAGTGCGCTCAGGTCACCCGTGGTCGCGCGCTGGGCGGCATAGGCTGCAACATCCGCCGCAATCGTTTCGCGCAATTCGAGCAAGCCTCGCAAGTCCGCCTCCATGAAATGCAGGATCAGCGAGAGGCTATTAGCGAAATCGCCGGTCTGCGGGCGTGCGACCACCGGCCCGCCACCGCGACCAAGTTGAAGATGGATAACACCCTGCAGTTCAAGAAAGCGGAGAGCTTCGCGCAAAGTTGCTCTGGCGACATCGTATCGCGCAAGCATTTCGTCCTCGCGGGCCAACCTGTCGCCCGCAACATGCGCCCCGGCTTCGATATCGCGTACGATGTCCTGCGCAAGCGTGAGCGCACGCTTGGCTTTCCTGGAATCATCGATCTTCGGTTGCATCTCTGGGAATCGCTCCTTCGCTAAAACCTTATAAGAGTTTATTGGATAACATGTCCAGCGTCTGTCTATGAAGGTTACAGTGCGACCAAATTTCGTAATAACCCTTATAAGCTTTATTGACCACGCCTTGAGAAACATTTACGTTTTTGAACGCGAGGCGAGTCTGCTCGCCTGAGATGGAGGATAAGACATGGGCATCGACACGATGGAGCTGGATACTGCCGGAAAAGTCGCAGCCATTCCGATCGACGAAATTGATGTCGCACGGCCGAGTCTTTTTCAGCAGGACACGATCGGCCTGTATTTCGAACGGCTGCGCAGAGAGGCGCCAGTCCATTACTGCCGTGAAAGCTATGTTGGGCCTTACTGGTCGATCACCAAGTTCGACGACATCATGGCTGTCGACACAAACCATAAAGTCTTTTCGTCGGAGGCAAAGCTCGGCGGTATCGCCATTCAGGACATGCATTCGGTGGAAGGTGCGCTCGAACTTGAAATGTTCATCGCTATGGATCCTCCAAAGCACGATCAGCAACGCAAGGCCGTCACCCCCGCTGTAGCGCCGTCCAACTTGCTGTTGCTCGAACCGACAATCCGCGAACGAGCATGTCAGATTCTCGATGATTTGCCGATAGGAGAGGAATTTGATTGGGTTGACAAGGTCTCGGTTGAATTGACCACGATGACCCTTGCCACCCTATTCGATTTCCCGTGGGAAGAACGCCGCAAGCTCACGCGCTGGTCTGACGTCACCACCGCCGCTCCTGAAACCGGCATCGTCGAATCGTACGACGCGAGGCGTGAAGAACTCATCGAGTGCGCGATGTATTTCAAAGGCCTGTGGGAGCAGCGCATCAACGAAGAACCGAAGAACGATCTGATTTCCATAATGGCGCATTCCCCGGCGACACGGGATATGCCCTTCCTTGAATTTTTGGGCAATCTCCTTCTGCTGATCGTGGGTGGCAACGACACCACGCGCAATTCGATAAGCGGAGGTGTGCTGGCGCTCAATCAGAACCCCGATGAATATCGCAAACTGAATGACGACCCTTCGTTGATCGCCAGCATGGTGCCGGAAATCATCCGGTGGCAGACGCCGCTGACTCACATGCGCCGCACCGCGCTTCAGGATTGGGAGATCGGCGGCAAGCAGATCAAGAAGGGCGACAAGGTCGTGATGTGGTACCTGTCGGGTAACCGCGACGACACGGTTATCGAACAGGCCGACCGCTTCATCATTGACCGCAAGAATCCGCGCCATCACCTGTCATTCGGTTATGGCATCCACCGCTGCATGGGCAACAGGCTGGCTGAACTGCAGTTGCGGATCATCTGGGAAGAGATTCACAAGCGGTTCGCTAAGGTCGAAGTGACCGGCGAGCCCGAGCGCCTTTTCTCAAACCTTGTGCGCGGGATCACGAAGCTGCCGGTGCGGCTGCACGCGCGCTGATTTGCTGAAGCAGAAATACGGAGTTTATGATGGTCAAAGTGACGTTCGTATCAAGCGATGGAACGCGGCGGGAAGTCGAAACTGCTGAGGGCGAAACCGCACGCGAGGCGGCGCTCTTCAATGATGTACCGGGCATCGACGGCGATTGCGGCGGTGTCTGCGCCTGTGCGACCTGCCATGTCCATGTTGATCCCGCCTGGATCGACACGGTTGGTCGTCTGAAGGAAGGCGAAGCGGAGGCCGAACTCCTGCAGTTTGCAGAAGGGGCCAACGAATACAGTCGCCTCGCCTGCCAGATCCCAATGGAGGCTGCGATGGAAGGTTTAGTTTTGCACGTTCCTGCGCAGCAATACTAACCAGCCAGAGCGCGGCCTTGTAGTACGTCTGGGGAACCACGAATTCAGCTTTTTCACGGAGGTTTCCGTGCCAACTTAGCTAGAACCAGATGCCCAGGCGAGCGAAGACGCATTTCGCACCGAAGTGCGCCAATTCCTCGCCGCCAATTTTCCTGACGAACTCAGGGGCACGGGCAATTTGCTAGCCGGGCTCGAGGGTCCGACCAACGAGACCCCTGTGCAGAAGAAATGGCGAGAAGCCGTGGCCGGGCGTGGTTGGGGTATACCGACCTGGCCCAAAGAATATGGCATCGGCGGACTGACCATAGGCCAGGCCAGGGTCATCGAGCACGAGTTCGCCAACGTCGGTGCCTACAATCCGATCGGCGGAATGGGTGTGATGATGTTCGGCCCGACCCTGCTCGAATACGGCGACGAAAAGCAGAAGCTGGAGCATATCCCGCCAATCTGCCGTGGCGAAATTCGCTGGTGTCAGGATTACTCGAAGCCAGTGCCGGATCAGACCTAGCATCGCCTCAGCAACCGGGTGGCTGTTCATCGCCTCGATCCAACTCCTCGTCAGCCGGAGCGCAAGATTATCAAATCACTCCGGTTAATTTTGAATCAGACTCTGAGGCAAGCTGGGGGTCGTCGAGCTACCTCAGGGACCGTTTTGCCCAACTATCCGGCTACTAAGGACAAAGGTTCCTCGCCGCTGGCAGCTTGCTCTCAGCCCATGATTTCGTGGGCTGGGCCGTATCCGGCATCAGCTGGGATCGTAAGGACGTTTTTGCCGTCTCGCTGAATGATTTCCGGCAGAACCGTTACGATATCGCGGGCTTCAGCCTGCGCGACGCAGTCTTCTGCGCTTGCGGCTTTGGCCAGCAATAGCAAGTTCAAGCGCGTAGGAAAGATAATGGTTCGCTCGCCAGTTGCTTCCATGTCTAACGCCTTGCGCGGCGAAAGCCATTCCGCATCGACGGTTTCGTATCCATCGCATGCGGCAATCTGGCGTTCGGGCGCGCGAACGACGAAGAAATGGGTGTCGAAGCGCTTGTGCATGAAGGTGGGCGTTATCCACCTTGCGAATATGCTGAGCTGATCGAGGCGCAATTGCACACCGGCCTCGCGAACGACGTCAAGAAATTCGCGCTCGCCTCGCTCCACCGCTTTGCGGCTTTCAATATCACATGTATTCTCAAACGCGCCGCCGTCACGATGATCAGCCAGCAAAATCCCGGCTTCCTCGTACGCTTCGCGGATCGCGGCGATCCGCAAAGTGCGCTGCGTAGCGTCAAAAGTGCTCCAGCCCCTGCAATGATCGGCCCATTCAAGAATTTCATCTCCAACCGAAGGCTTCCCTCCGGGAAACACCAGCGCGCCGGAGGCGAAATCGATCTGGTGATGGCGTTTGACCATCAGGACCTGAAACTCCGGCAGGTCGCGAAGTAAGAGCATGGTGGCCGCGGGGACCGGATCAACGGGCTTCGGCATGGTCATCACGTTCTCCAGTAGTCTAGGCTCGGACCCGCACGAATTATACGATAGATATGCTATAATTTAACCCAAATGACCAACCCGGCAAGTGCCGACGCAAAACCGGACATCAACTAGGGTCAGGATCTGTAATTGCATTGCTAGGCGGTGCCGATCCCTTGAAGGTTTCATGGATCTGTCCTCACTGGCCGAGCCCGGTGCTGGTCGTGCTGTATCGGGTCTCACAGAGGCGAAAGTTGCATTGACTCGAAGCAGGTTTGGGAGCCCATCTGACCACCTTCGCAGCTCGTTCGTCCCTGCGTTCCCTCTCGGGACACCGCCCTCGGATCAGCTTTGACGCCTCACCGCTGGCAAACAGGGTCTTCGTAGTCAAATGCCATGTCTTTTCTCCCTCCTGATGATGATGTTGACGGCCCCTTTCAGGGGCTTTGCCGGACCCCTGTGCAGCGGGACAAAGGCATCGGCGCACTGTTCACTGGGAGGAGCCACCCGCTTCGCTATCAGCCTCAGAAAAGCGGCCGCGATCGTGCCCACCAGCACGGCGACAAGCATCATCAGACCTATGGCCACCAACTCGGCGGCCATTTTCTGGTTATCGAGGGCGGCTCGCAGCTCGGCGCATCCCTGAACCCCGTGCATATTGAGGTCGCAAACCACAAAGCTGTCCCCGCCAGCGGCACGCGCGATCTCGGAGAGTCCTGCCTCGTTCACCAGATTGGTCAGAGTCAGCTGCTGCGTAAGGTGAATCTCGAAGGTGTCTGAAGGCGGCGTGTCCGCTGTGGCATGGCCCATTTGTGTCACGATCTTCCTCCTATCGGCTGCGTTCGATGTTGCGTTCGGGCACGTCCAATTGCGGCGTTGCCCGGAGGCTCGCCGGATCGATCCGCGAGGCAGAAGCTTGCCTGTCCTCAGGCGCCCTCAAATAATCGGGAATGGTGGGCCGAAACTCGCCAGCCTCGCGCCCACCAGGCTTCGCCTCGACCTGCTTTTCGCCGAGGGTTTCGAGCGCGCTGGTCTTGTCGCCCGGGTTGCGGGCGATCTGCGCCAAAAGCCGATCGCGGTCGTTGGTAACGATTGTGATGTCGTCGCGCACCCGGGTTATCATGACGAGCGCCAGACGCTGGTTCGACAAGTGCCGGGCTGATGAGTGCATCTCACCGATCGCCATGTCGCGGGTGTCGCCCTGCGCCTGATGCATGTTGATCGCATAGGCCAGCCCCATGCGCTCGAGCATGCGGTCATTCTGCTTGAGTTCTACGGTCTCGCCTGCCTTGTTCTCGAGCGTGACGATCCCATCCCTGATCCCGAGGATCCTCGCCTCCTCTGACTTCATCAGCCCCCTGGCATCATCCTTTTCGGTCCAGCGGATCTTGTCGCCTTCATAGATTGTCTCCTTGTGCTTTTCGGAGAGCCTCAAGGCATCACGCTTGTCCGAAGGATCGATCGCCGCCGGATCGAATTTGATCAGCTTGCCGCTTTCATCGCGCAGCATGACCCGGCCCTTCGCGTCGATGCCTTCGACATCGTATCGGCCCCGAACAAGCCCTCCGGGTGCGTTCTGGCGCGTCACTTCGAGCAGCTGGCCATTGCTGTAGGTCGAGGCGTAGCGCAGCTCCTCGCGCGTCGCATGGGCCGGGAGGAGCGTGTTCAGCCTCAGCCCTTCCCCCTGGATCGCCCCTTCTGCCTTCAGGCCCTGCTGGACCATCCGGTTGAGTTCGCCGCGCGCCGCTCGTCCTGACGAGTAAATCGCGGTTCGCTCGCGATCGTCGGGCGAAAGCTCGAGCCACTTCTGCGCGGTGACCTTGAGGTGGTCTGCGCCTGCTTCCACGACGCGGGCGCCAAGCGAGGCAAAGCTTTCCCTGAACATGCCAGCGCGCACCAGGCCCGCCGCTTCTTTCATGTGCTCGGTGCGCTGCCGCAGACTTGTGTCTATGCGAGCCATTGCGGGGTTGTCGGACTGGATCAGCGAAAAGCTCTTGCCCGCCTCGATCGGCTGTAACTGGGCGCGGTCTCCAATCATGACCAGCTTTTCAACACCAAGCCGGTTGGCAATCGTAAGCAGGTCATTCATCGGCTTGTTCGCAACCAGCGACGCCTCGTCCAACACCAGCACTTTGCCGCGCAAGGCTTCGCGCGATGCCTCGAACTTCGGACCCGAGCCCGCAAGCGCGGGCCGCAGATGCTCATTCACAAAGGATGAGACGGTTCTTGCTGCGATTTCCTGCCTGACGATCTCCCCGTCTGGCCCGCGGATCTCCGTCCCGGTTCGAAGATCGCTGACCATCTTGTTGGCAAAGGCGAGGCCGATCACCTCCCTTCCCTCCTGATGCGCCACGCTCGCAATTGCCGAGATGATCGTCGTCTTTCCGGCACCTGCGACACCCTGGACCACGACCGTGCGGTCCTTGCTGGCGAGCGCCAGTGTTCCGGCGGCAATCTGCTCGGCGCTGAGGTCATGAGTGCCTGCGACTTGGCGCAAGCGCCCGGGGGCCTCGGCGGCTTCGATGATGGCCTGGCCTGCACCCTTTCCCGCGGCAACATTGGCCAGCGTTGCCCGCTCGATCTCGACATGTTCAGGTGTGGTGTATTTCTCGGGCCTGCCATCGAGCCTGCCGCTCTTTCCCTCCAGCATCCTCCCGTCGGCCACCAAGACGCCGATCCGTGCTTCCACCCCGTCAGCGGTCACGCCCTTTACGCCGAGGTCGAGCGCGGTCTTGACCAGGTCGCCCCGGCTCCAGGAGGTTTCGCGTTCGCCGATGATCCTGATCGCAGAAGCGGTTGCCATCTCAGTGCGCAGCTGCGTGGGTGTCAGGGTGATCCGTTGCAGGCCATTGGTTGTCAGTGTGTCCGCTGGCCGGGTGTAGAGCTTCACGCTGTCGCGGAGCCCGCTCAGAACCTCCTGCACCCGCTGAGGCGATCCCAATGGGCTCTCGCGCCCCTCGGAGGCGCGCTCCCGCGCCTGTTCGACCAGCGCCTTGGCATCGAACCCGAGCCCTGAAGCGCGCTTGGCCCATTCTTGCCGGAGCGCCAGCTTGTCGTCCGGATTGAGCTTGGGATCGCGGGTGCGCTTGGTGATTTCACGCAAGGCTTCTGTGTCGTTTGCGCTCTTCCCGAGTTTCTCGGCCGTTGCCAGAATGGTCAGGCGACGCTGGCTGAAGGCTTCGATCACATCGCGCGCCACGCCCTTGATTTCGAACTGGCCGTGCTTGCCCGTGATCTGGGTTTCGTAGCCGAGCTTCTCGAGGTTCGTCCGCAGCGCGGCGTTGTAGATGGAGCCAAGGACTGTGTTGTTCTTCCAGATCTCTCCGTTCCACAGCGCCTTCCAGTTGCCATCCTTGTCCTGGGTCATCGCGGCAATGACAGCATGGGTATGGTTCTGCGGGTCCAGCGCCCGGCTCGTGTCGTGCTGGAACAGGGCATAGAGGAGCTTGCCTGTGACCACGCCCTCGCCGTTGGCATTGCGTGATCGATCGCGGGCCTGCGCATAGTGCTTCTCGAGATAGGCCATGGTCGCCTTGACGGCCGCCAGCTGTGCATCAAGGATCCGCTTGTCGCCGCCCAACTGCGCCAGCAGGCTGGCTGACTTCGGCATGGAGAATGTGAGGTCTATTCCCGAGCGGCGGTTTGCGTTGCCATTTACGACCGTGTCATCGGGCAGTTTGCCATCGAGGACTTTTTCGAAGTCGTCCTTGGCAACGGGACCAGCAAGCCCGAGCGCTTCGGCGCCCTTCCCGCCCCATTCGCTGAGCTCAGCAGGGCCATCGCCGACATAGTAGTCGTCCTTGGCGAAGTAATTTGCCGCGCCGCCTGCTGATGCGACTGATGCGACCGACAGCATCTCAGGCGTCCCCTGCCTGTTCGGGCCGGAGCATGGGCCCGGCACATTGCGCGCATAATAGGGGGCACACACGGCAGGTCTGTCCTGCCGTGCTCATCGCCCAAGCTCCTGATCATCATCGATGGAAGGGTCCTGACGGCTCTGCCTTTCGTTGCCGATGCCGCGCATGTTCTCTTTGGAAAGCTCGCTCTCCTGCGCGCCGCGCTCTTCGCTGTCGCGCATGGCAAGGCTCTGCCGCTCGCGCTGGTCCTTCTTGCCAGGGCGGTTATAGCCATACAGCTCCCCTTGCGCTGGCTTTCGCTCGAAGTCTGCCCGCTCCTCTTCATCCTCAATCTTGCGCGCCACCTCCTCCTCGGTCAGCTCGCGCTCAGGGTTCAATGGCCCTTCGATCGCCTCCCTCAGCTGCTGCGCCGCCCGCTCAGCCTCACTCAGCGCGACCTCTTCCCGATCCTTCCGCTCCTTAGGCGCGATGTCAGGTTGTGCGCCTTCCCTATCCCCACCCCCCAATTCCGCGCCATCCCCGGACGGTGGTGTGTATTCAGCGGCGCGCATGTCGGTGACACGCTCGAAGCCCTTCGCGCGGGGTTCGTAATCTTTCCACGTCAGCATGATCCGGGCAGCGGGGAAACCGTCCGGGAATTTCACGAAGCCGTGCATGCTGGGCAGGTCGCTGATGTCGACCGGCATGACGAGTTCTTCGACGTTGGTACGGGGCGTAATCGTCGATGCGTCGCGGTTGTCATTATAGCCGTAGGAATAGGCTTCATCCATGATCCGGACCTGACGGTTGCCGATGAACTCGGAGCATCGCCGCGACGTCTCGGGATCGGCCGTCTTGAGGATCAGCTTGGTGCCCGCCAGCGAGGCCAGATTGGTAGCCCCGTTCTCGCCATAGGTTTCTTCAAGCTTGTCGAAGGAATGCATGCCAAGCACGAAGGCACCGCCAAACGCGCGCGCGGTCTGCAGGCCATGATCGATCGCCGGGAGGCGATGCAGCGCATGGACCTCATCGATGAGAAACCAGGTGCGCAGATCGCGGCTCCTTCCCATGTGGAACAGCGCATTGACGGCGAGGTCCATCCAGAGGGTCAAAAGCGGGCGATTGAGGACCAGGTCCGGGTGAGTGGAGGTAATGAAAAGGATCGATCCTTCCTTGACCTCGGTGGTCATCCAATTCTTGATTGAGAAGCCGGTTTCGCCCGGAGGAGGTTCGGGCAGGAAGCGGAAAACATTTGCATTGGCGATGAAGGTCGTACGGATCGACTCTGCCATTTTGGCAGCGGCGGGCGACATCATCGGCCCTGCAATCGTGCCTTCAAGTTGAGCATGGATCGTCTTCAGATCCGACTGCATCAGGAAGTAGGAAAGCGCGCCATTTGAGCGCACGCCCATCTTGATCATCTTGACGCACATCTCGACGAACAGGGTGCGCGCCGATTTCTGCCAAAAGTCATCTTCCGCGCTGTGCCCGCTCGGAACCAGCGCCGTCGCGGCGCTCATGAATTCGGCGTAATTGTCGCAGTCGTTGAAGATCGACCATGGCACACAGCGGCGGTCCATCGGATTGAGGATGATGTCCGTTTCGGGATCATAGAAGCTTTCGACGAAGGTGCCGGTCAGATCGAAAATGACGCAGCGATGCCCGCGTTCACGCGCCTGCGTGACGATCTTCTTCAGCTCGGTCGTCTTGCCAGCACCGGTCGTACCGATGAACATCGCATGGCTTTGCTCAAGGCGCCAGGGAACCGGCACACCTGCCAGGCGGTAGGGCGCATGCAGACCCACTCGGACACGGTCCTTCAGTGGCTCTGCGAGGATCTTGTCGGGGTCCACTGCTGGCCTGCGCTTGCGGCACTCGCTGACATGCGCATTCCAGTTGTGACTGGTGATGGCTTGGGCCAGTTCGCTGTGTGTCACAAGCACGGCACCGCGCTCATGGCGCTCGGTCAGAATGTCGGTGCCGCGCCGTTTCGAAAAGTCGACGAACCAGACGGTCAAGGGCACGCAGATAAACGCAGCACCAAGACCCGCAGAAATGCTGACCTGCACAGCCTTGGCCCACGCCCTTTCGACTGCAGGATGATAGGGCACCATGGACATGGTGCCTTGCACCATCTGACCCGATGGAAGCGTCAGGTTCACAGGCTTGTTCGGATTGAGCTGCACCCATCCCCAGGCCTCGGCATAGAGCTTCATCAGCACAAGCTGAACCTCGTGGTTCTTGAAGGTCAAACTGACGAGGATGCACAGCAGAATAACGGCGGTTCCGACCCAGACGTAGAGGGGCATTCTGATGCCCGCCCAGGTCATCAGGATTTCATGGTGGAACAGCTGCGATCCGCGCGTAAAATTGCCTGCGTTCCGCTTTACTTTTCCGCGCGCGGAAGCGTGGGTGAGAGTGGCAGCTTTTTTGCTGAACCGGATGTCTTCAGCCATGATGCTCTCGCACGTTGGAGAGCGCCTGAGCGATCAGGTGTTCGGCATCAGCCGGATATTGCTCCTGAACGATGAGCGAGAGCGCAAGCTGGGTATGCTCGAGGATTGTGACAGCCCGCTCGGCATTGAGAGATAGTCCCGCCTTCAGGAGGGGAATGCCCACTTCAAGGGCAATGCGGATGGCTTCTGACCGCGAGACACCGCGACTTGTCGCAAGTTGATCGACGACGTCGATCATCCTCGGGCTGAGCGTTACACCGACGCTCTGGAACTGTTTCTTTTCCACTACCACACCTTTTCAGGCGTGGTTCGTCTATCGCAGGTTCGAGTATATAGCGCTGCATCGCGCTTGCCAAGAGTCTCGGCGATGCAGCCCGGTGCAGCGCTATGGTATTGGTTTTTCAGTGCTTTATTGTAGCCGTGAGCATCCTGCAGCCGACTGCACCGCCCGAATTCTGAGCAAGAGTTCAGCTAACCAATTGTGAAATATGCAGAATGTCGCTGCATCAGCCTACCGCGCAGCGGTGTACGGTGTGCTTGCAATACAGGGACTGATTTACTCCTGACCCGGCACCCTTTCAACCAGTTTATCGGACTGATTCTTGGCGTTTTTTCGCGACGGGCCTTGGCCAACCGGCCAGGAGCTGAAGCTTAGAAAAAGCCCGATGTTCTGCATATGTCTGCAATTGGGACGCATCTGGCCACCAGAACGCCTGCAACTGCATGATCCGGTTATGGTTATTGGCAAAGGGCAAATCGAAACTGCCTTCTGCCCAGTTAGGCCATTACAGGCGAGCTCCTGACCGCTTTACCTATGCGGGAAAGGGAATGGCGAACACCAACCATCAGCAGTTCTGTCAGGGTTTGCCCGGCACCACCTCATTGAGCGCTGCCAACATAGGTAGTTCGATCCAGGTCACGGAAAGCTCAGGCGTATCGCAACGCCTGTAGCTTTTCGGGTTGTCATGGCGGCGGCTCTTTCACCCTTTGAATGGCAGATCCCAGCTACGACTGCCGCCATGTTCGGCCCTAAACTTCCTGCTGGTTCCGGATCAATTCTTCTCATAATGTTGGCGGACAAAACTGATGCAATTGATGCAAAAGAAAAGGCCCCGGAGATAATCTCCGAGGCCTCGAATTGGCTGAGTTTGGGGGAAAGCGCTCTGCCCTACTCGGCCAGCGCCAATTCAAAGGTTTCGGAGGCCTCTGTCGGCTTGGCTTCCTTAGCCTTGGCCAGGAAATCGACCTGCTCGGCGATGATCTCGCAGCCGTAGCGTTCGGTGCCGTTCTGATCAGTCCAGCGGGTGTAGTGGATACGGCCGGTGACCATCAGCATCGCGCCTTTACTGACGTTTTGAGCGACACTCTTGCCGATGCCGTTGAAGCAGGTGATCCGGTGCCATTCGGTCTCGGTCTGGCGCTTGTCGCTTGCATCCTTGTAGCTTCGCGAGGTGGCGAGGGAGAGCGAGGTGATCTTGGCGCCTGCCTGAGTTTCGCGGACTTCCGGGTTGTTGCCTGCAAAGCCGACGAGGATGACGGTGTTCTTCATGATGGTATCCTTTCGAAGCTGTTCCTCCGTCCAAGGGACTATCCCTTCGACTGAGCCCCGATGAGGCCGGGCACGGGCAGGTCTGCACCGAGCGGATGCGAGGGAAACGCCGCTCACAGGAGTGGTGCGGGCAGCCGTTCCAGCGGAACGGCAACACGGTCCGCATGAGCGCGCGTTGCAGCACCTGACAGGGTCCGGTCAGGGGCTGGTTCATGTCATGGAAGGGAAGGGCTTTTGGGCAGCCGGAACACGCTGGCTGGCATCAAGACGAAATGCTGCCGAACTGCATCCTTTGCAGAATCCTCAATCTCTGAGTGCGAAAGCGAAATCTATCAGGTGATGCTCGACCCGGCGACCCGCCGCTCCGTCAGGAAACCGGCCCAGCGGGCACCCTCCGAAGGGCTTGTCTCAGGATCACCTTCTATGGCAGCTATAGCACAGTTGCCGCCAAAACCTGCCATTCTGGAAGCGACCCCGGAGCGGTCGTTCAGACCCGCCCACGCCTGTTAGGCGGTGAACTGCTCCAGGCAATTGCTGGCGCGCCGACCATCGGTCGGCGAGTGTGCACCGGGCGACGTAAGATCTTTAGTTC
>Ga0114986_1000089_pt1 | contig 24644 bp, 22 predicted proteins | sample Shrwel1BS1Day17_FD_96988 | JGI IMG/M metagenome (GOLD analysis project Ga0114986, IMG submission 96988) | Subsurface microbial communities from deep shales in Ohio, USA - Utica-3 well 1 S-1-Day17 | ecosystem: Environmental > Aquatic > Deep subsurface > Shale gas/oil reservoir > Produced... | reverse complement strand
GCGCCGCCTGCACCTGCACCGGCACCTCTTCCGGCGCCAGTGCCCGTCGCGCCCGAGCCCAGCCTGATCGACGACCTGCTGGCCAATCCGCTGGTGCTGCCGCTGGCAGGCGGCCTCGTGGCACTCCTTGTGGGTCTCGGTGTGTACCGCTTGCGCTCGCGCGCCAAGAAGGACAGCGGCGAGACGTCCTTCCTCGAAAGTCGGTTGCAGCCTGACTCCTTCTTTGGCGCCAGCGGTGGCCAGCGTGTGGACACGAAGGACGCCTCCGGCGCCCCGTCCTCGCTGAGCTATTCCCTGAGCCAGCTCGACGCCATCGGCGATGTCGATCCCGTGGCGGAGGCTGATGTGTATCTGGCCTACGGTCGGGACCTGCAGGCCGAGGAGATCCTGAAGGAGGCCATGCGCGCCAACCCGGATCGTCTCGCCATCCGTACCAAACTGCTCGAGGTGTACGCCAAGCGCCGCGACAGCAAGGGCTTCGAACTCCTCGCCACCCAGCTGTTTGGCCTCACTGCCGGACAGGGCGAAGACTGGGCGCGAGCTCAGGAACTGGGCCGCCAGATCGACCCCGAGAATGCGCTGTATCAGCCGGGCGGTGCGCCCGCCGAGTCAGCCAAGCTGCCGCAGGGGGGGTATGAGCCCCTGGGGGCCAGCACCATGCCTCAGTCGGTGATGCCCACGCCGTCGAAGTTCTCGGATGTGCCGCCAGCCAAGGGGGACGTCGACCTGGACCTCGACCTGCCCATGGCCAATGAGCCGCCGGCACGTGCTTTCGACACGGAGGCGACCAAGCCCCTGGCGGCGGCGCCTGCCTTCAGTGCACCCAGCCCGGCTCCGGCCGAGCCCGACGCTGGCATGTCCTTCGAATTGCCCGACCTTCCGGCCGTCGATTCGCCGGCCGAGGCCGCGCGTGCCGAAGGGCCGAGTTCGCGTTCGATGGATTTCGACCTGGGCGACATTTCCCTGGATCTGGGGTCGACTGCCCCTGGGCGCGGAGCCGCGTCGGACGATCTGGCCAGCCTGGACCTGGGCGAAGGCGACGAGGCCGGAGACCCGATGGAGCGCAAGCTGGAACTGGCCGAGGAATTCCGCCAGATTGGCGATCGCGAGGGGGCTCGGGAACTCCTCCAGGAAGTGGTCGCCAAGTCGAGCGGGGCGCTGAAGGCCAAGGCCCAGAGCATGCTGGCCGAGTTGGTCTGACACGGACGGTTCTCCCGGGAGGGGGCCAGGGCCTTGTGAGGTGCCTGGCCCTTCTTGCTTGTGAGCGACCCTGAATGCGGAAGGTCTGGTTTGAGAATCGCGCTGGGCGTCAGTTACCGTGGCACCACCTACCAGGGCTGGCAAAGCCAGCCCGGCGGCCACACGGTGCAGGACCACCTGCAGGCGGCCCTGTCGCGTTTCGCTGATCGTCCGGTGCAGGTCGTGTGTGCCGGGCGCACGGATGCGGGCGTGCATGCCCTCAATCAGGTGGTTCATCTGGACACCGACATCGTGCGAGAGCCCTTTTCCTGGGTGCGCGGCACGAACACCTTCCTCCCGGGTGATATCGCGGTGCAATGGTGCCAGTCGGTCCCGGAGGGGTTCCATGCACGCAACAGCGCCCGGTCCCGGCGCTATGCCTACTTGCTGCTCCAGTCGCCGGTCAGGCCCGCCGTGGAGGCTGGGGCCGCGGGCTGGGTCTTCCGCCCGCTGGACGCCCAGGCGATGCGCGATGCGGCCGCCTGCCTGATCGGCGAACATGATTTCAGTGCCTTCAGGTCGTCAGAATGTCAGGCCCGCACGCCCGTCAAGACCCTCTACGAGATCTCCATCTCGCGCCATGGCGCGTACTGGCGCTTCGAGTTCGAGGCCAATGCCTTCCTTCATCACATGGTGCGCAACCTGATGGGCTGTCTGCTGGCCGTGGGAACCGGCACGCGGGTGCCCCAGTGGGTGGGGGCGGTGCTGGCCGGCCGCGACCGCAGCGCGGCGGCGCCGACGTTTGCGCCCGACGGGCTGTACTTCCTGGGGCCGCGCTACGATGCGGAGCTGAAACTCCCCTGCCGGACACCGGCTCACGACTGGTTGCCTGGCTCCGCCATTCCGGAGATACCTTCATGACCGTGCCCCCTCAGCGCACCCGCATCAAGATCTGCGGTCTGACCCGCGAGGAGGATGTGGACGCCGCCGTGCAGGCGGGGGCCGACGCGATCGGTCTGGTCCTGTACCCGAAAAGCCCCCGCCATGTGAGCCTGGAGCGTGCCGTGGCGCTGGCTCGGCGGCTGCCACCTTTCGTGACACCCGTGGGCCTGTTCGTCAATGCGACGGCCGATGAGGTGCGCCGCGCCTGCGAGGCCATTCCTCATCTGGTGCCGCAATTCCACGGTGACGAACCGCCCGAGGCGTGCGAAGCCCATGGCCGGCCCTACCTGCGTGCGGCCCGGATGGCACCGGGGTTCGATTTGCTACACTTTGCCCAGCGGTTTGCCACCGCCCAGGCCGTGCTGCTGGACGCACACGTGGAGGGCTATGGTGGCGGTGGAAAGGTTTTCGATTGGTCGCTCATTCCCTCCGACGTGCCCTCTCCGGTCGTTTTGTCTGGTGGGTTGAATCCTGCAAACGTGACCGATGGGGTGCTTCAGGTCCGGCCCTGGGCCGTTGACGTGAGTTCCGGCGTTGAATCCGCCAAGGGCATCAAGGATGCCGTGGCGATGCGCCGGTTCTGCGAAGCCGTCCGCGAAGCCGATGCGCGCATCGCGGCCGCCATCGCCTGACACCTTTCACCTGAAGCCATGTTGAACTACCAGCAACCCGATGCCCGGGGGCATTTCGGCCCCTACGGCGGCTCCTTTGTCGCCGAAACCCTCACCCATGCCCTGGACGAGCTCAAGGCGGCCTATGAGCATTACCGCCACGACCCGGAGTTCCAGGCCGAATTCCGCAGTGAACTGGCCCACTTCGTCGGCCGCCCGAGCCCCGTCTACCACGCCGCACGCCTGAGCCGCGAGCTGGGCGGGGCGCAGATCTACCTCAAGCGCGAGGACCTCAACCACACCGGCGCGCACAAGGTTAACAACACCATCGGGCAGGCCCTTCTGGCCCGCCGCATGGGCAAGCCGCGCGTGATCGCCGAGACGGGCGCCGGCCAGCACGGCGTGGCCACGGCCACGATCTGCGCCCGCTATGGCATGGAGTGCGTCGTGTACATGGGCAGCGAGGATGTGAAGCGCCAGTCGCCCAACGTCTATCGCATGCACCTGCTGGGCGCGACCGTGGTGCCGGTGGAAAGCGGTTCCCGCACGCTCAAGGATGCGCTCAACGAGGCCCTGCGCGACTGGGTCACCCATGTGGAAAACACCTTCTACATCATCGGCACGGTGGCTGGTCCGGCACCGTATCCCGCCATGGTGCGCGACTTCCAGAGCGTGATCGGCGAGGAATGCCTTGTGCAGATGCCCGAGATGACCGGCCGCCAGCCCGACGCCGTGATTGCCTGCGTGGGCGGCGGCAGCAATGCCATGGGCATCTTCTACCCCTACATCCCGCACGAGTCGGTGCGCCTGATTGGCGTCGAGGCGGCCGGGGAGGGGCTGGACACCGGCAAGCATGCGGCTTCGCTGAGCGCGGGTACACCGGGCGTGCTGCACGGCAACCGCACCTACCTGCTGCAGGACGACAATGGCCAGATCATCGAGACCCACTCCATCTCGGCCGGCCTGGACTACCCCGGTGTGGGCCCGGAGCATGCCTACCTGAAGGACATCGGCCGCGCGGAATACGTGGGCGTGACCGACAAGGACGCACTCGACGCCTTCCACCGCCTGTGCCGCACCGAGGGCATCATCCCGGCGCTCGAATCCAGCCACGCGGTGGCCTATGCCATGCAGCTGGCCCCCACGATGCGTCCGGACCAGACCCTGCTCGTGAACCTGTCGGGCCGCGGCGACAAGGACATCGGCACGGTGGCCGACCTGTCGGGCGCCGAGTTCTACTGCCGTCCGTCCTGTCGCGGGCAGAGCGTGAAGGGCGGCGACGCCCAGGCGATGAAAGGGCCCAAATGAGCCGCATCGCCGCCACCTTTGCTCGCCTGCGCGAGCAAGGCCGCAAGGCCCTTATCCCCTACGTCACTGCTGGCGATCCGTACGCCGACGTCACCCCCGAGCTGATGCTGGCCCTGGCCGAGGCCGGGGCCGACGTGATCGAACTGGGTGTGCCCTTTTCCGACCCCATGGCCGACGGCCCCGTGATCCAGAAAGCCGCCGAACGGGCGCTGGCCCGCGGCATCGGCCTGCCCCAGGTCTTTGACCAGGTGAGGGCCTTCCGTGCGCGCAACACGACCACCCCGGTGGTGCTGATGGGCTACGCGAATCCCATTGAGCGCTACGACCAGCGGCACGGAGAGGGCACGTTCGTGCAGGCCGCGCGCGAGGCCGGCGTGGATGGCGTGCTGGTGGTGGACTACCCGCCCGAGGAATGTGAAGCCTTTGCCGCCGCCCTGCAGTCCCAGGGACTGGACCCGATCTTCCTGCTGGCGCCGACCTCCACCGACGAGCGCATGCGGCAGGTCGGCCGGGTGGCCAGCGGCTACGTGTACTATGTGTCCCTGAAGGGCGTGACGGGCGCCGGCCACCTGGACACCTCGGCCGTGGCGCAGATGGTGCCCCGCATCCGGGAGCACGTGTCCGTGCCGGTCGGTGTGGGTTTTGGCATCCGTGATGCCGATACCGCCCGGGCCGTCGCCGCGGTTTCCGATGCGGTCGTGATCGGTTCGCGCCTCGTGCAATTGCTGGAAGAACAGCCGCGCGACCGCGTGGCACAGGCCGGCCGCGAGTTCATCGCGCAGATCCGTGCCGCCCTCGACAGCCTGTAAGGAGTTCATCGATGAGTTGGCTTGAAAAACTGCTGCCCCCGAAGATCCAGCAGACCGACCCGGCCGAGCGCCGTTCGGTGCCGGAAGGGCTGTGGATCAAGTGCCCGTCGTGCGAGTCGGTCCTGTACAAGACCGACCTCGAGCAGAACCACTACGTCTGCCCCAAGTGCACCCATCACCACCGGATCAATGCAAGGGCGCGGCTGGACAAGTTCCTCGATGCCGAGGGCCGCTACGAAGTCGGCCAGGAAGTCATCCCGGTCGATGCGCTCAAGTTCAAGGACAGCAAGAAGTACCCCGATCGCCTGAAGGATGCGCTGGAAACCACCGGCGAAACCGATGCGCTGGTCGTGATGGGTGGTGCCGTGCTCAGCATGCCTGTGGTGGCGGCCTGCTTCGAGTTCGACTTCATGGGCGGTTCCATGGGGTCGGTGGTGGGTGAGCGTTTCGTGCGGGGCGTCGAAACCGCCGTCGAACAGAAGACCCCCTTCATCTGCTTCACCGCCACCGGGGGCGCGCGCATGCAGGAAGGCCTGCTGAGCCTGATGCAGATGGCCAAGACGAATGCGGCGCTCACCCGCCTGGCCAAGGCCAAGCTGCCCTACATCAGCGTGCTGACCGATCCCACCATGGGCGGTGTGTCGGCCAGTTTCGCCTTCGTGGGTGACGTGGTCATCGCCGAACCGAAGGCGCTCATCGGCTTCGCCGGCCCGCGGGTGATCGAGAACACCGTGCGCGAGAAGCTTCCCGAGGGCTTCCAGCGCTCCGAGTTCCTGATGCAAAAGGGCGCGCTGGACATGATCGTCGATCGGCGCGAACTGCGTCCCACGGTGGCCCGCCTGCTGGCCATGCTGCAGCGCCAGCCGGCCGACGCCGTGGCCTGACGCGTTCAAGCTGCGGTTTCGGGGCCGGCTTCGTGCCGGCCCTTTGCATTCACTGTCATTGACACTGCGGCCATCCGGGCAACCGTCTGGCCGCTTACCATCGCTCCATGAGTTCCCCCACGACATTGGCCAACTGGCTGGCGCACTGCGAGCGCCTGCATCCGAGCACCATCGATCTCACGCTGGAACGCGTGCAGGCGGTGGCCACCCGGCTGAAGCTCCAATTCGACTGTCCGGTGGTGACGGTGGCCGGCACCAACGGCAAGGGCTCCACCTGCGTCATGCTGGAGGCCATCGCGCTGCAGGCGGGCTACCGCACCGGCGTCTACACCTCGCCCCACCTCGTGCATTTCGAGGAGCGCTGCCGCATCCGAGGCGAGGTGGTGGCCGCCGAGGCCCTGCTGCCGCATTTCGAGGCGGTGGAGGCCGCCCGCGAAGGGCAGGGTCTGACGTATTTCGAGTTCACCACCCTTGCCATCCTGCGGCTGATGTCGCAGGCGGCACTCGACCTCGTGGTGCTGGAAGTGGGCCTGGGCGGGCGCCTGGATGCGGTCAACGTGATCGATGCCGACTGTGCTGTCATCACCAGCATCGATCTGGACCACATGGACTACCTGGGCCCCGACCGCGAGAGCATCGGACGCGAAAAGGCAGGCATCATGCGCGCCGGGCGGCCGGTGGTGGTGAGCGACCCCATGCCGCCACGCAGCGTGCTCGATCACGCCCAGGCGCTGGGGGCCGACCTGCACCTGTCCGGACGTGACTTCCGCTACAGCGGCGACCGCCAGCAATGGAACTGGTCGGGCCGCCATCGCCGCTACAACGCCATGGCCTACCCGGCACTGCGCGGAGCCAACCAGTTGCTCAATGCCTCCGGCGTGCTGGCGGCCTTCGAGACCCTGCACGAGCGTCTGCCCCTCAATGCCCAGGCCGTGCGAAATGGCCTGGCCATGGTGGAACTGCCCGGGCGGTTCCAGATCATTCCGGGCCAGCCCACGCTGGTGCTGGATGTGGCCCACAACCCGCACGCGGTGGCCACGCTGGCCGAGAACCTCGACCAGATGGGCTTCTTCCCTCGCACGCATGCCGTGTTCGGCGCGATGGCCGATAAGGACGTCAATGCCATCCTGCTGCGCATGCACCCGTTGATCGATGCCTGGTACTTCACCGACCTCCCCACGGGCCGAGCCCTGCCGGGCGTCGACTTGAAGCGTCGGTGGGAGGCCTTGCCGGCTCGACCGGGTGGCGCGGCCGCCTCGGCCTCCTGCCATCCGAGCCCGCTCGATGCTCTGCAGACAGCCCTCGGCGCAGCAGACCCGACTGATAGAATCCTGGTCTTCGGCTCCTTCTTCACCGTGGGGGGCGTGCTGCAGGACGGCCTGCCCCGCCTGGCGGCCCGGCACCTGGGCTGACCAGGGCCAACTTCCGAGACGCATGGGTCTGCTCTCCATCTTCAAGCGCAATGCCGCCTCGAGCGAGGCTCCGGCTCCCAGGCCGGGCAGCGAGGACAGCATCGAGCAGGCACGTGCGCGAGCCCGTCATCGCCTCATCGGCTCGGTCGTGCTGGTCGTGGCTGCAGTGATCGGCTTCCCATTGCTGTTCGAGACCGAACCGCGTCCGTTGCCCACCGACCTCCCCATCGAGATTCCGGCGCGCGACATGGCGTCGCCTCGACCGGCAGCGCAGCCCGCTGCACCTGAAGCCCAGACTGCACGACCCTCTGAACGCACGGTGATCGAGGAGACGGCAGCCCAGGCAGGTCGCGACGTGCCGGAGCCGGTCACGGCGGCACCCGCGCCCACCACCGCTGCGCCATCGCCTGCACCTGCGCCTGCGCCTCCCGCTGTGGTGGCGCGCCCGTCACCCGTGCCGCCTCCCGCACCAGCGCCCGCACCAGCCCCGCCTGCCCGCGCTGCCGAGACCGAAGCCGCACGGGCTCGCGCCCTGCTCGAGGGCCGACCCGCCGCTGCCGCGCAGCCCGAGGCCGCCAGCCGCTTCGTCGTCCAGGTGGGGGCCTTCAGCGAAACAGCCAGCGCCCGCGACGCCCGGGCCAAGGCCGAGAAACTCGGTCTGAAGACCTACACACAGGTGGTCGAGACGTCGGCAGGCCAGCGCATCCGCGTGCGGGTCGGGCCCTTCACCTCGCGCGAGCAGGCCCAGCAGGCCGCCGACAAGCTCAAGGCGGCCGGCCTGCCCGGTGCCGTCCTCACGCTGTAAGCCATGAGCATCCTCGGCTGGGTCGACATCGCCCTCATCACCTTGCTGCTGGTTTCGGTGGTGCTTGGCATCATGCGCGGCCTGGTGTTCGAGGTCCTGGCCCTGGCGGGCTGGGTGGTGGCCTTCTTTGCCGCGCAATGGATCACGCCCTTGTGGAGTGCGGCCGTGCCGATCGGCACGCCCGGCTCGGCGGTCAATCATGTCGCCACCTTTGCCATCGTCTTCATCGCCACGCTCTTCGTCTGGGGGCTGCTGGCCTGGCTGATCAAGAAGCTGGTACACGCCAGTGCGCTGAGCCTGCTGGACCGGCTGATGGGCGCGGCCTTCGGGCTGGTCCGTGGCGTGCTGATCGCGCTGGTCGTGGCCCTGCTCGTGACCTGGACGCCCCTGGCGCGCAGCGAGCCCTGGCAGGAATCGCACGGGGCGGAACTGCTGCAGCAGATGCTCCAGGGTCTCAAGCCCCTCATGCCTCGCGAGCTGGCCGACCGGCTCGCCCCCCGTTGAAGTCTCTGTTGGAAGGTAAACCATGTGCGGCATCGTGGGCGTCATCTCGAAGACGCCGGTCAACCAGCTGATCTACGACGCGCTGCTGCTGCTGCAGCATCGCGGCCAGGACGCGGCGGGCATCGTCACGGCGATGGACACCAAGTTCTTCATGCACAAGGCCCGCGGCATGGTGCGCGACGTCTTCCGCACCCGCAACATGCGCGCTCTGCCCGGCACCGTAGGCCTGGGCCAGGTGCGCTACCCCACGGCCGGCAATGCCTACAACGAGGAAGAGGCCCAGCCCTTCTACGTGAATGCGCCGTTCGGCCTGGTGCTGGTGCACAACGGCAACCTCACCAACGCCCATGCGCTGCGCAAGGAGCTGTTCGCCATCGATCGCCGCCACCTGAACACCGAGAGCGACTCGGAAGTGCTGCTCAACGTGCTGGCCCACGAGCTGGAGCTGGCGGCGCGTGACCTGCCGCTGTCGCCCGAGGAGGTGTTCAAGGCCGTGCGTGGCGTGCACAAGCGCATCAAGGGTTCTTACGCCGTGGTCTGCCTGATCGCGGGCTACGGCCTGCTGGCTTTCCGCGACCCCTACGGCATCCGCCCGCTGTGCTACGGCCAGGCCGACCTGCCCGAAGGCCCCGAGGTGATGGTGGCCAGCGAATCGGTGGCGCTGGAAGGGACGGGGCACCGCTTCGTGCGCGACGTGGCGCCTGGCGAGGCCCTCTTCATCGACCTCAACGGCCAGGTGCACGCGCAGCAGTGCGCCGAGCATCCCAGCCTCCACCCCTGCGTGTTCGAGTTCGTCTATCTCGCCCGCCCGGACTCCATCATCGACGGCATTTCGGTTTACCAGGCGCGGCTGAACATGGGCGAGACGCTGGCCCAGCGACTGATCTCGACCATGCCGCCTAGCGAGATCGACGTCGTGATCCCCATCCCCGAATCGAGCCGTCCCTCGGCCATGCAACTGGCGCAGAAGATCGGCAAGCCCTATCGCGAGGGCTTCGTGAAGAACCGCTACGTGGGCCGCACCTTCATCATGCCGGGCCAGGGCGTGCGCCGGAAATCCGTGCGCCAGAAGCTCAATGCCATGCCCCAGGAGTTCAAGGGCCGCAACGTGCTGCTGGTGGACGACTCCATCGTGCGCGGCAACACCTCGCGCGAGATCGTGCAGATGGCCCGCGAAGCAGGCGCCCGCAAGGTCTACATGGCCTCGGCCGCGCCGCCGGTGCGCTACCCCAATGTCTACGGCATCGACATGCCCACCAAGAGCGAGCTGATCGCCCACGATCGCAGCATCGAGGAGATCCGCGAGTTCATCGGCGCCGACGCCCTGATCTACCAGGACGTGGCGGCGATGAAGAAGGCCGTGGGGTCGCTCAACACCGGCCTCGACGGCCTGGAGGCCTCGTGCTTCGATGGGCAGTACATCACCGGCGACGTGAGTGCCGAAGACTTCGCGGCCATCGAGACCCAGCGCACCTCGCAGGGCGAGGAAGAGGAATCTGGCCGCACCCGCCTGGCGCTGCAGAGCGCGGGCGACGCCTGAAGGGGAGGGGTGATGAGCGACAAGCCCGGCATCCCCCGCGTGGACCTGCCCCCCGATGTCCGCCTGGACACCCTGGCGGTGCGCGAGGGGCTGCCTGCCACGCCCTGGGGCGAGAACTCCGAGGCGCTCTTCCTCACGAGCAGCTTCGTGCACCCGGACGCTGCCACGGCGGCCGCACGGTTTGCCAACGAGGAAGAAGCCTTCGTCTACACGCGCTTCACCAACCCCACCACGATGATGATGGAGCGGCGGCTGGCGGCCCTGGAAGGGGCCGAGGCCTGCATCGCCACCTCCAGTGGCATGTCGGCCATCCTGCTGCTCGTGATGGGCCTGCTCAAGGCGGGCGACCACGTCATCTGCTCGCAAAGCGTGTTCGGCTCGACCATCAAGCTGCTGGGCGGCGAGATGGCGAAATTCGGCGTCGAGACCACCTTCGTCTCCCAGACCGACGTGGCCCAATGGCGCGCGGCGCTCAAGCCCAACACCCGGTTGCTCTTTGCCGAGACACCCACCAACCCGCTCACCGAGGTCTGTGACATCGCCGCACTGGCCGGCATCGCCCACGGCGCCGGGGCCTGGCTGGCGGTGGACAACTGCTTCTGTTCGCCGGCGCTGCAGCAACCCATTCCGCTGGGCGCCGATTTCGTCATCCACTCCGGCACCAAGTACCTCGACGGCCAGGGGCGCGTGATCGCCGGGGCGGTGTGCGGCCCGCAAACCGAGATCGAGGGCAAGCTCGTGCCCTTGATGCGCAGCGCCGGCATGTGCCTGTCGCCCTTCAATGCCTGGGTGGTGCTCAAGGGCCTGGAAACGCTGTCCATCCGCATGAGGGCCCAGAGCGAACGCGCGCTGGCTCTGGCGCAATGGCTCGAGACGCACCCGCAGGTCGAGCGCGTCTACTACCCCGGCCTGGCCTCGCACCCGCAGCACGAGCTGGCCATGCGCCAGCAGAACGGGCGGGGCGGGGCGGTGCTGTCCTTCATCGTGAAGGGCCAGGCCCAGGGCGGGCCCGAACTGGCGCGCCGGCACGCCTTCCATGTGATCGACAGCACCCGCATCTGCTCGATCACCGCGAACCTCGGTGACACCAAGACCACCATCACCCACCCGTCCAGCACCTCGCACGGGCGCCTGAGCGAGGACCAGCGCCTGGCCGCCGGCATCACCCAGGGCCTGATCCGTGTGGCCGTGGGCCTGGACGACGTCCAAGACCTGCAGGCCGACCTTCAGCGTGGCCTTGACACCCTGACCGCATGACCCAAGTCCGCACCCGCTTTGCGCCGTCCCCGACGGGCTTCATCCACCTGGGCAACATCCGCTCGGCCCTGTATCCGTGGGCCTTCGCGCGCGCCCACCAGGGTGTCTTCATCCTGCGCATCGAGGACACCGACCTTGAACGGTCCTCGCAGGCTGCGGTGGACGTGATCCTCGAGGGCATGAAATGGCTGGGCCTCGACCCGGACGAGGGCCCCTACTACCAGATGCAGCGCATGGACCGCTACAAGGCGGTGGTTGCACAGATGCTGGAGCAGGGGCTGGCCTACCGCTGCTACATGTCGCCAGCCGAGCTGGACGCGCTGCGCGAACGCCAGATGGCCGCCAAGCAGAAGCCTCGCTACGACGGCACCTGGCGCCCCGAACCAGGCAAGACCCTGCCGCCGGTGCCCCCGGGCGTGCAGCCGGTGATCCGGTTCAAGAACCCCATCGGCGGTGCCGTGGTATGGGACGACAAGGTCAAGGGCCGCATCTCGATCAGCAACGACGAGCTCGACGACCTCGTGATTGCCCGGCCCGACGGCACGCCCACCTACAACTTCTGCGTGGTGGTGGACGACATCGACATGGCCATCACGCACGTGATCCGTGGCGACGACCATGTCAATAACACGCCGCGCCAGATCAACATCTTCCGGGCGCTCGGCCAGGAGCCGCCGGTGTACGCCCACCTGCCCACCGTGCTGAACGAGCAGGGCGAGAAGATGAGCAAGCGCAACGGCGCCAAGCCGGTCACGCAATACCGCGACGAAGGCTACCTGCCCGATGCGATGGTCAACTACCTCGCTCGCCTGGGCTGGAGCCATGGCGACGACGAGATCTTCTCGCGCGAGCAGTTCCTGCAGTGGTTCGACCTCGACCACCTGGGCAAGAGCGCGGGCCAGTTCGACGAGGCCAAGCTGCGCTGGGTGAATGCCCAGCACCTCAAGATGACCGAGGACGCAACGCTGGTGCCGCTGGTGCGCGAGCAACTGGCACGCCTGGGCCTGCAAGGCGGTGATGACGCGACCCTGACGCGCATGTGCGGGCTCTTCAAGGACCGCTGCAGCACCACCGTGGAACTGGCGCAATGGCTGGCGATGTACTTCGCGCCGGTGCAGCCCAGCGCTGAAGACCAGGCCGCCCACATCACCGAAGCCGTGAAGCCAGCGCTGCGCACGCTGCGCGACAAGCTCGCCACGGTGGCGTGGGAGAAGGCGGCGATCCAGCAGGTCATCAAGGAGAGCATCGGCGCCCACGGGCTGAAGATGCCGCAACTGGCCATTCCCGTGCGTGTGCTGGTGTGCGGCCGGGCCCAGACGCCGTCGATCGATGCGGTGCTCGAGCTGTTTGATCGCCAGACCGTGATCGACCGCTTGCAAGCCTGAGAAATTTCGGTATATACTTTCGGTCTCGCTTGAACGGCGCGACGCAAACAGAAGTCAGCGATGATTTCTGGCACCTCGTAGGGGGTATAGCTCAGCTGGGAGAGCGCTTGCATGGCATGCAAGAGGTCAGCGGTTCGATCCCGCTTACCTCCACCAACAAGGTGGCGCGCGGTTCAAGTAGTACGAAGATCTTGACCCCTTCGTCTAGAGGCCTAGGACACGACCCTTTCACGGTTGTAACAGGGGTTCGAATCCCCTAGGGGTCGCCAAGTTTGGCAGCGCTTGCGGAGCAATCCGGGATGCTGCCCCGACGCGGAGTGGTAGTTCAGTTGGTTAGAATACCGGCCTGTCACGCCGGGGGTCGCGGGTTCGAGTCCCGTCCACTCCGCCAAGAAATCCAAGCGGGGCAATCACTTAGCGGTGATTGCCCCGTTTGCTTTTTTGCATTGGCCGAGTCGTCCATCCGACAATGATGGGATCGCTGCTGCCACAACGCTGGCAGCAGCGGCCCTGTAAGGACGGGGCTACCAGTCTTGCGTTCTTTCAGCCCGTCAAATAGGGTTGTGCGGTTGCGACCCGGCGCGGCGTCCGGCGCGCAACGGGTTCCAGTCGCGGGAGTTCACGATCGTGCACAAGGACGTTGGCGAAATCGTTGAGGCCTTTCAGAGGGCCGCATCGCTGTCGGACGTGGAGGCGGTCTGCCGTTGGCAGTGCGGGGCGCTGGGCTTTGATCGTTTCATCTTTGCGATGCGGGTCCCGACCCAGTTTGCCGACGCACAGCTCCTGATGATCAATGGCTACCCTGACGGTTGGGTGGAGCACTACTTTGCTCAGGGCTATGCACCGCACGATCCTGTGATGATCCATTGCGCCAAGCATGTGGTGCCTGTGGCATGGCATGCGCTGCGTGCGAAAGGCAGCGGTCTTGCCGGGCAGGTGATGGGGGAGGCGGGGGAGCATGGCCTGCGTGATGGCGTGACAGCGCCCGTTCACAGCCCCCAGGGCGAAATGGGAGTTCTCAGTTTTGCCGTGGGGCGCTCACCTGCAGAGTCCAAGGACATCGTGACGCAGGCTGCAGCCCACGTACAGCTGCTTTCGGCCTACGTTCACGAGACGGTCCGGCGCGTGGCGGGGCTGTCGCAGCTCAAGGCGCAATCCCCCCTCAGTGGACGCGAGGAGGATTGCCTGCGCTGGGCCGCTGACGGCAAGACGACCTGGGAGATCGCGCAGATCCTCCATCTTTCAGAGCGCACCGTGAACTTCCACCTGAACAATGCCGTCCAGAAGCTGGATGCGCGGAACCGCCAGCACGCCGTGGCCAAGGCCGCACTGCAGGGGCTCGTTCAGCCCTGGCCGTTCTGACGGCACTCTGCGTCGCCCATCATGGCAGCTTCTGCTTGACGCGCTTGCCGACCCTGGCCGGTTTGCGTGCCGCCAATGCCGCCTGCAGCGCCAATGCTGCCCATGGTTGCATGGCCAAGCGTGACTCCATGGCGTGCTCGGGTGCGGTGTAGTACTGCATTCGCCTCGTGATGCCCTTCGATTCGTGCTCAAACACACGACAGCCGGCAGCCTGAAAAGGCGCCAACGAGTCGGCATTGACCTTCAGGTACAGCGTATCCCAGGCGATGACGGCAACGGTGAGGCCTTCGACACTCAAGCCCCACCCCAGGAACATTCGTTTCGCGTGAACGTCGCCCAGGCTGCTCAAGAGTTCACAACAGTACTCGGCGAAATCTGCATTGGGCGGGCGCGCCCTGTCTTGTGCAGGATCGGTCGTGGTCCTCGTCTTCATGGCGGTCCGGATGTGTCGGGAGTGCTCGGACGAACAAGAAGAGCACCCGAGCATTCCAGCAGAAATTCAAGGGGCGGCGCCGGTACTGTAGTGCTGTCCTCAACGAATCCACGCTGCACTTCGGGAAAGATCGCCCCCAACACTGTCAACTGTCAGATTCGACAGTGGCGTTTGGCCGGAAGGTCCTCAGAATCGCAAGCGCCGGTCTAGACCGAGCACAGGCACGGCATCGGTCCGATGTCGTGTGACGCACCCGCCCTGTGCTTTCCTGCCGCACCATTCCAGATGAAGATTCTGCTGATCGACGATCACCCGCTGTTTGCCTTCGGCTTCGCTCAGGCGCTTTCCAGCCATGCACTGGACATGGATGTGTTGACAGCGTCATCGCTTGAGCAGGGGGCTGAGCTGGTCGCGCAGCATGCTGACCTGACGCTGGTCCTCATCGATTACCGACTGGGTGGCGCTGATGGTCTCGAGGCTCTGGTGCGGCTGGGGCGGCAATGCCCATGGTTGGGAAGGGTGCTCATCTCTGGCCAAGAAGACCCATCGCTGCAGATGCTGGCCCGCCGCGCAGGTGCCGTGGGTTTCCTGGGCAAGTCCCTGCCTATCGAAGACGTCATTCGGGCGCTCCATACCATGGCGGACGGAGGGATCTTCTTCGACCACGGCAGTGATCGGGCAGAGCGGGAGGCAGGTTCTTCAGCGCTATCAATGCGCCAGCTGGAGGTGCTGAACCTGGTGTCGCAAGGTTTGCCGAACAAGCGTATCGCCAGCCAGCTCGGCATCACCGAACGCACCGTCAAGCTGCATGTGGCGGCCCTGCTGGAGCGCCTGCGGGCCGATAACCGGACCCATCTGCTCGTGAAGGCGCGCGAGCGAGGGCTGCTGTGATTCCGGCCTTCATCCGCCGTGCCGAACCTGACCAGGTCGAACACCTGATGCAGATCACCCCGGTCGTGGCGGCTGGGGCCACGCTGGGCGCCTTGTTCGTCTGGATGCATTTCGCCTCCGTTGCCGAGGGAGCATCGATCGATGCGTGGTTCGCTGGGTTCGCGCTGATCTCTGCCGCCCGGATCGCGGCCAGCGTGTGCTTCCTGAAGCGGCGACCCGCTACCAGCCGCTATCGGCTCTGGCTGGTATGGGCCGCCGCGGGTGCCCTGGCACATGCTTCCTGCTGGATCGTGTTCCCGATCCTGGCCACCCAGCCGGGCAACGCGGCAGCAGAGACCATCCTGCATGTGGTGGTGGCTGCCATTGCCATGGGAGCCACCATGCACCTCGCCGGCTTCTATTCTCTGCTGGTCACTTATGTCTTGTTCACGCTGGTGCCGCTGATCCTGAGGGACCTGCATATCGGTGGCGCAGAACACCTCACGCTGGCGGGACTGTGTGTGATCATCGCGCTCTATTCGTTGCTGACCAGCGGCGGCCACGCGCGGGCCCTGGCGCAGATGCTCGCTCAGCGCCGGCAGAACGCCGCACTCATCCTGGCCCTCAAGAAGGAGAACAAGGCGGCCATCGAGGCGCGCGAACTCGCAGAGCAGGCCAATGCCTCCAAGGTGCGTCTCTTCGCCGCGGCCAATCACGACCTTCGTCAACCGCTGCATGCAGCCGGCTTGCTGGCAGCCTCGCTCACGCGAGCGCGGTCGCTCGACGAGGTCAGGCCGGTGGCGCAACGTATCGGTTCATGCATCGACAGCCTGGGCGACCTGGTGGATGCGATGCTGGAGCTGTCGCAGCTGGACAGCGGCGCCGTGAAGCCGCAGATCGACCGGTTCGAACTCGGTGGCCTGATAGGCCAAGTGATCAACGCCAATGAGCCTCAGGCCAGCACGAAAGGACTCGCGCTGCGAGCGGACCAGACCCCCGTGTGGGTGAGGTCGGACCGAAAGATGATCTTGCGCGTACTGTCCAATCTCGTGAACAACGCCGTCCGCTACACCCGAGCCGGCCAAGTGCAGGTACGTTGGAGGGAGGAGGGGGACAGTGTGGTCGTGTCGGTGTGCGATACCGGTCCGGGTATCCCTGCGGACAAGCTGCCGCGCATCTTCGAGGAGTTCTACCAGGTCGACAACCCCGCGCGCGACCGGCAGCGCGGCCTGGGGTTGGGCCTGGCCACATCGCAGCGCATCAGCGACAACCTCGGGCTGGGTCTGACCGTGCGATCGGAACTGGGCGTGGGTAGTGAGTTCTCCTTTGTTCTGCCCGTGAACCGAGTGCAGGAAGGGCAGAGCCGGGAGATGGAGGCGATCGAACTCGGCGAGGGGTTTTCGGCGCGCCGCGTGCTGGTGGTGGAGGACGATACCGAGTCCCGCGAGGCTGTGGAGCTGGTCCTGCTGCGCTGCGGTTGCGACCTGTCCGTCCAGACAGCCACGGATTTCGACGAGGCGCTCCGACAGGTCGAGCAAGGTTTCCTCCCGGAGTTGATCCTGACGGATCAGCGTCTTGGTGCACAGATGGATGGGCTGACACTCATCCAGGTGCTTCGCGAACGCTTGGGTCGGCCGGTGCCCGCGATCCTCATGACGGGCGACGCCACCACCAACACGGTGCGCCGCGACAACCACGGGAAGACCGTGGTGCTGAGAAAGCCCATCAAGGCAGTGCAACTCCGGTCCATCCTGGAGGGAGCCTTCGAGTCGGCCTTGCGATCGCCTGCACGGGGTTGGTCAGAAGAACCGCAGCAGCACCGGCGTGCCGTAGGAGCCTGAGGCCGCCGCTCGATGCGCCTCGACGGCACGCTCGGGCTCGAAGACGGCGCCGATGAGCGGCTTGTAGCACCCCATGCGCGTCATCTCGACCAGCTGCTCGAGGTCGCTGCACCGCTCCTCTGCGATGCCGGCGATCACGCGCCGCCGGCTGTACAGCGAGTGCCAGGGCGCGGTCAGCATCTCCGGCAGCGATGCCTGCAGCCGTATACAGCGCCCCCCTTGCCTCGCCGCCTGCAGCGTCTTCGACAGCGGATTCGAGCACGCCACGTCGAACAGCACGTCGAAGGCCGATCGGCGAACGGTGAAGTCTTCACGTGTGTAATCGATCACCTCATCAGCCCCCAGAAACCGCACATATCCGGCGTTGCGGGCGCTGCACACTCCCGTCACGTGCGCGCCCGCCGCGTGTGCGAGCTGCACCGCCGCGCTCCCCACGGCACCGGACGCGCCGTTCACCAGGATCCTGTCACCTGAGCTCAGGCCAGCACGGCGTAACAAGCTGAGGGCGGTCGTACCCCCAAAGGGCAAAGAGGCGGCCTCCTCGAAGCTCAGGTCTTCCGGTTTCGTGCAGACGAGTGAGGACTGGGCGACACACACGTAGGCGGCATGTGCACCCATGCGCATGCCGCTCATGCCAAAGACCGTATCGCCTGCGCGCCATCGGCTCACGCCCGGGCCCACCGCGACGACAGTGCCGGCAAAAGCACTCCCCAGCACCGGCTGCCGGGGTCGATGGAATCCGTAGAGGACGCGAAACGGCAGTCCGAAGCCGTTGGGCACGTCCTGACCGCGGATACGCAGGTCCGCCGAGGTGACTGCACTCGCCGCGACACGAACCAGAAGTTCGCCCTGACGGGGCGAAGGGCGCTGCACCTCCGCACACCGCAGGCGTTCCGGTGGGCCGAACCTGTCAAAGACAACCGCCCGCATACGGTGCGGCAAGTCACTCATGAACGCCTTGACGCGGGGCCGGGCAGTTGAGGGGGTGTCGCATCGCGGATCCTGTGAAGTTTTCCGGGGCCATATCGTGGGGGGTACGCACGCTGGTGGCAATAGACCCAAAGGGACATGCACTGAAGGACTATGGTCGATGCGTTCGTGTTTTTCTAGCATCTCGCGTCTTGGATCACCATTGCAAGGACAGACGCGTGCAGACACACCCTCCTTCCCCCGGCACTTCCGGCGGGCTCGCCGCCGCGCGGACCCGAAAGGCACTCATCCTGATGGCATTTGGCGCGATCGGCCTCGCTGGTTGCGGCGGCGGCGGTGGCGGCTCCGACAACAATCCCCCACCAGCGCCACCACCTGGGCCGCAGCCGGTACAACTCACGGTGACCAAGACCGGTACAGGTACCGTCCAGTCGCAGCCTGCAGGCATCGACTGCGGCAGCACCTGCCAGGCCACCTACGATCCCGACACCCGCGTGACGCTGACGGCCACGCCAGGGCAAGGTCAAACCTTCTCGGGGTGGGGCGGGGCCTGTGGCGGCGCGACACCCACCTGCGCGGTGACGCTCGCGCAGTCGCAGTCCGTCACGGCGGCCTTCGCGCCAAGTGCCGGAGCGACCAACTACACGCTGAGCGTGACCATCAACGGCAACGGGCAGGTGACGTCGCAGCCCGCAGGCATCAGCTGCGGCGCCAGCTGCACGGCCCCGTACGCGTCGGGCACCTCGGTCACGCTCACGGCCGCGCCCGCTGCGGGACAGACCTTCACGGGATGGGGCGGCGCATGCGCCGGATCCGCATCCACATGCACGGTCTCGCTCACTCAGAATCGCAACGTCGTTGCGAGCTTTGTCGTCCAGGCCTCGATCCCCACCTGGGGCACTGCACAGCTGCTGGAGTCGAGCAACGACTTCAATGTGACCACGAGCGGCGAGGTCTACCAGATCAACGCCATCGCGCCGAACGGCAACGCCATGGTGATTTGGCAGCAACCGGACGGTTTGCCCAACGGCGGCGTCAGCAAGGTCTTCTCGCGGCTGTACGTGGCTGGACAGGGCTGGCAGCCGGCAGTGCAAGTCCCCAATCTGTCTGATTTCAGCAACCGTCGACTCGTCGGTGGCCGGCTCTTCCTCAGCAGCCAAGGCGTTGCGACGTGGGTTCGCCCCAACATGGACGCTCGCCGCTACACAGTCGCGGGTGGCTGGAGTGCACCCCTCATTCCGCCCAACAAGCCAACAGGTTCGGGCGAGCTGAGCGGTGGTGTGATGGACAGCGCAGGCAACGTCGGCCTGGTCACTGTGGGCAGCGACGTCTACAACATCACGCTGTTGGCCAACGGCCAGTGGGGACCCTGGGCGCGTGTGGATGCCAGCGGATCGCTGGACACCGACGTGGCCGACATCGCCCGAAGCAGCAACGGAAGTGCGATGGCCGTGTGGGCGGAGCGCAACCCTGGCGACAGCAACTACAGCATGAAGGCTGCGCGGTATGACCCCACGCAGGGCTGGCAGGCGCCGGTGACGATCGACAATAGCTTTGACAACGTCAGCACGAGTGATCCACCCCGGGTGGCGATGGATGCCGCGGGCAATGCGCTGGCGGTGTGGCGCCAGGGGAACTCGGTGTGGGTCAGCACCTTCAACCCTGCGACCGGCTGGGCGGCTCCCAGCGCTCACGACACTGGGGCGCTGTCGACCTTCGCCTTGCGCATCCGACTGGCGATGACGCCTGATGGCCGGGCCATCATGGCCTGGCAGAGCGGGGTCTTTGCGATCAAGACGATGACCTTCACACCGGGCGCTGGCCTGAGCACGCCGGTGGTGGCCACGCCGTATGCAATCGATCGCGAACTGAGCCTCGACGATCAGGGCCGCGCCGTACTGGTTTACGTGGCGGTCGAGCAGTGGCCCAACCCCACCTCGACGGAGATCAGCGTCTACGCGCGGCGGCTGAACTGGGGCCAGGCCTGGGGAGCACAATCGCTGCTGGAAACCCAGCCCGGAGGCATCAAGTCGGGTCTGGCGGTGTCCTTCAATGCGGCGGGGCAGGGTGTCGCCACCTGGGCGCAGAATGACTCGGCCACATCGGACGTGCGCAACAGTTTGTGGGGCAACGTCCTGCGTTAACCTGCAAGGAGGGGCGGCCATGTGCCGCCCCGCGAACACATCATGAATCCTGGCGATCTGCTGGTGCATTACCTGAAGGCCTATGAGGCCAAGGATCTGCCCACCATTGAAACCCTTTTGGCCGACCAGGTGCGGCTGCAGGACTGGAATCTGACCGCTCTTGGCAAAGCGGCCGTCCTCGCCGAAACGGAGAAGAACTTCAACGGTGCGAAGCATCTGCGGATCGACATCCTGCGCGTCTATGCGATCGGCCGCCACGCGGCGGCCGAGCTGCGCATCCTCGTGAACGAGACGATCGAACTGAACGTGGTGGACGTCATCTCGCTCGACGAGCAGGGCAAGGTGGATGCCATCCGCGCCTACAAGGGGTAGCCTATCGCATGCCCTGATCTGTGAGCGGTAGACCACCGCGCTGGCCGCATGCGCAGGGTCTCCGCAGGGTGCCACTGCCTGAATAGGCAGATCGGTACGACAAGGGCGGGTTCACAATGCAGAGCGTCCGACATCCGAAAGAACGTGGGGGTCGCCTGGATGAAGCTGCTGCTGGTCGACGACCATCCCCTGTTTGGTGTGGGCTTTGCTCACGCGCTGACGCATGCTCGCCCCGGCATCTCGGTGCTGACGGCGCTGGGACTGGACCACGGGCTGGCCGTTGCCACCTCGCACCCGGATGTCGACGTGGTGTTGATCGACTACCGACTCGCCGGCGCCGACGACGGGCTGGAAGGGTTGCGGCGGTTCGGTTCGGCGCACCCCCTGGTGGCTCGCGTGCTGATCTCGGGTCAGGAAGACGCGACGTTGTCCATGCGTGCGCGCGCTGCGGGTGCGGCCGGATTCCTGGGCAAATCGCTCACCATTGAGCAGTTGCTTGCCGCCCTGGATCGTGTCTGCCAGGGTGGTGAGTGCTTCGATGCCGTTACCTCGGTGAGAAACGCTGCGGCGGTGTCGCCCACAGCGCGGCAACTCGAGGTCATGGGTCTGCTGGCCCGGGGGATGCCCAACAAGCGCATTGCACTTGAACTGGGTATCGCCGAACGGACGGTCAGGTTTCACGTGACGACCCTGTTCGAGATGCTGGACGCCCGCAATCGCACCCATCTGCTCGTGCGCGCTCGCGAAAAGGGGCTGATCTAGATGGCGGCCCACCTTTCCATGCAGCCTGCGCAGACGTCTGACGAGGATCTCGATCAGCTCGACCGGCTGGTGCGCACGACGCCCTGGGCCTGGCTGCTCAGCACGGTCGGTGCGCTCGTGTGCTACCTGCAGTACATGGACCGTCCAGGCGCTGGCTTGCTCACCGTCTGGCTGGTGGCATTCTGTGCTGTGAGTGCGGGACGGTTGGTGGCTTCGCTGGTGGTGATGTCGGCCTCGCCGGAGCCGCGTCGCTCGCGTACCTGGGTGCATGGGTGGCTTGTCAGCACCTGGGTTCACGCCCTGCAATGGGGGCTGCTGCCGCTGGTCGTCTGGACGCCAGGGCCCGCCGAGGCCGAGGCCGTTCTCCACATGACCCTGGCTGCCATTGCGATGGGAGGAGCCGTGCGGCTTCCAGGCTTCTTCCGCACGCTGGTGGGACACGTGACCTGCGTCCTGGCACCACTGGTGCTAAGGGACCTGCTCGTGGGAAGCACCTCACAATGGCTGATGGCCCTGATGGCCTTCCTCATCGGAGCCTATGCCATCATCAGCGGACGCAATCAGGCGCGTTCACTGCGGGAGATCCAGGCTCAGCGTGCCCGGAACGCGCAACTCATCGAGGCCTTGCGGCAGGAGAATGCGCGCAGTGAAGCAGCGCGCAAGGCGGCCGAGGCGGCCAGCGAAGCGCGCTCGCGTTTCTTTGCCGCGGCGAATCATGACCTGCGCCAGCCACTGCATGCCATGGGACTGCTGGCCCAGACCCTTCATCGCCGCAGTGCAGCGGTCGATGTGGATGAAGTGGCCCGGCATCTCATGGAATGTGTGGACGGCATGGCCGATGTGGTGGACGACCTTCTGGACATCACGAGGCTCGACGTCGGGCACCTCCAACCGCATTGGTCGATCTTCGATCTGCGCGTGATGCTGGAGGAGTGTTGCCGCCCGTACCAGGCCATGGCGCGGGACAAGGGGCTCGTTTTCGATCTGTCGGCCGAGTCGGTGAGCGTTCGCAGCGATCGAACGCTGTTGACGCGGCTGGTGTCCAACCTTCTGTCCAACGCGGTCCGGTACACATGCGCGGGGGTGGTACGACTCCAGGCGCGTGCGGACGGCACATGGGTCGATCTGCGGGTGGAGGACACCGGCATTGGGATTGCAGCCGAGCATCTGCCACGCATCTTCGAGGAGTTCTACCAGGTGGGCAATCCGGCGCGGGATCGACGGTTGGGCCTGGGCCTGGGCCTGGCCACGGTCAAGAGGCTGGGCGAGTTGCTCGGGCTCGGCGTGTCGGTGGACTCGGCGCCAGGGCGCGGGAGTGTTTTTGTCCTCAAGCTCCCGCTCGCACCTGCGGAATCGCCCGCGAGCAGAACAGCCGATCCTTCACTGGTGGCTCAGCCCTTGGTGAATGAACGTCGGATCCTCGTCGTTGAGGACGATGCCGATTCGCGAAGCGCTCTGGTGCGCCTGCTCGGGTCCTGGGGGTGTGATGCAAGGGGGGTGCCGGGACTCGCGGAAGCTCATGGCTTGCTGGTTGCCGGCTACGAACCGGATGCATTGATCGCTGATCTGCGCCTTGCCGATGGAGCGAGTGGTATCGATGCCGTGCGGGCTCTGCGCGCAGCACTTGCCCGGGATCTTCCTGCGGTCATCGTGACCGGGGATGCGGGCAGTGAACAGGCCAAGGCAGCCAGCGCAGCTGGTCTGACGGTTGCAGTCAAGCCGTTGAGGGCGCGGCAACTGCGGGCCTTCCTCTACCAGGCTCTCGCGACGTCGTGACGGTCTCGGCTGCCTACTAAGGCTATTGCCACCTCTTGGGCAGCTCCCTAGCATGCCTGGCAAGACGGCTGTGCTGCGCACAGCATTCACTTGAGTTGCAGGTCCCTTCATGCCCCACTTCGCTTACGCCGCCGCCTTTCTTGGGTTGCTCTGCATCGCGCTCTCATTGAATGTTTCGCGCTTGAGGTTGCGATATCGCATCAGCTTCGGGGATGGGGGGCACCGCGACTTGCTGGTGGCCTCACGTGTGCACGGCAATGCGCTGGAGCAGTCGCTGCTTTTCCTCGCTCTGCTGGCTGCTGCAGAACACCTGTCGAACGCACCGGCAACCCTGCTGCAGACGTTGATCGGTGGATTCATCGCTGCTCGTCTGATGCACGCCGTGGGATCGTTCGGTCGTCACCTTCGCCTGCGGCAGCTTGGGCATCTTGCGTCGGTCGCGCAACAACTCGTGCTCGTCGCAGTCATTGCGCTGCATGCCACGCTTGGACACGCCGTGGTGTCATGAGCGGTACGTCGTGCATGTCCATGCCGGTGGATGACCTGGCAACCTGGTTCCGGCAAGGCACCTTTTTCCTCTGGCGGAGCCAGCGCATCTTTGTCGCCGACGCGGGGCAAGGATCTGCCGTGCTGCTGATCCATGGCTACCCCACGGCATCCTACGACTGGCACCGAGTCTGGCGGCCCCTTACATCCCGGTTTCGCGTGCTGGCACCAGACCTGCTCGGCTTGGGGTTCTCTGACAAGCCCTTGGAGCACACCTACCGCATCGCCGACCATGCCGACATGATCGAAGACCTGTTGTCCCACTTGGGGCAGCGGCAGGTGCATGTGGTAGCGCATGACCTGGGCGTCAGCGTGGCGCAGGAACTCCTTGCACGCCAACTGGAGGGACAGACCGATTGCCAGATCCGTTCGCTCGTGTTGCTCAATGGCGGACTGTGCCCGGAGGCCTACCGCCCGCGCCCGGTACAGCGCGTGCTCGCTTCACCGCTGGGTCCGTGGTTGGGTCCGCGCATGCCCCGCTGGGCCGTCGAGCGATCGATACGATCGCTGTTCGCTCCAGGACATCCGCCTTCGGCCAAGCTTCTCGATGATTTCTGGCAACTGATCCGACACAACGATGGCCTCCAGATCGCCCATGCAACAGGGCAGTTCTGGGTGGACCGCCTGAAGCATCGCGATCGTCTGGTCGAGCCGCTGTTGTCGCAGGTGGTGCCCTGCCGACTGATCAATGGATCAGCCGACCCCAACTCGGGTGATCACATGGCCCAACGATATCGTGTCCTGCTGCCCCAGGCCGACATCGCGAGCCTGCCGGGCGTGGGGCATTGGCCGCAGATCGAGGTACCAGGGGTGGTGACCGAGTTGCTGCTGGACTTCATCTTGCGGTACGAGCACGGGGCCGCCCCGGTGCCTCACGGGCGCTGAACGGATGTCGCGCCCGAAGCGAATCGAAACTCAGGGAGACTCAATCCAGCTCTCGACGAAGTTCCTGCTTCGATCGCTGGCGTTCGG